>JAABUH010003223.1_pt1 | contig 14331 bp, 23 predicted proteins | sample 5559121 | NCBI WGS metagenome assembly JAABUH01 (sample SAMN10711871, study PRJNA513364) | rock metagenome | isolation source: Antarctica rocks | place: Antarctica: Victoria Land, Battleship Promontory nord | collected 2015-12-28 | reverse complement strand
AAGGACTGGGGACGCTGAGGTGGCAAAGACTGCTGAGTCAAATCAGTCTGGAGCTGCTGAGGGCAAAGGGGCGCTTGTTTGAGATGTAGGGAGCCAGGAGACAACTCAGAGTGAGGTCCAACTTGCCAGGAAGCGTCAGGAAGCACAGAAACGAGAAACGAGTCTGAGAGCAAAGGAGATAATACAAATACCCTAGTAGCACCCTAATAAGCACGGACTTCACCCCCTAAGTCTTGTAGGAGGTTCCCCAGCGTTCCTCGTTTGAGTCCCATTGTTTACCACGTTCAAAACGATCTTGCTTGCCTCCGATCCTTCTAGCGGCTACATTCAGTCCTCGCTAGATTCACGCCCTCGGCTACCTCGTTGAGTCTTGTCGACTCAAGCCGTCAACCTCATCGAGCATCCCGTCCAAGGTTGTGTGATCGGGCAATTGATCGGAGACAGAGTGGAGCTTCGTGACATTACCCTTCCTTACAAAACCGTTATATATGGTTCTTGTAACGAAGCGGCCTACTGCCCCGACGATTTGAATTAGGATGACGACATACCATGTTTCCAAGCCAATATGCATATCATAACCCCTAAAGGCGTTGGGAGCCTTTTCGGTACAAACAGGCGTGAGCGCTGAGGGACCAGCGCTTTGTGGGAAGAACCAGACTGTCACGATCGTAAATCGTTGGTACAGTTACCTTACACTGGGGCGCTGGCGCCACCGGGATTGGGAGCATTAGTAAAGCTCCTAGTCATTGCTACCTTTTGCTTGAAGGGTTAGGCGGGCTACAAGACCTAAGGATTACCTAAATTGGCCGGTTACCACTTAGTAGTATGACATTAGGCCGAAAAGCCGAAGTTGGGCGAAAGTCGCAGAGAGAGCGCTGTCAAGAGATGTTCGTCGAAGACAGGGAGCGAATCATGGCAACCTCGGGGACGCCAAACGAAAGGTCATGGTCGAAACGGCCTCTATCGTCGGCAGGAAGTGGCTTTCCATCATACCTTACTATCTGCCACTTCGACTCACCGATTTTGAGATCGCTTCCGCCCTTCATCGCCGAACCCTCGCCGATCCGTCGCGATTGGCCTGTAGGCTATGTGGAAACTCGGCGGACTTCGGCCACGACGAAGTGTGCAACTGGCGGAAGGACAAGCACACCATCGCCCGCCATGACCAAGCCGTCGCCGCCTTTGGGACCGCCCTCGCCACCCTCGACGGCCGTGTGGACGTTGAATCGCACACCTACGAAGGAAGACGAAGGAACGACTTGAGGGTCCAAGGGGGTTTCACTCGAGGAAGATCAACAATGGACTACGACGTCAAGATCTACTCGCTCATGGGTTTAGTCACGCTCACCAAACGACGACCCGACAACCCACCGAGTCAACGGCTTTTGACCACGCTGCTTCACAATCGCAGAAGTACCTAGCCAACATGGCTAAGATCGCGGAGGCTCGGCGACCGTGGGCAATCGGCGAATTTCAACCCCTCGTGTTCTCCCTGGGCGGCGGCCTGATGGAGAAGCCGACCGCCAACGAGGTCGAGAAATGGCGAAAGGAGATGAAGGAATCGGTATTCGAGACGATGATTCGGCGACTCAGCGTAGTCCTCATCCGAGCCTGGGCGAGAGCAGAGTGCATAGTCCCACTGTCATGAGAGGTATTCAAAATGCCATTGACAGTATGAAGGGTATCCAAATGAAAATTCAGCCAAGCGCGACCAGTGCCAGCGCCGAAGTCCTGTTTCATGCCTCTTGTCCACCTATACGTCACACCTCACCCACTTCGCCCCTCAACCTCTTTATCGTCAGCTAGATTCTCACCCATTCAGGTGGACTCGGTGCGAGACCCTTCGTTTCTCTCGCCCCGAGAGACCCGGCACCACGTCCGACCTGCGTTTGGCCGTGGATTGAGTGACTCGGATCGATTGAACGGTTGATGTAATCCCGGGTACACGCGCGCTTTCTGAAGACGCGAACCGTGGTGTCTCGGGGTTCTGTCCACCTCCTTGGCCACGATGAACGGATTTCGGCGTCGTCGGCGTGGGTTCACTCAAGTCCGAAGAAGACGCCCGGGCTTGTCCGACGACAGGATACCACGGAATAAGATCTTTCCCCTGTCCGAGATCACTGACGATCTCGTCCATCTGTGGACTCGTGGCGAAGGTGATCCGGAAGTTGGTCTGAGCGAGGAGAGAGATCAATTCGGCAGATGTAAACTCGTAATCATCGGCGGCTGCGGAAGAACAAGAGGACCCGAGGTGATCTTCCCGGTCGTCATCGTCGTCAGAGGTTTCGGTACCGAGCCATGCGGAGATGTGTTCCGCGTGGGAGAGCTTTGGGACCCGACCGATGAAGCCTCGGTAGAGACCCAGTGGGGGTTTGGCGCCAGCATCTGATCCTCGCTGGTTCGTTTTGGAAAACCGTTCCTTCGACCCGCCCTGACCCGCCGCCGACTGGGTCGTACCCTTGTCCTTGCCCTTCCCGCCCTTGCCCGTCTCGCTGGGCTTCTTCTTCTTGCCGACCGATTTTCGATCCTTCCCCTTCACATCGTCATCATCGTCCTCATCCTCATAGTTATCTTTCCGAGACCTTCTTTTCGACGACGACCCACCTCCCGCGGACGATCGTTTCCTCGGACTCCGGTTCCCGCTCTTGTTCTTATTGTTGTACAGCTTCTTCAACACCCCAGCCCAACCCATGTCGCTCGCCGAAGTAGGAGCTCCGAGCTGCGCTCCCACATTGGCGGGCTGGACCATACATTGAGGTGGTCGAGGTAAGGCCTCATTGGAAGCGAAGGTCGGGGACATGGCGGTTAGGAAGGCCATCGTGCCGATGAAGCGGACGAATCGCTCTTTGGCGGATACGGAGAACGAGTCAATCACGGGTGGAGGGGTCCTGACGTCGGCGGAAGCCCTTGCGGGAGTCGGAACAAGGGGTGGCAGCTGGAAGTCTTCCGGAAAGAGTTTGTTCGGGGACTTGAAAACATCGCTATCCCCGTACTCGAGATCGCGGATGGGAATGGGGGTCGGGAGAGGAGAAGAACTCGAAGCGCTCCTCAAGCTTATCGATGACGTAGGGGTAGACGCGTTTGTCATGCTTGTCTCGATGACGATGAGACCTTCGTTGAGCATGACAAAGCGTTGAAAGCCGAAGCCGACCAAGAGCATACCGAGTCGAGCGCCGGCGATGAGGAATAGGAGTTTGCAATACCAGATGGTCTGGTAGACACCTTCACGGTGGACCGATTCGATGATGGCGATCTTAGGGCGAGGCTGACCTCCAGGGAGCTGGGGCATGGCGATGAGCTGATCAGGTTCTTCCGGTAAAATCAACTTGGTTTCGATGCAACCTCCGATGGCTGTGTTGTCATTGGAATCCTCTCGAGTAAAGAGTCGGTCCGGCTTGGAGGGTCCCAGGATCCTCTGGCTTGTACCTTGACTTCCTGATTCGAGCTGGGACAAATGGTGCCCGTCGTCAGCTGGGGATCATGAAGGAAGTCTCGGAAAGCGTACAGACTCGCCCATCTGCTGCAATTGTTTCTTTGTCACATTCCATTGCTCGTTCAGCTGGACGACTTCGGGAAAGCCGGCCAAGCCGCTGGGCAACATTGTCAACCGGTGCGCTTCGTTTATACGAAGATGTGACATGCGCAACTCACCTTTCCCTTGGTACGTAGTCGTTCAGAAGATTCTCCCCCTTGCCGATGGTGACGCGACTCTCAGAGTCGCCGCCATCGGGAGTGGCGAGGATGCTCTCGAGCACCCGGTCGAACCGCTTTTTGAGTTTCTCCTCACTCTTGATGCTCCCGGTAGAAGCCCACAAGCGTCCCCAACAACGATGATCGAGGAGTTCATCCAGTCGGGGGATCCTGATCCGGTTCCTGAGGTGAAATCCGACGACTGGATCAAAAGTGCTGCCGTCTATGGTGATGGCTGGGAGTTGGAGACCATCCGACATCTCACTCCTCAACCGATCGTGGGTTGAAGGGTGAAACGAAAAGAAGCGGTGGTGGTGGCGTCTTTTTGTGTTTGGGTCCAATGATGATAACATAAAATCACACGTCAAGGTGAGGTCACCCACGTCATGTCGTTGTCCGAAACTCCCGATGCCAAGGTGATTTATAGCCTCAGATTCACCCGGATCCCATCCGCCCCATTGCATGTCGAGATCTGACGCGCTGGAGTTGGTGAATATACGAAAAGCCCAGCTGGACGCTGCAAGCTCGCTGGCCAGCTGCACCGATGTGCACAGCCGACGTCTCGGTCCAACGGTGCGCGATACGCGCAGTCGGGGGAGTAATCCCAACTCAAGCGGATTTCATATCTCCGTTTCCCCGAACGAGATTTGAGAACTTCACTTGGACGAGGTGTCATGTGAACTGAGACGGAGGTAGACTCTCTACCTAAGGGTTGCTGCTGATCTGTATGCTTTCGGTTCAAAGGTCGTCTGTCGCGTAAAACTTGGGAACTGGGCCAATATGCCGCGCACTCCCCGACCGTCCACCAGCTGATAAAACTATTCCACGTCCGGGAAAAGCACACACGTCATCAACTGTTCTTCTGCATCCTTGATATTCGCTCTGCATCCTTGATATTTGGTCCATCATCATTACCCGCTCAAAACAATGGCCGATTGTCCTCAACACACACACGTTGCCAACTCTTTCGATTTCGGGAGGATGAGTGGGTCCGAACACCGGATACTGCGTCAATGGATCATACCATGAGCGGGTGGAGCAGATCCCCGTTCGTCCGCCGTGAGCCGGCAGTGGCTTCTCCAATCAAACACAATGATACCCAAACAAAATTATCCGCTCATTAGCATTTTGTCGCCCTTTCCGATAGGGAGGGTATGTGGCTCGAAAGGAACCGCTCGACCGTTGGAACCTTGGTCGTAAGTAAGGTCAATGGACTGCCAACCTGTTTGTGAGCGATGGAAGATGACTAGTGTGGGGCGAAAAAGCCCCGGCGGGCGTCCCATCAACGACGAATCTAGACACGAATACAACGACCAGACCACGCACGAGTCGTGAGTCTCAAGAAAAGGGTATCGACCCATACCTCTTTACAAGTCGTGAAGCACAAGAAAGGGTATCCGACCTAACCTAATTCCGGTAACTTATCCGAGAAGAGCATCCGATCTAATTACCTTGGATCCCCCGTTCACTCCTTTTTGGCGCCAACGACCTCCCCCTCCAAGTGCTCCCTCCCCTCTGCCAATATCCTATCCATCTCTTCGGGCGTGACCGGCACGATGAGCACGCCATGTTTTTCCAGCCCAGTCTGGAGGATCTGGAGGTCTATAGCGGACGAGATGAACGTATCGACTGATGTTATGGGTCAGTTCAGGCTGCCGGTCGAGGCGAGGGGGAGAGATCGAAAAACGGAAGGCAGGGGGAAGGAAGATAGAACAGGAGAGAAGGAGGGAGGGCCCGGGGGGAGAGTTCGACGTTCCAATTTTGCGGGGAGGGATTGGGATATCCCTGTGATACTGGGGAATCGGCGGCGACAAGGGGTAATCGATTATGCCCGTGAAGTATTCCCGGCGGTCCATAGCGGCGGAATATGCGGGGTCCGCGGAAAGGAGTAAGGGAGGTTCCCGACAGGGGAGAAAATCAAGGGGTGGAAGGATAGATGACGGCGGCGGAACACACGTGCCCTTCCGCCCTGAGGCTTCTTCATCCCCCGCTTCCTGGCGCTCTCAGACCGTATCGAGGAAGCGTTGGGCTAGATTGTGGCCTAGCGGGATTCCTACGAGGGCGTTCTTGGGACGATGCAAGTCGATTCGGAAAAGTAAAGAGATGCCAGAGCCAATCGAGTCCGAACAGGAGAGATGCCAAGCCGGGACTTACGGTCTTCATCGGCCGGCTCACTATCAGGTCTCCTACTCGAGACCTCGGTATACACGTCGTACTCAAGCTCGAGGTCGCCGCGATCTTGAGCCGGCGCGTGCGGATCTGGCATTCCCATCGCACGGTCGAGGTCTACTTTGGGAAAGGGTCAGCTAGGGTCAATCAATTGTGAACGCCAAGGGGGGGAAAGGTCGGCTCGATATAGTCAAGTAAGGCAGCTTGCCCAATTTAGTAAGGCAGCATGTAACAGAAGAGGGCAATGACGAAACAGGGACATGGGGTGACAGATGACCAAGGGCCCAATCACAGAGAGAAGGGCGCTCACTAGCTTGGTCTTGATCATGATCGTCCCCGTACCAATTTTGAGGGCGAGACTGAAGGCGAGATCGAGTACCAGCACCACCACGGATCCGCAAGACATCCTTCGTCTTTCCCTCTTTAATACCCGGCCATATCTCCTCCGCTACTTTCAGCCCATCGGGCCCCTCTCGCTCCATCCCGTCATGCTTTTGTGTTCCCTGTCCGGTCACCACATCCAGCTCCAAGCCGTCCTTCAACAGCTCCCTCACCGCACCGGGCGTTTTCAACATCTCACACCTCTGATCCTGTCTGACTAGCATCTCCAGCCCAAGACCGAACAGGTCCCAGTACTTCTTGAATCCCAAGGGGTCGACGGTGACCCGGTTGGTTGAGGCGGATTTGGTGCCGAGGCAATGGGGGAGGAGGGTGGAGTAGGATCGAGAGAGACGGGAGAAGAACTCGGTGAGCGACGACCAGCGGGCGGAAGAGCCGGAACCGGAACATACTGCGATCAATGTCAGGGAAGAACGGGGGGGAGTCGAGTAAGAGGGGGAAGTAAGAATGCGAGGGGGAACTAGCCTTGACGACGCAGTACAGTTTGCGCTTACAAGCTGGACAATACCCTGGGCGAAGCCTTTGTGGATTTTCTGGGTTTGAGTCACGGGTGTTGAGGATGGGTCGATGGCCTTGGCTTCGCCTAGAGGGTGGAGTCAGCGAGACGTAAGAGGGGGTTGAAGGATGATGAAAGCAAGCTTAAAGGGGGGACGCTTATAGGAGGGAGAGGAAGCTTGGGGTCACAATTACGCGGAGGAGGTTATAAGGATCATGACACGGGAAGCGAAGCCCAAGCTTGAGAAGACGTTCACGAGGAGTAGTCCTCCTCTGTTCGCCAGAGCGCAGCTCGTCTTCCCCTGAGAGTAAGTCATCACTTCCCCTAAAGAGTATCTCATAATGTCTGGGAAGGTGTGTTGACCCCAGCAACAGAGGTAGGTTGATCCCTGTGACAGAGCTATGTTGATCGCGGCGATATACTCCCAGCAACAGCAAGGAGAAACCTAGGCTCACCAGTCATAGCCACCGTGGCGACCTTGGAAGCCTTCGGGCCAAGGGATGAGGGCAAGACTTTATGCCCTGCCACGATCAAGTCAGGTTTTTGGATCCCGTCAGTAGGGCGGGAGCGCGGGGAGGTCGTTTCGGACTCGGCTTCTGGGTAAGGAGTCAGCGTTTGGCGTCATTCATATCGTATGAGCTCGAAGCGGACGAAGGATTAGTGTTGCTGATGTCTCCCGAGTTTCTTGACCATGGCGAAAGCCGGAGTCCGGAAATTATACGGGACGAGCAAGGTGGAAGGGGGTAAGGACGAGCGAATTGTGAAATGGTGGGGAAACGAAGCGAGATAGAGAGGAAACAAGAACTCACGAGGCCTCGCCTGACTCGACTTCACGAGCCCGGCCTCCTTCCTCAACACATAGATCGTAGTCTGCAACTTTCCCCTGCAATACTCCTTTAACGCTGCTTCTTGTCCTCGGCTGCGTTCCCTCGACTCCTCCGCGTCCTTCCCCTCGCCGTACTCCTCGTCTTTGCCCTTGCCCCTGTTCTTGATCCAGCCGTCATCGATCTTGGCCCCTTGAGCTGCCAATCCTGAGGGCTTGGCCTGACGCAGGCGACGTCCGGTCCCGCACTTGTACGGCCCAATATCTTTTGTCCGTCTGAACCTCGATCCTCCCAGCTTCCAGACTTTCGTCGTCGACCTTGTACCCGGTTTCCAGTACCTACGCAACCAAATCCATGAGCAAGTGTCCTTTAGATCCGCCCACACTTCATAGCTCAACAAGGTACTTACCTAAGCCCGCAGGAGGATCAGCGTGTCATCTGGGTAATTTGGAGCAGGGGCAAACGTACAGCGATAACCTTGCTATTGTACTGCACTTCATCATACTCCTTCCACAACTCGACCAATGCCCTATTCATCGCGGCAACTGCCGCACCCATATCAAGCGGATACGACTGAAAAAGCGAGGCGAAGAGGTCAGGGTTGGAGCGGAGAGAGAAAGGGATCGCGTGGCGAGGGGAGAGCAGGCAGGTGTCACTGGGGGTGGTGTTCGAGGAGTCGCTCGGGATGCGATTTGTCGGTTTCGAGGTTTGGGACGGTTTTCCATCGGAGCCTTGGTGAGGAGGATGAGGAAGGGATGGATGGGATTGAGCGAGACGTTTGGAAGGTGAAGACGAGAGCAAGGGCGAGGGACGTTTGCGAGGGCTACATGATGGCTTCGGACGATTATCGTCGTCGTCTTCGGCCGGCTCGACAGTGGGACCTCCTCGTGATGGTTCTGACCACATTCAACGTCGTCATGAGTAAAGCAGTACACAGTGACGGCTCAAACCCAAAGAAGACTTACCGATGCCATCACCCTCTCTCTGTACACTGACCCGCTCCTTCTTTCTCGCCTTCTGCCTCCTGTTCTTCTCCTGCTTCCTCTTCCGCTCCTTGTCTACTTCATCCATCGTTGCTCGGGAAAACCCATCACTGTTTAAAGAAAACACGTCTTTGCTCGTTGTTTTTCCAAGGCGCAAAGAGAAGAAAAGAGACGAGACAAGGTAACGGGGATCCCCACCGGGGCAATCCCGTCGGATTCAAAGCTATCTAACCCTATCGATTCGGATTCCCCCGTTGCTTTTCACCATCACCATGTCGCTGTCGCTGTCGCTGCCGCTGCCGCTCTACCGTCCCCCGGATCTCCCACTTTATCGCCTCCCCGCGCTGCCATCCGACCAGATCCCTGATGCCCGTCTCGACGTCGCCGGGTTGATCCACGGGCATGTCAGTCCGCCCCAGCGGGCCGAGATCGGGTCGGAAGGCCAAGCGAGGGAGACGGAGATGACGTCCGACGTGACGACTCTGTCTACGTCCACCGACCCACCGGGCCCGAGGAGGAAGAGGAGCAAGCCATCACCGGTGCAGGATAGGACGACGCCGTCCGCCGGTCAGAGGGGGACGCTGAGCCCGAGGTCATCGCGTTTTGGAATGCCGCTGGCGGCGAGTTTGGGTCAGTTCGCCGTCAAAGAAGGAGAACTGGAACTCTGATGAGTGGCCAGCTTCGACTTGCAGACCCTCGTGTTATCGCGTTATCGTGATAAACTGCTACGTCGGCTGCGCTCCCAATCTCAACCCGCCAGTCCGGAACTGCTCACCCTTTTCAGCAACCACGTCATCGCCCAGGAGAACAAGGCGTCCACGTTCACGCCCGATGGGCTCCGCCGAGTGGAACGGGACGGGGTGAGGTTCCGGACGTACGAGGAGCGCGACAAGCTCGGGCTGGTGACGCTGAACGTCATCGGCAGACAAGAGGAAGGGGGCACCGCCTCGGCCGTACACGGTGTATTCGAACTCGCCAATCTCGTCGCGAGACACGGTGGGTTCGATCCGCCGGTGGAGAGAAGGTACGTGTACGCACCGAGGGTGGCATCGGGAGTGCTGGACGTCGGTGCGCGTCTGGAGGGTGAGGGGGACGAGAGGGAGGGTGGCAAGGTGCAGGAGGAGAGGGAGACGACGTTGGGCGCGGAGTGGAAGTACAAGATCACGTGGAGGGATTGGGTGGTGCTGGTGTGGGTGTTGAGCAAGGGCAAGCTGACGGTCACGGTACATAAGGAGGGCAAGGTGGACGTGAGGGGAGGATCGCACGTCAAGTGGGTTGGCAAGGCGATGCAGTCCATCTTGGCCCAGGTCGGTCCCTGCCGCGTCTCAAGGTCGAGCCGGGGGGGACCCTGACGTCATGTACAACAGATCGCTCAAGGGTTCCACGCCAACAAAGCGTACTACATCCTCCTTGCCATGCACGACCATCACCTCCTCTTCAAGCTTTCCCGAGTTGCATCGTCCTGATTCGCTCGCTCTGCCCAGTGCTCTCTTCTCTTCTTCCGCGACCCGGCGAGCTCGATCCCACAGTTCACCAACCCTGAATGGCTTCGGTCGACGCTGTGTAATATCCAGGATCCGACAAGGAGCGAGATCATGGAGGCGTGGACGGATGAGAACGATCTGCTGTATGAGCGGGAGGGAGGGATGAGTGTGCTCGAACTGCTGGTCGCGGGCCTGGTCGTGAATCCGGAAGACGATGAGGATCACGGGGGGATGTGGCTCTCTGGGGAAAAGATGGGACTCGAGGTGGACAAGGTCGTACAGGCGAGAAAAGATGACAAGAGGGAGCAGGACAACAAGGATCAAGGCGGGCACGAGCAGCCAGGGTTCGGTGGACCTGAACCTGGATCTTCGCATACTGCACAAGCCGGGTCGGGTCCGCCCGAGGATGAGGATCAGGACCAGACGCGCAGGTCAACCTTGTCACTCACCGCTCACAGCTCACTCCCACCTACTGGCGACCTCACAATCCATAGCTTGCCCTTCTCCCTCCTGCATGAAATCGAGTGGGGCGCTCATCCAGCGTACACCGCTCCGGTCGAAGACGTCGGTCGCGTGCTGTGGCAGAGGAGGACCGCGCTGTCGACGGGGAGTGATGGTTCGGTGCTCACCTCGTCGACGGGGACGGGCGTGGGGAGCAAGGGATCGGCCCAGACCGCGGTCTCGGTACCATCGTTGAGCTGGACCGAGACGACGTCTTGGATGCTACCGGATTCGAGCTCGAACGCGTCCCTCGAGCTTGACGAGGCTGATCACGGACAAGGACGGCTTCTTCTCCGGTCCCATGCACTGGAGAAAAGAAACATGGCGAGTGATCCCAAGAGCTCGCTCATAGCTCGGCCTCTCTCACCGAGCATTGAGATGATCCACTCCGACGACGGTGTCCCCCGTAGCACCGGCCATCCCTCTCAGCCGATCTATCCTCCGAGCTGCCCCGCACACCGGTACCGACGACACCTTGAACGTCAAGCTCACCTCGTACTTGTCCTCTGGCCGACTCTTCGACGTCTACCGTGGCCTCATCCTCTGCCCCAACGACTCGGCCTCTCGCCCCGAGCAGCAAGCCGTCGTCGTCAAGGTGTGCAACCCGTACACCTTCTCCCGCCTCAAACCCCGACCCGGCGACTACGATCCGGGCGAAGCGGTCGAAGCGATCGCAAACGAGGTGTCGCTCCTGAGTGGCCCGCTCAGGGCGGTGCAGGGATCGGTCGTGCCCGCGCTGGTCGGCTCCTGGTCGGGCGAGTACAAGCTCGGCGCGGACGAGAGCACGGGCCAGATCTCCAAGGTCAGGTTCGAGGTCTTGGTACTGGAGGATTGTGGAGATGAGTGGGCGAAGGGGTGCGTAACCTTTTTGTTCTTTTTTTTCTTTTTAATGGCAAAGCCTGACACGGTTTTGTTCCTCTCTCTCTCTCTCTGGTATAGTCTCGAGCTTGACGGGGAGGAACTTTGGGGAACTCTCCGCTCAAAAATCTGGCTGTAGACGACAAGTGAGTTATGCTTTTTAAATGCTTTTCATTATTTTTATCTTTTTCCCCCACCTTACAACTCTACACTTGCACCCCTTTCTCGCACCGGACCTCGTTCCGTTTCCACCCACCGCTCCTTCACACTCTTCCCCAACGCGTCACCTCCTTCCCCTCAGTTTGCAGATCCTCCAAGCGTACAAGACCATCCATGCGCTCCACGTGACGCACAGCGATATCTATGCGCGGCACGTCCGGCGCCATCCGTCGGACGGCAAGGTCCGACTGATCGATTGGGAGGGCGCCGATCGGTGGGGGCAGGGTTGGGCGAGTGATAGGGACCGACCCGAGGTCGAGGCGGGAGCGGGAGCGGAAGCGCAGGCGCAGGCGCAGCCGGTGGAGCACGGGGAGCAGGGTAGAGAGGGCGGGGAGGGAGCGGCAAACATGCGAGCGGACGAGGAGGCCGAGGCCGAGGCGAGAGACGAGGAATGGCGCGATGTCATGACGATGTTGGGCTTGGAAGTCGTTTAAGACCCTGCGTCCCCGTATTCATAATGCCTGCTTTTGAAAGTGGCTCAGCATCATTCCCTTCAACTCCGCGCTTAGGCTGTCCGATTCCGAGTTGCCTGCTGCTCTACACTTCAGGACTCTGGTTCCCAGAGCGTCACACCCACTGTCAGCACTGCGGATCCCCTTCGGGCTTCAACCATGGCGAGAGTTGCCAGCAGCGCCATCCTTGGACGCTTTGGAGGCATGAGGTGGTCAAAAACGCAATCGGACATGCGCTGGGCAACCTGGAAGGTATAACAGCTCACCTGGAGCCACCTACGCACAGAACCACACGCAGAAATGATGTCAGCATCGTCAGCCGGTCTGGGCCTATCAGGAGCGAAGAGTTTGATGTCACCATTGTCTCATTGGCTTCCCAGGCAGTTTCGGCGGCCGTTCTACCTTCCCAGCTCGCACAGGACCTTGGTCCCCTTCAGCTTGCTACCAAACGCGCCCACAAACACCTGGACTCCGTCGCCTCGACTAAGAAGCGCCTGGAGCCTGCTCTGGACGCTCCCAGGCCTTCTCGGCATCATACTGCCTGTCTCTCTCTGTCTCTATTCACACAATCACCCTTCCTTATCTTCGATGTGTTTCGTCATCCTGGACCGCGGGATTTTTTCTCGAGCTCGAGAGCAAACGTAGCAGCTTGATGTCGTCAAAACTCGCGGGTCACGCTTCGACGAGGTCTGCGTCTGCGTCCGCGCTAACGCCAGAAGAGCCCGACTCGTCATTATTGCGAGACTCGTCATCGTCATCGGAGTGAGAGTTGGGATGACACGAAGCGACAGAACCGGCCGTGACCACCCAGTCCTCGACGTACTCCCTTTGGACCCTGCGTGCCCACGTATAGGGGATACTCTTGATTGGCACTTTGTTCTGCGTCGACGTCGCGTCGTCGTAGCAGGGCAGAGATTCGAGGAGTCGATGGTCCGAGTCGGAAGGATCCATAGGCTTGACGTCGATCGAGAGTTGATTTCTCCGCTCGGGTTCTATTTGCGGGCGGAGCGGCATGGCCTTCGGTTGCTGAGTCTTTGCTGCGTGCCAAACCGCACCTCGGATGGACGTTCGCATCGTCGTCGCCTTCGCCCCTCCTCGAGTCCTACTCAAGCTCGTCTTCGTCCCGAAAGGCGTTGACCCGACTCCCCTTCCACGTTCGCGTCCAAACTTCCCGTCTAGTCCTCCCAGCTGAGCCGCATTTCCAGATCCAGCTCCAGCTCCAGTCCCACCTCCACCTCGAGCCGTACTCTTCACTCTCTTACTTCCCTTCCCCCTTCCCCTACCACTCCTTTTCTTTCCAGACCCGCTCCCTTCCCCATCAGCTTCATCTTGTTCTCCCCAAGCAGAAGCCACCGTGACCTTTTGAACCTGATCCCTCAAGCACCATAGCCAATGCCCGATGTATTCTGCGCGATGCTCGCATTCGTCGGCGATGTTGGATAGGATTTGGATAAGGGTGATGAGCGGGCCTGAGTCGTTTAGGTGGCCGCTGGCGAGTTGGGCCGTTTTCTGGCGAAGGGCGGGAAAGGGAGGACAGGGACGGTGATGGTGAGGAATGTACGGGTTCGACATAGTTGCGAAGAAAAGCCGATTGATGCGGGCAGGGCGCGGCAGGGCGATGGTAGTGGACCGAAGAGGGAAGTGGACGTGCGGGAGACGGGTGATACGGATTGCGTGTCGGGGTAGCAGGGAGGGAGTTTGTCAAAGGGAATAAGGTCAAGTCAGCATGTTTCTTTCAAGATTGCACAATCGAGACGTTGGGTAAATGGATTCGGAAACTTGAGACGATTGGGGTAACAGATTTCGAGATTCGCAGACAAGCGACGCGGGGAACGGCACATGAAGGAGAGGGCACAAATCAAAGGTCGTGGGCAAAGTCAAAGTCAAGGACCGACTAGCGATCCAACCCTAACCCTGTCCCTGAACACATCTCCCCTTAATACCGACGCACCACTCACCAGGCTAACCCCCTCCCAGCCATCCCCACCCAACCATCTTCTCCACCCCTCCCCCTCGTCCCCCTCCACCTCAACGATCGTCACAACCCCACACAATTCCCACGAAGAGCCAACAACCTGTAACCCCCATACCCTACTCATCACATTATCCGGTGACCTGCAATTCTGGGGATCGGCTTTGAAAGCGAGTCGGGCGAGGTGGAGGATAGAACGTGCGCAGATGAGGAGGGCTGTTAGATTTTGGACGAAGGCTTCGGCGGAGGTGCCTTTAGGGGGTTTGAGCTCGAGGTGAAGGGAT
>JAABUH010003222.1_pt1 | contig 14335 bp, 12 predicted proteins | sample 5559121 | NCBI WGS metagenome assembly JAABUH01 (sample SAMN10711871, study PRJNA513364) | rock metagenome | isolation source: Antarctica rocks | place: Antarctica: Victoria Land, Battleship Promontory nord | collected 2015-12-28 | reverse complement strand
CGTGGCCTGGCTGCCGCTCTGCATGGCGATCCCCAGGTTCGCCGCTTTGAGGGAGAGCACGTCGTTCACCCCGTCGCCGATCATCGCCACGTAGGCGCCCCGCGCGCGCAACACCCCGACCAGATGCTCCTTCTGCTGCGGGGTGATGCGCCCGAAGACCGTGCCCGCAGCCGCGGCGGCGGCGAACGCGGCCTCGTCCATCGTCGCCAGATCCAGGCCCGACACGAGCCCCAAATCGCCCCCGTCTGCCCCGAGTCCCGCCTGCCGCGCCAGCGCCGCCACGGTCTCCGGGTCATCCCCCGAGATGATCACGGGGCGCACGCCCGCCTTGACGAAGGCGGCCAGGGCGGCGCGCGCCTCGGGGCGTAGCTCGTCGGAGAGGCTGACCAGTCCGAGCGGGGTCATGCCCTCCGGTAGGCGGGTCGCATCCCCGTGGTCCTCCAGGGTTGTCGTCGGGGCGTGGGCCACCAGGAGCACCCGCAACCCGCGGTTCGTCAGCGTGCGCGCCTGGGCGGCAATCTCGTCCCACGACGCGCCGGCACCGGTCGTCGCGAGAGACGGGCGCAGCATCTCGGGAGCGCCGAGCGCATAGACGCCGCGCACCGGGGGCTGGTCGACGTCGTCGCCGTCGCCGTCGTCGTCGCCGCCGCCATCGCCCGCGGCTCCGGAGTCATCGAACACCACGGCGCTCCACTTGCGCGCCGACGAGAAGGGGATCTCGGCGACCGCTCGGCGCGGGGGGGCCGGATAGGCCGCGGCGATGGCCGCGCTGGTCTTGTTCCCGCTACGTCCGCTCGCGGCCAGGACGCCCAGGACGCGGCCCACCTCCGCCTCCGTCAGCCCGAACGGATGCACGCCCTCGACGTGCAAGCGGTTGGCGGTCAACGTGCCCGTCTTATCCAAGCACAGGGTGTCCACCTCGGAGAGCGACTCGATGGCGTTGCTCTGCTGCACCAGCACGCCATGGCGGACGATGCGCACCGCCGCGAGCGCGTAGGCCACCGCGATGGAGAGGAACAGCCCGTTGGGCACCAAACCCGCGATGATGGTCGCATTCTGGACGCTACGGGTGAAGTCTGTGCCGGTGATTAACGCGCGGGTGAGCAGCAGGAGTTCGATGTAGGCCACGATCGCCAAGACCGCCCGGATCACGAGGTAGACCTCGCGCTGGAGCGGCGTCAGGACACGGCGGAAGGCGCGCGCGCCGGCCGTGATCTGGGTGGCCAGGCTCTGCGCGCCGACGCGCTCGGCCGCGTAGCGGGCGCGGCCCGTGACGCAGAAACTGCCGGAATAGACGAGGGCGCCGGCCACCTTGGGGACCAGGTCGGACTCGCCGGTGAGCTGCGACTCATCCACATCCATGCGCCCATCGCCGACCACCCGCCCGTCGACCACGATCTGGTCGCCCGGCCCAACCACGAGCACGTCGCCGACGACGAGGTCTGCGGGGGAGACCGCGCGCTCCCGTCCGTCGCGGACCACCGTCGCCTGGGGACGCGCCAGCAGCGTGATGTGGTCGAGCGTGCGCTTGGCGCGGATCTCCTGGACGACGCTCACGAGCACGTTGAGCGCGATCACGCCGGTCGAGATGAGGGCATCGGTCGGGCGCCCGAGCAGGACGAGCGCGAGGCCGAGCAGGGAGAGGCTCACGTTGATGAAGGTGAAGACGTTCTCGCCGATGATTTGCCGGTAGGAGCGCCCAGTAGGCGGCGGCGCGCCGTTGCCCAGGCCCCGCGCCTGTCGCGCCCGCGCCTCTCCCTCCGAGAGGCCGTCGACATCCGATCCCGCTGGGGGGACCGGGGATACCGGAGCCGCCGGCTGGCCGCGTTGCCTCGGCAGCCGGGGTTCCCTCTCATCGGTGGACTGTGTCAGCGGCATGCCTATCCCTCCCCTGTATGAGACGGCGGACACCAGGTGGGGTTTGCGTCAGACGGCAACGATCCACCCCCGTCGCCCGACAATGATCTGTCCCTCGTATCCGCCCCTATACAGCGTACGCGGTCGATGCCCCCTATGACCAGCGTGCCCCACCGATGCACCGATGCGCCGCAGCGCGCGGACATCCGCGCCTAACGTCTGACCGCGCCCCAGGATGACGGCTCGCGTTTCAGGAGGCGTACGAGCCACGCCCCCGTTGCGTGGCGGGAGGTCGTGCCCGTCCCCGCCCGCGTGCCCGCCCCGCGCGGGCGGATGCGGTTATCCTCGTCCCTCATACGATGCGCGCCACGAGCGCCTGCGCCCCGAGCCCGACGGCGACGGTCAGAACGAGGGCGATCGCCCAGACGATGGCAACCGAGCGCGCGCTCGCCCATCTCGTCCCGGACGGCTGGTAGAGGGGCACGATGATGCGCAGGTACACGGCCAGCGAGAGCACGCTGTTGAGGACGGCGATCGCGGCGAGCCAGGTATACCCAGCATCGAGCGCGGCGCCGAACAGCAGGAGCTTGCCCACGAAGCCGCCCAGGGGCGGGATGCCGACCAGGGAGAACAGGAAGACGGCCATGGCCGCGCCCATCCAGGGGGATGAGCGGCCGAGGCCCGCCCACGCCGACAGATCGCGGCCGACCCGGGCGACCACGGCGAACGCCCCCAGGTTCATCGCGGCGTAGGCCGCAGCGAAGACGACGAGGGCTTGCAGGGCGATGGTCCCGCGTCCAAGGGCCACGACGCCGAGCAGGAAGTACCCCGCCTGCGCGATCGAGGAGTAGGCCAGCAGACGCACCACGTTCGTCTGCGGCAGCGCCGCCAGGTTCCCGTAGGTCATCGACACGGCCGCGAGCACGGCCACAACAAGCGGCCAGTTGACGGCCGACACGGGCAGGTCGCGCAGGACCTGCGCCAGACCGAAGATCGCCCCGACCTTGGGCACGACCGAGAGGTACGCGGCGACGGCGACCGGCGCGCCGTCGTAGGCGTCGGGGGCCCAGAAGTGGAACGGTGCGAGCGCGGCCTTGTAGCCCAGGCCGACCAGCACGGCGACGAGGCCAACGCTGGCGGCCAGGAGCGCGCCGTGCGCGCCGTGTAGCCGGCTCAGGTCGGAGAGCAGCGTCGAGCCCGTGGCCCCGAACCAATAGGTCAGGCCGAAGATCATGACCGCGCTGGCGACCGAGCCGAACACAACGTACTTTATGGCTGCCTCGGTGGCGCGGTCGTCGCGCGGATAGGCCACCAGCGCGAACGAGCCGAGCGAGCTCAGGAGGACGCCGAGGACTAGGAACATCACGTCGCCGGCGCCCGCCAACGCGAGCGCGCCGAGCGTCGTGAAGGCGAGCAGGCTGTAGACCGTCCCCTCGCGATCGGTCCCGCGCACCTCGGGGTAGGCGAGCACGGCGCAGAGCGCCGTGGCCGGGAACAGGATCAACATGGCCCAGACGGAGAGCGTGTCGATGCGGTAGGCCCCCCCAAAAATTGTCGCGCGCGTCTTCAAGAGTGGGACGGCCAGGAGGGTGGCGGCGAGGAGGCCACCGACGGTGACGACCAGCCCGACGCGGGGCCGGCGCAGCATCTCGGCGACCAGGGCGAGGACGGCGGTCAGCAGCGCCGCCAGCGCGGGGATGAGGGGGATGAGGTCGGGTCCGACCGGCGCCATCATGCTCATGCGATGATCCTCGCTGCCGCGTGGATAACGGTCAGCAGGCCGCCTGGCGCGATCCCGACAGCGACAACGAGGACCAGCAGAGGCACGACGGCCCAGCCCTCGCGGCGCGACAGGTCCGGCAGGCGAGCCCACCGCTCGATGGGCGCCCCGAGGAAGGTCGCCTGGATGGCGCGCAGGTAGAGCCCCGCCGTGACGACGATCCCGAGGATCGCCAGCGCCGTGGCCAACGGGAAGACGTCGAAGGTCCCCAGGAAGATCTGGAACTCGGCCGGGAAGTGGGCCAGCCCGGGGAGCCCCAGCGAGGCGAAGGCGGCCAGGATGAAGCCCCACCCGATGAGGGGGGTCACGCGCAGTAACCCCCCGAACGCGCCCATCTCGCGCGTCCCCGTGCGGTCCTGCAGCGTCCCGACCAAGAGGAACAGGGCACCGGTGACCAGGCCGTGGCTGACCATCTGCAGCACCGCGCCGTCGATCGCCAGCGCCCGCGTGCGCGCGTCGGTCGCCGCCGCGGCCGCGGCGACGGCGAGGACAACGTAGCCCATGTGGTTGACGCTCGTGTAGGCGACCAGGCGCTTCAGATCGGTCTGCGCCAGCGCGACGAAGGCCCCGTACAGGGCGGAGAACGCGGCCAGGGCGGCGACGTAGGGGGCCGCGACGTGGAAGGCGCCGGGCGTCATCTGCAGGGCGAAGCGCACGAAGCCGTAGGCGCCGAGCTTCAGGAGCACCCCCGCCAGCACGACGCTCCCGGCCGTGGACGCCTCGACGTGCGCGGCTGGGAGCCACGTATGGAGCGGGAACACCGGAGTCTTGACCGCGAAGGCGACCAGGAAGGCGACCAGGGTGAGCGTGGCGGCCGCGCCCGTCAAGGGCGGCGCGGCGATGACGGCGCGCATGTCGAAGGTGCGCGGGTGGCCGCCCAGGTAGAGCGCGAGGATGCCCAGCAGCAGGGGCAGGCTGCCGAGCAGGGTGTAGAGGAAGAACGTGAGCGCGGCGCGCTGTCGCCCTTCGTGGCCCCAACCCGCGATGATGAAGTACATCGCCACCAGGTTGACCTCGAAGAACACATAGAACAGGACGAGGTCGAGGGAGAGGAACACGCCGAGGCAAGCCGTCTCCAGCAGCAGGAACAGGGCGACATACGCGCGCACGCGCTCGGCCACCCGCAGCGAATAGACCAGCGCGACCAGGAAGAGCACGGCGGTCAAGAGGACGAGCGGCAGGCTGATGCCGTCGACGCCGACCCGGTAGGCGGCCCCGAGCGAGGGGATCCAGGGAATCTCCTCGACCTGCGCAAAATGCGCCCCCCCGCCGCGCGCCCAGACCCCGAGCGCCCCGAGCAGCGTCAGCCCTGCCGTGGCCACGCCGATCGTGTGGGCGGTGCGCGCCGAGGCGCCGCGCAGCGCCACGACCAGGAGGGCCCCGATGAGTGGGAGGACGAGGGTCAGCGAGACGAGCGGGACCATAGGGCTACCTTTCTATCGAACGACGAGGATGACGGCGGCGATGAGGGCGATGCCCCCCATCGTGAACACCAACTCGCGGGACACCAGCCCGGTCTGGAGGAGGCGGGCGCGCGCGCCGAGGCCGCGGGTCCCCGCCACCAGCGCCCGGATCGCTCCGTCGATCCCGCGTTCGTCCACGACGCGGGTGGCGCGCGCGACGCCGAGGCCGGCCCGACCGACCCCTCGCACACCCCGATGGATTGCCCCGTCGGCGCGGTTCGCCAGGGCGGCGAGCGCGAGGGCCGGGCGCGCCACGAGCCCATCGAACCCACCCCTGACGCGGAACCCGACGGCGGCCCACCCGCGCGCCGGTCCGAATAGGCGCGCGAGGGGGACCACCCACCCGGCGAGCAGCCCGGCCAGGGCGGCGATGAGGTCGAGCATGATACTCGCCGCGCCACCGGGGATGTGAACGCCCAGGAGCGCGCCGATCGGACCCACGGCGACACCGAGGGTGGCTGCCAGGACGGTGAGAGCGGCCAAGCCGGCGACCATCCAGCGGAGACCGGCGATTGGCCTGTCGGCTGCGGGACCGTACCACAGGAGGCGCAGCGCCCGGCCGACGTACCCTCCGGTCAGGAGCGTGCCGGCCAGCGCCAGGGGGGCAAGCAGCCCTGCCGAGGGCGCGGCAAACGTCGCGCCGACGACGGCATCCTTCGACCAGAAACCGGCCAGCGGTGGGATGCCCGCCAGGGCCAGGCCCGCGATGGCGAACAGGGCGAAGGTCGCGCGATGCGCGTGGCCCGCGCCCGCGAGGTCGGCGAAGGCGGTGGAGTCGTAGGCCTCCTGATAAATACCGGCGCCCAGGAAGAGGGCGCCCTTCATGGCGGCGTGGGCGACCAGGTGGACCAGGGCCGCGCCGACCGAGCCGGCGCCGAGCGCCAGGAACATGAAGCCGAGTTGGCTCGACGTTGAGGCCGCGAGCAGGCGCTTGAGATCCTCCTGCGCGATGGCCGTCAGGCCGGCGATGAGGGCGGTGACGCCGCCGACGGCCCCGACGAGGAGCAGCACGCCCGACGGGAGCAGCGGCAGGGCGCGCGCGAGCAGGATGACGCCCGCGATGACGAGGGTCGCCGCGTGCAACAGCGCCGAAACGGGCGTCGGGCCGCGCATGGCGTCCTGGAGCCAGCCCTGGAAGGGGACCTGCGCCGCCTTGCCCATCGCCGCGACGAGCAGCAGGACGCCCGCGACGGAGGCCGCCGCCCCGCCCACGCGCAGCGTCGGCGCGATGGCGGTCGTGCCTGCCTGCGTCGTGAGCACGAAGATGCCGAGATAGAGCCCGAGATCGGCCGCCCGCGTCGTCAGGAAAGCCCGCGACGCCGCGGACGGGACGCCCGGCCGCTCGAACCAGAAGCCGATCAAGAGATAGGAGGCGACCCCGATAAGCTCGTAGGTGGCCAGGAACAACACCCAGTCGCCCGCGACGATCAGCGTCTGCATCGCGGCGATGAAGAAGGACATCTCGGCGTAGAAGCGCGCGTGGTCGTGGTAGGGACGCATGTACCCGACCGCGTAGACGAGCACCGTCAGGGCGACGACCGCGACGGTGGTCGCGAGCAGGGCGGCGAGGGGATCGACGACCAGCCGCAACGGGAAGCCCGGCAGGCCCAGGGACGCCGGCAGCGTCGCCGCGAAGCGCGCCCCACGGGCCACGCGGACGAGCGTGGCGACGGCCGCGGCGACCCCCACCCCGGCCCCGACCAGGGCGAGGGCGCCCGCCCCGCGCCGCCGTCCCTGGAGCCCGAGGCCCAGGGTCAGCAGGGCCGCCGCGAGCGGGCCCAGGATAGGGAGCGCCGCGACGATCATCCTTTCAAACCCTCCGCCTCGTCCATCTCGACCGACCCCGTGGCCCGGAAGCGCCCCGTGCCGACCCCGAAGCCGACCGCCATCTCCAGCGCCATCACCGTCATCACGATCAGCACGAACATCTGCCCGGCGTACGCGCCGGGGTGCAGATAGCGCCAGAAGGCCACCAGATTGACCAGCGCGCCGCCGAGCATGAGTTCGATCCCCATCATGATCATGACGAGGTTCGTCTGCGAGAGCGCCCCGTAGAGCCCCACGCCGAAGAGTCCGCCGCCGACGAGCAAGGCGATGATGAGGGGGGTCATCGGCGCCGCTCCCGGCCCCGCGCGATCGCCACCGTCGTGGCCGCGATCATGGCGACCAGGATCGTCACCCCGGCCGTCTCGAAGAGGAGCATCGAGCGGCCCATCAACTCGATCCCCAGGTCGAACACCTGCGCCGTCGCCGCGGGGGCGTGCACCGTGACCGGCCCCCACCCGCCGAACAGCGCGAGGGCGACCGCCGCGACCCCGCCGGTCACGCCAACGACCGCGGACGCGCGCTTCTGGTGCGTCATGTCCATCGCCTCCAGACCGCCGGGGTCCATCATGTACATGACCATGAAGATGGCCATGATCGCCATCTCGGTGGCCATCATCATGAGTTGCAAGACGCCCAGGAACTCGGTTTCCATGGCCAGGAACAGCGCCCCGATAGCGGCCATGGAGGCGAGCAGGGAGAGCGCCGAGCGCACCATGGATGTGGTGCGGAAGACGGCGACGCCGAACCACAGGGCGACGAGCCCGAAAAACGCGACAAAAACGGCCTGCGCGGCCATCAACGCGCCCCCAACGTCGGTCCATAGCGCGCGGCGAGCAGGGTGATCCCGACCCAGAAGATGTTGACCAGCGCGAGCGGGATGCCGAGCGTCCAGCTCCAGGAGAGCAGGTGTTCGTCGCGGATGCGCGGGACGTAGCGGCCGATCGTCAGCATGAGCGCCGCGACGACGAGCGTCTTGAGGCTCGTCCAGGCCCACGGCGGCAGGACGGGGCCGAGCCAGCCGCCCAGGAAGAAGACCGTGATCGTGGTCGCCAGCGTCACCACCAGGACGAGCCGTCCCAGGCGCATCACGGCCAGCCGATCCCCCGTGTACTCGCCCATGACGCCGCCGGCCAGTTCTCCGGGCGCCGTGGGCAGGTCGAACGGCGGCAGGAAGCACAGCGCCATCGCCGCCAGCCAGAACAGCACGAAGCCGAGCGGCTGGGCGACGATGTTCCACAGCGCGGCCTGCGCGGTCACGACATCGGTGGTCACGAGCGACTGCGCGCGCATGGCCACGGCCGCGAGCGGCATCACGATCAACATGCCGTAGGCCACGAGCTGTCCCAGGAAGCGCCACCCCGCGACCATGGCGTAGACGCCGTCGGGCGCCCACCCGGCCATCACCAGGGCCACCATCACGTAAGCCAGCGCCGCGTTGACGAAGAGGGCGCCCGTGGCGAGATTGGCCATGATCGATCCCGGCGCGAGCGGCAGGACGGCGGCCGCCAGGATGGCCGCGCCGAGTAGGAGGGCGGGGGCGGTCTCGAAGAGGAGACGGTCCGGTCGGCGCGGCACGAGGGACTCGCGGCCGAGCAGGGCGAGGCCGGCATGCAGTGGCGCGGCCGGGCGCACCCGGCCGGTCGCGCCCCACTCCTCGACGACGGCGACGAGGTACGCGCCCACGCACAGGGGGATGACGAGCCAGAGCCCGGTCATCGATCCATCTCCCAGGGGGAGAGGTCGAGCGACGCCACGCCGGCGAGCGCGTCGGCCACCTCGCGCCCCTCGGCCACCCACGTCACCAGCCCCAGATTGTGGGCCGAGGGCGTGTCCACGACCACAGCGCGCGCCATCCCCTCGACGACCGTCAGGCGCAGCGTCGCGGCGCCGCGCGGTGTCTCGACCGTGGCCGCGCCGCTCCCCCCCATCCCTGTCGAGAGGAGCGTCTCTGGCATGGTCACCGCGCCGGCGGCCAGGATCAGGTCGAGGCTCTGCTCCAGCTCGGCGAGACGCACGTCCAGGCGGCTCCAGGCGTCGTTACCGTGGCGCACGATCGGCGCGAAGTCCAGATGGCGATAGGCCGGGTCGGCGGCGCGTACGTCGTCCGGCCGTCCGGCGGCGCGCGCAACCGGACCACGCGGGAGCGATCCGGCCATGAAGCCGGCAGTCCGCCGCGGATCGGCCCCGTCGTCGGTGTGAGGCACGCCGACGCCCGCGAGGCGCCGGTGTAGGTACGGGGTGTGGCGTACCCGGCGCACGAATGCTCCTACCGCGCCATGCAGACGCTCGATCGCCGCCACGTCGTCCGTCCGTACAAGGGCTCGTTGCAGCGCGGCCGCACGCCCTTCGAGCCAGCGGTCGCCCAGCAGCCCCGCGAACAGGGCCAACCAGCCGAGGTGGCTCACCGCGCGCTCGCGCTCCAACGCCCCGACGCGCGCGGCGACCGTCATCGTGGCGACGGCGGGGGCGACGGCGACGGCGTCCTCGAGGGCGCGGACGGCGAGGAGGCGGTAGGAGACGGGCGCGAGCGGGTCAAGCTGTGCTAGCCGCGCGGGCAGCGTCGCGGCTGGCCCGGTCCAGGTGGCGTTGAGCCCGCGCCCAAGCGTCCCCGACGAGACCGTGACCGCGGCCACGGCGTCGCCGTCGAGCGTGACGGAGAGGGCGAGGCCGCCGGGTAGCCCGGAAAAGAGCGGGCCGACGGGCGCTTCGACCCATTCCATGGGCAGCCCGTCGGGGCTGCGCGGCAAGTCCTTCGTCATCATGACCATCGACATGCCCCCACCGCCCATGTCCATGGCGCCCATATCCATGCCACCCTTGTCACCGCCCATATCCATGTCGCCGTGGTTCATGCCACCCATGTCATCCTCTGTCGGCTGGACCTCCGGCGCATCAAAAATGGGCGCGTCAGGCGACCAAGCGCCGGACGCGACGATCCGGCGCACCTCCGTAACCCCGGCGACCAGCGCTGCCTGGTCGGCTGTGACCGTGACATCCGGCGCGGGCAGGGGCGGCGCGCCGCTCGTCCCGATGGCCAGAATCGCGCGCGGCCGCGCCATCTGCGCGTAGACGACCGCGACCGCTGGCCGCAGCCCTGCCGGCATCTCACCCACGAGCAGCAAAACCGAGGCGTGGCGCGGGGTGGCGACGACGCGGAGGCCGACCGCCTCCAGGTCAAGGCCGCATGCCCGCACCACCTCCAGCCCCGGCACGACGAACGCTGTCAGGGCGCGCGCCCCCGCGCGCGCCACCAGCAGCCGCCACATGTTCGCCGCCCCCGCGCGCGCCCCGCTCATCGTCGCCGTCATTGTCGCTTCAGGGCCCCCTGGCTCCAGCCGTAGAGCAGCCCCAGAAAGAGGATGAGCAGGAACACGCCCATGTCCCCCAAGGCTTCCAGGCCCACCGTCTGGAAGACGACGGCCCAGGGATACATGAAGGCCATTTCCATGTCGAAGGCCAGGAAGAGCAGCGCGATCCCGTAGTAGTGGGCGTGGTAGCGTACCCAGGCCGGCTTCGGCGACAGGGTCCCGCCCGTGTAGGGCACATCCTTGCCCGGCTCGGCTCGCGTCTCGCCGAGCGCGCGGGCCAACAGACGGAGCGTGACCACGAGTCCGACCGTCCCGACGATGAGCGCGAGCAGCACGGCATACTGCTGGAGTGGCGTCACGCGATGCCCCTTCGTCTATTCATGCCCGATCACCCCCTCGACACGGCGACGCGGCAGTCGTTGTGCCTATATACTTCCATACAGTATATAATACATACATGGTGAGGGGCGTGTGATGGCGCATCGGACAAGGTATGTCCAGGACAAAGAAGCTCTCCTGCGCCGCCTGCGCAAGATGGAAGGTCAGGTGCGCGGCGTGCAGCAGATGATCGAGGACGACCGTTATTGCCTCGACGTGGCGCAGCAGATTAACGCGCTTACCGCGGCCGCGCGCGAGGTGGCCCTGATCGTGTTCGAGGATCACCTGCGCGGCTGCGTGACCGACGCGATCAAGGACGACGACGGGGATGCCGCGATCAAAGAGATGGTGACGGTACTAGGGAAGGCCCTGCGCCAGTAGGATCGCCGGAACGGGAGGACGACGGGATGACGGGACAACGGACGCCGCGACGGGCAGGCGCGTCTCTGGCCATCCTGCTCGTCGCCCTGCTCGTCCTGCACCATACCGTCATGGCGCTGATGCCCATGCCCATACCGGCCACGTCCGGTCAGGACACGGCGTCGGCCATGTCAGCCATGCGCGGTCAGGGCATGGCGTCGGCCACACCGTCACACGTCCGCGATGCCACGGGCAGGCGAGGCATGGCGTCGGCCGCGTATCACGTGGCCTGTCCGCTATGCGGGATGGTGTGCCCGCCGACGCAGGGCTCCTTGCCCGCCCGCCCCACCGCCCACGCGTCATCCCCCGCATCCCCCGCGACGGGCGGCGCCCCCTGCGGGGATGCGCCCATCGCGCCCAGTCCATCGTTCATTGGCCGCGGCTTGTCCACGCGCGCCATGAACGCCCGCGCGCGCGGGCGCGCCCCCTCACCTAGCGCGCGTCAGGCCCTCCTCGAGATGTATCTGTTGTGAGTCGCGGGGACGGGGCAATCCTGTTCTGACACGAGGGCGTCGTCCGCGACAGTTAGTCGCGGCGCCCTCCCCCGACAACGTCTTACGCTTACAGACAGCACACATTTTGAGGAGTATGCTCGTATGTTCTCGACACTATCCCGCCGCGTGGCGCGGCCCCTCGGCGTCGCGCTCATCCTGACCCTGTTCGTCCCGACGCTCGCCCCACAGCCCGCTCGCGTGTCCGCGTCGGCGACACACGCTCCTGTGGCGACTGCTGCTCCGTTCGACCAGCAATTCATCGACATGATGGCACCGCACCACATGAGCGCTGTGGCCATGGCGCGGATCGCCCTCACGCGGGCGCAGCATCCCCAGATCAAGACCCTGGCGCGGTCGATCATCGCGGATCAGAATAGCGACATTGGCCAGATGAAGGCCTGGCGCAAGGCGTGGTACGGTAGCTCCACCACGCCCAGCATGGCTAACATGCCGATGTTGCCCGGTCTGAAAATGAGTATGAGCGGCATGTCCATGATGCGCGATATCGCCACCCTCAAGACGGCCAATCCCTTCGACAAGGCGTTCATCGACGCCATGATGCCGCACCACCAGTTGGCCATCGACGCCGCCACGCTGGAGTTGGCGCGCGGGTCGCACCCACAGCTCAAGGCCCTCGCCCTCAGTATCATCAAGGGCCAATCCCGCGAGGAAGGATTGATGCAAGCGTACCGTGAACTGTGGTACGGCGGGATGGGTAGCATGAGCGGGATGGGCCACTGAGCCTAAGCCACACCGAGGCACGGTAATGGTGCGGGCGTGGCTGCATCGCGGCCACGCCCGCACCCCCGTCCCCTGTCACCCGCGTCCATGAGAGGACGCGTCCACATCGGCCTGATGGGCCAGTGCGCCCTGCGGGCGCTCCCCCCGTTCAACGACGCACAGTGGGTGGCGCCGACGCTGAGGGAGGGAGGATTCCTCTGCTCGTCCAGGGGTGGCTGCGTGAGATGGTGAGAAAAGGAATGGCAACGGTGGGGACAGACCGGCCGGGAAAACGCATCTTCTGCAAGGCGCTGGGCCTGGGGGTAGGGGCGATGATACTCCCGGTCGAGGGTCTCCTTCGGGCACATACGGGGTCGGGACCTCTGTCTCCGCCCGCGCGGTGAGTTGCCCGGACTGTATCACGGTCGTCGTGCTCTTACTCGGCGTCGGTGGCGCCCTGGATATAGGTCAGGCGCTGCACCGGTGCTCGCCCTAGCAGCCTGTCGGAGAGAAGCTTCCCGACCTCATTTATCGTGCTGTGGGAGGGCAAAATCGCGTCAGCAGCCCGTGACTCGGCCTCAAAACGGCCTCCAAGCGCGCTATCCCTCGCAAAAACACGTTCTCTCCGACAGACTGCCAGCGTCGATGCCGCTGCTGGGCCTGGCGCTCCGTGTCAGGCCGCACGGGCACGGCCCCGACGACGGACGTCCCCCATCTATAGTGTCCAGAAAGGATCGATGTCATGAAACGCCGCGGCGCCCTATTTGTCATCATTCTCCTGCTCATCATCGGAGGCGCGGCCTACACCTCGCGCATACGTGGCGCCTCGGCGCGGGCGACATCGGCGGCTGTGCGCACCGATCGCGTCACCCGAGTGGTCACAGCGGCCATATCATCGCCGATGGCGCGACGACGAACGCCGACGCCCGCGACGTCGGCGGCGTCCGCCACGCCCACGCAGACATCGGCGACGCGAACGCGCCCTGTTCGCCGGGCGACAGCGACCGATCGGAGGACTCCGACGCCTGTGGCAAGGCCCCCGGCGACGACGACCCCGACCGCTCGACCCAACACCGTGGCGCGCCCGACCCCGACCCTGTCCCCCTCGAGCGGCCCCGTGGAGGTGGGCGATGCTCAGTTCTCCCTCTACACCATCAACCCGCGGTTCACCCGGCAGGACGTGTCCTTTAGCCTGTCCGCGGCGGCGCGTGTCCGTGTGCGCATCGCCCAGCCGGGCGAAACCGCGCATGTGCGCACCGTGGACCTCGGCGTCCGGCCGCTCGGGACCGTCGACATAGAGTGGGATGGGCGAGACAACGCGCATCGCCTGGTCCCCGCAGGCGCGTACACCTACACTATTAGCGCGACGAACGCCAGGGGACAGCGGCACACCGACACCTACAGCATGCTGGCTGTCACCTACAAGCGCATCATCATCTCGCTCTCCAAGCAGCGGCTGTGGGCCTTCGACGGCTCCCACTACGTGATGAGCTCTCTGGTCACGACCGGCAACCCGGCGCTGCCCACCCCGACGGGAGCCTTTCCCATCCTAGGCAAGTACAGCCCCTTCACCTTCGTGAGTCCCTGGCCGCCCGGTTCCCAGTACTACTACGCGCCGTCCTACACCAACTATGCACTGCTCTTCGACAACCGAGGCTACTACGTGCATGACGCGCCGTGGCGGGGCCATTTCGGCCCCAGCAGCAACACCACGACGGGGACGCCTGGACAGAACTACACGGGAACCCATGGGTGTGTCAACGTACCGTTCACCATGATGCAGCCGCTCTACCAGTGGGCCACCATCGGCGCCGTGGTGGAGGTCGTGCCCTAGCGGACGGAGCGCCGTCGGTCCGACAACCGACGCCGTCGCGCACGGCCCCGCGCGCGACGCCCACCGCACACAATCGTTACGAATCGACACGGAGGAGAGACGAGGCATGATCGTACGAGAAGGGACGACGCAGCGTCGCGCCGAACAAAACGACGACGACCATGGAGGACAACGTATGCACTATCTTTGCACTTTTCGATTATTGTCAAGTAAAAGCGCCTTTGCGTACTACACGTTGTGGTCGAGCGACTCGC
>JAABUH010003221.1_pt1:0-5000 | contig 14335 bp, 12 predicted proteins | sample 5559121 | NCBI WGS metagenome assembly JAABUH01 (sample SAMN10711871, study PRJNA513364) | rock metagenome | isolation source: Antarctica rocks | place: Antarctica: Victoria Land, Battleship Promontory nord | collected 2015-12-28 | reverse complement strand
TCAAAAATCGTCATTTGCTGTCTCTAATTAGTGAAACTTTAAACAGACTCAGTAAAGTCAAGCAGTTCATTAAGTTAGATCTGAAGAACGTTTATCATCATCTCAGAATTCAACATGAAGATGAGTGAAAGATGACGTTTCGTACTCATTACAATCACTTCAAGTATATGATCATGTCGTTTAATTTGATCAATGCATCTGTCATCTTTCAAACTTATATTAATAAAATCTTGACAGAACTTTTAAATGACTTTTATGTTGTTTATCTGAATGACATTTTAATCTTCTTCATAGAGAAGATTGATCACGTAGATCACATGAAGCAGATTCTCGAGAAATTAAGAAAGTTCAAGCTATATGCTAGCTTGAAGAAGTGTGAATTCTTCATCACTAAAGTGAACTTTCTAAAATTTGTCATATTCATTGAAGACGTTTCGATGAACTCAAGTAGAATAGACATCATCAAAAGGTGACTCAGATCGAAGATGTATCAAAAAATACAAGTTTTTCTGAGATTCATCAATTTCTATCGACGTTTTATACATCACTACTCTCAAATAACAGAGTCTTTAACAGAATTGCTGAAAGATAGTGTAAAAGATGTAAAAATGAACTCATTCATATGATCGAGCGAAGCGAAACAAGCTTTTAATCAGCTTCGTGACGTCTTTATGAGAACGTCTATACTAAGACACTTTGACTCAGAGCAACATATACGCATCGAGATCGATGCATTCAATTATGCAGTCGCGAATATTTTGTCTCAGTCAGATGATAAAGATCAGTGACATTCGATTGCATTTTGATTCAGAATGATGATAGACGTTGAAAGAAATTATGAAATACATGATCAGAAGCTTTTAATCATAGTAGCGATGTTTAAACACTGACGACATTATGTGAAAGATAATTATCATACTGTTGAAGTTCTGACTGATCATAATAATCTGAAGAGTTTTATGAATGTTCAAAAGCTAAATGAAAGACAAGTCAGATGAATCATGAGATTGTCGATCTGCAACTTTGAAATAGCACATAGATCAGAAAAGATAAACTCGATCAATGTGTCATTGAGATTATCTGATTATAAGAATGAGAACATCTTTGCAAATCATTTGCTGCTCATTCTGCAGCAAAAGCTGACTAGAATAGAAAGCTTAAATAGCTTTATATTCGTAGCGATCAGAGAATTATACTGTATACGAGTGATTAACGATGTCGAGAAGACGTTCGTTCACAGTGTCAGTGAAAGAAGATATTCAGCAAAACATGTCAAAAGCAGATTGCAAGATGAAATCTACTGTACATAAATGATTAACGAAGTTGAGAAGATGTTTGTTCACAGTGTCAGTGAAAACACGAGTCCGTGTTCAGCAGTGCATGTCAGAAGTATGCTGCTGAAGATCATGATTTTAGCAGTGCGAGAAATGCATCTAAATGAAGTACATTTCTTGAAAGATAGAATCTTTTAATTCGAATCAACAACTTCAAAGAGCACAGACGTTGAAACGTCAACTCATAGAGATCGCAACATAATTGAGAAACAGCTTAATTCTGTTGCTGAAATTGTTGATTGCAAACAACTCATTTCACGTGCAATTGTCAAAGTACTGACAATTCATGAAATGATATACAACTTCAGTAGTAAATTCATAGTTGAGCTCATCAAGATCTTACAGCAAGAAAATAAATTTGCTGTGAGATTAAGAGCAAATGAAACGACGAGTATATGAAAGAGTGACGTCGAAGCTTGAACATTGAATAGTCAAGAAATGATAGAGTACAATGAATCATTATATGTTTCAGAAGATCTTTCTGTCAGAGAAAAGCTGTTGAAATGTCATCATGATGATTCATTAGCGAAACATTTTGATGCTGACAAGATCAGCGAGCTATTAGATCACAAATATTACTGAAAAAGTATGATCAAAGATGTCAAAGAGTACGTAGATACTTGTGACATTTGTCAAAGAATGAAGATGAAACATCATCTATCATATGATGAGTTAAAATCGTTATTTCGACTCACAGATTCATGAAAAGAAATCACTATGAATTTCATAACAAATCTGTCATCTAGTAAATGAAAAGAAGTCATGTATGACTCGATTCTTGTGATAGTCGATCATTACATGAAAATGATGCATTATCTGTTTATGAAGAAGATTCTGACTGTCATAGAGTTAACAGAGTTGTTTTTTGAGCAGATTGTCTTAAGATATGAAATATTGAATGATATAGTTATTGATAGAAATAGTCTATTTATCAATGCATTCTGATCAGAAATCTGCTATTATGTCAAGATGAAATGACAACTAAGCATCACTTTTCATTCGCAAACAGATGATCAAACAGAATGACAGAATCAAACGTTGAAATATTATTTAAGAGTGTATTATTTTGAAGAGCAAGATGACTGAGCTACGCTTTTATTTATAGTCGAGTTCATTTATCATCAGACGAAGCACGCTTCGTTGAGCTGTAATTCTTTTAAAATCATGTATGACTATGAATTCATCTTTGACATATACATTGAGAACGATGCTATGAAAGAAGAAGTGTCAGCAGCAAAAGAACGCGTTGAAATGCTGCAAAATGTGCAAAACACATTGACACAATGATGACAAAACGTGATCGATGCTCAGACAAAGTACTATAATTGAAAACATAAGTTTAAGATCTTTAATGTTGATGATTTAATCATGCTATCAGCAAAAAATCTGAAGCAGAAGAAGTCAATCAAGAAGTTATCAAATAAGATGATAAAGTTCTTTCATATACAAGAACTCATAGACAAGCAGATGTATTGTCTTGATCTTTCAATTATTTATAGAATTCATTTTGTCTTTCATGTATTTTTTTTAAAGTCATATAATCGTAGACTAAACGATGATTCTATACTCAATTATCTTGTATTCAAGTTTATTGATGATGAGTAAGAATGAAAGATAGAAAAGATTCTACAGAAGCGAAAAAGAAAGAAAATTTTATATTATAAGATACAATGAAAAGAATATTTCATTGAATATAATCAATGAATATTGAGCAAAGATATGAAAAATGTCTTGAAGCTTATAGAAGCTTTTGAAACGAAGCTGAAACATGAGCGAAAAGCATAATCACTCATTTTCAAGCATAAACTCATTATTAGAAAAGAAGAATCACTGTATTATGATAGTTTCGCTCTTTAATGAGATGATCACATATGTAAATCAACAGACAGAAGAAAAAAGCGTAAAAACACTCAAACGCGTTCGACAGAAAAGCGCAATCATCACGACACAACAAACATCATGCAATCATCACTTCATCAAACATCTTTCACATGAGACAAGATTGAAGATTTCTTTTTTTTTTTCATTGTCAGATTTACATTGAGATGCGAAGACAAAGATTTGAAAGATGACAGATTGTGTTAAAATATATCAGAATAATTAGAAATGCTGACAAAATGATATATAATTGAGATTGAATATATTGCAAAGCGCTTTACATTCAGAATTTCTTTGACAATGTCATTGATAATCATCATTTCTTTAAGAATGAGTTTTTGAATCTTTAAAGATTCAAGTTTGTGAACTTTCTTGAGATGATTCTTCACACGAGTCGCTGTTATCAATTTCTTGTAAAGAATTTTCTGATGAACAATGAATGTCTTCAGAACAACATTCTCTTCTTCATTTTCAATTGCACTATCATGAATTTTCTGCAGACGAAAGAATTCATTGACAGTCAAAATGCAGATGTTGAAAATTTAAATATCAAATCATGAGCATTTAGCAGACGTATCATATAAGTATACTCATTGCAATACAGAAACTTTCATTACTCGCACAGCGAGCACACTTCTTGTACATTGTCTTTCTTTGAAAGATGACATCACACAGCAATGCTTTATTCTTAATGTGTAGAACTTGAGCACACTTTATACAAATCACTCTATCTAGAATTTTAAAATCAGCAGCATTTCTTTTGCTTATTTTCACAATTGACAGCTGAAAAGCATCAGTAACGACATCAAGAAGTGAAATAAGCGAATCTCATCATCATTTTTCAATTTCGCGAAGTCTGTGAATTCAACAAGATCGTTGATGAAGCATTAATGATCATTTCTTTCTTCATTGTCTTTTGAATTTTCTCTTTGATAGTTGAGATGTACTTGAAAGTTTGAATAGTAGAAGTGATGAACTTTCGATCAGAATTTGATGATGTCTGCATCATCATGAGTGATTCAGCATCAGTAACATGATGATCATCACATCTGATCGATGTCTTTTGAGCAAACTTATGATACTGTTAGTCGCAGTAATAGTCGTGAAATCTCAAGTTGTAACATCACTTACTTTTATAATGATTTTGACTTGATCATCAGTTGACTTCATCATCTCACAACTCTCTTTGAGCGTCGCTGCATATTCACAACTCATGATCTAGATTTCTTACTCTTACATCGACAGTTTGTAAAGTGAACAAAATTTTAGAATTAGCTAAAATAACATTTATCGCTTAAAGCGAAATAAAATTCGAATTTAAGCTGATCTTGTTTGACTGCGATCTGCTTTTGTCGACAAAATCTGTGTTTGTTCATATGTCTCTGAATTGTATCTCGCTTTTGTTGATAAAATCTGCGTTTATTCATATGCGCTGAGCTGAATTTCGCTTTCATGCATATGTTGCATATGTCAACAATCGCTCACATACTCGCTTATTTACTCATCACTCTACATGCTCGCTCATCTACTCACTCATCTACTCGCTCATCTACTCGCTCATCTACTTGCTCATCTACTCGCTCATCTACATGCTCAGCATTCTACTCGCTCATCTACTCGCTCACTTACTCGCTCATTTACTCGCTCATCTACTCGCTCATCTACATGCTCAGCATTTTACTCGTTCATCTACTCGCTCATTTACTCGCTCATTTACTCGCTCATTTACTCGCTCATCTACTCGCTCATCTACATGCTCAGCATTCTACTCGCTCATCTACTCGTTCA
>JAABUH010003219.1_pt1 | contig 14346 bp, 23 predicted proteins | sample 5559121 | NCBI WGS metagenome assembly JAABUH01 (sample SAMN10711871, study PRJNA513364) | rock metagenome | isolation source: Antarctica rocks | place: Antarctica: Victoria Land, Battleship Promontory nord | collected 2015-12-28 | reverse complement strand
ACATTGAGGCCATTGACTCCTTGGCTGAGGCCATCAAGGGCTTCAAGGGAGGCCTGGTGCTTGTGTCCCACGACTTCAGGCTCATTGACCAGGTATGCCTCTGCTGCTACTGACCAGCAATCATGATTTTTGACTTCTTGCACAGGCAAAGTGTTGCAGCAGTTGACAACATGAGTGTTTTTGAAAAGTGTTGCATGCGTCTACAGGCTGTTTTCTAAGATGTGTATTAGTCTTACTTTGTGATCAAAGCATGAGGCAGCAGCCAGAGTAGCCACTTTCAAGTTGCACATGTTGAGATCTCTACATCTTGAGATCTCTGTTGATATTCAATTGCTGTCACTTTGTGCTGCTTGCTGTCCTGTCTGCTGTGTATTTGGTTAGAGGTAGTTTGCACTTGATTCTGTGGTAGTACAGTGGAAACAAAGCCATTGCTTTCTGGCAGCCCTTGGAGTCTAGCTATGCTTAGTCTCACCTCCAGCACACATGCGTTTTGTGTCCAAAGGAATCATTCATGTGCTGTCTGTTTTAGGTGTCAGACCAGATTTGGGTGTGTGACAAGAAGAAGGTGACACCATGGAAGGGCGACATTCGCGACTACAAGAAGCTGCTGGCCAAGAACATGGGCTTGTAGTGAGCTGGCTGATATTCTTTTGTCAGAGATCATCAAGAGCAAACAATGTTGGAACCCATGGTAATGTTTTCAGCTGTTGCAGGGGTTGCTTTGGGCTTGCTAGTGCAGCATCCACTCTCTGGTCTGGAGTGCACAGCAAGGGACTGCTTTGTCACTGGTTCAGTACTCAAGGTATTTCATATCCGTTTAGAGTCAAATCTTCAGAGCTATTTTTTATTGCTTGAATTCATGACTTGGCTGCTCATGCTATCCGACCCTAGGATATCTTAATTCACATGAGTCAGACTTCAATGCATTTGCGCCTTATTTTCGTCCCTGAACTTGATCAGATTCTGAAGTCTAGCTACAACACTGCATTTGTTTCAGCAGCACAAGCACCCTGGTGCATTTGCGCAAATGCCTGACCGGATGTGCTGCAAGTATTTTTGAGCCTGTTCTATCTGTAATATACATGTCTATGTCTTACAGACGGAACTTGTTTCGTAATGTATTGACCAGATTTGGCCTTCATGAGGTGGCCTTGCGAGTGTCGCAATGACTTTATTACATTTGTGAACCGTCCACACCGGAACAGCTGCTGCATTGCCCTTACACTGTCGCATTGGCTATTGTCAGGAGGAGCTTTCGGATGATGGCTCTATGAAGCAACACAATCTTGATGATGCAAGCCAAATGGCACCTTTGAGTCAGGGTTTGAACCAAACCCTACAACGATGGTCGTGGCGTTGCAGTTGAGCGTTTTCTCTCAAATTGACCGGCAACGCCTGAGGACAGGCCTGAGACTCCGCACAAGATGCACACTTCTCAGGAGGTTCAGGCTGCACATGCTCGTATTGCGGTTTTGACAGCACACCTTGCAAGCGGCCATGCCGGAAGTACTGACATACTCGAAGTGTCGGTGAGGAAGTCTTCGCTTACGCCTGCTTTGACACCAATCGCTGCCGCAAAACAAAAATCAATTGGTGTTTAGGATTGCGCCGCGCCTACCTTCGCCAGGCCTGTGGCAGTGGGAACTCGCTTCGGGCGTCCTGCTGCGCATGTAAGTTGTGATCCCTGCGAACTTCCACCGATCGAATGGGTTAGTCTTTGCATGCCCTTGTCAATTTTGCTTGCTTACTTCGCAGGAAGGACCAACACGTTCTCAGGTCAAGCCGCTGACTCTTGCTCGTCTTCGTGGGCCCGTGTACCAGCCAACTAAACCTGGATCCTATACATGCTACGCTGAGCGGGCATCCGCCGCTCCCCATTTCGCCAGACCGAAAGCAGTTGAGATCAAGCCAGAGGTTATCCCTCAAGATAGCATGGAGCTACAGGTGGGCTTATCTGCTGTACACTGTAGTTGCACATCAAGCAACTGCTAATTGCTTCCATTGCTCTGCAGGTAAATATTGTGGAGTCCAAAACCGGGTATCAAATGGAAATGGCGTTGCCAGGAATTGCTGCAAGTAAGCTGTTTTGCAATGGCTGGTCTGCACAGCCAAAGCCTTGCTCAACTTCATCCTGAACTTCATCCTGACCGTCAATTGACATTGCAGATGAAGTCAGGCTTGAGCTGCATGGGACTGATCTAGTCATCACCGGCAGACAAGCTATGTCCGGTATGTCGAATTTTCTGCACAGCAAAGCAACTCTTCTATGCTTGACAATTTCAAAGCCACACTGCTTTCCTTGCTTTGCTCTGCTTGGTTGTGTGACAGACCTGGCATGTGCTTGCAGGCAAAAGGATGGGTGTCAGAGGTCTGGCTTCTGGCATCTTCAAGGCTACCAGCAAGCTTCCAGGGGATGTCGACACCACCAGCGTGCGTGCAGATCTTGTCAACGGTCTGCTGCGCATCAAAGCTCGCAAGCAAACCCACAGCTGACTGCAAGTCACCTGCTTGCATTGCTGGCAATCATGTAGACGAGTGGTCGTGTGGACCACCAGCTTGTACCACTAATGTACAGTAGCTGTAACTGCATGCAGGGTCTGCAGAGCACATTGCTCTGCAGCAGCATGCAAACAATTTGTGATGTCAACTACATCATGACATTTTGGCAGTACAGAAACTGCCTAACGTGTATTATGATGCCGCATGTGTGGTGCATTGCTGCAACGACAGTCTATGGACATCAGCATATTCACGTATCTTCTCCCATAATGGCCTATGCTTCATTGTAACCTCAGCTTATCTGTCATGACGCTGCAAGAATGCAGACGAACGTTTGAAATGCAGATTTCGCTGTGTTACTCGTCTGATGGGCATGCATGGTGTGGACAATTGCTGCCATGCTTTGCCTGATGCAGGTCATTGTGTGCGCTACTGCATGCGATACGGCGTGGTGCGCCTGAGCCACACTTCATTCAACGAGATGTTCTGCATTCTTATGAGGTGCCTGTCATGTCACAGAGCAGGTCTTTCAGTTGTGCACACGCATATTCACACACAAGTGCTGTTGGATCTGCTGACCATCCAAGTGCAATAACAGTCTTCTCACACTACTCAAATTTAAACGTAAAAGGACAAAACCAAATTGCTACTGAACACTCAGAATGAGCAGTGCCAACAGAACAGAACGTGCAAAAAATAGTCCTCAATTGCAGTCTGCTGCCAGTATAAGACCAACTTATCCTTTGGCTACCAGTTGCACTGCAATGCATTATGCCATGGAGGCTGGACCGTGTGCTGTCCCATATGCTCTCAATAGGCTTGGAAACTTTGGTTGTTTTGCATAAGCATGCATGATATCTTTTCTGTTGGAGACTGTCTACTTCTTGATGAAGCTCTCAAGGTATTCAACCTCCTTGGGGCTACCCACAAAGAGGGGTACCCTCTGGTGCACCTTCTCTGGGCAGATGTCCAACACACGCTCTTGCCCTGTTGAACCCACACCGCCAGCCTGCACATCATTTCGACAGTTAAGTGGCGTTTTGACAACTATGCAGGCAAGAATGGCGAGACACAACATGTAACAAGATGCATAGCTGCAACTAGTTCATGTACTTGCAGTTTGACAAAGGAATCAGAAGGTTGAATTCTTCGGCGATCAGTCTCTAGCAGTGCAGCCTGCCAAATGTCAAAATGCAAACGCAGGTTGTGACTGTACTATTCTCACGCAGACCTCATGGAAATAAAGCTCAAAGGTCAAGTGGCCAAGGTGCAGGACGCACAAGTGACCTTTGTTGTCGTACAGTACTTGGCTCTGCGTCAGAAGCAAATGGAAGCAGGACAACCAAAAGATCTGAGAGGCTTGGCTCTGCGACAGAAGCAAACTGAAGCAAGACAACCAAAAGATCTGAGAAGGTCTGACAAATAACATGATTAGGTGAGGCTGACCTGCTCCATGATATAGCTCATGGGTGCGCACTCGTACAGCAGCCTCAGCTTGCCAGTCTTGTTGGTGTTGTCTGCTGGGTAGCCGTAGATACCTCCGTACAGCATGGTCCTGTGAAAATCTCCTACCAGTGACCCAATGTACCTGTACACCACCAGACATCAGTGACCTGGGACTCATAGACTGATCGAAGGCAATACAACATGTGCAGCAAATTGTACACGCCACATGTATACTGTGATGTACGCATGTCAACCAGATTTGTTGCGACTGTGCAGAGATTGGTTCCAGAGCTTGGGCTTGACTGTGCCATCTACCAAGAGACAGCTGTTTCTGCAAGTTTGTAAGTTCTCAGAGCTTAAAATGTGACAGTAGAGCTGTACAATTGATCCCCAGCGGCACAGAGTCCCTTTCATACCACCACCCTTGGCAATGGCCCAATTTGCTATGAAGCCTCACACATTTTAACTGCAGACCCCAGGGCTGTCCAGACAGCCAGCTTGAGCCTGCTGTTGCTGAGTCATTAACATCTTTGAGTAAGTAACATCTTTAACATCTGGAAGACAAGTATGAAAGTATGGGAGCATGCCTGGCGGAGTAGGGCTTGCCACCATGCTTCTCAGGGTCTTTCAGGCTCATCATGTAGTCCTGCAGGCCCTTCTCCCACCCTGCATAGTTGCCCTCATTGAAGGCGTAGATCTTGCCTGAGTCTGGTACCTGCAAAGCCACAGATGTCATTCGTTCATTCATGCATAAACGACATGCCTTCCTTCAGGGTCAGGCCCTGAGTAAATCCCTGCCAACTGTGTTGCAAGCGTACTATCAGTCATCTCACTGCAATGCAAGGCTTGAGTTTAAGCCTGTCGGTCAATTGCTGAAGGCAGGTGGAAGCCTGCTTTGGTCATGATCTAGTGTGTGATTGGTCATCATCACCATGCATTGCTGACCCAGTCTGACATGCAAGAAAGAAACAAGGCTTGATGCAGACAGCATTTTGCTGCTGCAGCATGAGCAATTACTCCTTCAGCAGATATCAAAGATGGTGAAGACATTAAAGTATGTGGAACTGCCATGCTAAGAAAGGCCATGTGACCATCAACATACGCTGAGTCATCTTGTTGCAACATGACATTTCGAATGCTAAATTCATCCCGCTCTGGCACTGCAGACCTTCCCTGACAACAGTTGAGACATGTCTGCTGCTTAGGGTCGTGATAGGGAGTAAGACGTGCCAATGTGCAGTACATCATACCTTGACATTGTCATCTGACAGGATGATCATACCTTGACATTGCCATGTGACAGGATGATCATACCTTGACATTGTCATGTGACATGATGATCATACCTTGACATTGTCATGTGACAGGATGATCTTACCTTGACATTGTCATGTGACAGGATGAACTCTCCAACCAATGGATCCAGCGTGAAGCCATACACGCCCTTGCCAGTGGTGATGACAAAGATGGTGGAACTGGAGTACAAGCAGTAGCCGGCAGTCAACAATGCAGATCCTGCAGATGAGCCGACACATGGTTGGTAGCTGCAGTACATTTGGGTTTCACTTTCAACCAAAGATAAAGTAGTCAGACAGCAATGAGCTGATGCCCAGACTTGTGACTTGTGCATGTACAGGGATCTGGGTGTTATGCTACCGTGACTTCATGCTTTGTATGATGCCTGCATGCTATGTGTCGCTCAGGCTGGACACCATGAATGTGGCACTCAAATGCATTTCAGAAAATGAACCCAGAAGCAAATGTCACCAAACTGTTTGGGGTGCTTTTGTGTAGCCTGTCCGTTCATTATGGCAATGACATTGTTGCATAACCACAGGGTGCTCAGACTTTACTGTAGACTGTGGTGTGAGGGAGCATTCAAATCTGAACAGGCTGGCTCATGTACAGCATTTGCATCTTCAAAAGGCTTGAAGAGGGTCACTCATGCCCAACGAAAACAGGCGCTGCATGTTGTGTCTGGCAAGAACATGCACGTTTCTCAATGAGACAAAACTGCATCTTCCCTAGCACGAACAAAGCCTCACAATGTGGACTCGGTTCTTAGCAGGCTGGGACATATGCAAAGGGCACTTACACATCATGTGGTGTGAGTGGAATATGTCAGGAGTTACATGGTAGAAGGAGCTGGAGCAAAAGGGCACATGCCTGCCTGCCAGTAACATCACAGACAGACATGAAGTCAGACTTATGAAGGACTGACCAGGCTGGCATGTATTCAACAGACAGTTCTCCATCATCTTCTCTGGGTCATCCATGTCATCCACCCTGCACTCCTCACTAGGAGCATACACACCAAAGATGGAGCCTGTGCTGATGCCGGCATCAATGTTGGATGATCCGTCTAGAGGGTCAAACACCACCACGTAGTTTCCACTGTAGGTCTCCTCGACTGCCACTGGCTCGTCCTCTTCCTCACTGGCAATGACCCCCTGTGCGGCCAAGCAGATCAACAATTCAGCATGGGTCACGCACGAGGTGATGATGCTGAGGTGATGATACATGTTAGTTGATGGTAATTTCTGCTGTGAGCCTTCTCCAATGCTGGTGATGTATCCTCCTCTCCACTGGGGATCACTTTTTGTCTGAACAGTAAAGACAGCAGTATCTGCATGTTATGACAGGATGTCAATTTGTGACAGTCAAACAAGACTCACACATCGCAGGTGCAGAACTTCCATGCTACTACTTCGCATTCTGCATCACCAAAGTGTAGCTTACAGTAAGCAGGTGTGTCGGAGGATGAGGGTTGTGCAATGATTGTCTTGTAGATGAATAGAGAAATAGTACAGCATGTTGACCACATGCTAGCGCTCTTCAAAGAGCTGCTTGGAACTCAACACTCAAGCTGTGCATCCTGTGGTGAGACGCTGGGGAAGGTGATACTGATGACCAGATGCTGCTGTCTGACTGCTTTGATAGTCCCCCTTAGGGCAGCAGTTTTCTCTGAATGTGCATGTGTACAGTTGCTCGCCTCAGGCTCTTTGCATTCCACAGAGTGCTGTATGATTCACCTTGATCATCTTTGTTCTGCTGTGCAGCATTATTTGCAAATCAGCAAATGCAACGCTGCCATCCCGTCATGCTGCCAATTGAGCAGGTGGCTGACTAATTGCCAATGCATGAAACTGTCTTTGCTGGTCTCAGTCCACTGCTTGCTTGGTGCAGAAGTCAGATCTGCTGGGACTCACCGTTCTTCCTGAGGCTCTCAGGCAGTTTGAGAACACCTCATTAGAGACAATGTCAAGCTTCTTTTGGTCCTCCCCAGAAATGTTCTGCTCTCCAGCAAGACCTGTCAAGTTGGAGATGCCGGCCCTGTTCACCATGGATGCTATCTGTTTGCATGCAACAGCGATCGATGACAGCACAACTGCCAGCTCATTGTCAATCCTGCCCTCCTGCTCTTCCTGTCAGCGCATGAACTGGAGTCAGATTCAGCAGGTTGTCTAACAATATACATCTACATGAGTTGCTTGTCAGCATTGGTGTGGCAAGGACATCGACTGCATTAGCTTTGCTGCTGGGCATTGGCCTTACTTTAAGCAGCCACAAAGTCAGTGTCTGAAGCATGAACTCGCTTGAGTCTTTCTTGGGGGGAGACTTAGTTGCTGCCTCTTGGGTGGCTACGGCCTGCGAATACGTACAAGTTGCATCAACAGCCCAATGAATTGCTGACTCTCCATGTTTGCCTAGAACAGGCAACAGTCACGCGGCATGCGCTGTGATACACAGCGTCTACCTGAGCTCGCGTCAGACGGGCAACGCCGGTCTGCTGGCGCCTTGCGCGGCAGGTGCTTCCCAAGCACTGCATACGCGGGACGATGAAATGAATAGGGCTGAAACGACACTTTGGACAGGGAGCAAAGATCAGCTAGGATCTCAGCTCACCTTGACGGTCGAAATCCTTGCCGGTACAAACGGCGCAAAAGATGGCGCTGCTGCCTGGGCTTTGATCATGGACGCCCCACATCGAACTTGCATGGCTCCCAGCATCTTTGCTGCGGAGTTTGTCCTGACGGTGCTGCAAACAAGATAAGAGACCTCGGCAAACTTGCAGTGGCACTGCAAACCTATCACGGTGACCCTACGTTGAGCAAAGCACGCATGTCGTAATGCGCGCTGACTTTGACTACAGTTGCGCTCATGCTCCTGTCAAAACGCCAGGAAGCTGCGCGAGTAAGCGTGCTGTGCAGGCGAGTCCGCCTTCGCGGCAATACCACCAGTTGAACTGCGCCCGGTATGCTGCCATAGCTTGTGACTACCATGGTGTTCTCTGGCGCAGTCAAGCTTGGCGACTTGAACGACTTCATTGCGCCTTCGCAAGCATGTGTCGTCAATCTTGCACCTAAATCCAAGCTTGATGCCATAGAGCTTCAGGTGTTTGCTTGTCAGTGATCCGCTAACTCGGTACACTCTGCATAGCGTTGCTGTATAAAGTTCTACAGACTGACGACGTTCATCGCCTGCTCTGCAGGTGGATGCAGTGCAGTTGCCACCTACCAAGAAAGACCCCAAGGGCTTCCAGCAAACTCAGCTATCTGGCGATGCTGTCAAAGTTAGCTTGCAAGACTGTCTAGCCTGCAGTGGCTGTGTGACCTCTGCAGAGACGGTGCTGCTTGAGCACCAGAGCACTGGCGAGCTTCTGTCTGCCCTCCAGTCCAACAAGACTGTCATTGTGTCAGTATCTCCACAGTCAAGGTCCTCTCTAGGAGTGCTGCACCAGCTCTCCCCCTCTGAGACAGCAGGCAAACTTGTTCATTTCCTGAAGAGTGTGGGTGTAAGTGTGGTGTTGGACACCACAAGCAGCAGAGACATAGCTCTGTTGGAAGCAGCTCAGGAGTTCATAGCCAGATACACAGCAAAACATACGGAACACGCTGCTGCAGCGTCACCAGGTACATACCATTTCCAGATCAGAATGACAACCTTCATGATCATGTGTGCAGCTAACACCGTGAGTCACCTCAGCTGTAACGTCTGCATGTCGTCTTTGCTCACTCAAAACACACAGTTGCGCAAGTAGTACTGGTACCAATGTACCGTTTTGTGAAGGTCCTGCAATTGCGTCTGACCCGAAGTCATTGTTGCTGTGAAGGTGTTGCTGCCCCAGTGAGCTTTGATCAAGATGAACGGCAGCATAATCATGCTCAGGCAGGACCTAGCAACGCTTCAGTCAGACAACCAAGTGGATCTGTGACAAATAATGTGCCACGCTCTCAAAATCATCACGGGTCAGTCAATGGAGCTGAGCAAGAAGCTGGGCCTTTGCCAATGCTGGCGTCTGCTTGTCCTGGTTGGGTGTGTTATGCAGAAAAGACACATGGCAGCTACATTCTGCCATACATCAGCACAACCAAAAGCCCACAGGTATGTATAGCACAAACATGAACTAAGCCCTAAGCGTTCAGCCTGTCTTGCCGTGAATTCTGAGCTAAATACTGTGATGCAACAACATGCCTGTGTTGCAAATCTTGATTCGTTGTCATGCATGGCTGTTTGGCTGTCCCTGTCATTTGGACCAGATGTGCCCAGGTACAAAGCAATAATACGAGCAGGCTGTGATGGGTGCTATGTGTTTTGCGGTGGTGCATGACCTCCCAAGATCCATTCATTTATCACACAGGTGTTCCAGCATTATCTGCTGGGGACCAGGGTTGTTTGCTGGATTTTAGTCCCTGCGCAAGAACATGCATTGTAACAGTATTATTTGAAATTGCACTCAAGGGGTGTGCGCAGCCAGGTGCTGTGCAAGCTGCCTGTGATTCAGACCAGATTATTAAGGACACAAAAGATAAAAAAGAAAATGTGATTCAAAATCTTCAAATCTCATTAACGTGTGTCTGTTTGATGAGGGCACCATGACGCATGCAGGCTGTGATGGGTACCCTGGTGAAGCGCTTTCTTGGGCAGCAAATGGGCCTGGAGCCTGGAGCCATGTACCATTGTGCAGTCATGCCCTGTTATGACAAGAAGCTAGAAGGCTCAAGGGAGGACTTCTGTATTCCTGGTATGCTCTTTATGCATGGCCGAATCTGCTTGCCCAGGCCCTGGCAGTACATGATATGCGCAACTTGACTATGATGATAATGCATGTACGGGGTAGAAAGTAGTGCCCCAGAGACATATGCCTCTGGCAAATTCCATTTACAGCAGTTGACTCTGATACCTCCTTGAGGTAAGACATTGCTGATGGCTTTCAATTGGTCTGGTACCTGCTTGCCTTGTATCCTGGGGCATGGACCCAACAGACGCCTCCCCTGCAAGGGGTGGCAAGCAATCCCACTGTGAACCATGGCTGACTTGCAAGCATGAGTACACACCAGCAGCGTTTGGCCTGCTTCAGTTGACACTGCCTGCTCAGCAAGTCCTGATGCCAGCAGCCAAGAGGTTCAGCTGATATCATGCATGTTGCAGGGACCAGTGTACCTGAGGTTGACTCAGTGCTGACAACGTCTGAAGTGCAACAGCTGATTGAGCAGCAGGGTGTGAGTTTTGCTGACTTGCCCTGTGCCCCTCTGGACTCTCTACATGGCCCTGGTTGTACTGACAATCAGCTGCATAAGGTGCGTGGGGGCTCAGGTATGCTGCAAACAGTTCAAAGCCTTGCTGCTGTTGCCATTTTACCCTGAAGTGTATTTTGTTGGGGCTCACTGCAGATTGAGTAACTGCTTAGGGTAAGATATCAGTGGACATGTCTGGACATGTCTGTAACTGCCAGATCCTGCTGTGGAAATACATTTTGGTCTACATCTGCTGTGTGAGCTGTAGCACATGACCGTGACATCTCTTGCAGATGGTGCGTAAGTTTCGATCCATTTTTTCGGTACATGTTTAGTGTGTGTTGACTGTGCAACAACAACCACAGGGAGTGACTGAACATGCACTGCATTCATGTGGGCCATGTGAACACAATACCTGCTCAGACTATCGATTTTAGACTTTCAGATTGGTCAATGCAGGTGGGTATCTGGAATTTATCTTCAGGACAGCTGCACAGCAGCTCTTCCACAGACAGCTGCCTCCAGGTCCTCTCCCAATGAAGACTCTTCGCAATGCTGACTTCACAGAAATCAGCCTAGATGTGGAAGGACGCACCGTCCTGCGCTTTGCAGCAGCTTATGGCTTCCGCAACATACAAACTCTGGTTAGAAAGATCAAGAGGAGAGCTTGTGAGTATGACTATGTGGAGGTTATGGCGTGCCCCTCTGGGTGCCTGAATGGGGGTGGGCAGATCAAAGCGCATAAAGGGCAGACGTCACAGCAGCTGCTTGAAGAGCTGGATCAACACTACCATGCTGCTGAGTTGGTTGAGAGGCATCCTAGTGAAAATGCAATATTGCCTTTGGTGTACAAGCAGTTCGTAGGCGGCAGGGTGTATGATGCTGCAGCTAGGGATTGCTTGCACACCAGATATCACCACCGTGAGAAGTCTGTGTCAGCTATGATTGGTGATTGGTAGATGTTACGATTTGTGACTTTGTTGTCAGATGGGTGGTATGTTGGTGATGTTTGCAGGTTGTGTTTGTGTCATCTGAGGTCAAACTGCGGTTGTGTCGAGACTGTGTCTTGATCACATGCTAGACTGCTCAGATCAGCATCTCAGACTTGCTGCCCTAGCTGTATTGTTTTGTGCCAGTTCGTGTCATATATGGCCATTTGGTATCTCAGGGAGTCATTGTGTTGACAGATCAGGCCAATTTTCTATCTCAGCCATGTATGATAGAATGTTGGGCAGCATGGTGCTGATCCTTTGAGTCAGTACGTTTACAGAGTGTCTGGCTATTGGACTTGCTTGGTGTCTTTTGGTGAGTCCTATGTGTTGTCTTTATGCCTGTCATGAGGTCGACAAGTGCCACGGTGCAATTTTGCAAGAGGGTGTGGAATGATCCCTGCTTGCAGATTTGCAATCAAATGATGGAGTTAAGTGCACGAAGCCATGCAGCCCCTGCACCTGTTACTGTGTACTTGGAGCTAGGCCGGCCTCGGCTTGCCATCACTGCACTGTAGCGGGCGCATTACTTCGGTTCAACTGGATTCGCAAATGCTTTGTTGCCTGCTGTAAAACTGGGAACCTCAACAGTACCACCCAAATCTTCAATCAAGCATAAAACCATGAGGCTGAGAGAGGGCAAGTCTATCTAGACGCTGCAACATGCCAACATTGTTGTACAACCACATTGCATGAGAAATCATGATTACAAAAAGGCATTCGTACAAATTCTGCCAAAACTCGTTAATTACCGTAATGATAGGCTACGGTAGTACTCAACGTCAGCATCGTCCTACTGCCACTTAGTACTCATCCAATAGTCCTACGACATGACACGCCTTTCGCCCCACAGTCAAAGAGAAGCTCTGAAGACCTGATATCACTTGCTGCTTTTAGGCTACACAATCAAATCAAGATGCACAACTCTGCACACATCTTGCACCATTTGTATGGTCACCTATTGTGCTGTGTCCGCCATGTGACACACTGTGCAGATACCCATGTCTACGTAGGTACTGTGTACAGGCCCATTCCTCAGTCTTGTCGCCACAAACAAAAAGAATGAACAGACAGTATGATGCACAGACAATCTTGGGTGACACTCAGTCGATGTGGATATTGTTGGAGGAAGATTTAGTCATGGCAAACCGTTTTAAGGCACGAGCCTGCACGTGCGACGATGATCTTCAATGCATCTGGGTCACAGCTGGGCATCAAAATCGCCATAGCTCACAAAGAAGAGGACTATCCTTGCATTAAGCAGGCGATCACTGATCGATTAAAGTGGTCGATCAATGTCTGCCATAAGGGTACTGGCAATGACTGCCATAAAGGTAGACATTTTGCCATGACTAACAGCACCCCGGCTCATCAGCGCAGCATGGGTCGTCATACCTGCGGGGCTGGCCGTCAGCAGCTCTTACTTAGCTCTTCGTCGTCTTTGCTTGCGCTGTAAGGCGCACGAGTCACACTCGGGGTATGGAGCGTGACCGGCGGAGCCAAGATCTTGAAGTGTCTTCCACTGATCACCATCGCTGTCAAGGCAAACAGCTTGAATGATGTCAGCCCACGACATGAACGTCGGCTCCTGCCTAATCAGAACATGCAAAGCAGAGCCAGCCCTTTGTGTTGTAGCTGCGCTAGCACGGACTACAGATGCAGGGGCCAAGCAGCATCTGTACTGCGCCATTCTGTCGATCACATATGCAGCATCTGGCTGTCACAGCCTTGACGGCCTTTGACATCCCTAGTGTTTGCTATCAACTAATGCATCAATAGCACACAAGCACGGCCACATAATGCGCTGTGTGTCTTCTGAAGCCACTGCATCACATGCCTTGCATATCTGTATATGGTCTGGCATGTCGTATAGCCTGTGCTTTGCAACGATCATCAGTGACTAATTCCTTACAGGTGCCTTCCAAGCTGAGTCAGTTCCTGCACAGCTTGCTGTGAAAGTGTGCATTGGTGACAGTGATTTAGTGACAGCGTGGCAATGCTGGGCCCACGACTTGGTCAATGCTGCTGTACCACATCTGATTGAGCAGCAGCATGTTGAATGGCCCCTCTTGCGTGACCTAGATGGAGCTCACTATCAAGGCTTGCAGTCACTGCATGAGCGCAAGGGCTTGCTGAAGAGGCCTGACAAATTGTGCTAGAGAGAGTGCATGCCGCCTTGCAGACAGGATCAACATTGCAGATTTTGGGCACAAGTTGACAATATGCGTGCTGGTATACATTGCCTGTATCACATGTGCAAGACTGATCATGCCCCTTGCCTTTTTGTGGTGACATCAATACTGTGCTGATGCCATTACCTGTGGGCAGATTTTGTTGCCTGTGAACAAACAGCCCTATCAGCATATGTAGTGCAGAGTCAACACGCAGTCAAGACAACAGAGGGGTTGGTTGCTGCAGGCGAGGCAGCTTTTTACGAAGGCCTGCCTGCATGTCACATGTATGTCAGTTGCACAGCAAATGACTGTGATGGGTTCAATGCTGCCACCCAACTGCAGCACATGATAGACATCCCATGTTGCAGCGCTGCAGATGTTACAAGTCTACGACAAGCTTAGCAGCAATGCATGCGGCAGCTTGCAGCTCGCATGCTGCATATAAGCATCTCTCTGCAAAAACGCTATGCCATCCTGAAAAGGATACTGATGTGTTCAGGGAAGGAGCTACCGCGAGGTAAGCAAGCAAGTCTTGGCGTCCTGATCTGACTGCTACTTCCAGACCTTTATGATGGCCAGGATTGAAGTTGCATTTTGGCTGTGGGGTGAAGTTGCAGAGTTATTACCATCAAAACAATACCTTTGTCCTTGCCCAATCCAGAGGTTGTAGACATCATTGCAGCAATAGATAAAATGACATTTGCTACTTACCCATCACAT
>JAABUH010003218.1_pt1 | contig 14348 bp, 23 predicted proteins | sample 5559121 | NCBI WGS metagenome assembly JAABUH01 (sample SAMN10711871, study PRJNA513364) | rock metagenome | isolation source: Antarctica rocks | place: Antarctica: Victoria Land, Battleship Promontory nord | collected 2015-12-28 | reverse complement strand
TGTAAGTCATCATGGCAGTGAATGCGTCTGATTTTTGTTTCAAGAACGATAAGTGAATCTTGCGCGTGCAATCGTCATAACAAGTGAGGAAATAGCGACAACCGCCGATCGATGATGTTGTTGCCGGTCCCCAGAGATCAATATGCACGATCGAAAGTGGTTGTTGAGAGCGATTGTCAATTGGGAATTGAAGGTGCAGGCAAGCTGCCTTTACCCAGAATGCAGGAATTGCAAATGAAATCGTTTACATCTTTTCCAGACACTTGACTGAACCCTTCAATCCTTCCTGCCCTGCTTAAACGCATAACGTCCTTGACATTTAGATGGCCTAGACGGAAGTGCCAATCATGAAGCAAGTCAGCCGTGGAAGCGGTGAGGGCAAAGGCGAGTTGGCTCACCTTGACGGAGTAAAGACCGGCGCGCAGATGGGCGGTCAAAAGATTGTCGCCATTATTGTTGTTGCGCAAGGTCGCACCGTGCTTGTCAACACTTGGTGGTGTGTGGAGTATTGCCAACCGAGATGAGGTTACGATCCAGGCCAGGGACAACTAGGACGCCGTGTAAAAGGTTTACCGAGTTGCAAATCGCCTTGTTGCTTGCATTCGAGTCGACTTCCATCGCCAATCACAACCTGCTTTGTCGGAATTGACTGGCTCATGAATCCGCGATAGTCGGCAACGATTGCGGGTCCACTGTGAGGGTACCATTTGCTCGCTGGGTATTGGATTGGTACCAATACGCGGCTATCAACGATCGCACCCGTTCGGTCGTGGAATGCGCTCGACAATTCTGGACAGGTCATATTCGATTCACGGCTGATCCCATGAATGTGCTCTCAGGACGAGGTAAAGGTCTCCGTAGGAGGCAGCTCTCATGAGATTTGTGCGTCCCCAATCAGTGAAGGAGACAAGTCAATACCATACTTGGCTTGCGTTTATCAGCACACGCGTAGATCAACATGGGCGATAAATCCGACGACGCTCGGTTATGCGTTGACGATGCTCCCCAAGAGCTTTTTTATTACGCAAACTCTCCGGATCCGAGAGCCTCTCGGCTCTGCAGATGTTACCGGGGCTTATACGGAGTGGGAAAGGAGAAGGACAACTGATTCAAGAACCGCTTTGTCTGTCAAGCGAAACAACAACGAAAGCGATGACAACAAAACTCGCAAAGCATTTTTGGTCCAAATCCGGCAGCTCCTCCTGAAAAACACAAGGCCCGTGTCACTGTTACCCCGAACTGCTTTGTGCGTAAGCGCCTTAAAAGAGTGAAGGCAGAAGGACGAGTGGCGGTCACTTCAAATCCGACCGACAATTTAATTGCAAAACGCCAACATTGTCGCTTCAATGATGCTTTCAATGCAACTGCGAATTTATTGTGACAACTGCCGATCCATTTTCCATCATAGACTCTGGCGCCCCTCATCACATGGAGCCGATAAAACCCTCTTGACAGGTCTACATGGATTACCACAAAGTTGTTGTGATCGGGGATGGAAGTCAACGTCGAGAAATCTGCAACTTGGGCACGCTCGAGTTGGACGTCCCGTTTGTTCCCAGTATGGACCGCAACCTCATTTCGGTTAGTAGCAACCCACACACCACTGAGTGGGAGCTCGACAAGTTCGACGTAGCATCGTGACACTATCCAAACGTATTGATTTGATTTTGCACGAAAGTTGTCGACTTTTGCGATGTAAGTTCTCATTGAGAATGCATGGGATTTCTCCTTTTCGAAGGACACATGCTTCCTTGTGCAATTGTCATAGCAGGTGAGGAAGCACTCGCACCGCCGATCAAAGATGTTGTGCTGCGTCCCCAGAGGTCAATATGCACGATCGCAAGCGGTTGTTGAGCAGGATCTTCAAGTGGTGGTGCAGGCGAGCGTTTGCTTTTGCCAAGAATGCAAGATTTGCAGACAAAATTGTTTACGTCTTTTCCCGATATTTGACTCCTTCAACCTGTCCTGCTCTGCTTAATCACACATCCTTGACACTCAGATGGCCCAGACGGTGGTTTCAATCATGTGAGGGCGAAGGCGATTTGGCTTTCCTTGACAGAGTAAAGACCGTTTTGTAAAAGGTTTGTCGCTCTTGATTCTGGAGGGTCGCACCGCAAATAGGCCCGACGCTCAGCTCCTAGAATCGGCGACGGTCGTCTGAGCTTCGGCAAAGTTGGGCTACCGTGGTCGAACTTAGCTGGAATAACTCGAGGACACGCGTGGGTGTAGCCGAGTTAAGTGCCGGTCGAGTAGCGTGGGCTAGAGATGCAGAGGCCATGAGTAGCTAGGTAACTATAGTGACTTTTTATTTTAATCTCGAATCGCTGGTTCTCCCCGACTCTCAAGTCCATCCCTTTTATACACCGTCTTCCAGGCCTATCTTCGACGAGGTTCGGCGAGGTTCGGCGATGTTATCCGATGTTCAGCGATGTTATCCGAGCTTCAATTCACGATCGTGACAGATAGCGGCGGTGAATTCAAACTCGACATGAAATACATACAAGCAGCGATCCCAAACTGGAGTGGTGATCTAGACACCCGGCACTCTACAATCGGCGATGGCGGAACGGTTGCTTGGAAGAGCCGACGCCAGCCAACTGTTGCCCCTGTGTACTACCGAGGCAAAGTACGTGGCATCCGCAGATTGACACCGTCATGGACCACGTCACACCACAAATCGAGTAAATAGTCGAGCTCCCAGAAGGACGAGCGATTCGGAGATCAGCGGCAAAGGAGTCTTGTCTTTAATGGTAATGACGTTCAGTCGTCGATAGTCGATGCACCATCGAATAGATCCGTCCCTTTTGCTTGCACTCGTCAAGTTTGCCCCGTAAGGTGACTTGCTTCGACGAATAAATCCCTTCCGGAGCATGTCGTCGACCCAGACCTTTTGGGAGGCAAGCTTTGGGGGCAGTGCGAACTCGTTCGGCGGGTGGTCGAGATCCGGGAAAAACCTCAATCGAGTGGTTGAACTCTTAGATATGACTGGCTGAACGGCTGGCAAGGGCGTAAGGAGATGGCCGAGGGTAGGCGAGATGAGGTTGACCGCAGCCCCGGTATTCACAAAGGCTTTGAAACGGCAAGAGGAAGCGGTGGCGTCGACTATTAAGAGGTCAGTGTATTGTTGGGCGTTGAACGAGGCATGGGAGAGGACATTTGGGGGTAAGGTCGGGTTTGGGCGAGTTCGGCGAGTTCGGCGAGTTTGGCGCGTGGGGAGCGGGGTCAACAAAAGCATGGACGAGTAGGGGGCGGCACGAGCGGATGGGAGTGTTGAGATGCGATCTCGGCGGGGCACGCAGGATTCAGACTGCATTTGTTTACTGAAGAATATCAGCCGGAGTTCCGGCAACAGCAACAGTCAAGAGGTCACGTGGTCCACACCACAAATCGCCAGATTCGCCGAGATGCCGCCGACTCGCTCAACTCGGTGACGCATCTTACTTATTACTTGAGGGAGACGCCTGCATTGCTTTGAGTACTTTGCGATTCTTCTACCGATAATTCAGAATGTAGTAAGACGGAGACTGGCAATGAGGGCGAAGGGTGGCAAACGAAACGGGTAGCGTTTCACCTGTGTACACACAATTGGACGATGTCAAGCTTTGCGCCATACGCGCACAAACCACACACATCCTAATATGATGTGTGTTGGGGTGTGCGCCAGATATTTGAGGGGGAGTAGAGCGAGGGGGGTTGAATCGTGCGCGTAGTCCTTTTTGAGGTGGGATGTTGGGCGGGGGAAGAATTCTGTGTACATCACAAAGTCAGTCGTAAAAATGGAAAATATGGTAGAAACGCTTTCTGGGGAGTAAACAAATCGCCCTTTTCGATTTGTATGGGCTCTCCGTATAGGTGCACAGAGTCGATTGCGTCCATATCTTGATCTGTTCTTCACATTGCAAATCCCTCTTTGAACCTTGCGGAATACGGTGGGCCGGGCTGAGTTGAGAAGCTTGGTCGTGAAGGCGGGGGATTAGGGGAAGACACACGAATCAAGTGAGGACTGTCATCACGTAGGTATCAACAAGTACGTATAAGGATGGGTGAAGCAAAATATCTCGAATGATCAACGATAACCATTGTTTGTCAAATCGAAGTCGTGGATCATCGTAAGTATGTGTCGAGTAGGATGTGTGGGTAAGTGCCTGAAGATCTTACGAGTTCGTGCCACTGTCTCATGATTTAGCAAGCAGAACGAGGAAGAATATCTCCTATGGTGACGACAATGAATTGCTTTCACAATGTCTGTGGCAAATTATGAGTCTCTTGCTGGCAGCCACGCCTGCTATAGATCACGCTTGAATGTACAAGAATGCAGACGCAAGAAGCATCTCGCTGCGAGATACACCGGCTGCTCATACATGCCCTGCGTCTAGCCAGATTTCCTGCTCAACTACAACACCTGGCGAATGGCCAACTCAATAGCGCATGACTTTGTTGGTAGAGGCATTCTGCGCTTTGTCACCCCACCCGGCAAATTGTCTATGCTCGTTCTCCCATAATGTCAGCGGAGTTGACCGCTGTGCACAGACTTCCTTTAGTGTGCGGCGGGCTGCTCAGAGAATCAGGGCTTCTGACCAAACTGGACTTGGGGTCCTCACTCTTGACACTGCGTCCATACTTCTCCCCTTCCTCCCCCTCATGATCCCAGCTGTAGTCGTCAATACCTCTTGGTAGTCTGATGAACCATGTCTTCTTCTCCTGTCCGTCTTTGCCGTAGGCCAACGACATGGGTCTTCCCGGAGGCAATACAAGAATGTAAGCTGCCAATCGGTTCTCAGTCATGAAGCATAACGGCTTTCTAGGAGACGGACCGTGATCGTCGAGCTGCGCAAGGGCACCGTCAATAAGCTGCAATGACTACTCGGATGCGGAGACTTGCCTTGTATCCACCCTTCAGAGTGAAGTGGATACTTCGTGACCTCCCATTCTTTGGCGCGCGATGAAGAGCCGCCCGAAATTGCTCCTCTTGATGGACTCCAAACCTGGCATATGCAATATGGTAAGCAGAAGCTTGTGGTACAACCATGCCACATACGGATCGTCCTCGTCGTGCTCTCCCTCCTCTCGCCTTCGCTTCTTTCTCCGCTCTTGATTACTATCCGAATCATCGTCTGGTGTGGGATAGCCAATCTCATAGTAGCCGACGTCCCAGAGCACTGAAAGAGGACGTGAGACATCGGTCTGAAGCATCACAGCTATCTCACTAGTTCCACATCTCTCGCCAGAAGGCAACGCTACTTCAGTATCAGCCGCATGCTTGAATGCAATGAAGCAAAGATTGACTGACTCCGCCCGTCGGCACCTATATTGAGCACGCTAAAGCATGACCTGGATAAGAGCAGAAATACTCACCCTCGAAAGTCGTATAGCTGATTGGATGTAAGGAGGTCTGGACCGCCAAGCGATTGGCGTCACCGGTCTTGGACATGCCTGCATCCGCCATCAGGAGCGCTGCGAATGTCTCACTCGCCTAAGAGGCCTTTGGGCACTGCCCAACTCGCCGTTGCCCCGCCCAGCTGCATCCGAAGGTCATAGTGCAAGGCTAAGGTGTCATACGTCGTCAGTCAGTATTCTGATACACCAGACGTGACAATCATCTTACCCCGAGCCTGATGCCTCTGCACGCACCAGAAGTTGCGACGCCGAAGGGCTGGAAAGCGCTCGAGTTCCTGGATGCTGAAATTCCATGTTGGTATTGGGATCTTGCTACTGCCAGCTGTCAACGGTCCAGCTCGGTCTTCGAATGTAGGGCTGATCTCGGCGCCTGGTGATGGGAGCTCGGTAGAACGGCTTGATGAAGGTGGCTCAGACGGAAGGTGAGGTTGGCGACGTTCTTGGGGACGTTCTCGATTGAGAGCTGACAACTTGTGGAGTGACCACATCCTAGTCTTGCAGAAGGTTTGGGTGAGCGGATTCCTGAAACGAGTGTTCGGCTCCTGGGATGGCCTATTGACATTATTTCCGCCTGTTTGGTCAACGTAGCATGGCGATAGGATTGGATTGGGGAGAATAACGCGGTCTTGACTTGACTAGACTTCGCAATATTGATCAAGGATCGCTATGACAGCTGAATGGAGCATTCCGGATCCGAAATCAAAGACGGGATTTCAGCCGGATTTCGTACGTGTTTTTGTGGGTCGAGCAGTCAAACAGCTTCACCGAGTTTCACAGCTCCGACTCGGTCTCGATTTTCTCATGTCAGGACATCATCTTGCCTTCCGATTACCCCTCGGCTTTGCTCAGGTCTCCCTTTGTCGGAATTCTTGCCGTTTACTCTCGACCAATCACGCCTTGGACCGAGTCCCATCTCACTCAGACTTGCCTTTGATGCAGTCTACCACGTTGGACCGCTTCGTCTTGGAGACAGACTGTACCGATCAACGATCAGCCGCTCATGTGGCCACACGATTCCATTCGTCATCTCCCCCTTTTGTCACGAATTCGACGGCCTTCTTGAACCATCGGAGACGACGTTCAACAGGCGCCGCGCGAAGGAGGACTTACAGTGTCCTGTCAGGAGTTGTTTCTGGTATCAGCGAGCACGGAGGAGCCGATTTACCGGGCAGTGTACCAGAACTGACGGGGAATGGGCGATACATCAGGTTTGACGCCTTCAGACCCGTCGTCCGATCCGCTTAATGGTTCCCTAGGATCGTCGAGGTATCTCCGCGGGATGGTCTTCAGAGTCTGCCGCCACCTGCCGTGCCAACGAAGATCAAACGCGAACTCGTGGAGCGATTGTTGGCAGCAGGAGTCAGGAATGTAGAAGTGGGTAGCTTTGTCAGAGGTGATTGGGTCCCACAGGTGTGTCACAGCCTTTGCCCCCTCGTCCAAGCTAATTGATGGACGCAGATGGCGGATACCTCTACCCTCCTACCGCAGCTGCCTGTCGCTTCCACCTTCACTGGTCAACTGAGCGAACGCCCAGCTCGATCCGAATCACCGTTCTCTGGTCAAATGTCTGCCACAGGTCCGCTCGCCATGCTTCCATCCGGCGCCGAAGTCGTGCATTATCCAGTGCTCGTGCCAAACATGCGCGGACTAGAGAATCTGCTCAAGCTGGAAGCACAGTGGCGCTCGCAGGGTGGTCAGCATCGTCTGACGGACGAGATTGCCGTATTTGTCTCAGCTACCGAAGTATGGGTGCCATATACGTAAAACTCAGCTAAAGCTCTTTAGGCATTTTCGCAAGCCAACAATCATGCCTCGGTCGAGAGAGTTCTTTCCGCACTACCAGCCGTCATCGAGAAAGCCAGGGCGGAAGGATACCGAGTCAGGGGATACGTCTCCTGTGTCATCACATGCCCGTATTCCGGCCCGACATCCCCGGAGCAAGTCCTCGCGGTGACAGCAAGGCTGCTCCATTACGGCTGCTATGAGGTGTCTCTCGGCGACACTACCGGGGAGGGCAACCCGGAAGTTTGGAGTACATTATGGGCCGCAGCCGATAAGAAGCAACTACCTATGTCTCGGATCGCTGTACGCAAAATTGTGATCCCCGAGAGCGAGGCTAACGTGATCTCGCCCTTCATAGGCGCATGTCAGTACAAACACTTATGCTTGACCTTACTGACCATATCAAGTGCCATGACACCTTCTCGATGGCGATGTCCTCCATCCTGGCTCTCCTTCCTCGAGGCCTGCAAACTGTAGACTCCTCACTCGCAGGTCTTGGTGGATGCCCTTACTCGCCGGGCGCTACCGGGAACGTGCCGACGGAGGATGTCGTGTATGCTTTGCATAAATTGGGGTACGAGACTGGGATCGACCTGGACAAGCTAGTAGAAGCGGGGAACTGGCTGAGCGAGACGCTCGGGGTCAGAAACGAGAGTCGCGTTGGGCGAGCCATCTGGGCTAGGCGGAGAGCGCGGGAAAAGAAGGCAATGGAGGGCTGAGTTTGGGATTGCGCATCAAGACATTCAAGCATTGATACTGGGCTATGTAGATGATGTTGTAGATCAATATAGCATTCAGGTTTGGCCGTCGACCTTCCGCTTTGCTATTCCTCTCAGTCGGACATACATGATTTCCCATCCGTATGTTGAAGATTCCTGAAGCGCTCCAATCCCTTCGTCTGGCTTCATACCCATTCCGGGATTGTCGAGAGACCAATAGGCATCTGGTCGGCACATCTCCTCGACCTCACTCAATGATACCTCGGTATCCTCATCGCCAAAGGAAGCGAAGAAAGTGCCTCGTACAAAGGTATCGAGCCAACCGCGGAGATCCGAGGGTAGCGGAGTTGGACGAGGCACGAGCTTGATGTCGCCTGGTATCATACCGTGCAGACGAAGGAGCTGCGGTCGGTCAGGCCCTTCCACGGCCTTCAGACTCACAGACTCATACTGGCCCACGGTCGGAAAGTACCACGGGTCCAGAGGGATCGGGTCAACGCCACGTTTCCGAAGTACCTCGTGAACGGCGGACCGTACTCCAATGCTGAGAGAGATGCTTCTGTCAATTCTGCTTCCCCGCTTACGAGCAAAAGTCTGGCACTGACGCGTTACCAAACCCTCCCATTTCGAAAGCCAGGCGCCCTCCAGGCTTCAACAACCATTCGACACTGTCGAGCACACCCCCAGGGTTCGCCTTGCACCAGTGAAAGGTCGCTGAGGAAAAGACGGCATCAAATGATCCTTTGAGTGAAGGGTGGAGAGATTTGTTTATCGCCTGGATATCGACCTGCGCATAGGTTACTCGCTTGGCGTCGGTCTTTTCCCGTGCTGTGAGCAGCTGGTTCGGGTTCAGCTCCGAGGGAGATTAAGATATGAGGGTTTTTGCTCACTCACCATACTCTCGCTCGAATCGACTCCCCATACCTCGCCTGCATCTCCGACCGCTTCTCTGATGATTTCGGTCAATTCCCCCGTCCCGCAACCTAGGTCGATTATCCTCTCTCCGGGCTTAGCTTCTAGTAGCTCGAAGATAGGCGCTGTATTCTTAGCAGAGTAGACAAAATCGGCATGCTTGTTATAATTATCGGGCGTATGGTTCGTCAGCGAATAATGATAGGCTTGGTCGGCCATCTCGGGAGACACGGGAATGAAAGCTGATGATTGATACCCACAGGTGAGAGTCTGAGCAATGTCACATAAAGGACGTTGTACTTTGAACTTCTTCGTTGCTTTGGCTTTGTCGGACGAGAAGCTTCGGGCGCGCCCGGTCGGCCGAAAACATTTCTATTGACGTGGGCATGGATTGCGATGGAAGTATAATGGATTTCCACCAACCAACCACCCTTTCGGTTGTGTTTCCTCCATTTTATTGCCAGGGGTGCTTGTCAACTCTCTTTGCCATGAACTCTCTAGCGTCGTTTGTGGAATTCCAAGAAAGTATTCGCAGTCAAGCTGATGTCTCCCCTTTTGTTTTGCAGCTGTATCTTTTGCAAGATTGTGAAGGGTGGGTGAAGAGACCCTTCGGTCGAGCACCTTTCGCTGACCCCGTTGCACCTGTGAAGGAGAGATCCCCTGGTAACTCAGTCCTTTTAAGGATTTGATTCAGCAGCTGATACCCGGCGGATCAGCTTGAAGCTCGTCGAAACAGACACCATGTTGGCCTTCATGGATATCCGACCCATCGCCCGAGGTCACTGCCTCGTGATTCCCAAGTGTGGGTGTCATTCTCAGTCAGGAAACGCGTCGCGGGAAGGCATCATGACACTGAAAATGGTGCAGATCATGCTGTAAAGCTTGTCGAATTGCCGGATGATCAGATGGCAGACATACTGCCTACTTGCAAGAAGCTCGCGGCTGCGACTGTACGTAGACCTGCAGCAATCTCTCGCTGTAAATGACAGGAACAGGGAGCAGAGAATTTCAACGTCCTGCAGGTGGGTCGGAAACATCCTCGCTGCTAGCCTACCCGGCTGAAGATGCTTTGCTTTGCAGAATAACGGTCGGCCAGCACATCAGGTGGGTCGCAAAGACTGCCATCTTGATTTGGGCTCTTTGACTGATGCGATCCGTCCTCGCCAGATTGTCGACCATCTCCACTTCCATATCATCCCCAAACCCAATGAGGGTGACAAAGAAGGACTCGTTGTCGGATGGCCTAGTAGGTCTACTCTGCGGATAAAGGCGTACAGTCGCGCAGTCACTGACTCCTCTTTCAAATCCAGCTCAGGAAGATGTAAGCTTTTGATTGGGGCGCCACATATCCTGACTGATATGAAACAAAGCTTTCAGAGGCGGAGATTACCAAGATCTTCGAACAGATGAAGAGCAAGCTATGAGGGAGGATGCAACAATATTGAGCCTCGAAACATGTATGCAGCAGATGTCTGCAGGTTATATAGCATAAGGAAGGGATCTGAGCCTCGGTTCAATCATAGCCGGGAATTCGACTTCACATGCCTTTTCTTTTGAGACGCATTTTCCCGGTAGCGTCCCAAACGAAACAGGACACGATGACCTGTCAAGAGACCCGGCTTATGCTCTCACGATGACATGAGTTTACGCGTCTCGCTCTAGACCGTACATTCTCTTTGGATGGTCAAGCATGTGTATACTCTTTCACACTGTGTCGCATCCTGGCTATCAGCTGTTAGTGATTTCCTCTTGTATTCCCTGCCCGATGAGGCTTGACGACGACGCTGACCTTCCCGTCGTTCCAGTATCTTGGCTTCCAATCGAGACGAGTACTTTGATCGACCGGCCCTCCCAGCGCAATGGCACACCTTCGCCGACATCGCTGCTTCCTCTCGAAACAATGTATCCTCCGATGATGGGTCAAATCAGCCTTGGATACTGTCCGGTCGAGATCTCGGCCATCCGTCTGGAGGAACCTGGCTGGGAATGACCCGTGACCTCCGCATCGGTATCGTGTGAATCCATTCTCTGTCCTTCCTTACTGGCACTGATGATGCTGAATCTCAAAGCACGAATGTTCGCGACGTTGCCCCAGCCAAGCCACGGATCAGTACACCCTCCCGTGGGCTTCTCCTGAAGTCCTTCCTATCACCACCTCCTTCTTCCAGTCTTCCGACAGTTCGAGATTATTTGACCGAATACTCGGCGTCCGCGAGCGAGTATGAAGGCTTCAACCTACTCCTTTTCAAGCTTCCGGTCCAAGGTGACGGCAAGGAGCCAGAGCTCGGATGCCTCAGTAACCGGCCCTCACCAACCCTGACCGACATGCGTACATCTCCTTCGCAAGGTGGACTGGGCGTTGGAATAGGAAGATGTCATGGCCTATCCAATACGCCATTGTCACAGCCCTGGCCTAAGGTCATCGAGGGCGAACGGCGCATGAGCGAATCACTCAGGAATTGGAACCAGAAGGACGAAGGTGACAAGGGATTGGTGGAGAGGATGATGCAGATCTTGCAGTGCGTATGGCTAGTCTGCCGAAAAAGCCAATGCTGACGGAGCCTTCGCAGTCACACCATCCCACTGACCTCACTGGCTGACGCGAAAAGCTGTACATGCTTACAGCCGACACTAATTGGGAAGAATCCCGAGGTTCCGCCCACTTCACCAACCGAGGGAAGATGGTACGGGACCCGCGTATCAACCGTCATCCTGGTGAAGGACATCGGCGAGGTGATCTTCGTTGAACGCGACATTGGCGAGATGGATGACGAGGGAGGGGCAAGAAGGGGGATGGGCGAGCGAAACTTCACCTTCGAGGCAGAAGGGGCGAGAATGTAACCTGTGATGTCGAAATGATATCCTTTGCCGGGACATGCCCCATTGCCAGTAATGCTGTGCGAAAGCTGCATACACAGTCATGACCCTCGTACGACCTGTCTGTACCGCCGTCCCATTGAGAATCGTGGCAGTGCATCCTCAGATGAAACCAATCTGCCACGGTATCAGCGACATAGGATGATAGACGAAGATGCAGCGAGATTCACCTTGTTGGCGACCTCGAGCGCATCGTGATCCGCGGTCAGACGGACATACGCCTTCTTCTTACCGTCCGGTCTACGCAGCGAGATTCAGCAGCCGCCACTGATGTTAAGAGATAGACTCACCGAATCAGGGTATTGATCTTGGCCGCCTCCACATCGTAAAGCTTCTTCACCGCATCCTTGATGTTCCGCTTGTTCGCCTTTAAGTCCACGATGAACACGAGAGTATTGTGGTCCTCGATTTTCTTCATGGCGGATTCGGTATTGAGCGGGTGCCGGATGGTGCGGAACTGGTCCATGCGAGGCATGTGCGGGACGGACTTTCGAGGGTATTTCGGGTTGCGAGGGAGTCGAAGGGTTTTGGGACGGTGGAAGGTGACGGAGGTGCGGACCTTGCGAAGGGTGTGGGAGGATGTGCCCTTGAGAGCCGCCTTCTTCGCTGCCTTTGCCTTCGCATCCTGGGGCTTGGCCGCGGCTACAGCGAGTCATTAGCATCCCATAGTCCATCCACGAATCCAAGCTCGAGAGCGGAACGACAGGTGACCAGAAGCCGCAGATTCCGACCGGCAAGTGCTGAACCATCAAACCCGAGACTATAGCCTGATGGCCCCTCCAATAGCGCACGAAGCAGCATGCCACTCATGACATTAAGGTGCCATCTCCCATGCGTAGAACCGGAGTACCACCTGGCTCCCCGTCCTTCGGCTAGTCCCTCGAGCAAGTGGCTTCGAGCCGAAGCCTTCCCACATTGCGCGGAACAGAGCACGTCGGACTTACCCTTGCCGGAAGTCTTCTTCTCTGCGGGAGGCATGCTGATGGAGACTGATCTGTGTTAGTCATTGAAGGACTGGCGAACCAAAAAAGATGGCCGACTCACGAGATTGTTGAATGGGAGAAGAGAGAAAGTGAACGCTTTGTGGAAGTAACCGATTCTGCCACACGTGATAAAGCTCCGCCGTAGCATTTCGGAAAGGCTGTAAAGACTGATCTTATCTCCGAAGCATGCGATTGTCTTTCTCGTCCGGTTCAGACCGGTGATCTATTGCATACGATTGTGAAGCTCATCCTATATATCTCACAACATCTCCTCCACCATCGAAACTTTGCCTGAATATGAGGTTTTGGTCGTCTCGCGTGAAAGCTTCCCCTTCCCCTCGGCGCACTCGAGCTCGAATCATTCAGCTTCGTTACCTATTACAATCACATGACTCACCTGAATAAATCCTGGCCATTGTGACCAGTAATTATGTACTCGATCCTTCTTCACAGCTTGTTGCATCTCCTCAAGATCCTTGCCCGTCACGTAGGTGACTTGCAATTTCTCGCCGTGCTTCTTCTCCCACATCTCGATGATCTGGTTCTGGGTGAGGGTTTCAGCGGCGAGGTAGACAGCACCCATGGACTGCAGCTCAGACAACGGGGTAGTAGTGATAAAGTGGGTGAACCATGCCCGGTAATACTCTTTTGGCGTGAAAGTGATGGGCTAGTCATGATTTAGCTTTCCGCTCTCATTCGAGCCTCGACGCGGATGACTGACGATATCTCCGCTTCCAATGATGGTGACCTTGTTGTCCTTGAGATCCCAGCCGTACGACGACGCCTCATCGATGTAAGGATGACGGGCCTCCTCAACAAGGAAATTCTCGGGGATGATCCCTGCAGCCATCAGCTCGATGACTGCGCCGGACATTCTTATCACCACCTGTGATGACCCGTAGACAGGGCATGCCCAGCTCCTTACACAGATCCACCGCTTCCCGCCTCAGCTTAACCAGCGGGTATTCCTCATTGGCCATGTCTTCCACGGTCAAGGTCTTCCCCTTTTCATGAGGCGATGTCTCGATGTCGTCAAACTCGAGGCTGTACTCGCAAGGTACGAATAGCTTGACGCCGGCTCCGGCTGCCAAACGGATGGCCTTCAGCTGGCTGACCAAGCCAGCTTGCGATGCGGTGTACGCTGTGTTTCGAAACATCAGCCAATATACAACGACTGCATGAAAATGGAAGGGGCCGAGCGCACAGATGACTACATCGGCACCTTCATACATGGGTTTCACATCATCGCCACTGAAGACCACCGCCTTGTTTGCCAAAAGTGGGAGGTAGTACGGATCGAGGGGATGGCCTGACGCCAGGGATATGCGGAGTTCGATGTTGGGTACCTGCGTTCTGTCAGTCCAGGCAGAACAAGACGTCAGACAAGACTTGCTTTCTGGATGTCCGCCAGAGCTGCATACTTGTATTTGCCGTTCTGTGCCGCGAAGACACGAGGAGGAGAGGACATGATTGTGGGCCTGGAGCCGTATGGGAGGTAAGCAGCGAGGTATCGTTTGATTAACCGCACGCCTTCCGAAAAAGTTATCGCGTGCCCCCCTCCGTGATCCCTTGCTGTCTCCCGCATGCAATAATCCTGCTTATACGAAGTCTACCACGATTCTCACATCGAAAGGCATCCTTTTTGACGTTGGGATTGAGAGTTGAATTAGACACTGAA
>JAABUH010003217.1_pt1 | contig 14350 bp, 21 predicted proteins | sample 5559121 | NCBI WGS metagenome assembly JAABUH01 (sample SAMN10711871, study PRJNA513364) | rock metagenome | isolation source: Antarctica rocks | place: Antarctica: Victoria Land, Battleship Promontory nord | collected 2015-12-28 | reverse complement strand
TGCCGCGGTTGATCTTGCTGATCAGAACCAGGAGAGACCTTGCGCCTTTTGCCGGCACGCTCTGCACTGTCGATCAAGTCAACCGCCTCGTCGTCAGAGAGACGGTCAGCGTGATGCAGCTGGGTGATGCGGGAGCTTGCAACGTCGTCAGAACTTTGGTGAAGGTGACCATCGAAGGTGAGAGAACGTGGAGAAGGCAGCTCGCCAGTCATTCTACGTTCAAGCAGCTTGAGCCTAGCCTCATTGCTGTTGCTGGTGTTGGAGAGCCGCTGCAGCAAACCAGCATACGGAGCTTCTTGTGCTTCCATACCGGCTGAACCAGGCATGCAGTAGGAGAAGCAGAGCTACCGTAACAACGATATCAGCCTGCGCAGAATCGGAACATCGTTGCACAGCCACCCGTCATTTACTGCCTCGTGCGCTCGGTTGTGGCATGCTCGAGCTCTGGCATTGCCCATTCGAAATAGCCTCAAATCCCCAGCTTGCCAATTTGCTTAACAAACAGACATTACCTCTTCAATATATATATATTTGCCTAACTGACTACTGACCACATCCAGATTCCTTAGGGTTCATGTGTTTTGTCATGATTACAAAGCAAGCATGTAGGGTGTGTGTGTGAGTAATGCATTCAAAACAGCCGCCATTAGTAAGCAATGTTTTAAAGTTTGAAAATAGGGTTGCCATCTGTCAACAAAAACCTCCTAATTACCAGGGCTAAATTAATGTACCATGCTATTTAGGCCCCTAATTAGCTAATCCGGTACATTGGCAGTACCTAATTCCCTTTTACTAATGTACTACTCTTTCAAAAAAGTCTTAAAATTTATAGCATAGTGGATCAAGGATTCTGGGCAGGATTTCAAAGGGTCTGGTGGATTGCCCTGCTGGGGGTCACCCACACCCTACCCCTGCCTGCTTGCCCTTAAATGTTGGGCACCCTAGTGAGGTTTGCTGGATTACGATAGATAATCTGCAGATCATGACTAAACTCTATCATAATCCAGGGAATTTCAGAAGCCGTTTCTGCAGCCCCAGAGCTGCACATCTCTGCACGCAGACTGTTCTTCTTCTGCACGCAGACCCTGCAGTGATCTAGGCCTGATCTACAGACCATCTGGGCTTGATCGTACAGTGATCTACGGCAGATGCTGCAGAGTCTGGGGCAGAACTCCACAGAAATCACTACAGGGATTATCTGCATTATGTCACAGTTGACTAATGGTGACATAACTCTACTTTTTTCTGTACATAGAGTATTATAAGTCTGTAGAACCTTGACAAAACACTGTATTTTCTATAAATAATGGCAACCGCGTACGGAAATCTCGTAAAACACCTGGAACTAGCTACGAGACAACTGAAAGAATTTAAGGCGAAGGAGACTGTGCTGTCTAGGGACGAGGAGGAAAATCTCTACGATCTCGTAGACATAATCAACGATCTCGTGCTAACCGTGTGCAAGGAATCTCACTAGGGATCCCAGGTTTCATGAAGGGACCAGAGATCGTTGCTGCCCTAAAGGGGATAGTGAACACGACGTCGCTGAATACCCTATCTGTAGAGGATAAAGTGGCCATCCGCAGTGTGCTAGACATCATTAACTTGTGCCTTTTCACTCCTACATACCAAGTGAATGCCTAACTTCGTTCCTACTACACCATACGGCTAGGTCGTCTACGATCTTAAAGACTTGGCTAAGGACTTGCACAGACTACAGAGCCAGACTACAGAGAACATTTCTGAGGTAGAGGCAGCATTATCACAGCATTATCTGAAGCAAATCCTAGAAGCATTGATCCTAGCGACTCGTGTGGGGAGGCGTACATGGCCATCCCTCTTCCTACAGATGCCGTCATCGATTATTTATCGATCACCCACAGGAACATCTACAGACTCCCCATCACTCCAGACCAGCGCTGCATCATAAAGAAGTACTTGCGCCTGATAGAGAACGAGATAGACGAGAACAGAGGAGTACCTGGGCCTAAATCCCCTAGCCGATGAGCACACCTTTCACCTGCGCACGTTCGGCAGTCATAGACATAGCCTACTTCTTCCTCACAGACAACTGGGTGGAGCCTAAAAAGGTGGACCTTACATTGATCAGACAACTGCGGGATTGCCTTACCGTCATAGATTGGTATCTGAAGTCGAGGAGAGACGAGATAGTCAACAGGCTTTTGGACACGAATGAGTTCGAGCATAAGTGTCAGATTCGCGATGGAGACATGGGGAGTGACATTCCAAGAGATGGTGGCGGGCTCGACTACCACGTACCTACTGGCCAAACAGATGGGCAACTTGTTGAGGTCGTTGTTCATGGACAAAGCGGTGCTTCGCCAGATAGCATGTAGCTCAGTGAATGACCGAGGCATGTTTAATCTCTACATCAAGTTCGATTATGCTCCTGACCCTTATTTGGCTATGAATCAGATCAGCAGAGCCTGCTTAGAGTTAAACAGCCTTCACTTTCAAGTCCACGACCCTTTGAATTACATGGCGTATGTTCCATTGCCTTTCGAGCAGAAGGAAGCTGATCTAGACAACGCACTTTTACTCATCCGACAAAACATCCCTAAGTTGATTTCTAGGGTTGCCGAGGGGATGGAGGTTTACGTGGAGGATTTGTAAGCGTTGCTCCCATTTAGTATCCTTGTAAGCACTACAAGATTCTCTCTTCTCGCATGCATAAACACTCTCAAAATGGTGCGCAAACAGATCATTAACAAGGACGGCTCCGTGTTGCACTGTTGGGTAGATGGAGAGTCTCCTTATCTAGGTAGACCTTTCTTCACGAGCGGCTTGGGATACGTTACGATGATAACAGACGAAGGGGTACTGGATTACGTGGACAGAGTGATGATGGGACTTCCGAGAGATAGCGTGAGAGAGGTCATGCACAAGGACGGGAAGAAGAGGAACATCAAACGTGAAAATTTGGAAGTCTGGGATCCCCGAAATACTTAGGACGTTGCTCCAGTTTATTATCCCCACGACCATTCAAAAGTCCTGCACAGTCTAAGGATCTTCATTCTCGTGCAAACATGTTTGTCAAAGTGGCTATAAATTGGCCAGATGTGACTTACACACAGGTCGACCCTGATGTTGATTTAAGTGATTTTGGTTTGAATGTCAACTGCAATGGGTACATACAATTCAGAGAAAAGGGGAAAATGCAATTGCTGCATCGGTATGTGATGGGTCTATTGCCTGGAGATAAAAGGGAAGTTCACCACATGAACGGAGACAAAAAGGATAACAGACGCGCCAACTTAAGGATCGTCAGCCGTGCAGAAAACATCCGGGCCAACGGAAAGAGGAAGACGAACACGAGCGGTCTCATCGGCGTGTACAAGAGGTTATCTAATGGCAAGTACAGCGCACAGTTACAGTCATGGGAAAACGGCAAGAAGAAATGCCTTTGTCTGGGAAGATTTTGGTGCAAGAACGAAGCAGGCAGAGCGTATGATGCAGCCATTCGTGCACGTGGGGGTGATTACATGGTGCTTAATTTTCCTGATGAATTACCAAACACTTTAAGCGCCTTGTAGATACGGAAAGAGAGACTTGTACACAACGTCTGATTTGTAACGTGAAAGATTGTTCTGGTAAACTTGCTTAGCCAAAGCTGCATGATCAGCCAGGCGCTGCTTTGCATCAGCCGGATCGTCTTCGGACGTCTCGCTGTCACTACTCGTGTAATGCTTGCGCTTCTTCTTGGCGAACCTCTTCGTCCTCTTCTTCTTCCTCACTGGCGACGGACTCGGCTCGCTGTCGCTCTCTGTCATGTCCGTGTCACTTGCTTGTTTCACGGGTGACGATGGGCCCGCTTGGAACCTTGCGAACTCCTTTTCTTGTTCTGCTTTGGCTTGGCTTTTTGCGAGCTTGCTCTGCCTAGCTTTCTCGCGTGCTCTGGCAAGAGAAGACTTCTGTGCACTCGACAGTTGCTTTTTAACAGGTGCTGCTGCCTCCTTTTCTGGTGTGATGGGCTTAATGGGGCTACCCACAGCAGGGCTTGGCGGATCCATGCCAGCATCATGATTGTTGATAGCCATCCCTTCAGAACCTACACAAGCTATACGGTATGGCTGCAGAAAAAGTCTCTTCTGTACAATTTGTGTAGTACCTGTGAGGGATGTCTATCGTGAGCTCGTCATACAGCAGCGGGCTTGGTGGAAACTTCTACGGGTTCAGCAACTCTCCTTCTTCGTTGTCTATAGGCACACCTGGCTCTTATCTGACTAGCTACAGTAGCTCTTTCGGAAGCTTCACTCCTGACCTTGCCAACACAGGAGTCAGTATGTCAGGTTACACCCAATTGCCATCTGACTGGGCAGCTGTCAGCGGCGTCACTCAGATTTCGAATAAACCTACTTTGTCAACGGTCAGCGCAACGGGTGAATACACTGACCTGATAGGGTTGCCACTCATCAGCACCTCTGGGCATTCTGGACTGTACTCTGACCTGATAGGCCAACCCGTCATCAGCACCGTCGGACACACGGGCAACTACACTGACCTACTGGGTCAACCTGTCATCAGCACAGTAGGTCATTCTGGCTTGTATTCTGATCTATTAGGTCAACCAGCTTTCAGCACTGTAGGCCATTCAGGTTTATACTCCGATCTCGTGGGAGCGCCTGCTTTGGCACCCGTGGCGACAGCTGGTACTTATGCCTCTTTGTATGGTCTGCCTGTCATCTCCACTATAGGGCATTCAGGCAAGTATAGTGATGTCATAGGCGCACCCGTGCTAGGCACGGCTGCTACGTCAAACAACTATGGTGATTTGAACAACCTGCCGGCTTTAGCTCCGGTGGCGACAGCTGGCACGTACAGCTCGCTGAGTGGCTCGCCTAATTTGGCTCCAGTCGCAACCGCTGGTACGTATTCAAGTCTTACAGGACAGCCCAACTTAGCACCTGTCGCAACTGCTGGGACGTACGCATCCTTGACAGGTCAGCCCAACCTGGCCACAGTCGCCACATCAGGCAAGTACACGGATTTGACCAACACACCGGCTTTGGCTCCTGTTGCCACAGCTGGCACTTACGCCAGTCTGACAGGGCAGCCTAATCTATCAACCGTAGCTACATCAGGCAAGTATACCGATCTGACGAACACCCCTGCTTTGGCCCCTGTCGCGACAGCTGGCACTTACGCTAGTCTGACTGGGCAACCTAGTCTGGCTACCGTTGCGACATCAGGAAAGTACACAGATCTGACTAACATCCCCGCATTCGCGCCTGTCGCGACAGCTGGCACTTATGCGAGTCTCACGGGCGTCCCTATAGGCTCGGTATACAGCAAAGGGGCTATTGTGACCGGTGCAAAGATCTGGGTAGGATCCACTACTACCACAACTGGACAAGCAACCTTTTACCTCACGAGCACCAATGCAAACGGTGGCACAGCGTTGTTCACCTCTATCTTGGATGTGCAAACCACCGCAGTGTACGCGGCCGCATCCACAGCGCAATGTCCGTTCACGAGTTTATACTCAGTGAGCAATACCACTGTCGTCGTCGACTGCGTATTAGCTAACGGAAACACAGTGGCTAACGGTACCGTGATAAATTTACATGTGACTGGTACATAATGATTTTATGCCGTACTGGCAGTAGCAACCATGTTCGCTGACAGTCATCCCTACGTGCAAGGATTCAACGGTACAACCCCTATTCAATACCTGCGTTCGCAATTTCTCAACGGCAGTGTCAGCAATGGTTCTGCGACAGTTTACTTGACAGACGATCTGACACAGACAGGGAACCCGATGTTTTCTGCCATACATCACGTCACCGTCACAACTTATTTGACAACGGGGGATACTTGGTCCGCTTCTCAGTCTTTGTCCACAGACCTAAAGACATTCACATTCGATGTTTTGGAGAACAACGCCGCAGGGGCCGTTTTTAAGACAACTTCTGCTCCTACTTACACGGTAGCTGTGTTCGGAGAACCATGATGATTTTATGCGATACGAGTAGTAATTGCAATCATGCAGCGCGCCTACGGACGGACCTCTTTCTCTGCACGTGGCTATCTCGGGACACACAAGACAAGCACGATGGACATGGGCAAGCACGTGGCCATAAAGAAGGGTATGGGTGCACCTGCACCTCAACCCTTCGACAGACCAGAAATGAATCAAGGTGTCAGTTCTTATGCGGCTACTATGAACAACTGAGATGAACCAGCAGATAGATACCAGTCTAGCTGGCGCTGATACCGGAGCTAGATCTGTTTATGCTAGGCCGAAAGATAAATTAGGCGAGTTGACTAAACATAAAGATTTGCCCAGGAGCAAAGAAGATGTTAATCAACCTTTTTATCACGAGCATGCTGTTTTGTCACAGGCAGCGTACGATCCAGTCAAGTTCAAGTCCAATTATCAACAATTAAGTTATGAGATAGACCCTGAACTCACTCAACCATCTAGAACAGTTTTTTATAATAAATCGAAAAACAAAGCTGTAATCGCGTACAAGGGCACTGATCCGAAACACATCAGCGATCTTATCGCAGATGGTCAGATCTTTAACGGTATGGATGAGTACCTTAGTGGCAGATTCCGAGGAGCCGAGAAAGCGTATAGAAATAGAGCAAAAAAGTACGGCAAAGAAAACGTGCAAGTGACGGGACATTCTTTGGGTGGTTCCCAAGCTGTCCATGTAGGACGAAATACGGAGTAGAAGGGACAGCATTCGAACCCGGCAGCGGTGTTGCAGGCGCTTTTAGGAGGGCTAGAGAAGACATAGGCGACGCTGCAAGTCACAAGTTGTTGAGCGGTATACACAAAGTTTTCGGCAAGACCATCTCCCCTGAAAAGAAAACGACTGGTGTGCAAATAGTAGGGTCTGCTTACAAACCGCAACCTGCCATAGGTAAAGATAGATACGATAATTTGTTTCTCCAAGCCGAATACGGTATCTCCGCGTTGTTTCATTTGCCTGGTAGCGAGAAAAGAACTTGGGTAAAAGCCAAGTATAAGAACAATCACACCATCAAGAATTTTGTGTAATGATAGTACTAGGCCAAGATGCCACTCGTTTCACAGCCGATGAGGCTGTCCAAAGAAAGGAAACGACGCATGGCTGCCGGTGCGTTATTGCGTAACTCCTCGACACCCACAAATCTCATCAACAAAACCGTTTTCGATTATCAACCAGCTTCGAGATGGTGATGAAATCAAAGGGGCCTCGGCCCAAAAAGGGCCGACTAGGCAAAAAGAAACGTAGATTGGTCGAAGCACACACTTTAGCACATCTTAGAGGGGGTCATGATTATTCGTATTCGCACACACGAACAAGGGAAATAGACACTCGTGTCGCTGGAGCGGGTGTGTTAGGAGCACGCATCAAAGCACCACGTCATCATGGAGCCACTGTTCCAGCCGTGCCGGTAATGACTAGGGCTGCATCTATACCTGCCAAGGCTCCTAGAGCATCTAAACACGGAAGACAAATGCCCGTTCGTGCACCAACGAGAAAGAGCCTCACAATCATGGGAACACAAGGAGCACGTGGACCCGCGGGGCCATCCGGAGTGCCTGGTGCTGATGGAGTAGGTGCCGTTGGAAGAAAAGGAAGGTCTGGTAAAGAGGGCAAATCTGGTAAAGCTGGCAAAGCAGGCAAAACTGGTGGCGTTGGACCTAAGGGTGATAAAGGTGACCAAGGTTCCACCGGAATGCAAGGTCTCACTGGTGGTCACGGTCCAAGAGGCCCTGAAGGAAAACAAGGGTTGAGAGGTGACCAAGGACCACAAGGGTTTTTAGGACCCAGAGGGAATCAAGGGTTGAGAGGTGACCAAGGGCCACAAGGGTTCTTAGGGCCAAGAGGGCCTCAAGGCTTCGCTGGTTTGAACGGCTTGGTTGGGCCAATTGGCCCAGCGGGACCCCAAGGGCCTGCAGGACTGCGAGGAAACATGGTGATGGATTTCAAAGCAGCAGGAAGGAAGGGTACCGATACTGACATGGTTGTCAAAGGTGGTGACGTGTATAGGCGTCAAGCTGCACCCGAGAAAGCCCCGCCTCCTAAACCAGCCCCTACACCTAGACCCCAACCTGCACCTATGCCACCTAGACCACAAGGACCTAAGTACGGAGCTTTCAACGAAGGTGCAGCAGGCCCACCCCCAGCTCCTAAACCTAAACCAAAAGCTAGGAGACAAGAAAACAAAGAAGAGCGCCAAGAGAGGAGGCAAGAAAATCACGGCAGAGCGAGAAGGGCTCCAAAACGAGATGCGACTGCCGAGGAAGAAGCTGCACACGACAGAAAGAACATAGACGCTGCTGTTGCGAACAACAGGAAGACCTCGGAGAGAAGAAAGGAATTAGCGCAAAGGAACAAGGACAGAAAGGCTGCGAGGGAAGCTGCTGCGAAGGGAGCCGTTCCAGCAGCTTCCGCTAACATCCCAGACCCAGCTGCTGCAGGACCTTCTAACCACGGTGAACACCAGCATCATCACACAGGTCATAGGAAGATGCATGACGATAACTTCGCTACCGGAATGTGACACTTTTTATGTATGAATGTTAGAAAGAGCAAGCTACAGAAGTGCCTGTGTGGCATCACAACTTGAGCAGGACCGGTCACTGTCAAACAGTCTCCAAGACTTGTCACTTGTGCCACATGTGCAAAGCAAATTGCCTCCTACAGGACCTCCATACGAATTGCTGTGTCCGGCTTAGCACTGCCACAAATGCTTTCCTGTCAAGGTCTGCAGCTGCAACTTGCCTTGGAGGGCGTCCACTGTCAGACCAGAACTAGCAAGAACTAGCACTGACCTGTGCGTCATGATACAAGATTTAAGGATGCCCACAGCAGCTTGCTTGATGGCAAATGTTGGATTGAACAACAGCGTGATAAAACTAAAAGCAGCCTGCTCTCCTTAAGAAATTCTGCCAGTCTGCCCTGCGTTGCAACAAATCTTCGTTACAAACTGAAAAGATCCCCAAATCTGCACTAGTCAGTAGGTGCATTGCACATCAGTATCATATCAACATCCATATCATATCAGAGAAACAACTGATCATTGGATGACAGCAGAATTGGTGGGCCAGCAGTCATTTGTATTCATCATCAAAACCATTGCTCGTGCAGACATGCAACTGAGAATGCTATGGCAAACATCCACCAATGATTGCTTTGCGGTAGTTGTGTCAGCTTCAGTTGATGCATGTGAGTATTCATACACATGAGTGTTGTCACACTAATTACAAAAGACCCTGTCTTTCACTGAGCCGGCTCGTGACCATGATTGCTTGACATTTCGAATTCTGGTGTTCTGGCTTATTTGATTTCACGGTGCACAGTGGCACTGCAGGTCATGCTAGCATTGCAGCGCTGTATTGCGTTTGGAAGCTTGCAAGCTGTCCAAAGGCAACTGAACCTGTTATGCCTGACAATGTCAGATGCAAATTTTGGAAAGCCGATGAGCATGTGTAAGGTATCTTACAGGCATTGTTGTCCGCAGGCTTGTCTTATTTGCATGGAGGCCTCATGAAGATGAAACCAATTTTTGCAAACACAGTAAGCCTTAATTGAGGCCAACACGTATGATGGACATTTGAAATATCAGGGACTGTAGATGCGGCATGATGGTCTTGCATGTGAAACACCCTTTGAAAGATCAGATTATTTGCGGCTGCATTTTCCTTTTGTAGAAAAGCAGCACATTGTGCAGCTAGTCATATGCTACTTTACAAAAGCCAAGCCAGTGGCTGTGAAACGTTTGCGGTCAGTATTGACATGTGGTCATTTAGGCAAACACAAAACACAAACACATGATACTGCTCTACATTATACAGAGAGTCTGCTTATCTGAAAGCTTTACAGCAGTAATGGGGAGAAAGAATAGGGTTATCTATTTTCAGCTTGCAGCACTACTCCACGCACTGCCTTGCATCTGGCTTTGCAGTGTGGTTCGTGACGTGGCCAATCTATTTTTTGACACTCAGGGCCACAGTATTGTGCAAGCTTGCAGTTGCCAGAGGCAAGACAGATCAGACGCTGGTGCTGCAGACGATGCAGGGCTGCTTGCAGACACCAGCTGGCAGTGTATTCCCAAAACCCACATGGCTCAGGTCTTGGTGAACTTTGTCTTTGCGAATTTGGCTTCCCATGCTCTCACAAAGGCCACAAGAGCAGGCGGGGAAAAGGGAATCCAGGATCTCGCCCTGGGTCTGAACCGGGTGGTTAGTGAAGTTGTTTGCTTGATCTCCGCAGGCTACACATTTGAATGGCCCGTTACTTAACACGTCATGGTGATACTTCTGAGCAAGGGAGTGAAAGATGTTGCTCATCTCTTGATCAGAACCCTCCATCTCTGCAAGGTGTTCGGGAACACCTACGCGGATGAGAGAGCCTTGATTGGCGACAAAGACTGTATATTGCATTGGACTCATGCTGGCAGAGCCGTCATTGGCCAAGCTGAGTACCGTATGTCCTTGGAATCATGCCCCCGCGCGGCCCCGAGTCACGGAGCGCGATGAGCAAAGCGCGATGCGGAAAAATGACTCTTGCTTACACGTATACCACTCAGACCTGTCTGTGTCAGCATCTATTGCTTGCTTGTGACCGGCAGCGGGAGCTACAATAGCAGTGAGCGTCTGTTCATCGAAAGCTCAGAACAGACGCTCAGCACAGCAGCAGGTAAGCTAACGCTGGTGTGCCTCTGCAGATGACGACAGATGATGGAAGACAGGGCACTGTCATGTAAATCAGCCTGCAGGAGCTATGAGTGGGGCTGAATGAAGCTCCTTGGCTGCAGCGTGATGGTAGAAGGGCATGCCACTCTATGCCTGGCGCATCTCATGCGAGGTATGAGTTTGGTTACATCATTTTATGCTTTTGATCAATAGTCACACACCCAACCCTACTGCTTGACAAACTCTGACAAATCACAGAGGAAACCCTAAGGTCAGTAGTCAGTTAGGCAAATATATATATTCATGTGCATGTTATTTGCCCTTCTGCCTTTTGCGTCACTCTCCGTGATCCGGCTCTTATGGATTGTGCTTGAGTGTCACCTGGATGTAAAGCAAGAACGACTGCTGCCAAAAGAGCGAAAAAAAAACGTTCTCAGTCTACCCCATCAGCAGCCTGACTAGTCCTCCAGAACTGTCCTCCAATCAATTCCAAAATATCTTGAAGTAAGTCACGTCTAGGCTCACGCCTGCGCTGTTGCACTTTTCTGGCTTATCCAATTTCATCGTGTTAAACGCCCACGTGGGAGATACAGAAGATAGAGTTATCCGCTTCCTGCTGGAAAGATGTAAAACCCAAGGCTGATGATTATGCCCTTACGATACAGTCAGCGATTCAGAAGCCAAGATTTGTCACGCCAGTACTTTATATGCTACATGTGATTAGTACACGTCTGATAAGCGATTGGTAACCAAGATACAGCGGCAAGATCTCCAGCCATACTCATCTGTTACCACACCCACGCCGACACTGATCACTTGCAACGCTGAGTTTCACAGCTCGAACACTCCGTTGCATCTCGACAGCAAATCACAGGCTTGTGCGGTGGACTTGTATCCTTTGGCTTTTGAAACGTTGGCCACTGCCATCAGCGCTGTTAAGCAAACACTAACTTCGAGTTGCTCATCTTCCTTCAGGCCTTGACTTCATAGTAAGCTAAGGGCTTTGCACACTCGTGATCTCTTATTGTTGCGCTTTTGATTCACGCTGGCCGCTTTTTGTATGTCGTCACTTAAGTTTGCTCACGCTACCCGGGCGGCGTCTTAGCACTGTTATGTTTGGGCAGCGCCTCGTCGTGTCAGTCTCGGGCACTTAATCCCTCCAGCACAACAGGCTCGGATATTGAGCATACTGTATTTGCTACAGGTCCCGTGCAGCGCGACCCAGTCAGCACAATGGCTGGAGCTGTTGCTGTTTCTGTCGGCAAGCCCGGCAAGCGGTACAATGCCAAGATGACAGCGTATGTCTGGTTTCTATGTCTCATCGGAGGCTCCGGCGGTCTGCTGCTGGGGTACGACAATGGAGTCATTGGCAAGCCGTCTTTGTCAGCAAGTTGATCTCACCGCACGCTGTCGTCAAGGTCAGCAAGCTGATCTCACCGCAAGCTTGCAGAGCAGCCAGGGCCTTTGCGATAGCATTTACCCGTAATGATGTGCAAGCATGGCGGTGCACATGTTTGCAGAGCGCCTGTTGTACAGCTGTCGTCCGGAAAGTGTGTCTTTGAGTGAGACACTTCCTTACTGTGGCTGCTGTTTGCGTAGGTGGTGTCACCTCCATGGAAGCTTTCCAGTACAAGTTTTTCAGAGGCGTGTATGATGCTAAGGAGCTGGGAGGTTTCCATGTCAACCCCAACCCAGTGAAGGCAGCTTACTGTTCATACAACAACCAGGTCCTGCAGCTGGTGGTGTCATCTCTGTACATCTCAGCTCTCTTCTCTGGAATCATTGCCTCCAAGTTTGCTCGTCTGTATGGACGCAAGGCAAGTCCTCCTTCCTGCTTTGTGTGCTGTTTCATTAAGGCCTGTTTGTATGCAACTTTTTGCAAATTTCTGTTTGGGTTCTTGCAGTACGCTGTGTCACTTGTCATGTTTTCATGTATGATCATATTGCGCCTTGTCAAAACACTGTAAGTATATTGTCACATGCTGTTTTGCAGTCTTCCGAGTCTTTTGACAGCAGGACATGGGGACAGGATGCTTCAGTATTGCTTAACGTGTATGTGTTCTTCTGATGCAGCCTGTCAACATTGTTGCTGGAGCCTTCTTCATTGTTGGAGCTGGTATCTTGGCAGGTGCTGTGGACGTTGCCATGCTGGTCGTTGGCCGTATTCTGCTTGGTGTTGGTGTTGGTCTTTGCTCCTTGGTAAGCTTTTGCCTTCACTGCATCTAGGTGCCTGGATCAGTCCTGGTGCAATCATGCAGCGTATGGATTTGTGCAAGCTTAATAGCTTTGTGTTGCACCCTGGTGTGTCAACAGTGTAGGATTGACTGAGCGGCTGCTTTAAGCAACATGATCTGCATGCTTGGCGTCATCTTGCTTCTGTTTCTTCATGGCACAGCTGTTGTAGCCTCAGTCAGTAACACGGTTTTGCTTCACAGTGACTCTTATTTGTTGATTGAGACAGTCATACTGTTGTGCCTGTTATCATGCCACCATCAGTGATCTGCCAGGCTCAATGCATACTGCTCTGATGTTGCAGGTCATGCCCATGTACAATGCAGAGGTTGCTCCTCCCCACCTGCGTGGAGGCATGAACATCCTCTTCCAGTGGTTTGTTACCTTCGGCATCCTGTGCGCTGGTCTCATCAACTACGGATGCGACTTCATTGATACCTGGGGATGGCGTCTGGCTTTGGGACTGGCCGCTATCCCAGGAGCCATTGTCTTCCTGGGAGGATTAGTCATGCCTGAGTCACCCAGCTCCTTGATTGAGAGAGGCCACTTTGAGAAGGCTCGTGTGGTGAGTGCACTGCATAATGTCATTGTGAGATGATGCTAAGCCTGCACCCCTTGCTTCGTGAGTGTTGCATGTGTACTGCATGTGCACTGTGACAGTCATGTTGAAATATTGCCAGGATGTTTTCAAATTTGGTCTATCCGTGCTGGCTCTACACCAGCACCTCCAATTGTAGATGGCAGCTTCAGAGTTCCTTAATTGTGATGTGGCGTCATGATCCTGGGACCGTCTGCTGCAACTTTCTCTGTGTCTGCTGCTAATGTTTCTTTGTCTGCTGCACATGCTTCCCTCTGCTGCAAATGCTTCTGTCTCACCTGCATTGTTTCTGCCTCCCTTGCTGATGTTCCTGTGCGGCTGCAGGTGCTCTCAAAGATTAGAGGCACCAACGATGTTGATGAGGAGCTGGCTGACATCACAGAGGCAGCCCGCATCAGTAACCTGGCTCCTCACCCAATGCGTAACCTCTTCAAGCCCCAGTACCGCCCCCAGCTAACCATCTCCCTCCTCTTCATGATGTTCCAGCAGTTCACTGGAATCAACGCCATCATCTTTTACGCCCCAGTGCTCTTCAACAGTATCGGATCTGGACACACAGCCTCTCTGTTGAACACAGTCATCATTGGAGCAGGTACGTTGCGCTTTGCTTGTGCACTGTGCTTGCATACCTGCATTCATTGTGCATCACGTAGATCATGCTGCTCATAGATTCGTGGTCATTGAGGTGGTGCGGTCATTGAGGTGGTGCGCTTCTGCATTTCATGTATTGAGGTTTGACATGATCTTCATGAAGTTGCTGCATGTGTCGCATATGTCTGCAGTTGGTGTAGCGTGTAAATGACGATCTAACTGTTAGTGATGTTTCTGTCGTTTGCCTGGACTACTTTGATTCTCATGGCCACTAA
>JAABUH010003216.1_pt1 | contig 14352 bp, 12 predicted proteins | sample 5559121 | NCBI WGS metagenome assembly JAABUH01 (sample SAMN10711871, study PRJNA513364) | rock metagenome | isolation source: Antarctica rocks | place: Antarctica: Victoria Land, Battleship Promontory nord | collected 2015-12-28 | reverse complement strand
CGCGGGTGCGGCGGATCAGCCAGACGGCCGAGGGGGACAAGGTTCACCTGGACGGGGCGGCGATGGGGACGGTGCTCGACGTCTGGGCCGACGGGGGGACGGCCGTGGCGCGGGCGGAGGCGGCCGATCTGTTCGGGAGCAACGTACTGGACCAGTATGGGATCGCGGCGAGCGCGGAGTTCACCGACATGCGCGCCCTCGACATCAGCTACTGATGCCGACGCTCGGCATTCTGCAGGAGGGCGACACGGTGGGCGTGGCCGAGCTGTTCGGGCGCGCGTGGTTGGATGTCTACGGCATGGACGATGTGGACGCCACTATAACCGATGTGGTGGGAACATTTGGCGCGAGCCTGTAGCAGAGGAGCCGCATGCATGGATCAAATACTTAATCTCGCCAACGCCGAATGGCTCGGTGGCATTTTGATTACTTGTGGAGCCGCCTGGTACTTCTACCGGCTTCCCTTCCGTGGTAAGAAACCTAGCTACTCAGTCCACAACAACAACCTCATCCGCGACTAAAGACGTTGCTCCCGAAGCTTCGTGTGTCCTATGACGGCGTAGATGCCGAGCAGATTTCCACGGCTAAGGTCTTGTTCTGGAATGGGGGATTGCAGGCAGTGTTAGGCGGTGACATCTCGCAAACGAACCCTATTAGGATTGCCGCGCAGGGTGGGGCCAGCATACTCGGAGTCACTGGCATGCACGTCAACAACAGCGATAACGGGCTCGACCACCATACGTCGGCTGATGGCCGAAGTGAGTTGATTACTTTCCAATATCTCGATAGGGGGCAGGGCGCGGTCTTCGAGATTGTTCATATCGGCCTATCGGGGAACGACATTCAGGTGTTGGGAGCGGGAGCGGGATTCACGTCGGTGCGCCATGTGGTGCGCCAAAATACAGAACCTTTGGGGGATCGTGGCGCAAGTACGATAAAACAATCACCCCCATCTAGGAGATTGACGTTCACCATCGGCCTACTATTTCTTCTCTCCATTGAAGCGATAGTTGGTTTGGCTGGTGTGGCTACTATCATCGCAATCACTCGCGAGAGCCCATCTTTTGGGTCGGCTTTCGTGTTCATTGTGGCCGCGTGCATAGGGGTCATTACACTCTACAGTTTTATGCGGAGGCGGACTCCTAAGGGGCTAGAGCTTTTTGACCAATAGATTAGCTTGGGCTTGCAGCATCGACAGAAGATAGATTAAAGGCGTATCGCCAGGATTTGCGCGGACACGGGCTGTGTCCCGCCGTGGCCCGGCGCTGCGCGGGAGGGTCGCCGGCGAGCCTGTCGCCATGTGCGCGGCTGCCAGTTGACTCTCGTCGCCCCGACGTGACGAGTGAGGCGACGGGGCCTGCCTAGTGGGGATGGGCACGCCGTTGCACGACGGCGCGCTCCATGGCAGCGTAGGCTAGATCGTGAACGTGGTGATGGAGCGGGTCGCCGCCGCGACTGATCGCGGTGTGGGCGGGCAACCAGTCCCAGGTGACGGTACGCTCCTGCGTGAGCGCCCAGAGCGTCCGCCAGAGGTCCTGGTGCTTGACGGGCTTACGGCCGCTAAGCACATGACCATAAGTTCGGCATGCTTTTACGCCTGAATCACGCTTAACAGACCGTGCCAGACTTCTGGTGACCTGCTTAGTACTACAACGTTACTTCGCTAAAATCACCCTTGGCGACCTAACAGAAGGGACCGTCCGATGTCGAAACTGTGAGGTTACGCACTGACTATCGAACCCGTTAGGCTGGCCCCAAAGATAAGTAACGTTGTAGTATTAGTCTTCCAGCCATTGCCCAGCCACGTCTTGATGTACGTCGTGATGCCGTCATGGACGTAGGCGGAGTCGCTGCGCACGACGACGACACTGCCGGGAGGCGTCGCGGCGAGCGCGCGCACGACGGCCAGGACCTCCATACGAGGGCTGACGGTATCCTGCTCGATGCCCTCCTCCCCGGTCTCTTCTTGCGTCTCGTCCCCGTGCGTGAGCACGTAGGCCCAGCCACCGGGGCCGGGGTTGGTCTTGCAAGACCCGTCGGTGTAGACAATGTAGGCTGTCGCGGGGGCGGCGATGCGCGCATCGCCGCCCGGTACATCGTCGCGGGGCGCGTCGACGCCGCTCATGACGCCGCCTTGATCGGCAGCGCGGGCGGGTTGGTGGCGGCGCGTTCGAGGTTGAGGGCGAGAAGCCGGCCCAGGATGTCCTCGTCGCCCAGGTCGTGCGGCCAACCGTAGGCGTTGAACACGGCACGGTCGAGCCGGTCGTGGGCGAGGGCGAGCCAGGTGGGGCGGTCGTTGTAGAGGCTTGTGAGGGTGCGTTCCCGCAACGTCGCCTCTGTCGCTTCTGGTGGGTTAAGCCAACGATCACGCAGTGCTGTAAGGTCGCGGGCCGCATCGGCGATAGCTCTAACATGGGGGTCATCGCCCGGCTCTGTGCCCGGCGTCCAGGGGAAGGGGAAGGTCTCAAACGTGCTCGTGGGCGTGTAGCGGAAGCCGCTCTCGGCCTCGCGGAGTTGGGTGCCGGTGCCGCGCGCCCACAATTCATGGGCGCGCGATTGGAGCACGCCGAAGAAGTAGTCGTCGTCGCGGGCGAAGACCAGGGTCCCCTGGTTGCACAGCACGATGGGGTCGACCCACACGAAGATGCGGTGCTTGGACACGCCCGGCGTCGCGATGTAGCGGGCCTTGCCCGCCAGCGCCTCGCGCATCTCCACGCGCGACCGCGCATACTGCCACCACTGGCCGGCGTACTGGGCCTTGCGCCCCTCCATGCGGACGGGATACACATGCTCTTTGACATAGGCGAACGGCAGTTCGTAGAGGGCCGCCTGCTCCAATGGCATCTGACCGAAGTCGATGGTCCACTCGCGCCGGGACCGCTTGACCAGATCGACTGCGCTGGCCACGGGGCGCACGACGTCGGAATTCGGGCGGCCGTTGACGTTGATCGGTGCCTGGAGCATACGGCGAGCGATGTTCTCCGGGATGTCGAAGGGGGCTTTCGGCGACGGTCCCATGAAACAGAGGCGTGCGTTCTCCGGCAATCGTCGGGCGATCGTCAGGTCGGAACCGGCGGTGAGGTCGGCATTGATCGCGACGACGATGTGGCCGTCGAGCGCGCGCCCCTGCTCGGTCCCGTCATCGAAGCCGACCATGGAGACATGGACGGTCGCGCCGTTCAAGACCCAATTGCGATCGGACTGCGCCCAGAATATATCGCCCGATTGCTTGATGCGTTCCAGGACCGTGCGGTTCGCGCCGCCGCGGATGCCCTGCGTCGCCAGCAGCCCCACGCGCTCGACGCGATGCTCCGCGAGGAGGGCGCGCGCGCGCTCAAACCAGTAGCACACGAGGTCGGAGAACGCGGGCACGCGGCCCGCGTAGAGCGCGAAGAGCGCATTGACATACTGATCGCTCAGTTCCTGCCGAATCCTGTTGCCCCCGAGGAAGGGCGGGTTGCCGATGATGACGTCGGCCTCGGGCCAGGCTGGCTCGACCGGGTGGCCGGCCTCGTCGTAGGCGAGCACGGCGTCCATGTGCCGGATGTTGTGCAGCGGCTCGAGCACGGGGCGGTCGGGGTCGCTGGCGACGTAGCCGTTCTCGTGTCGCCACTGGATGTAGCCAATCCAGACCACGATCGAGGCGAGTTCGTGCGCGTACACGTTGAGCTCGATCCCGTAGAGCTGCGCCGGACGGATCGCATAGGGGAGCAAGCCCGACACACCGTTGTTCGCCGCGAACAGGTTGACCTCGTGCCAGAGGTCGAGCAGACGCTTGAGGGCGACATACAAGAAGTTTCCGCTCCCACAGGCGGGGTCCAGCACGCGCACGGCGGCGATCTCGTCGACGAACGCGAGCAGCAAGCGTTCGAGGGCCTGCTGCTGGCGTGTGCGCGTCCCACCAGTGGCCGCGTCGCGCTTGGCGATCAAGGCCCGCGCCTCCTCCTGGACCGTGGCCCAGCGGCGGCGCAGCGGGGCCATCAGCACCGGCTCGACGATGAGCAGGATGTCGTCGCGGCTGGTGTAGTGCGCCCCGAGTTGCGAGCGCTTGGTCGGGTCGAGGCTGCGCTCGAAGAGGGTCCCGAAGATGGCCGGCTCGATGCTGGCCCAATCCAGGGCCGCCGCGCGCGCCAGGATCGCCACGTCGCCCGCAGTGAGGGGGAGCGCCGTGTCGTCGGCGAAGAGGCCGCCGTTGAAGTAGGGGATCTTGTGCTCGCCGAAGAACCCGCCCGTGGCCATGCGGGCGAACAACTCGCGCAGCCGCGGGCCGAAGTCGCCGGGCGACGCACTACTCGCCGCCACCAGGCGCGTGAATAGGCCCGCCGGCAGCAGGTCGATGTCCTCGGCGAAGAGGCAAAAGAGGAGACGCATCAGGAAGTGGGCGATGGCCTCGGGGTCCTCGCCGCGGCGGCGCAGGCTCTCGGCCAGGGCGGCGAACTCGCGCGCCGCATCCTCGGTGACGCTAGCTGTCGTGCGTGTGGGGCGGAGTAGGTCCGGGTTCGTGAAGGCGGCGCGCAGGACACCCAGGGGCGGCAGGGCGCACGTCGGCGTCGGCGCGTTGCGGGCGAGGTCGTCCAGGTCGAAGGCGTAGACCGCCTTCACGGTGTTGGTGAAGTTAGTATGCACCTCGAAGCGGTCGAGGTCGCAGACGACAAGGAGGGGTGGATTTTCCAGGTCCTCGCGGTACTGCTGTATCTGCCGATAGGCGGCCTTGAGGTCCTTGTGCTTGCCCTTGTACTCCCACGCGAAGTGGCGGCGCATCCAGACGTCGGCCCAGCCGCCCGCGCCGCTCGTCTTGCGCGCGCCCTTCTCGAAGGTGTAGTGGGTGCCGTCAGGGTCGGTGGCCGCCGGCGTGGGCTCGCCAAGCACGGCGCAGAGGTCGAGGAAATGCTGCTGGGCGGCGCTGCGCTCGGTGAGCGTGCTGCGCTGCCAGCGCGCGACGAACGCGGGCACATCGAGACGTGGTGACATAGGGCCTCCTCCTACAGCAGTGTAGCAACACGCCGCAGCAGCGTTGAGAGGCTACAGGAGGTGCGTCCCATTCCGTCAAAGATGTCGACGCTCCCCACCTGCCTGACGCGGCGCTGGTCGTTGGGGGGCTACTACGCGCCCGATGCTTTCTCGTCGTCGGGCTGCCGTGTTCGCCGCCGGCGCGTCGGCGCTGCCTTGGGCTTGTTTGCCGCCTCGTCGGGCAGGACGGCGAACCCGTTGGTGAGCGCCTGGTAGACGATCAGCACGCCTCAATGCGCCCCGATTGGGCGTCCTGTGCTCCACGTCACATCACTAGCACCAATAGCGTACGAGGTTTCGATCAACCGGAGAGACGTTTCGGAAGACGTGAGCACCTCGACCTGATCCACGACACCCTTATCCTTCGGGACGCTCTGAGCGATCTCGGCTAGCCACACGCGTATCTCCTGCCTATTCGCGCTGTCCTCAATAATGGCGAAGAGGCCGCATCGCTTTGGGTCGTTTCGGTCGAACTGCGCAAGGACATCGCGCACGTCGCGAGCGAGCGGCCTGCGCGACTTGCGGTCGATCTCCTTTAGGATTGCACCGGTCAGGCTTAAGCACTCGGGTGGCACGGCAGGCCGATCGTAGCGTTTGCCGAGCCACGTCTTTAGCTTGACCTGTTGGTCCTCATCGAGCATGTTTTCTATGGCCGATGTCGGGGCCACAATAGTGAGGGCAGCGGCAGAGATCGTCGTCCGGGGGCTCTCCGACTCAAGATAGTACGGGACCTCCGGCAGGAGCCTAAGTTTACGCGAACGGATACCGAGTTCATTAGGGGGATTCTCGCGGAAAACCGGGCGCAACTCGATGACCGGCTCAGAGTCGTCGGCGAGAATGCTCACTAGATCGCAGTCCTGGGTAACGACGATCCAATAGTCGTGCTCGCCGCATCGCCGTATAGCGGGAGCGGAGGTGGGACGAGAAATTGTTGCATGCAGAACGTGCGCAAGGTGTTCGAGTACGAGCCATAAGAGTGGTGCAAGCGGAGTTGGGCGTGGGACAACTGCGGTGTTGCGCACGACGGTATCCAGGGGAAGTCGGGCGTGAAATAGACTCCCCTGCCGCCACCCCGACTCATAGAGTGACTCCACCCAATACCGATCCTAGTCGAGTGCGACGGTCGCCCGGGCGCGCAACGGAGCGACCCGCCCGGTCACTAACCCCACGGCCGGGCGAGGATTGAACGCATTGAGCGCCGTTAGATAAGCCTCAGTAGGATGATCCGATACGAGATACCTAGTCGCCGGAACCGCACCATCCGATGGCGGACACGCGAGCGCCCGCATTGTGCGTTCAACATCGCGCCCCGCTGCCGCATGAACGTGCTCGACCACATCATGGATGCGGGCGAGGCGCTGCATCTGGGCGGCATCGAATCCCGTCCCTGGTTTACCGATTTGCCAAGCAGTGATCGTAGAGGAGACAAAGCCAAGCTCCACGACGAAATCGCGCTCTGACCAGCCCGTCCACCGTTGTATATCGTCCATGAGGCGGCGCGCCTCGCTGCTATTGTCGGCATGTAGGGAGGGGAAATTCGCCGTCACGTCGATGTCCCCCGCATGGGATACCTGACCTATCATCCCTTCCTCCGCTATCAGTGACAGGTCGAGGAAAGAACTTTCGGCTGTGCCGTGCGATTGAGGCACTGGCTTAAGGGGCCGGACGGACGCGTACGCATTATTGCTACCTGGCGCACTCGTCATCACGCCGAGTCCCAGCCCTACGATCGCCGCCATTTGCGCATAGAGACTAGTCGAATCGGCAGGGCTGGTCATAATTCCTCCAGGCCAAAATGCTGGGTTCCCTCGTCGGTCAAGGACCAACGGAAAAAGGCATCTATCTGCGCATGCAGAGTCCGGAATTGGTCGATAAGGTCTTGGACGTTGAAGAGTTGATACTGCTGGATGCTTAGGTCCAAGTCGAGAATATAGGATAGTTGTTGGAGAGTTGTTGATTGCAAACCCGTCGGGGATAGGCCAGGAATTGCGCTCCCCGCCGGCAGAAGACCATGGCGTACGAGCGCCTGCATCGTTAGCGATGAGTTAGGCCCAGACTCTGGTAGAGGTGCCGATAGCTGCGTCTGAGCTAACTGTGATTGCAAGGTCGTTTTGTCCCCCAATATCCCATCACCGGCCCACCCCGTCAACTCGGGCCTGAGCCAGCGCGTCCATCCCTTTGGATCATCCTGGCCCACAACGATGACATCAACATAACGTACCCCAAGACGATCGCACCGACGAAGTTGCGCTGTCTTAACGAGCGCTGTCAGTACGTGCGAAAGGCGCTGGGCAAAGTCATCAACGCCCTGATAGTTAGAGCCGACGGATAAGATAACATTGCCCGGAGCAACTGCCAAGGTCGATCCACTATCATCCGAAAACTTCCAGGTAATCGTGCTCTCGGGTTGGGGGGGGGGAACCGGAACATTGTTGATGGCGAATGTGAACTGAGTGCCTTGCTCCTGCTCCATGTACGGCAACTCGTCGGCGAGCTCTTCCTGTAGCGGTGCAACGCCCGCGAGTGTCTGGAACCGACCTACGAGGGGGAACGTTACTTGGACGAGGGCTTGCGCCAGCGGTGCCCGCATGAGGCGAAAACGTCCCACTTCAGGCACGTTAAACACCACTACCCCTCCCTCACTCTACTAAGATGTCCTTAGCTTAACATGGATCACGTCGTCACGGTACGAATTGCCCATTCACTTACTGCAGACAACGACGACCCGTCTTATATTGACTTAGACATGGTTCAGCGCACGCTCAAGCCAGCTTGACAGTTTGAGCCTTTGGCCGGTGCAACACTGTCAAGTCCGTTTGAACCATGTCTTAACACAACATCTTGTCGCTTGCATCCATCAATTCGTTTCGTTTTGCTCCTTCAAGTCGTGGGTCGTTGAATATATTTCCTCTTTCGGCCGATATAGCGCGATCACAAGGCTCTATAACGAGCCTCAATAGCGCCTGTGTGTCGGATGAGGTGCTTGGAGATCTGTGGCCTCTGTATCTCGTGGGGGATGCCATGGCCGTGAGCGTCCTTGTGGGCCTGGTGCGCCTCCTAGCGTCGCCTGCGAGGCTAACGTGGCTGTAGGCGGGCGCTGGGGGCCGTGGTGGGTCTCTTGCCCCTGGGGGCTCCGGGCGGCCATGGTTGCGGCCTATTGCCCGCCGCTCACGAGGAGCCAGGAGGTCTGAGGGCAGCGGGGATAGCGCGCACAGGGAGCCCAGGCCACGCGGTAGGTTGCGGTCTGGCCCAAGAGAGGGTTATCGGCGGTGTGCGGGAGGATCGGCCCGATGGCGGGGACGCGGCGCCGCAGGGTTGCCGCGAATCCGGGAGGGACGGCCCGCAGCGCTATGCCCCAGCTCGTCGGGCTGACGCGCAGGGCGTACTGGGCGGGACCGACGTCGGACAGAAGGAAGCCGCGGACGCGATAGACGTGACCGCGCGGTGGCGTGTGGACGGGTAGGTGCCCGGTCACCTGGGCGAGGAACTGTGGCACGGAGTACACTGGCCCTGCAGGTGCGGCGCGGGGATAAGCCTGCGTCAGCGCGCCCCACGCGAGCACGCAGAACAGCACCACCAGGGCCGCCGCTATCCATCGGTTCATGGCCCGACGATATACCGCCCGCGCCTACCCGTCAAGCCACGCTACACAAGCTGACGCCTCTGCTGTGCGGCGCGCGCTCGCCAGCAGCCGGGGGGGACGCGACGGCGCGCGCGTCTGCAGGTGTAAGATCCCACAGTGATCAGTCCGCAGCCACGGCACGCAGGAAAGCGATGGCCTGCTCGTAGCGCGCGATGCGGGCGCGCGTATCAGAGTCGGGCGGTAGGCGGCGATAGGTGGCGAGGTTGTCGGCGAGATCGGCGAGCTTGACGCGGCGCGCGAGCGGATCGGGGGCGAGGCGGACGATGTAGGCATCGTAGGGGCCTGCGGCACGGTGGGTGAGGAGATCGAGCGCGGCGACGAGCGGGGGCGGGTAGCCCCGACGGCAGAGATCGGCGGGGGTGTGGGGCGTGTCCTCGATGAGATCATGCAGGACGGCGACGATGCGTGCGGCGGGGGTCTTGACGCGAAGCATGACGCGGAGGGGATGGAGGATGAAGGGCTCGCCACCGGGAGCGGGGTAGCGTTGGCCCTGATGGGCCTGCGCGGCGAGAGCGATGGCGTCTTCGAGCGTGGGGATGGCAGGGAGCGCAGTCATGGCTTGAAGCATACACTGCGGCTCATACGCGACACCTCGCCACAATCGACGGGCTCTCCCGACGACTTGGTGAAGCCGGAATCCAGGAAAAGCGCGTTGCCATCGATGAGATGTGGTTCAATCGACTCGGTGAGGTGATAAGATGGCCGCGTGTAGCTACGAAAGTCGCAACGGAGGCACCATTTTATGGCGGCGCTTTAGGGCCCAAGAACGGGAGTGATTGACAGCAACAATGTGGAGGTGTGCCAGACACTTCGTGCTGCCCTATGGGGTTAGGCGACCGCTACCGTGCGTGGCACTTGGCGTTTTGTCGATCTACCTCCCACATTCTCTCCCAATCGGTTTCACCAAGTTGGATACTGTTGGCGAATTCGGGCAACCCTGCGCTTATGCGGATCACGCCTCCTGTGGGGCTATAAGCGACGCGCGAACAGGGCTGCGGCCCCGCGCTTATTCGGCCATTATAGCCGCTCTGGTGAATTCGCCAGCAGTATCAAGTTGTCGGGAGAGCCAGGCGATCGTAGCGAAGTGTCCCGCGCTGTGCAAGCGCGCGAGCCGCAGGAGCCGTTCCTGGTCACGCGCCACCGCCTGGCGCTGGTGCTGGTGCTCGTGTCCGTCCATGCCCCGTCCCCTCCTTGCCGGCGCTGCTGTCACCTCCCTCACCTCCACGCGCGCTCATGCTACACCCTGCGATCCGTCCGTGCAATCTCCCGCCCTAACGGGCGTCGTGGCGCCGATGGCCCGCACTCACAGGCGTCGCCTGGGGCGCTCTGCAAAGCTGACGCGGCCGGAGGCGGGCACTGAGAGGCTGTGCGAGCTGTGTGCCCTCTCAGCATGGCGCTGCTCCTGGCGGCTTCTGGCGGCTTCTGGAGGCTTCTGGCGGCTCCTGGCGGCTTCTGGCGGCTTCTGGCGGCTTCTGGCGGCCGTGGGCGTGACGGGCGAGCCGCGCCGGAAAGGCCGACAAGCGGCGGTCGCGCGGCAGGCAGTACCAGCCGGGGGGGCTTGGTCATCGTGCTGTGCGCGATGGCAAGATAACTGCCGCCGACCAGCGCCGCCGTGAGCGTGTACGGCAGGCGCCGCGCGGCCTGGTCGTCATCATCCGGCATGTGGCGCGACCTCTACGGGAGAGGGGATGGGGGTGCGGGCGATGAGGTCGCGGCTGCCGACGTAGGCGATGCGCGGCTCGGGCGCGTCCGCCGGCCAGGGCAGCGTGTAGGGAACGCCCGGCAGGAGGTCGAACGCGTTATCCGGCACGGCCGCGTCGCCGTCGACATCCAGGCACACACCCCACACGAACACGTCAGCGGTCAAGACAACCTCGCCGCCCCGGCGCGCCACGTCGATCGTCGGCGCGGCGAAGGCCAGGTCCTTGAAGCGCTCCAGGAACAGGCGGTGTCGCGCCACGGGCGCGTCGTCGCGCGACAGTAGCGCGAAGGCGCCGGCGTGGGCGAGCCCAGTCCCCGCCCACGCGACGCGGTCGATCCGCCCCAACGCCGTGGACGCGTTGGCCGGGAGCGTCACAGAGCAGTATTGGTCCTGCACATAGTTCCCGTCCAGCGTGAAGACGCCGTAGCGCGCCTCACCCGTCCACTCATGCGGCGTGTCGTTCACGCCAAAGACAACGACATCCTCGCCGTCCGCGGCCACCACCACGGTCACTGGCGCGTTGGCGCGCCGCACGGGGTGGTAGGCCAGCTTGCGGCGCAGGTAGTAGTCCACGATGGTCCAGCCGTGCGTGACCGGCCAGGAGTCGTTGTACATCCAGAACACGGCCGAAGCGCTGCTGAACATGCGGCGGCGGTAGTTGGCGATGTACTCGCCGAGCGCCTCGGCCTGCACCAGGGCGCTGGCGACCGCGTAGTCCTCCAGGGTCATAGCGTGCGGCTCGCGCCCCAGCCACTCCCGCACGGCCTGCTCGGCCACATGGATGGAGGCGTGCGCGAAGTTGGTCGCGTTGTCGTGGTGCTCCCAGGAGGGCGAGCGGGGGTAACGCTCGCCCTGAGGGAGGAATTGCCTCAGCGTCGCCAGGGGCGAGGCGCCCAGGAAGCCGCCCTCGTTGGGGAGGCGGTCGACGTAGCCGCGATAGGCCCAGAAGTTGATGCCATCGTTGAAATGGAAGCCCACGCCCCAGGGGTGCTGGTCGCCCACGATGGGGCTGCGCGGATCCTCGTGGTCGGGCGAGTAGGGCGAACTGGGCCAATAGGGGCGCGTCCCATCTTCGCGCTTCATGATGACTGGGATGACGTGGTGGTAGAGCGCATAGTCGGGCAGCGCTTTGCCCGTGCGGTCGAAGCCCCAATGCCAGGCGCCCTCCTCTTGCTCGTTGTTGCCGCACCACACGATCAGCGACGGATGCGCGGCGAACGCGCGCGCGGCCCACGTCACCTCCGTGCGTATCTCGGCCAGGAAGGCGGGATCGTCGCCGGGGTAGCGCGTGCAGGCGAAGAGCAGGTCGTGCCAGACGAGCAGGCCCGCCTCGTCGCACCGGTCCAGCAGCTCGTGGCCGGCGTACGTCCCGCCGCCCCACACGCGCAGGAAGTTGAAGTTGGCCGCGACGGCCAGGTCGACCAACGCGCGCAGCCGCTCCGGCGTGACGCGACTGGGGATCATATCGGGCGGGACCCAGTTGCCGCCTTTGCAGAAGATGGGCCGCCCGTTGATCTCAATGATGCAGTAGCGCCCCTCGACCGGGTGGGCGTCCTGCGTGATACGCACGCTCCTGATGCCCGTGCGCCGCGTCTGCCGCTCCAACACGGTTCCCGCACGCTCCAGCGTCACCTCGACCGTGTAGAGCGGCTGCTCGCCGTGACCGCGCGGCCACCACAGCGCCGGGTCGGCGACCTCCAGCATGCCCACGACACGGGTCTCGCCCGGCGACAGCGTCGCCGCCACACAGGTCTCGGCGCCCGTCTCCGCCAGGCGCACTCTTACGGTATAGTCGCCCTCCGCGCCGGGGTTGTACACGAAGGCGCGTATCTCCAGCGTTGCCCGCGTGTGGTCCTCGGCGAGCGCGGGCAACACGACCACGGTCTCCAGCCAGGGCTCGTCGGCGAACTCCAGACGCACGGGGCCGGTGATACCCACATTGAGCAGGCGCGGATGCCAGTCCCACCCCGACTCGTACTGCGGCTTGCGTAGCCAGTGGCGCTTAGTCAGGTGCGACTCCAGCCACATGCCGTAGGCCTGCCCCGGCCGCTCGGCCACGTCGTAGAGGCCGCTCTCCACGGCCACGGAGAGCAGGTTTTCCCCGACGCGCAGCTTGCCCGTCACCTCCAGGCGGCAGGGCCGGTGCGCGTTGGCGTGTCGCCCGACCTCCTCGCCGTTGAGGGACATAATGGCCTGGTCTTCGAGTCCCTCGAAGACCAGCCATGCCGGGCGCGCGCTATCCCGCTCACTCACGTCGAACATGTGGCGGTACAGCCACCACTGGTTTTCGATCCAGCGGGCAGCCAGCGTGTTCAGCCCCAGGTTGAGGTCGGGCAGGATACCCTGCTCCTGCAGCGCTTGGTGGATCTCGCCGGGCACGGGCACGGCTAGGTAGCGCCCCTCGTCCACCTCCCACTCCCGCGCCTGCTCGACGGAGCCGTGAAAGCCCTCCGTGTGCGTGACCTGCCAGGTCCCGGACAGGTCTATCTGTCGTCGCATGCTTGCCGCCTCAATCAGTCACTATCGCCGCGTCACACTCAGGATGCGCGGCCTTGCCCTTGAAATTCTCCGTCACCAGGTTCGACGCGCCGTGCGTTTCCAGCGCGTGGCGGAAATAGTCGGGCGGCTGGGGTCCCCACGCGACCGTGCAATTCCGCAGCGTCACATCCCGCGCGTTCTTGACAAAGAAACCCGCCGTCGGGTGATCGATGAGACCGTCCCCCGGAGAGGGCCGGATGTCGAGCCGCCCGCCCGGCCACGCTGACCACTTGTCCAGTTCGACGCGCACGTCGGCCAGCAGCACATCCTCGATCCCCCCCGGCTCCCAGGCGTAGATGCACACGCCGTTTTCGCTACGCGCCAGCACATTGGTGACGCGCACATGGCGCACATGGCCGATCTTTGTCTCAGCCGTCCACGGGACGGCCGCGATGTAGATCGGTTCGCTGCGGCCCCACCAATCGCTATGGAAGAGACGCGTTTCGACGATCATGTGCGCGAAGATCACGTTCTCCACGTCGCCCTCTTGGCCCAGATTGATCGACAGGCCGCGGTGACTCGACCGGATCACGCACGCGTCGAACACGACGTTGCGGATAGGCGCGACACACTCATTGCCGATCTTGAGCGCGGCGGATGTGGAGACCAGCGTGCAGCCCGTCACGGTGACATTCTCGCACGGCCCGAACGCGACCGCGGCGCGGCACGTTTTCAGGCAAATGCAATCGTCACCGGCGACGATGTGGCAGTCGCTGATGCGCACGTTGCGGCTGCAATCGACGTCGATGCCGTCGTTGTTGGGCAGCTTGAGGTCGTTGTCGATGCGGATACCCTGGATCAGCACATCCTCGCAGCCGGTCAGGCGCACGGTCCAGAACGCGGCGTCGCGGACGGTCACGTCGCGCATAGTCACGTTCGTACATCCGATCAGGAAAACGGTGAACGGCCGCTCGAGATACTGCCTGGCGCCGCGCATGCGATAGATATAGCCGAGATCCTCCTCCACGAACGAGCGCCCATTCCCGTCGATCACGCCGCCGCCCGTGATGGCGACGTTGTCGGCGCGGTAGGCGATGATGCTGGCGCGGCGCGGCAACTCCGTCTCGAGCAACGCCCCCTCGGTGATCGCCTCGCTCCGCAGATCGGGCGGATACGCGGCCAGATCACCGCTGGCCAGGAGCGTCGCGCCGCGCTCGACGTGCAGTTCGACGTGCGCTTTGAGCGCGATCGGGCTGAAGAGATAAGCGCGGCCGGCCGGCGCCACCACCGTACCGCCGCCGGCCGCCGTGCAGGCGTCGATAGCGCGTTGGATCGCCGCCGCGTCGTCGGTTGAGCCGTCGCCGATCGCCCCGAAATCGAGAATGTTGTAGGTCGTCATGCGCGCATCCGTCCCTCCCCCTGTTTTCCCTGCAACTCCAGAAACCTACTTCTACGTACTGAACCGATTAAGCAACTAGGACGATAAAGGACCCGTTTTTAGGCTACCAGCATCGTACTG
>JAABUH010003215.1_pt1 | contig 14354 bp, 23 predicted proteins | sample 5559121 | NCBI WGS metagenome assembly JAABUH01 (sample SAMN10711871, study PRJNA513364) | rock metagenome | isolation source: Antarctica rocks | place: Antarctica: Victoria Land, Battleship Promontory nord | collected 2015-12-28 | reverse complement strand
GTGGTCAAACTGGCCTCGCGGGAAGCAGGCAATGCTCTTGTTTCGCGAGGTTGAGAGGAATGAGGAGTTCAGAGCTGGGGACCCCGGAGAAGGTTGAAAGGTGGAGGTCGCGCTTGACTTTGCAACCTACTACTCGTATCCATCACTCTTTTCCCCTCCAATCCATGTCAATGTAGCTCTGACATTCCTGCCCACCGAAGATCTAACGAGACCATGTTGCTGAAACGAGTCGCTCCACTCCTACCTCAAGAGCTTGCGTCACTAGTCCTTAGCCTTGGTACTTGACCTCTCTTCCCCCTGACATCAAGTCTGACCCACGAGCAGAAGAAGCCAACATCCGCACCACCGAATCTCTCCTCTTTACCCCTTCCTCCACCCTCCTCGAATTGGTACCAGCCATCAGTGAGGCAAGTCTGGAGGATCTGGTAGCCCATTGTCTCCACCTGACTGCGGCTGGGGTCGTCTCGGGGGACGAGGTACTGAAGAACGAGAAGAGCGGGACTTGGTCTGGCTTCGGGATCGACGGGCTGGATGGGATCTTCTGGGATGGTTGGGATGGGGCTGGGATCATCGAGATCGCGGGGATGAGGAGGGTCGGAAAGTCCGTGAGTCCGTTGTGAGGGGGCCTCGGGAAGCTATGCCCACCAGCTTCACAGATGGGACTCAGGGTCACAGCTGGAAACGCTCAAGGCTGATATTTTGTGTAGCTGCTAGCATTGCACGCTTGCCTACGACGGCTAGTGTCCGATGAGACGGCGACTTGTAGATGGCTCGATACGGATGGCTCGTTCAGCCCGACTAGAGCCAGGGCGATACTTGACTCTATGGCTATCGAGGTGAGTTTTTGTCCTTCCGATGTCCCGCGGCGTGAGTGCTGCGGTCCCGTCGTTGTAAGCTGACGTAACGATCATAGGATGTCAGATTTATCCTAGACCGGCTGGTAGTCACGCCTTGCTTCAGGCTGGACCCGGACTTGTACGACGCTCTTGCCTCTATGTCCCGCGAGCTGGAAGAGGTAAGGAATCCTCAAAACTGGAATGTTCTCCTGAACTTGACAGCTTGTATTCAGGGCCAAGAAGCTGGACCGTCCACCGGCAGACGGCGGACGCAGGTGCTTGTGGTCGATCCGATCACCAATCTATTCAAAGACATGCTCATGAATACATCGGCTCAAGGTAAATCTCCATGCTCAATTCGTAAGCTTGGCGAACTTGAGGTTCCCGAATGTCATAGGTCACGCGGCGATGATCACAGTCATGGAAGAGATCGCTGAGCTCACTTATTCTCATGGTATCTGCACCATTGTCAGTGGCCACTCGGCTTGGCGACCCCGCCCGGCCATTACATATTGTCGAACGACTGTTGACACTCCTACTCGCAGGTGATCAATGCTACTGCCTCCTCCCTCCCGACTAATCCCCTCTCCACCTTCTCCACAACGACCGTCAAACCCGCTCTTGGAACCGCCTTCACGTTCTGCTCCGATATCTCCTTACTTGTCCAGGAGTCTGGGAGACTATTTGGCATGATTGATGAGGAGGAGAGGGAGAGGATCAGAAAGCAGCCGGGATTGAGAGGGGTCGTGGAGGTTCTGAAAAGTCGGGTATCGGTGAGCGAATATATCTGCGGCAGAATATGACGCAGCTGATCTGTACTGCAAGGCCGGAGGAAGATGGGCCGTGTTCGAGACCGTAAGTTGCACTTTATCACCCTTTGCCCAAGCTGACCCGCTCAGGACGGGACGAGACTTTACGACGTCGCGGCACCTCCGATACAAGACGAGCGTACGATACGCATGTCAGCGGGACTGTCTGTCGGAGACGCGAGACCGACGCTTGGTCCGCTGGCGAACACTATGATTCCGTAGCTCTGGCGGAGATGTCAATAGGTCGTACATATATGAGCGGAAGTCGCCACGACATTTTCAGCCATCCCTTCATCGACTCCGAGGGAGTCATGGCGAGGGGTCGACGACTTATATCTTCAGCTGAGAAAGCCTTCACGAAGCCAACTTGTGCACGTATATCGGCCGTCAACACTTGGCAAGGATGCATACTGAGCCCCTTTACGCAGTGACGCCACTGCCAAAGACAGCATCAGGCATTTGATCAGGTGCCACCGTCTGACGGACATTCTTCAATGTCCGCTAACCCCTCCCATCCAGTCCACCTAATACCGTCATCTTCCTTGTAACCCTCATTCAACCCGTAAAGCAGAGTGGGATTCATATGCGCTTTTCCATCGGCCATTCACCCCAGGAGATTTCCCTCCCTTTTCTATGAACATTGTAGACTGCAGTATACCGCTCTCTCACTTTAGAGGGGTGGCCAAGACCTAGGCTGCGCCAGCTGAACGCGAGACTTGGTCAGTCATTCGTTTCACTTCAACACATTCATGTTCTTGCTTGAGCATGCTTCTGATGCTCACCTTGCATAGGCGTTAAGGTTGTTCTTACTGCGCTCCCATCCGCCGACGGGTCCGATCATCGCCCTCCATTTCGTCGTAAGTTTTACCTCCACCGACTCGTCGGTGAGCAGGTCTCATTCGTCTACCCTCGTCCAGCTGAACATCTTATTTTCTACGCTTTCTGTTGAGCAGCAGCTGATGACGTCGCAGCGATATCTTCCCCAGACCACTTGCAGCTCCCTATCGCAGTACATTGCAGCGGTCAGGTGACAGCCGAGCAATACCGCTGCCGTCATAGGAACGCCTAAACTCCGTGAGCATTCTATCAACGCTCTTTATTATAGGGTGTCTCTCCTCCTCTGTACCCGTCCATCTCCAGAGAAAATGAACTACTCTTGGGTTTGAGCATTGTCTTCATTCTTCCAATCCGTCAAACGGGTCACACCTTGACCCTTGCTCCCGTCCTTCATGAACTCCTGCTTGATCGATAAGGAGTAGCTGACATTCCCCCGCAGCATGATGCCACGCTCCCCAAGGCCACCGCGAGCCAAGCTCCATCGACCATCTGCCCCTTCTTCTCAATCAAGGACTTCTCCCCCTTCGTCCCCGAACCTCGCCGCCTCCACTTCCGTCGACGATCATCTTGACGGGTCATTCCTGCTCGTCAGCGGCGGAGTAAACAACACCGAAGCTGTCTGCGGCGAAGACGACGAGATTTCTTCCAACGTCGGCTCGTCACTCCGGGATTCTCTCATCGGTGATCTGCTCAGTGACACCAGCGAGGAGCCTGCAGGCCGCGAAGCTTGGGAAGGGAGTACGGACGGCGGTGATGTTGACCATCCGCCCAATCCCTGGCTTGGGGGAAGCTCCTTCATCGATGCTGAGGCGACTGCGACCGAGGACTCGTCGTCTGCGAACCAGCTCCACGAATCGACGTTTTCCTCTCAGGTTAAACTGATCATGCCGGCGCTGGAAGCGTCAGGTCTCACCAGCGACGGCAGCACTCCGAACGAGTCACTGGCCAACCTTCTGAATATCCCACATGTACAGCGGTCTTCGACGCCGGCGTGCAGTACCCAACGTCGACGAGCAACGAGCCCGAGCGGAAGGGGCGTGGAGCCTTCGTGGCTCGAAGCGAGCAGCAGGCTGTGGAATGTTTCGCCAGAGCTAGGGAATATACTGGGCGAAGGCGGCGAGTACTGGTTGCTCGCCAGCACTGATCGCAAGCCCAAGCAGATGACCGAGGAACCGAAGGAGGCAATGTCGGAGTCTCACCTACAAGCGAGCCTGACGCAAGCCGAGAAGCCACGAGGCTACGTTGAAGCTGTCGACCAGCAGCTACGCAGAGCGCTGTTTTCTGCCGACATGGTGGGTTTGAGCGGCAAGACAAAGAGATGGTAAACATTCCTGCGGCCTTGGCTTGCATTCCTAACAGTCCCTTAGGATGTCGGTCTTGGCTCTTGCCTCGGTCTTATCCTTAGCTCTCTTCCGCTCTTTCGGCCCCAGCGCAGCGATCCTTCCGTCCGACAGGACCGATGAAGACTCGCCAGATCTGTCGGAGCTGAAGACCAATGTGCCGTCCAATACCGGCGAACCTTTCTCCCTCTGGCACCACTTACCCGTGTCCCAGCTTGGGCCGACTGGTCCCGTTGCAGCGGTTTCCTCCCCGGCTTCGATCAAAACGCTGTCACCGAATGCGCCAGTCCTTGGGAGCGCGATCAGGGACAACGCGCTCACCACGAACCCAGTCAAAGCGGGAAACGTTGAGCCCTGTGCTCATTCCGACTCGGCCTCGGTTCCTCATCGCAAGCGTCGAGATGTTATGGCGTCAATGTCGTGCTGCTCCCTGTCTATTCGAGATTCTCAGGTCGCTCTTACGACGGTAACGACTGCTTTATCGACCACGGACGGCTCTTGGTCGAAGACCTGGCGAAAGAAGATCATGCGCGAGCCGACCAGCATAGCAATCGTCAATGTCACTGCCCCAGCGCCAGCGCGCCAATGCACTTTATCACAGCATGTCCGGTCCGAGATGATGGCCCAATTTACGGCGATCTCCGCTCCGGCAATGACATTCGCTATCTCCGCTAGTCGATACCTCAATCATGTCTACGCGCCGGCTCTCGCTGAGTTGCAGAAGGAATTAGCCGAGCTTCTCGCACTTGCTCACGCGATTGCTGAGACGACCTCGACGCTCTCTCAACTAGTCATCAATCGCGCTGCGCGAGGTTTCTCCATCTCGCGTCAAGCACTTCATTCAGCCACCTCACGGCTGCCTAAATACGCATCTCCTTCGAATTCCATGACCGAGGCATCGCGTATTATGAGCAACCATACCGCTATCTGGGATGCGGTGGTAATCGCCCGTGACAGCGTCGAAGCGTTGTCAGATTACATGGAGGACCATGCGGCTGCTCTATCCGACTTTGTAGAAGATCAAGCAATCGTCATCCAAGAGAAGGGCATCAAGTCCTTGAGACGGGCGAAACAAGGCTTGAACAAGCTCATCGCGGAAGCGAAGAAGTTGAAGGGCGATCCGGGGGAGGAGAAAGTCGGTCGGACCGACGTCGGCAAGGAGGGACCGATGCCCTTCACCAGAATGCACAGACGCGCAGGTCGAGCGCCTTTCGCGCGAACATCCCGACTTGTATCCTCCCGACTGCAACCACGTCAGCGTCATTCTAGGCGGGCGGAAAGATGTATCAAGAGAACGCTTCCTCCTCCTGAGACACCCTCAAGGAGCAGAAGGTTTTGGGACATGGTTCACCATGTGGGTCTACAGGGTCATGTCTTCAACGATGAGCTGACCTATCGAAGGGTGTCGTCGCCTTTGTTCTATAATCCTCGATGGAGAAGTCCGGTTTGACCAATAGGTTGTACCCTTCGTGTATATTTGTTTGTAAGATCCTTGATCATCATGTGTGAACGAAATTCATGTTATTTTTTGAGAGCTACTCCCAGTTCTAGCTCGTGGATTGGGGCCAGCCATACCATTTGTACTGCTCATGATGCACATCATTTTATAGCTCGGTGTCTTGAGAAAGTGTGATAGCTGAAGGGACGGCCTCCGTAAAGATGGCTGAGGTACGCGAACGGCTGAGACTGCTTGGAGCCGAAGAGAACGACAGGTCCCACGTCCTATGTATGCGAGTCCCCCTTGGCACAAGATATGCATGTGTTGCACTTTATCCGCATTCACCTCCCAGACCACTCATCAAGTTGACTTCGGCTCCTCGTCTGTCATAGAATATAACGCCTCAATCTCGCTCAAGATCCTCAAGAAGTCCCCTGGGCACCACATCAGCATATGCACCAGGACCCTCATGGCTAGGCTTACAAAGGTACGTCTGCGCCCTCCGAGTCCGCTGTGAAGCTGGTGCGGACTCATCACCGGTGTTGTTCGGACTGGTGAGCGCGTCGAGTAGCGTCGAAGCAACGAAGCGGACTTTCGTGACCAAAGGCATACTATTCACCGCTGACCCCTCATCAGCTGTTTTTAGCAGCATGTTTAGGGAGTCGACAGACCGATGACCTGGATTGGGATTTTCTGGAGTATGATCAAAAGATCACTGGCCACCTCATCCTTTTCCTCCTCCGAGAAGAGACTCCTCCACTCGTTTCGCCTTGTCACTGACTGTCTACGCAATGGGCCGTTGCGTGGCTGAGCGGCGAGGTGTTCTTGTTGGATGGTGAGGAGTTCGTCTCGGTATAGTAGCACCATGTATCGCACCATTTGCTATCGTATCGGATGCGAGCATCAGTGACCGGCGGAATCGGATGAGGTGGGGCTTTACCTGGGTGACGTAGATATTGGCCTGTTGGACGAGATACGCATCTTTCACGACCGCATGACTCGCTTTGGGATCGAGGAAGAGTTTCCGTATATCCTTGGAAGCTTGCATATCCCAGTCGTCGGGCAAACTCCTGCTTCGTCTCAGCGTTGCTCATCGTCTGAATGGTGGGACTCACCCGAGCGACTTGCCATCCGAGTCCATATCGATCCGCAACGCCGGCGGACAATCCTCCATGAGTCCCATGACCTGCGCAAAGAGCTCGTTGACCTCGTTGACCCGCATCTGAAGCATGATGCCGGAAGGGGGTTGCCGCTTGTCCTTTCGACGCTTCTGCTGGACTTGTCCAGAGACTGCCAGAAGTCAGAACACCGCCTTTTGTTCATGAAGGGATGACCATACTGCGGAAGAGCTTGCTAATGTAGTAGAACCCGCTGAGGATAGGTGTTCGATTTTCTGGCTGGTCGAGGTACCCTTCTTCAGTGATATAGTCATCATCCCTATTACCTCGTTATCTCTTACTACAGCATCGCACGGAAGGAGATCGTCCACTCACACCTCAGACGGCAAGGCGACATCGGGGCAGTCGTCCTCGTTCATCAGCGTCGCTCCGCCATCAATGGCGCTAAAAGATCGATCGGCACCATATTGCAACCAGAAGATGCGGCGGCGCAATTGCTGATCAATCGGGTTCAAGCCTGAATAGCTCTGACGGTATCTCATCAGCTCAGGTTGTGTGAGCTGAAGACCAGCCCACCGATTCCTCGTGTAGACGTAGTTGGAGCATGACTGCCCAATTCATCGCGAAGATTGCACTCGCGGTATATGGTAGGTCAAGGATGTGCGCGGTGACACCGGTCCTGCGACATTGTCAACCCTGATCCTCCATTCTCGTCGCACGGCCTCACAGATAGAGCATGATACCTGGCATCGCTCTGGTCAGCTCTGTTGATCATAAATCGGTTGAGAGACACGCACATCTGGTCACCGTCACCTCCTTGAAATCCCGGTTCAGATACTCCCTCGCGAGGCCATAACACCTCAACACAAGCGCCTTCACCTCCTTCCTCGGCATCGCCACAAACGCCCGCGGTAGCTGAACCAAGGTGACCGCCACCACGCTGAACACCAGTGCCGTCCACTCGTGATCCCCAGCATGCTCCTCCCGGCTCGAATGGAGATCGTGGATGAACGTCGGGCGATGGAGGCAGGGGATGAGGCAGTAGATGTTGTCAAAGTACAAGTCGATAATATGATGAAGCAGATGACGGGCTAAGACCGCATCGAAGGGGTTGTCCGATTTGCGTAATGGCGATTGATGTTGGCGTGACGAGATGGGACTGAGTTCGTGGTCCGATTCTGGCGGCGGACGAGTCGCTTCCATAGTCATCAATAACGCCGGCTCCCAATCCTTCTCCACATCCCTCCCATTCGGTCCCGCCATGCCCTGGCCCTGTTGATTGAACGAGCTCGCGCGCATAGCCTGTTGCTCAGCGAGAGTACCGGGCCCAGGTCCACCTTGGTCGCTAGGGCGGCCGGAGCGGTAGTAGCTCGACGAGGTGATGTAGGGCTGGCTGACTTCTTGGACCGTAGGATTGGGCGGATATGTGCGGGGTGAGCGAGATGGTATGGGGGCTGGAAGAGTTGGAGATTGGTGCGATGAGGAGCGGTCCGCAAAGGGTGAGCCCCCTTCTTGTAACCGGCGGAGGTACCTGCGAGAGCATATCCATCAGTCTTGGAGTCAGCTGGTTTGGTAATCGTACAAGTTCGGCGGACCCCTCTTCTTCGGCTTATAATCGAAAGTACCTATATTGATGATACTGCATCAGTCATGCCCTCTCCGGGAGAGATACACCCACAAGCCAAGCCAAGGTGCTTGCAATGCGAGCACTCATCTTTCGTCGGGAGGTCCGGGTCGGCCGTCCCGGGTGGTGGAGGATCGCATCTGACCCTGTACTCTCCTGATCAGGATGAATTCAAGCTGGAGATCGCTCAACCCACTTTCGTGCTCGACAAGCTAGATGCCAGCAAAATCAGCCTGAACCTTGCCAACGACGAGCTGAGCGCACCATCACATGATTCTGACCCATCGCGAGATCAGGTACAGGCTCGATGACGATGCTTGGTACGAGACATACGGCTCTGACGAGTCTTCTTCACCCTCCCCGCCTCCCCGTCCGTAATCTCCCCCCTCGCCCTCTTCCCAGAACTCCCATTCCCACCACCCCTTGTCCCATCCCTATCGGGAGTGACAAGCAGCGCAGAAGCGAAGGTCGGCGAGTGACGGTATGGAAGGTCGTAAGCGTGGTCCGAGGAGTCAGGGTAGACGAGTGTGGGATCGATGTTTGGGTCATCCATGTGTGGTTGGGTTCGGATGACTGTCGGGAAAAAACGGTTTATCCGAGGTTGCTACGGGATGACTACTCGGAGGTCCCTGAAAAGAGGAGATCCTGGAAGCCACTCGGGCGGTTTTTGCGGAAAGCTTTGGTACGCGGCAGGATCTCTTGAATCCCAACCGAGCTACAACTCGGTCAACACCGGTGATCTTCTTTTGTGAGCAAGGGAGATGATGATGTTCGGCTAAACCTCGGCGATTCCGCGCTTTGTCTTCTCAACGGCAAGCGAAAGTGCTGTATGCCCCATCAATGCGATTTCGGATGATTACAAGCTACATATGTGCTGAGTCGCTCCAGCGGTCCAGAACGATCATGCGAAAGTACCCGACCTATTGCCTTCCCTCGGCTGACTTCGGTCTACAGGCGCTCTCCCCAATCCACCATCCAGCCCATCTGATGAAATGCCTGTCAGCATTTTGAGCCCATTCCAGATGTAAGAGGCGCAACTGACCAGGCTTTGCCTTCGCCTTCTTCTTCTCCCTGCCCTGCCCCTTCCCCTGTTTCTGGAATTTCCCCGGATGATCAAGCAAGTTCGGCTCATCCGCATAGTCAAACTCGGGAATATCCTCCGTGTTGATCTTCTCCTTGCGCTTTCTCCTTACCTTAGGCAGAGATGGCGGACTTGCATCCTGCACGGCAGGCAAATCATCGCCCACCTGCTCGGTCGCTGGCGCGGTCGGAACGCCTTCGTGGCTGTCGTCAGCGTCGTCGGTCTCATCTCCAGGGAGACTGCTCGGGCCGGCTGAGGAGATCAGGCTCGAAATCTGCGGAGTGACCTTCGCTTTTCTCTTCTTGTTCTCTCTGACGACCGGCTCGGCGGGCATGTTGGGCGACGCCTGAACCTCTAGCATACGGCTCTGCATCTTCCGCAACACCTTGATCGCTAGATTTCGCGTTGGCGGCGCTTGGTCCGCTAGAGGAACGAGACTTTCGACCACCTCAGGGACGACATCGGTGCTGGTCGACGCTTTCGAATTGGCAGCCGGTTCAAGCGGGTTTGTGACGAGACTAGCGAAGTCCGTAGTCACCACAGTCTCGCGCTTTGTATTTTGATCAGGGGCCGGCCGGCTCTGCTTCTTGCTCTTTCCCGATATCGGCGGACCTTCGTCTGGCATCGGCGGGAGATCGTCTATGCTCCCGCTAGCGGTGACTTCTTCGGTATTGAATGCAGGCGGGATGACCGAAGTCGTGAGATCCGCGATCTCATGCGTAACCACTTCCTTCCGCTTCTTTGCCTGCTTCCGCTTGACGGGAACGACCCCGTCGTCCTCAATGCTGAGGACTGGCTCGTGAAGGATCGGAGGGAGGGTCGTCCGCGAACCCGGAAGAATGAAGGGCACTGTCTCCGGTTCGAAGGCTGACTCCTGCTGGACAGAAGTCGTGCCGGCAGGGTCAGAGGAATTCAAGGGAATGATGAGTGCGGGTTCGAGCTCGGTGTGGACCTCACGCTGAACGGTCGCGAACGAAGCCCAAGCTGCTTCGGACTCTCGCTTGCTGACTATATTTCCAAACAACGAAGATATCTGCTTCTTTGCCGGGGCCGAGATCGCTTTCGCGGGTTTGAGCGTATGGCCGAAGAGCGACGACGTCCCTGTCATTGACGGGGCTGAGGACTGGACAGCGTCCCAGACATCCGTGTTGCTCTCAGTGGCCGGCTCGGTTGTTTGCTTGGTCTTTGAATACATCGCCTCCACAACATCGGAAGGCGGCGACGATGCTCTCCCTTCTCTCCTCCACTCGGACCGAGCGGCGTTGACCACCTTGAGGATTTGGTCGACTTTACTGAAAGCGATCGGGGCTCTTGACCCTATCATATTTCGGACCGCCTGCAAGCCCGTCGGCAAACGCATCGAGAGGTTCTTCACAATGTCGGCTGGAAGAATATATCTATCTTGTCGTAAGCTTGATTGATATCTTTCATTAACAATCACGACGTACTGGGGATTTTCATCTTCCTCCCGCGCAACCCGATCTCGCCAAGCATGCAATCTTCGGAATACGAGACCAGGCTTCAATTCCATCGACGATTTTGACAGGTATTTTCGTGCGGTCCCCGACCACCCCATTCGACCCTTCCCTGTGACCTCGTCATACCCTTCCCGCTCATAGTACTTCAAAGCTGTCTGTGCGGAGAGATCCAAGACCTCTCGCATTGCCCTTTGGGGGTTCGCCTCGTCTTTCGATGTTTCCAACAGGGCATTGCGAAGTTGGTCGTAGATGGAAAGCAGGAAATGGGTGTCTGATCTTGCGTAGACTGACAATGGCTCAGGCAGGGGCCGGATGCGCCAATCCGCCATCTGGTGCTGCTTATCTGTTATATAACCGCAGAATAGCTGGAGCAGGCTGGCGAGTGAATGCGCAGGGTAGTCTATCATGCATAAGCCCCCAGCAAAAGGACCGGTCGAGTCACTCACCGAGGACTTTGGTCGCATGGTAGGTATCGAAGAGATTCACGACAAACATGTCAAAGTCCTTCTGCAACCAGACGATATCGCTGTCCGAGCCATGGAATATCTGCGTGTTGTCAGCTTCATCAGGCCTAGACCCTTTTCTCACCTTGACGACAGAAGGATCCGCCAAGACACCACCAAGCTTCCCTTCCCTCAACTCCCCTCTGAGTGCGAGAGGGTCAACCAGCCAATCCCTCTCCCTTGTACTGATTTGAATCAGACACGTGAAGCCGTAATAGCTCCGAGTATCGTGATGCTCGAGATCGACCGCAATCTCCTTAGCCTGCTTCAAAACTTCCACCATCCGTTCGAGCTGCTCCGGTGTGTCCACCACTTCGACCTCCGTCTCCTCTATCGGTCGAGCAACGATGGGCGGGGATGAGGTGAGCATACTGGTAGGATATGGCAGATGTCGCGTCTCGTAGAAGTAGGGATGTCGCCGGAGAGCTACCTCCCGGTCGTTCCGCCATGACGCAGACCCTAGGTACAAGGTCTCCACCTCAGTCACCTCATAATCCAGAGGCACCTCGAATCCGCTCGGGACCATCGCGTGGTGCTTGAAGGCAGGCGGAGGATTTGATCGTGGACGAGTCAGCGAATTGTCAACGGCGTCGGGAAAGGTGAGCTGCGGCTTCGGGATATTGGCTGTAGCGAAGATTGTCGGTATAGGAGTGCGAGGGCTCCTTTTCAACACTGGGAAGGAGGTCGTGGAGTTTGCTGCTGAGAATGGGCCTGCAATCTGGCGATGTTCAGTGTTGTTGGAAGACCTAGGTCTGGACGTACACTTTGACTTGCAGTACCAGCGATGGATAACGGCACATGTATTGCGGCTTTCTTTTTCTGGCCACTCAGCTCGTCCAGGTTTGAGTCCTACTTGAATAAGCTTACTCCCGTCTAGAGAAGTCAGCCTCCACGTACCGCATCTTCCAACAACCCTTCCACTGCACCCACTACCCCTCGTCGATACCCGTCAACCACGTCCTCCTCTTGTTCCAGCTTCTGCCTGCCCTTCCCCGGATCCACACGCTCCAGCAGCTCCTGCGTCATTCGCAATACTTTTCGGCTCGCCTGACGTAGCTCCCTTGCGAAGCCCCGATCTAGTGTGCTGTGTAATCTCAGATCACTGCCTACCGGAAGACTCGCAGCATGGGTCGTCAGCGCATCTAGAGCAGATGTCACGCTGGTCAGATAAGCAGGAAAGTCTGTCGAGGGTGTGGCAGGTGAAGGTGTTGAAGAAGAAGGACCGTCATTCTGCATGTTGTGCAGGTACGACGTGAGGGAACGAGAAAGGTTGTATTGCGATAGAGTTACCGCTCGAAAAAAGTTGAGGGCTTGGGCTTGCTTTGCACGGACTACCTCGGGAGCGGTAACTTTACGAGTGGAACGGTTTGAGAAGGCGGTTGAGGTAGGCCGGTTGGCAGCCGGGGGGACTTGAGAAGCCGAGAGAATGATCCGTGGGGATGAGGGGAACGAGCTCGTCGCTGAGTCGAGATTGTCTAAAGGAGATGGAGGATTTGTCGGGCTGCTATCATGCTGCGGGAGAGGTAGATCTAGGGACTCGGTCTGTGGAGTTGTCAAGACTCGCTCCGGTAGAGGGGGATACCGAGAAGCGAGTGTAGGAAGCCGTGTTCGAATGAGGGGTTCAGTGTAAGAAGGATGGAGTAGGGCTCTCTTCAAGCCAGATCCAGACGAAATGGTGACGGCTCGTAGTGGGCTTGGTGCCTCACAAGACTAGGACTGTCGCGGTGTCTTTAAAGAGCAAAAAAGTCAATGAGCAGAGTGGACGTCGAAATGTAAGGATCGAAATATATAACTTACGGCACGAGGCTATCTGGGGTGAGCCTATAGATTTCACAATTAGTCTCTGCCTGACTGTTATGATTTTTTTGTCAATCTCGTCGTTGTTCCTCGGTCGCGGGTGATCCAGCGAGATCGACATGTCCTTTAGTCCCCGTTACCTTCCCCGCGCGAGCACAAGCACCTCTCACCCTCTCAAACCCCTCTCCCGTCGCCTAGCCACCCCATCCGCCTTCTCTCCCCACCCACCACTCCGCGCCTCTCTCCTCCTCTCCCGCCCCGCCCTTCTTCTCCGCACCCCAGACGCACTCGTATCAGCCTATCACGCCCACTCCATCTCCCTCCGACACGCCCTCTCAAATCCTACACCGACGGATTTCTACTTCCGCCCCGACTCACTCCCGCTGCGACGATTCCTCATCTCACAACATTCCTTCGATACTTCCACATACGGGCCGGACCTAGCTGGTCCGTTACCTGATGTCGGGGACCTACTTGCTGAGCTGGGGGTGGATGAGGTGCCGAGGGATAAGTGGGAGAAGGAGGATGGCGGACGGGGAGAGAAGGGTCTGGAGAGGATGGCGGAGGAGGAGGTTTTTTGCCTCGTACGACGGAAGGACGGGAGATGGGAGTTTCCAGGAGTAGAGGTAGTGGCTGGCGAGGGATTGCATGAGGCGGTCGAACGGGGGTTGGTAGGGGTTGATGGTGGATTGGGAGGGAGGGGGATGGATACTTGGTTGGTCGCGCGTAAACCTATGGGAATGGTTCGTGATGGGGATGCTCGGGTTAGTCACTTCTCAGTAACATGGAAGGAGAAACTGATGGGTATTGTAGACATTCTTCTTGCGATCACATGTCCTCGCGGGCGAACCGGAGCTGGCACCGGCAGCCCCATGGAGCGGATGGGCCTGGTTGACAGCTGGGGAGGTCGAGGGGCGCTTAGTCGAGCAGGGGGATGAGAGAGTTTGGGAAGGGGTCAGAGGGATGTTTGGGGTGGGTGTCGAGGAGCAGGAAGCGGAGGAAGGCGATTGAGCGGGGCGAGGCCGGAGTTCAGCTTTATACCTTGCATCTCCACCGCTATCCGTTGTATGGGACCCACATCATCACCAGGCGCGCAAAGCAGTCGGGCGACTAAAGCTAGTGAAACGCATCTTACGAAGGACCTCAGTAGGAGGTCATATAGGTCTGTCTGTAACCAGGCATAGGCGCGTGACAGATGGCTTTCTAGTCTCACGAAAACATGAGAAAGCGCTGTCGGCGATTCTCACTGTCGTCGAGGCCTTGCGTACCTGATACAGCTCCCTTAAGCGGGTCTCCTGGATGTTATTGACAGACCTCACCTTTGGTTTGATCTAGTTGAAGCCTGAACCCCCTCACATCGAGGCACGGATGACCCGAGATGTCGAGTCACCTCTACCGCCACCATTCCGGATGTTTCGCCCTCACCCCATCTCGCGTCGTGCCACTGGTGAGGACACTGTCGGGGAGGGCATGAAACGGTTTTCCGCTCGAGG
>JAABUH010003214.1_pt1 | contig 14360 bp, 25 predicted proteins | sample 5559121 | NCBI WGS metagenome assembly JAABUH01 (sample SAMN10711871, study PRJNA513364) | rock metagenome | isolation source: Antarctica rocks | place: Antarctica: Victoria Land, Battleship Promontory nord | collected 2015-12-28 | reverse complement strand
GACTCGCTCTGGGTACTTAAGGTAACTCGTAGACGTATCTTGCCCTTAACCGCTATTATATAGTCTCGCCATGACTTATATGCAGCTTTAGCTCTGTCAGACCACCTGCCACCTGTCCCCCGTGACATGGAGCCGAGAACAGGTAACCGGAGATGTCATGTCGGCCACAGGCAACAATGGCTGGCTTTGGGTATGGACTGGTAGATCCGTGAGGTTTTGGGTCCTTGTGGATTCGAGACCGTTTGCGTGATTTCTCACCTTTTCCGAGCGTCAACGAGGCAGATCCCAATTGAGCCATACAAGGGAGTCCTACAGTGCAAGAAGAGGGTTCAGATACCCACCTCGACGATCATATCCCATACTACGGTTCCCCCTTGCTTTCCCACCTTTCTGCTACTCGTCCGGCGCGCCAGACTTTGTTTTTCTGGGGTCCGGTACGAATCGCGCGGGAAGCCAGTTGTCTTGATGGGCGGAATCATCCCGCAGCGGTCCCGTCGGGGATGTCGGTACCGACGTGAACAAGGGGACTAAATGACGAAAATGGTTCGCGAGTAGCTTGAATGATGGTTTGTCAGACTGGCTGAGATTGCGGTGAAGAGAAAGGCAAAGACAAGCGACTCTGCAGAGCGGAGGGGAAAGGGCGGGATGATGGGGTTGTGTCCATGGGTGAAAGTCCAGGGGGAAAAAAAACTACTAACCCCCTAACCCCTTAACATCTCCTCCACCCCCTCCATCTCCCTCCTACAGATGACCCTCCACTCCTCCTCCTCATGAATCTCTTCTCCATCCGCGCCGTACCTCGCCTTGGCCCGACCGAAATCCACGAGCCTGATCCGGTCGAGCTCGATTGGGAGACGGAGCTTCATCCCGACTTGTCTCCCTCCCACCACTGCCCTTCTTCCTGCATCCGACATCGACCGGACCTGCACAGTCCCCAGATCCGACGCCGACCTGGCAATACGAAACCCGTTGGCAGGAGCAGCGTTACGTACTTTTTGAATCGGGGCGAGGATGTGGCGCCATTCGACATCGTTGTGGACGATACCGTGGGCATGGAGGCGGGAGTACAGGGAGACAATGGTGTGCCTGAGAGGAATGTATCAGTGACGCCCTTGTTGAGCCTGACTCAAACTTGAGGTCACACGGTTAAGCGGAGGTCAAGGCTGTGCCAAGGGCGGTGGAGTGTGGAAAGGTCGGTGAGGACGGTGCAGAGTCTGAAAGGAGGTGAAAGGAGGAAGGTAGGTGAGAAGGCGATATACGTCAATAGGTGATAGGGCATGCTCTGCGTGTCAACCAGTGATCGCGCCGCAACAATAAGGCCGAGACTAGTACCCGGTATCCAGCCTAATCCCGGAATGTCGCTTCGGGTACCACCGCAGCACACTACCTCCCTTTGCCCATCGCCTCATCCGCAGCCTCAGCCTCCAGCAGGAACCGCAACCCCAAAAGTGAGACGAGCCCAAGCCACTCACCGCACACCGGGAACCCGTGTCTCCTCCTCCGGCATCACCCACCCCGCATCCTCGTATACAGCGACGCAGCACATCTCCTTTCCCGCTCCACTGTGCCGCAAGCGAGGGAGTTGCACCGCGTCCAAAAGGCGGAGGTCCTGCGGGCGAGGGGATTGCACACCGCCATAGAGGCCAAAGAAGAGGGGCACGACAGTCCCCTGCAGAGGTTGGAGAGGGCCGAGCATTAGCCGAGTCTCATGCGCTATGTCGCGCTCTGCCTTGGGGCGGGAGAGGACGGATCGGTCGGATGTGGGTCGCTCGGGAAAAGTGGAGAGCGAGGTGAGTTTGGCGATGAGCGGGAGTGTCGAGTGGTTGTCGGGGGTGAGGGCGGAGAAGGTTTCCCACAAAGAGCCATAGCCGCGGTGTGAGGTCAGCTTGAGAGTGCTGTTATCAGCAAGAGCGGAGCTAGGCCCGGTGGAGCGCGTTGAGACTGCATTCGAGACCACCCCTTCACTGTCGTTCACGGTGTCCATGGTAATCGTTGGTACGACGTCCGAATTGATACCGTCGCGGTAAGAGGCGGAGTTTGTGACATTTGGAGGTGGAAAATTGACGTTTGGAGGTGGAGAATTCAGCGATTCTGCCAAACTGGTGTAGACAGAGCCATGGAACGGTTCGGTGAAGGATAGATGTCCGAGGGGGTGATACGTGTCCTTGAATAGCCCAGGCTGGGAAGCATCAAGCCTAATTTCATTCTTTCCCAACTACCGGCAAAAAGGCAAACAATTCAGCGCAGGACTAGCTTTTGGAAGGGTAGGACGCACTTCGAAGGCAGGACCATTAGGCGACTTCTCTGGGGTGAGCAGGCCGGTGACCTTGTTTCCTCGGAGCTCGATCGGTTCGGGACGTCTGCCTCGAGGCTTTGTCTTGGGATGGCTGCTGACTAGGGCAAGCGGCTCGGGTGGAGATGGATCTTTACTCAATGGCGGAGAAGCCACTCCAGGTTGTGCCGTGCTGATCGATCTCTTCGGGTGGTTGTGAGTATGGCGGTATCCAAGTGGCTAGACAAGAGAGAACCAGTGTCAGCACTTACAATAATACCGGTCTGTCGAGGGGGAATGGGGTGCGGTAGTGCGACTCACCCGGCCCATAGGCCTTTCTGACCCTGGATCACCTGTCCGGGGATTGAATGTCCACCCATGGCGATCCACCCACGATCCCAATACCGGAGCTCCCGAAGATCCCGAACCTCCCGCTCCGTGCCTATCCATCACATCACCCGGTCCTTGTCCCCGTCCAACCCCCGGCCGGTCATCCCCCCTCTCGACCTCTTCCTCCTCCTCCACCAATCCTAGATCCCATTCCAGCCCGCGATCTCTCACAACGAGTAGGGTGACAGCGAGCATGAACCCAAGCGGCGAGCCGATCACCGCATCCGGTTGGGAGCGGCCGTCGGAAGTCGTGAATGCGTGGACGAAGATTTCATCGCAGCGATCTTCGGGATGGTGGAAGAGGGAGAAAGTTTCGTAATTTGTAAGGATACCACAGGAGACATGCCGGCTCGTGATCTCCGCCGTCATCTATGCGAAACCCCGGTTCGCCTCGTCAGCCTCGTACAACCAGTCATGACAGGAGGATTAGGGGAAAGGGGAGGGTAAGGGGGAAGAACTAACCTGCTCGATTATATTACGCTCATCATTGTTCAAAGGTGTAGAGTTCGACACCACAGTTGAATCACTGTACTTGACACTGCCCGCCGTATTGATTGCAGAGCTGATCCGATTCGCCGATGTCGCAGACATCACATTCGTCGTCTTGATCTCCATCACCGCCAACACCACCTCCCTGATCACACCCATCCCCTCATCGTGGAAACGCCAAACCAGGATCAGATCCGGTTTTGCGCCCCCGACATTCGAGCAACTACTCCGCCAGTACAATACATTCTCACCGGCCAGCGGGATGAGGGTCCTGAGGAGGATATTGACGGGTTGAGCGAGAGAAGAATCGATGATGGTTTGAATTCCAGCCTCCCCTTCGATCGGTACGCCCCATCCATCAACCTTATCTGTCTCCGCTTGAAGAACGTTCACTAGTCTCTGCTTGATCTGATGAGGGAGAGAGGTCACAAGAGGTTCGAGATTCGAGAGAACGTCCTGAGCGATATCGTTGTAATCTCGTCGTACGAACCTGATCTCGGCCGAGATCTCGTCAAGGGCACTATCACTATCCGTGACCTTCGTTGCATGTGCGTTGTTGCTGGGTTTGATCTTGATAGACGCAGGGAGTCGATGATTGCTTAGCAGTTGGGAGAGTGCGGGTAGACTGATGGGGCGCGAGGACATTGACTGTCCTCACTGTGGTCAAGAGCAAAGAGAACGCGAGAAAGAGAGAAAGCAAGAAGCGAGAAGCGGCGTTCGAGGAATTTCAGTTAGTTGTAAATGCGTGACCAAACTGCCCGAATGTGGATTAATTACATTTGAGGCTAAAGCTTTGAAACCACAGCCATTCGCTGCTCGGAGACCACATCCCCTAGTCCGCATCATGTTGCAGAGCCGCCATAGCCCAACACACCCCTTCTCCATCACCCATCTGCCTCGGCAGTATCAAAGAAGGGTGAAGGAAAAGGTACGCGTAAACGAACAACAGATGTTCAGTCAACGTTTCGTCAAGCGGCTTTCACTAAACGAGTCAAGCTGGGAGCATACCATATGCTGTCCACCTCATTCCTGGTCCTCTGTTACGCTCATCTTGAACTGCTAATAATTCACTTGCATTGACGAAGCCGAGAACCAACTCTTCCCAATTTAGATCTGCAATGGCGAAAATACCGCTGGCCTTCGCTTGTTTGGTCAACAACTTGCCAGGGCCAGGTAGTCTGCATTTGTTGTACAAGATATGATTGGATTGCCACATGTATGATGTTGGTGCCTCCCACATCGACATGTTGCCCTCGCGACATGTCCTGTGGCGTGCGAGTGCTGACATCATATTGCGTCTTTCTCCATACGCCCCTTCTTCCTGTGCGGTCGGGCTTTCGAGAGACCATGAAGTCCAACTTGCTCGTAAAAAAAGGTGTAAGAATTGGGCGTGTAGCAATGGCACCCAGCCAAACGCTAGGCCAGTGAAGACAAAGGGATAGCTTTTATATGTTCGTCATCGCACGAACTAAAAACCACTTTAAACAGAACAAACCTGGCGATGGCACGGCATCAGCCTCTCGGACCGATCTGAAGCGTGGTTGCCAAAAAAACTCGGCAGCGCGCTCGATGTTCCAGGATCCGCCACCGTGAGGATGGCCAACTGCTCACCGGGAATACATAGCACCTTGGAACCTGGACAGAGAGGTTCAGCATGAGACGGGGTGATGGCTGCCGTGTTGACAGGAGGAGCGGTCGCTTTGAGCTGGTCAAAGGCTGTTGCCTGGGAAGCGGACCAGAGATCAATGACCGGCATGATAGCTGAGTACTTGGCGAGCGATGTCAAAAGATGATAAAGGTGGGAGGGATTATAACACGGTGAGTTGGCTCTAGCACTTGACATGAAACGAGGGTCAGTCACGTCCCATCTCCAGGCTATCCATGTCCAGCGCGTCACGTCTTGACCAAGACGGTCAGCTCCCATGCTGGCCCACAGTCATGGACGTGTCAAAGGGACATCATCAAGGATCCATGGGACTCCTCGAGTCTGATTTTCGTCCTCCTGATGAAAGTCCCTGCCGCCACCCCACTGTCTCCCACGCTCAATCCCTCCATCTCTTTCGGTAAACTCCGCTTCCGCCCTCGGGGAAGAGACAAGTTAGTGTCGAAGTCCGCAAAGCTAGGCCGGTCGAGATGGAAGGTCGCGGACACACCAGTCCCGACGAGGAGATATGTGAGACTCCTGTGGCGCCAGTCTCTGCTGTTGGGTCGCCCATCCGCTATTCGCCCGCTCCAGGCATGGAGGAAACCCCGAAAAGCACTTTAGCGATCCCAGAGGAGGAGATTGGCGACCTCGAACGGCCTGTGGGATCACTCAATACCGGTACAGATTGCTTCGCTGAGCTTGTTGCACATTTGGCTAGGCAGCCTGAATGGCAGGATCCTTTCGCATCATTCTCGACACATCGTTCTCAAACATCTCCACTCACACAGCTTGTTATAGCGCTTCACTCGCTCAATAGGCAAAGGTACAGCCATCGCTTTTCCTGATTTGCGTTGGATATTACAGGGTGCGTGTCAGCTCTTGAAGGATATTCCGGCAATAGCTAATCCCGATTGTAGATGCTAAGCTCATGACAGTCATGAGTCCAAGCAACAGGACCCACTCGACCTTTTCCTCCGTCTTCTCGACTATCTTGATGGCTTGCTTAGCGCGAGGAAACTTCACACCGTTTTTGACGCGGCGCTATCGCATGCGTTCACCTGTCAGCAAGGACACCAAAGTACCTTCGAAAAGCGATAACCGGCACCACACATGTCTGCATTGCATCTCCTCAACGAGCCTTTCAGTATATCATATCTCCGAACCTACTCCTTCCCTTCAGAGACGCGTTTGGCAAAAGGAATAGGGCGCAGTCAAGTGTACTACCTGCGGCTTGCCAAACCATGTCGCAGCAAAGTCTTACTTCAAGGAAGTCGGTCAACTCCTCGCTTTGAATATTGCTTGGGCGCCAGCGGGGGATATCATTCGCAAAGCTTGCGAAACCACACAACGGCTCGGTTTGCAAGCCAACAATTCGAGATCTCGGATTCCGTGGACCTGTCTTGGCTCGAAGACGATAGAGAATTTGGTCCTCACCGACGATCGGTCTTCTTCCGAACAGGTAGAGGTGATCAGAGTGTTCACTGGAGGTGGAGTTAACTCCTGAATGTTATCGAGGGCGAGCTGACGATGAGCAATTGGAGGGATTGAGAGAGTGTTGGAGGAGAGAAAGACTGGTGAGGGATAGGATGATCGGAAGAGCGTGAAGGGCGAGGATGGTTGGGAGCGAGCGTGAAGGGCGAGGAAGACCCGGAGAGCGTAAAGAGCGAGGATGATCCGGGAAGCGTGAAGAACGAGGATGATCGGGAGAGTGTTGGGAGCGTGCTCTGCTTGACGAGGATACCGAAGAAGGATGGCTCAAGTGATGCCGAAGGAGAGCTATGGTCGATGGTGACACCGGAGGAGGGATGTGACTGACGTCAAAAGGGGAATGCATTTTGCAAGAGAAGCCCAATTGCTCAAAAGCATCATCAAGATGTCCGGAATGACGTGCCCTCCTTATCTACCTTGCTCAATGTTTTGCGATCCCCTTTCCTACTCCTCAACCAAGCACGCGTGAACTCGTTGGGCTTGACCTCTCCTTCGATGAGGCGGCGCAGCGTGGTTCGAAGCCACCTCAGATCATCTGTCCAAGGCAATTCATCCATATTCCTGATGCCATCCCGCTTCCAAGACTCGTTTTGGTATCTAGGCAGAGAAATAAGCCTTTCTGTTCCAGCTAGTCGCACCAAATACACTCACACCTCGTTCACATCTTCGCCCTTTGAGATGTACGTAGCGCCGCAAATCGTATAGAGGACAAACTGGTTGATCCACGTCTCGATTGCCAAGCTGGTCATCTTGTCGTTGTTGTGCCGACATGCGACGACAATGTAAGATCGTAGAGCCTCGATAAGGCTCGGTCGCCAGATATTGTATAGTGGGTGGAAGCTGCAACGATCGAGTTCCACAGAGACGTATCGAGTGTCAAGGAGGATGAGCGAGGTACACCGATCCTCGACCCCAATCGGCTGATCGGGCACGTGATACCATTGATGGACGGAAGCCAGGCGACCATAGCGATTGTACCCCGGTGAATGAGCTAACAGGCCGGAGTCGAGAGCGATCCTGTCCGCCTCTTGATAGTGTTTGAAGGAGATGACAAAGAGGTGGGTCTAGGAGAAAGATGAACACGATGAAATCAGATGGACGAGCGTACCAATACCACAACCGGTGCCCCCATTGAGTGGCTCAGCCCGGTACCCCATTCGACGGGCTTGATGCCGGCGGTTTGGAGTCTTGCAAAGAAGCGGAGCAGACAGGGTGAGTAGTTCCCCGGCCAGTCCTCTCGCGAGTGGGAGAGAGTATTCATCACTGCGGCCTGTTCGTGATTGGGAAAGTTTTTCTCGTTGTCAAAGATCTTGGTTTAGAAAGGGTTGATGTGGGACGTGTCGCTGATGGCCTGAGGTGTCATTATGTGTTATTCGAGGCCGGTCAGTGATTAGCCCATCTGAACTTTAAACGCGTCCTCCCCCATCATCTCGTACATTCAAGCTCTTGAGTATGCATCATTACCTCCAAGAACATCTTCACCGCTTAGCTAAAGGTGATCATCCTCATCAACCATTTATTACCCCTCGAGATCTTCCCGGCCCTTTACGCCCAACACCCTTTCCTGACTTGAAAGCCCTTCTCACCTCACCATAAAGGTAGCACTACCCTTTATGGAAGCAGCATGTCGCGCCTCGGTGAGTCATCAATCACGTACACGGGTCTCTCCTTGATATCATTTGTGGATCCCACGCTGAGATTGTTCAGACTTGGACCAAGCCAGACCATTGTTTTTCGCCGCCGCCGCACTGATCAAGCCATCGACCATGTCAATAGCCGCGATGGGAGAAACATCTCATATGCTGTGGCTGGAGGCGTGGCTTGTGTGATCCACGGGCTTGATCGTGTCACAGACGACCTGGATCTCGCGATCGAGGTTATGGGACACGAAGTCGTCCCAATCAAGAATCTGGTGGTACAGGTTGATCCCCGCTTCATCTTACGAGGAGTCAATCTCTACTTTCAGCCACGGCCTTCCGATCAGCAGGAGGGCGATGGGACGCGTAGCGAAACCAAGGTCGAGATGTTGGCGGCTATCGACAGCTACACCTTCCCCAACCCTCTTGATCAGTGCTTCACGCTCTTTCCCGTCGTCGGCCATCAGGTCAGGGTCCTCGTGCCCATTGCCCTACTGTTCAGTAAGGTTCCACGTTGGTACCAACTATCGACTGGGACGAGTTTGGACAGACTCAAAACCCAAGAAACGATCCCAAAAGGATTTGTCCGACATGAGGTTTTTAGCCGACCTTCTGCGCGGGCAGCCAACGATCGAGATCTTCGGACTTTATCCTCCCAAGAAACGGAGCGCGTTACGTCGCGCACTCACCTCCCTTGCGAGCGACGACGTGGATCTTTCCTTTCTGCTTCAGCTCCTCCCCACAGCATCACCAGACGAGGCAGCAGGTGAGTTATGGTTCGGGGTTCAGTACAGCCTCACGCAGAGGCTGACGCACTTTTGCCATTTGCCAGCTGATGCCACATCCATCCCTACTGAGTCAGCACCTACTCCTCTAGCTGGTGGTAGCAGAGGGAACCGTTCAGCGCGGGGCAGGAAGGGTCGAGGGAGTTGGCGGCCGTCGCTGACGTAGAGGAAGCTGGAGTTCCTCAAAGAGTTTGGCGGAGTGTTGGGAAGAGGAGGAAGTAAAAGAATGGGGACTGAGGTTGAGGAAGCTTGGAAAAGAGCTGGGTGGGAGCTTGCTGTACGCCCCTCATGTTTTCTCCAAGTAACCAGGAAGCTAAATATCTATGAGTAGAGAACTAGAAATGAAACCATTAGGGCAATGTCCGTAAAATATATTAGGTTTAAGGCTGAAGTGTGATAAGATAACGTGGATGGTGTGTGGTGCGCATTCAGCCTCATTCCTGAATGGTGCGCACTCGTCCAGTCTGCTTTCTTCGGTGAAACGCTGACCCAAGCTGTACGTATCGCGTGTTTCTTTCCCCATCCTGTCCTGCTTTTCCACTTGTCACCAACCCCAATCGAAACCGGAAACAGAGAAGAAGCCTGTGATGTCACCATCCTCAACCCCATCGTCGTCGTCCTCCTCGTCTTCTCCAAGCACGATATCTCACCTCGTCACGGCCGAACTGTTGACTGAGGCGCGTCGTTCCTACGGGTGGAAACACATCAAAGTGATCGATGACGGGTATACGGTAAAAGTTGGGTACTATCGGATCTTGCGACTGCTCGAGTGACTCGACACCCTGCCCGGTCCTCGCCCGATGGAGTTCCTCACCGTCGAGGGGGGAAAAAAAAAAAGGAGTGCAACGTGATAGTGATGTCGACCTTGCCCGGACGGGAGAGAAGTCTCGGTCATAGGATGTACTCGAAATATCGGGTGCGCCTTCTTCGGGACGTCCAGACTTACATGGCCCGGACGAATGAGGCGAGGGCCTCGTCCGCGGAGACTGTCTGTAACCCGACGTCGGGCGGGGCGATTTCCGATTTGAACGGTCTTCGCTGTCTCAAGTTCCCACTGTTGGATGGCTTCATCGACGGTACCGTCGACCTATCGCTCTTTGTGGACGAGATGTGCTGGAATACGTCTCAGACCTCAAGCATGATCCCGCTCCAACGGTCTGTCCTTCACCAGCCTACGGGCCTCTTCCACCGGGACTCTTCACCCCATCCGATTCTATCATATGGACTTCCATCCGGGCAACATCTTGATTGACAACGGCAAGATCAGCGGGATCGTCGATTGGGAACTCTCCGACTGGTGCACGCACACCCTTGACGCCTTCTCCGCCTTGACAAACGTCCGGCACTTGAAGGAGCTCATAGCAGACTACGCCACCGCGTGGGATATCACGAGCGACACTCTCCGGGCGGTGGGATTGAGCACCCATCAGTTGGCGACAGGAGCGATGGAACAGAAAAGAGAGGCACGAAGGATCAAGGCGGCTGCTGAGGGGATGAAAGGGAAGATGCGAAGACGACGAACTCAGCATCCCGTGCCCAACGACCCCATCACCTCCAAGCCAAAAGCATCAAGCGTGAGCCCGAACCGGAGCGGCCCGCTGAATCGGGAAGTTTGCAGCCTCTCGCTGGCTGGCTTGGTGAGTACTCGAGCGAGTGAAGATCAGCCTACCTCCAGTGCTGATCGTATACCTACAGCCCACTTCGGCCGTCGTTCTATCTCCTAGATCGAGCCGTTCGCACTCTGTCACCGATCACCGATCATCGACCTGTTGACAATCGACATATACCATCACCCCCTCATCTTCTTTTCAATCTCTCTTGGCCTCGTCATCTTGGACGCACAAATACGACTGCGAGATGGTGAGCCGGAGAGGAAGGGGTGGAAGTGGGGGAGTACAAGGCGGAGGAAGGAGAGGAGGTTGAGGCAGGGAAATGTAATCTCACATCCCCAGTGATTTACTTTTGTAATTCCCGCGATGCAGCACCACCCACCGTCGTCTCCTTCCTTCCCTGTTCAGCCTTGGTATCGACATGACGACTACACCGCGCCTCGGATGCACCACAATCTCGTCGAATATCCTCACGCTCAGCTTCTCCAGTCCTTTCACGTTCATTTTTCCCAGTCTTACACTCAAATCATCACCAACACTCCTCTTCACGCCAAATTCGGGCCAGTGTCAGGAACACACCATTGGATCTCGGGGAGACTGGACACATGGACTACGCCGGAAGCATGGACTACGCATGCTCGGCTTAACGGACTCGAATTACGACTCCAGGATACATAGACATATATCAGAACTAGCTCTCCCAGTAGTTCCCTTCTTCGGGCAATGAATCTCTTGTCCTCTGAATCTCTGAATTCAAGACCGACTGAACCAAACTCGTCCCGAGGCCCGCTGATCCCTCCTGAACGACACCTCTGATCCTGATAGCCAGCTGGATGCTCACCCATACGGCCTGTTTCCTTCCCGCCATTCCGGAGCGACGCTTCTGCCCGCATTCCAGTCGTCAGGCGGGAAATTCCCACTCTCATGGCATCCTTATGGTATCCTTTTAGGAAAGCAAACTTTTCTCGAGGCGAAGGCTGGGCGTTGATACACGCGTGAGTTCACCGTTATGGCCGACTTCCGTCGCGTCACATTTATGCCTAAGGAGTATGTTCGGGTAATGGATGGGTGACCTTATCCTGCCAATAGTGGACTGACGCATATACAGATTATGCGGAGGTGATCTGGGACAGCATGAGCGGTAGCCATTAGGGACGCTCTGAAAAAAACCAGTGCCTTTTCAAGCAAAGAAATAGGCGCCTCAGTTTGAAACGCAAATTCTACCCGGCGTTTCGTTTCTGTGCGGGCCTACTGAACAACGGATATTCCTATTCTAGTGTCGAACATCCAACTTTTGCTGAGTATCTCTTGAACATGTCGCCCATCCTACCGCAGTATCAACGCCTCGCCAATCACGACGAGGAAGTCTTCGACTCCTGGCGGAAATCCCCAGTGGCGAAGGATGGCGAGGATGCACAGCTTCCGACCTACCCACCGAGAGAAGGATCCGGTTCTGGTTCTGGTTCCGGTCAATCCATCGTCACCTTCATCTTCGTCCCCAGGTATCCGGTCAAGGGGAAGAAGGAGAGTGTCTTGGGGGTGATGGGACGGGATAAGGAGGTGGGTTCGGTCGCTCCTTATCTCCCGTCTATCTGACAAGAGGTCGTCTGTCCCGTCATCTCCCATCGCTATTCCCTAATGCCCAATCATTCTGCGGTTTACACTTCTCAATCAATGTCCCTTCACCTGTATTCCTCTGCATCCCACGCTTTCCAATCGTAGGAGACCACGGCGATGGTGCAACAAGCATTCCCTATCCTCAACGAATACCCACCCGAGCGAATCGAGTTCCTATCTCCCGAGAACAAAGACGCGAAAATCGAAGGCGAAGGATGGAGTAGGATCCTCGACGCGACGTGGGACCGACTGTACAGGGAATCACCGGAGAGGTTGAAAGTCCAGGTGGCGGATGGTCCGGGTGATCAACAAGCGAGTGAGTGAGAACACTTCACTAGACTCTGATAATCTACCGGGCTGATCGTCTGCAGGGAAATGGAAGGAGATCCGCAATTCTGCGCTCTTAATGTCGGGTTTCTTGTCTCCATTCATCGTGTTGATCATCGTTTTGGCTACTTTGGAGTACAAGGGGATTATACAATGATCCCTGGGTCGGTGGCGGTTTGTGATCGGATGTCAGGTGTAGGATGGCTAGTACAGTATGGTATATTACGTGTATGAATCTCTCTTAAACAGGCGATAGGGCTCGGAAGCTTGCGAAGAGACTAAGCCTTTGCAGGTACATTCGACACCACCGCTTTCCCGGCCTGCAGATCTTTCCTGCCGGCTACTCGGCCTGTCGCTTACCACTGCCTGGGATTATAGCATCCCTCATCGGGAGCTATGTTTACTGATTCGACCGTCTTTCTCTATACACACCTCATAGCTTCTCGAAATCCTCCCAAGCCTGTCATCCATCCTTCCCCATTACCAGCGATTGCCGCCCGATGAAGAAGAGGTCCTCGACTCATGGCGCAAATCCTCACTGGCGAGCGACGAGGAAGCAGCGCCGCTCCCATCCTATCCGCCAGGCTCTGGCTCGCCTTCTGATCAATCGGTCGTGACCTTTATTCTCGTTCCACGATGGCCTGTGAAGGAGAAGAAGGACAGAGTGCTCGGGTTCATGGGAAGTGACAACGCGGTGAGTAAATCATGTCACCCCCTCGCGAGCTCACACGACTGTCTTACTAACCCCCTTTCTCCACTCTCTCTTCTCTTCTTCGCCTCACCTTGCAACCCTGAATTTCGTCGCCGGATGCGCAAATCGCCATTACTGACCCTCTTTGATCATGGCCCCCGTCTCCACCCTATTCTTCAAATGTGCTCTCATCACCGGAGGTTCTGGCCAAGGAAATTGGTCTTCAAAGCTCATTTCAACTGTGTCTCCCAATTTAGCCAAGGCGTCAGGCTGAAGCATAGTGGATCGTACATGCTATCCCTGGTATGGAAGATACTCTCGCTACTGTCGCCGCACCTCAATCACGCCTCTTTGGGCTTGTGCTCCGGCGTCTTGTCGATCAACGTAGGCTCCCCAAACGTCCCTTTCACCTTTGGATCCTTGATCATCCTCTGGAAATACCCAAACGCCTCCGGGTATTGGTCCCTCCATGCCTTATCCATCAGCTTGGCGTATCCGTGTCCAAGGACAGAGGCAAGGGTTAGATCCGCGAGGGTGAAGCCCTCGCCGACGAGGTACTCGCGCTTGGAGACCCAATTGTCAATGTTGGCCATGCGCCGATGAAGAGCCTCGTAAATGCCGTCGACCATCTGATAGAATGATGCTTGCGGTCAGTGACTTTCAGACAAGGGAAGCGAGCATGGCATACCTTCTGGTCGTACGGGACAATATTGGCATGCGCGCGGTTGATGGCGGTCAAAGGCGCGATAATCTGTCTTTATCAGAAACACCGAAATGATGAAATGCACTGCGTACCTCTGCCTCGCATATGAACAGCCAGTTGCGAACTTCTGCAGCTTGGCCGAGGTCAGACGGCATCAGACCAGATTCGGGGTTGATTGTGGCCACTTCATGATATCGAGTCAGCACAGGTATCTCAGCGCTTGGCTTGTGATATCCCACCATAATCGCAGATGGCACTACATTCGGTGATGTGGGTCTTCCCGTCCGCACTTTCGAATGCGGGCACCGTACCCATTGGGTATTTGGATAGAAAGTCGGGGTCGGTCATCGCCTTTCTGGCTCCAAAGTCCTTGACGTGGTCGAATTGTACATTCGCAGCAGCGGCAAGGGCTTGAAGACGCGTCCAGCGGGAATGACCTGAGCAGAGCAGACAAGTAAGCCGATGTTGTGCTTCCTGATACGAGCGGCTCACCGGGATACATGTAAAGCTTGCCAATGACCTTGCCTCGAGTAGACGACATACTGCGAAGAGATTTTTTCGAAAGCGCTGTTTTCTGTATGAGTCGAGTTACTTGCATGTAAGTGTTTTCGCGGACAGGTTATGCTCTTTATACCTACCCACCGGCCATCCGGCTTGAATTAGCGTGTTTCGGAGGCAGATTTGGTGAAGGAGTCCTTTCATCTCG
>JAABUH010003213.1_pt1 | contig 14364 bp, 16 predicted proteins | sample 5559121 | NCBI WGS metagenome assembly JAABUH01 (sample SAMN10711871, study PRJNA513364) | rock metagenome | isolation source: Antarctica rocks | place: Antarctica: Victoria Land, Battleship Promontory nord | collected 2015-12-28 | reverse complement strand
CCACCTGGCAACGGCAACAACATTGCTGCAGTAATTCGGACCATAGACAAAGTCGACCTTGCGTATTTTGGAGTAAATTTTTGGCTCTGTAATCCACTCATTTCGTAGACGCGAAATCACATGTCCGAGGGCCTGTCTCAGTTGGTGTGTATTTCTTCTTCGAGTCCATTTGTGCACTTTGCGTATCTTCATAGGTTCTGTATCGTGGGTTCTTATCTGCTCGATTCGAATGTTCTCCCGTTACTAAGCCTACATGTTGTGTATCTTTCTCTCGTAGAAGTCAAGTCTCATTTCCGTCATAGACAGATGATTGTCACCATGGACTCTTGTTCTGTGTCGTGACTTGCGGAAGTACCTTTCAGTCATTCCTGAGCATTGGCACATTGTGTGATTGCCTCGAGCCATTCGCTGACACTGTGACTGTAGGATGCCAAGTACCTAGTCTAAAATCTGTATCGAAGAAGATAGGGCAGGTGTTATGCATGTATTGAATGTCTTGAGTTGATGGAGCAAGGTGACGTCCACGGCAAGCAAGTCACGTGCTAGCGCGAAGCAGCCTGACCAAACCTCGAGGCCTGGCGCACGTACTTAATTGTCAACCCACCACAATGCCTGCCAACACTTCTCCGTACGTGACACTAATCTCAAGTGATGACTACGAGTTTATCATCAGTCGCGAAGCCGCCTGCGTCGCCGGCACGATCAAGAAGATGCTGGATCCACAGAGTCAGTCCTTCCCTGGAACCGCCCGTCGCCCGCAGAAGCTGACAGCGGCGGCTTTATAGGTAGCTTCGCGGAAGCCATCTCCGGGCGCTGTCATTTGGGGACCATAAAGTACGACTCTCCTCACAGCCGCTTAATTGTGTTCATACCTTTCATATCGCACTAAAGTAGAGGGCTGATGAACAAGCAGCGGCGTCGTCTTGGAAAAAGTCTGCGAATACCTTTACTACAATTTGAAGAACAAGGACGCGAAAGACGTGCCAGATATGGAGATACCACCGGAATTGTGCTTGGAGCTTTTGATGGCGGCGGATTACTTGCATGGTGTGTATACTGAGGAATTTCGTTAGTGTGAGGGAAGCATGTGCTGACTTGTGGTTACCGAAGTATGATTGGCTACTTTCTTGTGGACGTTGAAAATACCAAGAGCTGGCGGAACGCGTATACCCAGATTACGAATGCAATGAATGAAAAGTACCAACTAAATGTCGGACATTCTCAAGAAATTCATTGCTATCGAATCGTGAAGCATCACGCCATCTGAGCATATGCGTTCTTCTCCCTCTGCTCTATGGGTCGAACGTCTAAAGATGATGGTAGATCGACTCTCCCCTCTTCATTCGAAACCTTCTGCGCCCCATGAAGGTGCCATGTCGATAATCGGCGGAGCACATCCACCTCTGTCATCGCCTCCCTCCTCTCCCTCTCCCTCTCCCCCTTCCCCCGAGCATGCCACCCCTCTTACCTCCCCTGCCCCTCCCACTACGCTCAAAAATCCTTTCCTTTCCAAACCCCGCGTCTGAAACCCTCAGGTAACTAATAACGCCTTGATCGACTACAGCCAATAGGACGTTTCGATACCCGTGCTTCAGCCGTTTGTATACCTGATCATCACTGTTTGCCGGTGGCGGATCGTACGGTACGCTCTGCAGCAAATCATCTAGCTGATCGAGTACCGGTAATCCTTCCTCACGTGCATTGATGACCGCGATGCGGAAGTTTGGGGGTGGTGGAGCAGATTTCTTGAAGTCTGAAGTGGGCTTCCAGACGTAAAAGGAGCACCGTATGCGGGGATGAGTGGGAGATGTAGGATGACCCATGCTAGCGCTTGAACGCTGGGATTCCCGGTCCGTAGGGAGAGCAGCATCATGAGTTGGGATTAGAGTGAGCAGCCGGTAAATGTCTGCGTAACTGCGATACAGTCCCGGTGTCACCAATGGTCCTTGAGGAGGTCGGTCTGGTATTTCCGTTTCAAATAGGTTTCTGTAAAGCTGCGCCCATAGTCCTAATGGCTTCGCTTTCTCTAGCCGCCTTGGGACTATATAGCCTTTATCGTAGTCTTCAGGATGCCATGTCGGCGCTCGTTGGACCACGTACCCGCTCCGTTTCAACGCCGCAAATGCCATGTACCTCTCCAACGTCAATCCTCTGTCACCCAGAAAATAAGAATACGCAGCTTGCAGACTCATCGGCACACCTTCCAGCTCTTTGTTCGTCCATCTCAGGTCCATGCTGCCTCTCTCGATAAGATACAGCGCCTCCTCTGGCAGCAAATGCAACCGACCCTTAACGTCTCCTTTGCCCATCTGTTGCAAAATCGGCCCTCTTGGGCGCTCAATGATTGTGGTCCTATCATCTGGATGGTAGTGGGCGATGATCAATGCCTTGGGATTGTGAGTGCGGGCTACAGAGAGAGCGGTGTGCATTGCATGGCGAGATGTATCGAGGACAGAAGCTTGGGATTGGGTGCCATGTTGCTCGAAATCTTTCTCGCCGCGGCGGGGAAGCGTTTGGGAGGCTGTGATTGTTGTGGATTGGGCGAGCTGGGAGAGGAAGCGAAAGTCTTGGGGTTCGTCGCTAAGGTCGGTTTCGGTAGGGTCGGGGTTGGGAATAGAGGGTGAATCCTCATCTATGTCTGCCATCGTTTGGTCTGGCAGGTCTGGCAGGGTGTTGTCATGGATGGATGATAGGTATGTGTGTCAGATCTAGACTCAGAGATAGGTATGCTGTCTAAGGGTGCATCTAGCTCTAGGTCCGGGCCGCAGAACGAGGCCTGCAGCGCTACCAGCCGCCTTCGGTCCAATTCGCACGCGACTTGCGCCACGAGTGGCACGCTAGAGTGGCAACAGACTCCACGTCTCGAAAGTCGAAACAACTATGTAGTACTTTATCAACAGTAGAATACACTGAGTGTGTCCCCTGAGAGTTTCGCTGCTGAAGAATAATTGAGCGCAATAGAAGATATGGCCATAGAAGCTCAATCTTTGAAGTTCCCCAAGACGCCCGGGATCTCTTCTATCTCGTAGAATGAGATGAACGAATGGCAAACTTAAATTTTGACCAGGGGTTTCCGTATGCAACCTACAGAGAGTACATTTCTGCTCTTGCAGCAACTGATTCAGTGTTTACGACTTTGGATGAATTCTTTTTCTCAAAACCATCCTACTTGACCAAGAACTCAACTGCGACAACATCTCAAAAGCAGGGAGCTGTCACAATCTTTGATTGTGTGGATGGTCAGATCCGCGAGCGTGATTTCTTTCCCAGTGATTTCCATGCGTTCTCATTGGCCTTGGATCAGCGTCCACAGAATTCGCAAACTCGTATTATCGTCATTGGATACTCTAGAGATCTATTCAATTCAAGATACTACGAAGTCAATAAGGACACCTTGGAGCTCTTGGGCCGAAAATACAGGCTCCATCCGGAGATTTTCCTCTGGCACTTTACGTCCACTTCTAATTCTAGACCAGTGCGAACCGCTTTCTACGACACTGAAAATGCTACATTTGCGTCACCGCTTTCAAACCGCCCTTTCTTCCACATTCAGGATCAATCGTCACTGGTCTCCTGCTGTTCATTCAACTCGGGCCGTGAAGCCAATACAGGTATGCAGAAGACGAGCGTCTCATGTTGAACCCGTGCTTTACTAAAAGATTCTAAAGTCATAATCTTCGTCAGGGATTATCCTTTCGACGCGCTTCACGGCATACTTCGTCTCCGACTACGTTATCTAGATTCACCATTCCCTCTTCCGTCTCCAGTAGAAGAGAATTTTCCTCCGCGCACTTGTATTCTTTTCGAGCAAGCAATGACTAGGCTTCCAACGAAAGACGTCCTGGTATACAGTAAGATTCCAGCCGAGTTCGCATTGATTTATGCTCAAATAAGTCTCCTACGATTAAAAGATGCCATGGATTATTGGGTCACCCTGATTCACAGTGACGATCTAGGAGATGATCACCTGAATCAACGGTCGGTTGTCGCCACTATTAGACGCAACTACAGAACTTTGAAGGATTTGACATCCGACGGCTCTTCTGCAAATTGGCATCGCTTGATTCGGGATTACGAGCAGACAGTGCTGGAGTCTGAGCGTCAGCTCGACCTCTTCGCTCAGCAAATGAGCTACAAAGCTTCCCTAGCTTCTCTTCGAGAGTCGAGAGCTGGAATCAAGCATGCAGAAAAGGGCATCGAGCATTCGGAAAGGGGCATTCAGCTCACTAATCGCAGCCTTGAGCAGAATGCTAGAGTGAAGAGACTTACACAGCTAGCTTTTGTCTTCATTCCGCTCAGTTTTGCAACCTCACTTTTTGGAATGAATCTTGAAGTCTTCGGCCAGGGCTCAGCTCAGATTTGGATGTTCGTCGTGTCTATGGTAATAATTTACGTCGTAGTTGGCATTCTATGGATCGTATTCCATTTCTGGACCGTGTTTCAGGCATTCATCACAAAGGTATCGCACGACAATAGTCGACATAACCCTCCATCGGCCAATCAGTGTCAAAGCGAAGCGACTGCTGATCCACTACGGAGATCCAGCGCCAATCGAGTTGATTAGGGTACATCAAGACCAAGCTTCATGAAAAGACTTTGGTGCTTACTCTCAATCCCGATACTTCCAAGGATTCGAGGAACATTAGTCCTAGTTGTGCTCCCTAGGAGCAGCCAGCTCATCCAGAACGAATGGAAATGTAAGGCTTCTAGGCACAAAGAAAGGGCCTGGGGGCCTATTCTTTGCGGGAAAAGGGTTTCCTGACTCAACGTGTGGGTTACTCCTATCATGTAATACACGATGCCGCTGCGAATGCCTTCGCTCAATCGCCTAGAAGGCGGCGCATTCCCTAGTCGAGTAAACCACCCTGAATGGCTTTTGAAGTTCCGCATCTCTGCCGTGTTGGATCTGGAATGCGTGCAAGTTTAGCGCGCGTAGAACGCCGACACAAAGCACGAGACTCGGAATAGCCAATCTGAGAATCGGAAACGCAGAGCGCTATTTCACGAGATGTTTCATCGCAAAAGGGGAGCTCTGAGGTGGATTTACTGCTGACCGACACCTTGTCCGAAACGATTCGCGGAGGCTCATTTATGAATAAAATAGAATTTTGATATTGGGCTTACGGTGCATATCTGCTCCCAATGCCACCTCGCAACACCTCGGACCCACAATGTGTTGATGATTTTATTTACGACGCCGACCAATGGCCATGGTGAATCGTTTCGTTAGTCACGGCTGAATTTGGCGCAAAGCTTTCTTTTATAGCGTCATCTGCCTCAGTTGCCGTGTTGATTGGAGCGCTCGTTATCGAATTTTCGACATAATGTTCAAATATTGAGAGTATTTACTTCTCAAGCTGCATTATTCCTAGACTAAGCTCAATAGATCAAAGTAAGAGACACTCATTTTCGTGGGATTCTTCAGTAAGCCATCTCGTGATATTTCTTTTACGGCGGTTGCAAGATTGGACCGCCCGTGATTTTTAGCCAGGATTTAACATGAACATTGTAGAATGATCACAGGTTCTCGAGGATGATGATATTTTCGTAGATCAAAGCATTGACCTTCCAAAACACGCATGTAGAAACCTATCCCCATTGCCAGCCAATAACTCAAACAGGGTAAAACAAAAACAAAACCCCAAACTCCAAAAAGATGTTCGCGACTGCCCGATACAACGGAGACTGGAATTAACCATCAGCACACTACGTCATCCCCGGGTCGAAATTTGAATTATCAAATCTGCCTGAACCCAGAATCGAACCCAGAACCCTGGGATATTGCGCGGAATTAGCTAGGGGTTGATGCCACCAATCACCATTGATGCAGCAAGACGCTAACCTCAGATCAAGCTAGTTAGGCATGATGCAGCAAGGTTGTTGGCTTGGTCAATTACGAAAGGTGGGACTGTCTACCACTGAGCTAGGGGAGCCATTACCGATTGATATGTAGGGGTTATTTTGATATATATCTTGATCAACCAACACCTGGGAATAGCAATTAATTAATCTCAAAGTGTGCAACACATCCAATGATTACTCTGATGATTGATTGACTTATTCCTATTGGCTTGCAGAAATCCCTGGCGGGTGTTGATCCGTCTTGGGCATTTTCAATCCATTGAGAATCAAATTGTTGCTACTTTGATGTTCATCCATTGTCAACTTCATAACCTTATGCCGCCAAAATGACAGACTTCAACATTGCAAGATCAAGGTATTTCATTCGTTTCAATCCATTGTTCCACTTTCACTACATGTGCCGTATACCCTTGCTCTATTTGAATTCTACTTCCTACTGAAACATCTTCCACAAGTCTCTGAATCATGTGTAAAGATCATTGCCCTGCAAACTGGACGTGATCTCAACTATCCTATATGCTGGTAGGTTGCAAATTTTAGGTGTTTACCCGAGTTCCCAAGCACTTACCCCCGGGACTCTACTGGTAAGGTTTCTAAAGCCAATGCCTAAGAAAAAGCATTGGTATCTTAGATTACCACCCCTCAAAGCCCTTTACGGCGCTGCTCTTCTCGTCAAATTGAACGAGCAGACTGCGTGACACTACGTGATTCGAGCCCGAAAAGAGGGTTTCCCTCCTTTGCTCGTGCAAAACAGGGCGGGCGATGGTGAATTCCCCAGAAGAAGTTTCGAGAGTCGTGATTCAAGTATCCGTACGTCAATAGAATAAGCGCTAATTGACCGTTTCCTTTACCTCGGCCCTTCTTTTATCGTCGTGTCTCTACCTCAAGACCAAACTACTGACGCGGGAATCGTGGAGTTATGGTCTCCATCGAAAGGGGGTAGGTGCAATGAAGGACTTTGCTCCATGAGTCTCGTTACAATGAGTTGTTTCCAGCAAGAATAAAGACTTTACATCCTAATATTTTCAAGTAAACTCAGCGAGAGGTAATTTGCCAGTTGACAGAACAGAGGAACCGAGAATATGGTGGACTAAGAGAAGAACAGTGGTCTGAGTTATTTATTAAACCCAAAGCTAGGAACGGAGCGAGACGGGCACGCGAGAAGCAAATTGAAGGCGAAATGCCAAACAGTCGCGATGGAATAGGGCAAGTTATTGTTTATCACTCTCTGGAGTCAGGCTGTTTCCCGCTAGGCGGCAAAGCTCCGGGGTTCCCTCCCCCCAATTTTCAGTCACTCACCCCAGACAAGACCTTGAGATACCCTCTGGACTCTGTGGCTATCTCTTCGTATGAGCAGACATCAGCGGCCACGTCCCAAAATGTACCTCGAAGGAAGGGGGCTGTCAGCAGCCACCTTAGCAGGAAACGCGATAGACTGATTTAACCCTTCAGTTGCCTCCGGTCAATTAGAGTAGATCAGATGATCTTGTGTAGAACGTTAAACTTCGACCACACAGGCAGTGTGATTTGGTGCAAAGTCTAGACAGCTGGCATCCGGTAACTCGAACGGACCGACTGTGTCGGATTGGTTGGTAGAATGACGACTGATAGTGCCTTAGTTGATATCCTTGACAAGAGTCCGGAGGGAAGACGTAATATTTGGATTAGGGTCGCAAGCACTAGGTTGGTATGCGATTCAACGCCGCATGAGTACCGTATCCTAACGGTTGGCGTACATGGCTCGCGGGCTATCGCCATAGCCACGGGCACGGCGCTACTGGGTGGGTGCCTGATTCCGCCAGCTCATCATCTTCCCGTACCTTTTGGCGTGACTGCTGCCTAACGAGTGCCTTGCGCTACTTACGTTTACCGGAAATCTGGTGATGTCCTGATTAGGTCTTGTGCAAACCGGGCATCGGCTGCCGTCGTCTGTCACAACTCGGTTCGATGTTAGGCGCTGATACTGGGAGAAGGCGTAAGCTTGTGAGACGATGATTGGAGCCCCTCTGAATAGGCGGACGATGTAGTGACTCATATATCGATCCCTGCCAATCAGTCATTGATCTAGATCAAACTCTAGACTTCCCGGGGAATCTGGCCAAGCGCTTCACGTCAGCCCCATGAAGATCAAGCTAGGACGTCTAAAGCGGGAGGAAGCCTGCTGTGCGCCCCGTTTGATTGTTCGACACGTTGAATGACCAACCTCTAGGCGCTAAAAAACCCGCATGCGAGAGATAAGAGCAAGCGGCCAACGATTGCAATCAAGACGCTGAGCATTAGAAGGCAGCAGTATGTACACAACGAACTCGGAAATAGCGATTGAGTCTCGTTAATTTGAGCCTCTTCAATTTGTATCAGAAATCATAAGTGCCCCGTAAGTGCTTCGATCGTGATTCTACTCCAGCGTCATGGACAAGATCCGCAGCGATGGCCGTAAGGTTGAATTTTTCCGGGTGGTCTGTCACACTTCAGGCATTTGGCCTAATGGTATGATGAGTGACAATCATTGGTCTATCTATCTGGTCTTCGGGAACAACAGCTCCGTTCGCATGAATATGAGGGGAGACCTAGACAATCAGAAAGGCACACTTGAATGGTCGACTCTGGATTATGATGTGACCACTTCTGCAATCCAGTATTGGGACTATAAGGTCGGTCCTGGAGTGACGGTCGCTCACATTCACGGGCTCGTCATGGGCAACGGCCGGGACCAATACAACATGTCGGGAGGAGGCTCAGGATGTCGCTATTGGATGTATGTATGATCCCAGAATCAAAATCACCGGCCATTCGCTTACCATGCTCGCTCAATATGTAGATATGTGATCATAAAAGACCTTGAAGGAAAGAGATGGTTGACAATGAATAATGCTGGTAACGACCTGTGGCCAAAATTGCTGGTCCAATATTCGAAGACTGGCCACAAACGTCCTTTACCTATAAGGATAGCGGCGGGACAACGCAGCTTCTTCACAGATCAAAGAATCTGGTGTCGGTGCATCCGTAACCTGATGACTACGGTCGAGGAGAGACTGATAGGGTGTTGGAAGACCACTGATGTCATGGATTCAGACTGGTTTCGGCTACATTCAGAACCGATCTAAGATTTGTGGATATTCAGCCCCATGCCAGCTTCATGATTAGGCTAGCGTTTTACCTTGTTAGATCTAGAGCCTTAGTACATCCCTAGCATTTCTCCTTCTTCTTGTTTGTAACCAACTCAATCGAAATCAATTGCACAACAACAAGACTGTATTTGATTAGGTTATCAGACAAATATGAAAATAATTGTGCTTGGCTAGACCAGCCCCCCGGAGTTTAGCCGTGGCATGGGAATAGTGGCATGCACAAAGCAGAGATTGCTTCATTCATCCACCCACTTGGAGCATCACCGAAGAGATCAACGTCCAGCTAAATCGAGTCTTCTCGATTGCTACTAATAACGAGATCATGGCGATATTCCCCGAGACTGATATTCATACCGCGACAATTGAAGAACTAGTGTCGCTCTGCTCCAGCCCAAGCCGCCAAACTATAGGTGAACAACCTCTTGGCAGTAGTAAAATGATTGTCAAAATTTCGGAAAAAGTAGTAATCAAATCTAGTATGAGCGTCACGGAGTCTGAAGCCAACAATCAGAGAGTGGCGTACCTTTTACTCGACCCAAATTTCGTGCATGTACCCCAAGTATATCGGTTTTTCAGGAAAGGCGATCGAGGCTATATTGTGATGGAATATATTAAGGGCGAAGTTCTCATTCCATTGGAGGACCCGAAACGCATACGTAGAGTTGCTCGTGCTGTTGCCCACATGCATAAAATTTCGAGTCCTGTTCCTGGCCCGCCGCGGGCGGGTGTCCCACATGGGCTTCTTTGGTCTGAATACGAGGATCTTTGCTTCAGGAGCATCTCGGACGTCGAGATGTACTTTAACACTAGATTGGTAAAGGAGAGCACACTTCTATCCTTTGGGCCGTGCAATCTAGTTTTCTGCCACCTTGACATCGCGCCCCGAAATATTGTTTGGCTAGAGAATGGTGCCATGTGTCTCCTCGATTGGGAATGCGCCGGATTCTACCCAAAAATACTGGAGATTTGCGCACAACGAGCTATTGCTGGGAAGGATGGCAATTTCAACATGATGCTTCTTGACCAGATGGGCGAGTTGACGGAAGAAGAAGAGCTTCAGTCAAAGCTGATCCTGAAGGCATTTTCCAATGAGCAGAGATATCATTTGTGAGTTGAATCCTGGTAATTTGTAGCCGTTACTAATTGAGAAGTCGACCCCAAGTACCTTTTCCGCCGTGGTATAGCGTAGATGGCAAGGGCACTATAAATGACATCAGCGATTGACCTTGTAGATATGCTGCGCAATGGGTCAAGGTGGTCGAGTTTTGGACAAAGTACGCCACGACCCACCTCGGGGTAGGTCGCCCCGCGCTTGGCCCTAGGTGGGTCGGGTTTTTGAAAAGAGTCGCCCATGGGTCGCTCCATGGAACCCTAGGTTGGGTCGGGTCGGGTCGGGTTTTCGATCGACTCTGTTGATCAAAAAGCACCAAGACCCAAGGCTAATTTTGGCACAAGTCACCGTGACCCTAGTCGGACTATCCGGCCCCATTGCACGGCGTACTCATCTTTCTTCTCGTCGTATCGATGGCTCATTTTCAGGACTCAAACCCATAGGATGGAGCGGGTTCAGGTGTAAGCGCGAATGTAGGAGATAGAGGCGAGGCCCATTGCGATCAGCCAAGCACAAGACACCCGAGTCGAGCTAACAATTTCGGACGTTTCATTATGGAACAGTAGAGGAGGGTTCGAGCGATCCTGATATGAAAATATTGATCAGGAAGAGCGCCTTTGTGTTGGCATGCCCAAATGCAGATACGGCCTGCCAAAGGCTACCTAGCTCTATGTTTTGAAAAGTTGAGAAATAGCTTCGGCAACGCGGGTCGACGGTCTGCTTTGATTGCCCTTCCAAGATGAGACAACAGGTAGGCTATGAAATCCTAGGATATCAAGACTTCGCCAAGAAACATAAGGCCGACAAAGCTCACAGTCTACGCTTGCACGGTTTTGTGGGTCTCACATCTTCGCTCTCCTTTGACTGCAAACGCTTTTCCTATCGAGCGTATATGTCACACTTCTTTCAATACGATACAACGTATTCGACTCGACATGAATAAGATCTGTTCTCGCTCAAGCCCTTCTCATAAATTCAGTCTCCCACAACCCAGGTTTCTGTATAGCAGCATCAAGCCAATAAACATTAAATATGTCGAGGTTCTCGGCTTCACCGTAAGCATCAGCAGGCGTACCCTTAGCAATCAAGTGCGGCCTCGGCGAGTTCGATCCTCGAGACGAGTGGCCGTAATTCACACGGTATATGCGCAATTGGAGGAAATCTGCGGCTTTGTGCATAGGGTAATGATTCGCACCCATCACTGCGTTGCCGTAGGTGTGTGACCCTACCCCTATGGTTTTCAGCAGTCGTGGTCGGTCTCTTCGAGCCTTTATTTTGAGAACGTCGACTAGCAAGGTTACCAAGGCTTCTATTACATAGTCATTTGGAAACCAATGTTTGACGATGGGCGCTTCGGGCGAGTTTCTAACGTTGAGGGTCTCAAGGTATCTAAGTTTTGAGAAATATGTAGAGACCTTTAAGACGTCAGCGTGTGGTGAAGTGACGAGCACACAGCAATTCATAAATCTCTCACCTTGTTGTGGTATTCGTCAGATCGTGAAAGCGTTTCCCAATCCAGCGTAATTCCCAAAGCTTGAAGCCTGACACAGTACTTTGCGATCCATCTCATATGGTCGAAGCTGCCGTAGCGCGTAGTTGTTGAAATAGACGCCGTTGTTCGGGCTTTGAATCGGTGATCCCAAATGAGTGAGAGGAGAGCCTTGCCGTGGAATTTAAGGACACTTTCTAGACAAGGGCCGGGGCCAAGGCCTTGTAAGAGGATGTGCAGGGTATTCAGCGGCCTGAGAGACAGCAGAAAGATTTCCAAGCACATCATAAACTCTTGGTTAGGGTTCTCATGCCTCAGGACGAAAGTGCGAAGTCGTAAAGGGCCCACAGTGTTATGTGGAATGCCGCGAGCTCCGCTGAGCATTGGAAATGCTCGGTTCAATTCGGTACAAGATTCAAGAGTAAGACTGTCGAGATTGTTGAAGTCAATCCCGGGTTTGAGAAAATCTTTGACGAGCATGCTGAGATCTAACCCACACAGCGATAGCGACTTGAGCTGCATCGTTGGAACAGCGGACTCATCCAAAGTTGCGAACTCATACTCCAGCTTTTTGATGAACTCGTTTGTGTTGCCTCGATTTATATCACCACCATTGGTGTACAGATTAGCTAGCGCTGTTTCATTGCTAAGATGGAGATGGTGCAAACGCTTGTAGTTCTTCGCCAGCAAATAGAAAGGCCACATGTCTCCCAGTATATCTAGTTCCCCGATCTTAAGATTCGTGAGACAATCTAATGCTAGAGCGGTAAGATTGGTTTTCTTCCATTTCTTAGTAGACTGTCTAAAATGCAATGTTTGTAGGGATAGGCCATGGTTGTTCAACAGAATGGCAAGCGTGGATGTCGCAAGTGTGCATTCGTGTTCCCACCTGGATACGTAGAAGGATTAATCTCTGTGGACTGCATCGAAGGGTTTCCATAGGATTAAAGATCAACATACAAAAATTCACGCAATTGCTGTCTAGCCGTCTTTAGTACAAGCAGGCGAACCAGAGCATTCAAGGCGCAGGAAGCCTCCATATCCGGCGCATATAGTCTGAACGATTCATCATCGGCTTCTGCTCTGCTGTCGACTTCATCCCCTTCTGAATCCGTCAGATCTAGATCATCACGATTTCCATATCGATCGTCTTTGATAGGCGCTTGCTGAGCGAGGATCCATAGACGTCGGGTATGGCAAAGCCCTTCTGGGCTTGTGGCGAGAAGTTTCTCTAGAGAAGCTAGACGATTCCACTTAAGTGGGACCTTGAGCTGTACAGTGTGGTAGAGTTTCGGCAGAGCGATGGCCTTCAAAGTTTTGCAGGAAAGGACGAGGCTGTTGAGGTCACGAAGTTGGACTAGCTAATTGAGCCATTGAATCAATTAGCAACATGCAAGTACGTCGACAGCGGAACAAATGACTTACATAGCTCGTTATGATGCCATGAATTTCGGGAGGGAGGGCCAGAATCGGCGAAGTTGGACAGGGTTCTTTCCTGGGCACTATCATGTTGTCCCTCAAGTGGTTCTGCTCCATGCAGCCAGATCATTCAAGGACTTAAAGCATGCATTAGGGGAGACTACCTTCGTGAATTCGAGCACCGCGACGATACATCCACTCAAGCTTGTCAAATCGGGTTAGATCGTCTTACTGAACACTAGTGGAATTCGAACTTTACCCTAGCTTGCCTTGCATGACACAGTCCCACAGACATATGTCCGCTGATAAAGACTCACCATGCTGATAAACATCGACAATCCCCAATGTAATTATGGCAGAAGCCGTCGAACTCTGCACACTTCCCGTAGAGCTCCAACACCACATCGTACTCAATCTTGATCCTTCAGCAGCCATCGCGCTAAAACAAACCAATCGCTGGTTTCACACCCATATATCCCTGCACAGACTTGACAAAACCAAAGTCCAACAATACCTCCACAGGCTCGAACTCCACCCCCGAAACGAGCATTTCTACGCCTGCTTTTCATGCCTGTGTCTAAAACCACAAACAGCATTCACCACCGTTCAAATCGGCACCAAAATCAGCAGCAGAAACGGCAGCTATTCTTCCCAGCGATACTGCCTGGAATGTGGCATCCGAAATGGCAAATACAAGCCCGGTACTTCGCTGAAGATGGCGGGCCCGGAGTCGGAGCCAAAGGTTTGTTGCGGGGCCTGCATGAGTGTGCAGGCGTATTTCTGCAGGATTTGCTTGTGCTGCAGTGGGTGTATTGCTAGCATGAGGACTTGGACTGGGAGGGCGGCGAGGTGGAGTCGAGGTGGAGGGCAGGGATTTTGTGGAAGGCATTTCAGGCGATGATTGGGTATTCTTCAATATCCTCCTGATGATTGGCCGTCTTTCAACGGCCGTGGTCTTGTATATTCAGGAAAGAAGGATCTATGGTCTCACACAGACGGATCAATCGCACACAGATATTAATATATTTCGGTAACGTTTAAACTGGCTCAATTGGCCGAGCATACTCTATATATAAATTCCCTACTGTAAAAGTTACTCTCACAACATATCGTGCGATAATTAATAATAAAGCATCTAACATTTCTAATATTTAATTCGAGTTATTCTCTAAATTGATATTGCTAAGTCTAGGCTCGCTTATAGCTAGCGCGAGCTCTCATATGCTCTGGCTATCCCTTTCCTTGTGAGCGGAAGGCCACCTCTAAAATTTAGCGTACCCGAAGGTATCTTGAAGGTCTGATTTGTCCGTTCAATGAGTCAGCTTACTCTCAGAATCTGCCAAGAGGTGAGTAGA
>JAABUH010003210.1_pt1 | contig 14371 bp, 21 predicted proteins | sample 5559121 | NCBI WGS metagenome assembly JAABUH01 (sample SAMN10711871, study PRJNA513364) | rock metagenome | isolation source: Antarctica rocks | place: Antarctica: Victoria Land, Battleship Promontory nord | collected 2015-12-28 | reverse complement strand
GTGCTGACCGCCGCGCAGCCCAGCGCCGCTCAGCTGGCGCAGGTGCGCAGCAAGTGCATCAGCCCGCCTCAGCTGCGGTTGTTCTAGCCCCGGCTGGCGGTCTGTGCCAGCAGGTAGCTCTTTCATATGAGCCACGCCAGGCCGGCTCCCTGTCGGCCATCTGTCTAGAGTGCGGCACAAATGTACACTACATTTCTGCCGCATGCCACGGGCTGCGGAGCTGCACCTGATAGACGCCCTGGTGACGAGCCGTGCTGCTGCGCGCCGCACACTATTAGATGCAGCTTGCCGCTGCTGTGCGTTATGTGCGTCTGATGTGCATGTTGCGTGCCGAGTGGCTAAGCTGTTGGGACAGCCGCATGCCAAGCCCTACCAGCCTGCCGAGGCTGCCCTTGGGGTTGCGATCCTGAGCGTCAGAGCGCAAGCATGCAATTTCCCAGAGGATCAGCTCCTTGGGGCAGCTCTGTCAGTACGTTATATACAGAAACATAGTAATCAGAGGAGTGCTGAGGAGTGGAGGGTTCCTAGCAGCGAGCAGCAAGCTCTTGCGTGGGCTGTGGTGTCCCCTGAACGTTCCGACCCGGGAGCAGTCAATGACTGTTCAGCACGCCCCCAGGGATGGGGGTTGAGGAACAAGTCAGCATGCACTGTGCATGCGCTGCATTGATCTGTGTGATGATGCGCATGCACGGGTGAGGAATCACTGTGTCCCTTGACTGTGCTTTTGCGTCGCTGGCAGAAGCAGATCACTGTCGTGAGCTACAGAGTTACTACAAGCGCCAAGCGCTCCGCGCTTGGCAGTACACTCACAACTTGTGAGTTACAAGCAACACTCGTACACAAGCTGCACGCAGCTAGCTGCCTGCAGCCGGCCGACAAGCGCTTTGTCTTTCATCCAGTAACTGCACACCATTAAACAAGCGCACAGTGGTTGGCACGCTGGTGGGAGAGCAGAGCAAGGGACATGCAGAGGGTGGAGATATTGTGCCAAACAAGTGATGCAACACATGCATGGCATATGTTTATGCGCGGCCGCTGCGTTTGCTAAATCACTCAGGGGCAGGCTGTCATTTCCTGTACAGGTGTGGGCCACTTTCCTCCTCTAATGAGGGCAAGATCACATGAGTCGGTCAGCGTCCACCCCGAGTCTACCCTGTGCACACTACACCCCAAAGCCAGCTGCTGCCGCATAGCTGCTGCCGCATAGCACACCGTTCTGGGACTGCACCACCGCCAGACTGCTTATCTGACGGATGCTTAAGGTCTTCATACGCGTCTTGTTCTTAGAGCCTGAAACACAAGCACACGCGGCGCGCAGTCAAGTTTCTCAAAATCAACTATGGCTTCCGGGAGCCTTTCAAGGCACGTTCACGTCTTCAGCGCACCTGCTAGTTTTGCAAGCTCGCTCGCGAGGCGCCTTGCCGCGTGCAGGTGATCTTGGACGGCAACTTTGTGCACGCCCTCCGCGAGACCAAGTGCGCCCCCCTTGCTCCAGCTCGGTGCCTCTGTTACACTGCCAGCGCACCTGTGTGCACATAAATGCTCCAGAACGATGCTCCAAGAGTTTGTCAAAGCAGTCGCTGCTGTCCGCTGCAAGCCAAGGACCTTTCTTTGCCGTGCACCGCTGTGCGCTGAGAGGCTGCTGCAGGCGCGGGGAGGCCCGCGAGGTGCTGGCAAAGCTGCTGGGCGCGCCTGTGAAGACGTACGTCACGCGCTGCGCGCTCCTGGAGCTGAAGGCGCTGGGCGCTGAGTTTGCAGGTGCGTCTTTGGGTTACGCTAGGACTTGCTAGCACTGCACAGTTCGGGGTGCGCTCTGACACTGCCGGCCCGCTAAGCTGTTGAGAGCAGCTAGCTGCTTGTTTAAGCTTGGCTGCTCGAGCCGCTTGTGCAGGCGCAAGCAGCGGACAGGCTCTCCCGAAGCGCAGGCCTGCACGCAGGTGTCCTGGGGCCTACAAGAACCTCGCAAGCGGCACCTGCAAGCCCCTGTCAGGCTCACTGCGACGCTGCGTGCAGACACGCTGGGGGCGGCGCGCAAGGCGGGCCTGCACCTGAACTGCGGCCACGATGACAGCCCGCAGAGCGCCGCCGAGTGCCTGCAGAGCTGCGTCGGTGCGCCTGTGCAGGGCCGGGCCCTGCTGTGCAAGCCTCCTGCAACATCCACGCAGCTTCGCTGGCTGCCCTGGTCACATAGACCCTGCTCACATCAAATTCTGGTGCAGCCACGCAGTTTGCAGACACTGCTCAGTCGCTAGAGGGCCGACACAGGCAAGCAGCCTGTGTTGGCTGCCGGGCGCTGAGCCAGCTCCTCAGCAGGCTGCCAGCGGTCGCTACAGCCGGCGCGCGCGCCGCGCAGGCGAGCGCAACACGGAGCACTACTTTGTCGCGACGCAGGACCGCGGCCTGCGGTCGGCGCTGGGGCTGCGGCCGGGCGGCGCGTCCGTGTTTGTCTCCGTCAACGGCATGCACCTCGAGCCGCCCTCAGATGCGCAGAAGGCGCAGTCCGGCCAGGCGCGCCGCCAGCCTGCTGCGCTAACCCTAAACCTGTTCTACACACCTTGAGCCGGTCTCAGATGTGCAGAAGGCGCAGTCCGGCCAGGCGCGCCGCTGGCCTGCCGCGCCGCGCTGCATGCATGGGGCGGGCCGCATCGGCGCCTGGCCTGTGTTGCACCAACAGAGGGCGTCATGGGGATGTGAGCCTGGCTGCTGCACTGCTTGTCAGCCCCGCCTGGGCGGCGCGGGCGCCTTGCATGCGCTGCACTGCGACCTGTCTGCATGCGGAGCGAGCGACCGGCAGCGGGCAGCGGCGCGCTGCGGCGCGCGCGCTGCGGGGCCCACGCTCGCCGCCGACATCGCCGGGACGGGCGGAGCTGATGCCGCTTGGCTGCCCAAACCTTCCGTTCTCATCTTTTTCCCGTCAATCTTATATATTCTACTGACCCTACTCCGGTTTGCTGCGGCAGGTGGAGGCCGCGCACATGGCGGTGGGCCGCCACGAGCTGCAGGCGCCCGCGCTGCAGGGCCTGGCGCAGGCGCACCAGGCCGCCGCGCGCGTGAAGAGCCTGTTCAGGCGCAACATGGCCAAGGGCCCCAACCCACTGGCAGTCAAGAAGAAGAAGAGGAAACAGGAGCCGGGCGCGGCCGCGGCGGCCGCCGAGGCCGCGGGCAGCCCGGCGCAGCCCAAGCGCAAGCGCGCGCGCCGGCGGCGCGACGAAGCAGCGCCCGGCGCGCCTGCCGCGGGCGCTGACGCGTAGCGCGGCCATGCCTGTTCCGGCGTGGCGTGCATGGCCAGGTGGCGTGTCGCCTTTTTTGTCAAGCCGTGTCCCCGACCTGCTGGCTCTTGCGCATGCAGATGCCTGCGGCGTTGCAGGAAGAACTTATGCTGCCTAGATGCTTTGCCCGCCAGTTATGGGGCGTAAGGGCAGTGGTGTCAGTGTGTAGGCGCCGGTGGCAGTGTGTTGGCGCCCGGAGGGCGCCAGCCCCCAGAGGTGCCTTGTTTTTCTGCAATGAGCAGCCCTAGATGGCTGATACAGGCTGTAACATGTATCACTACCAGCTGCACTGTTTGCCAACAAAACCAAGTGGGAGGAGGCAGTCTTACGCAAACACATTTGTTCACGACAAGTAGCCTACACATAGCCAGGCGAAATGGCAGACCACGCAGAAAGCACACGAGCGCCCGACACCGACGCGCCCGAAGCATCCACCAGCGCCCCGGGGTGGGTGCTGCCACCTAGCTAGCGAGCAGGTTACAGGTGGACCGGCTGTTAAGCGCTTGCCACGCACATAGTCGTTGGCAGCTGCAAGCCGCCCGGCATTGACGCACCATGCAACTGGTCACGTTCATGTGCAGCCTGACTTGTTACAGAGGGCCCTGTAAGGGGCCTGAGCGCAGAGGTGCTGGCAGGAGCGCCCACGCCGCACTGTGCCTGCGCTGCGCGCAGGCCGTCCGCGGATGAGAAGGTGGCGGCCTGCCTCAGCTTCGCGCAGGAGTGCATCGAGGAGGCGGAGCTGCGGAGCCTGTTCACCTCGGGCAAGCCCAGCATCGTGGCCTACGACGGCTTCGAGCCGTCGGGGCGGATGCACATTGCCCAGGCGCGCCGACCTCCGTGGCAGGCACCCCCCTCCACTGTTGCTGGCGCCCAGGAGAAGCGGGTGTGTGTAAGGCTGATCATATGAGCAATGCACGGAGGTGTCGTGTGAGGTGCTGCCCCGCTGGGGACATGCGGTGCATAGACCGGCTGCAATCCACGTTGTACACTGAAGTGTACCGGCGCGGCAGGGCGTCATGAAGGCCATAAATGTAAATAAACTGCTGCGCTGCGGCGTCACCTTCAAGTTCTGGTGCGCGCGCCTGTCGAAACGCCCGCCGCCCTGTGCGCTCACCGGGGCACATACGGTCATACCTACATAACACCACCGCCCTTCAGCTGTGCCGCTTTATCACGACATCACATGTCGACCCGCAGGGTGGCCGACTGGTTTGCGCAGCTGAACGAGAAGATGGGCGGCGACCTGAAGAAGATCAAGGTGGTCGGCCAGTACATGATCGAGATCTGGAAGGCGTGCGGCATGGAGGGCATCGACAGCAACCAGGTGCCCGACCAGGCGCCGGCACGCCGCGCAGTGGGTCTGTGGCTCTGCAGGGCGCCCGCCGCAGGCTGGCAAGCGGGTGCATGGGAGCCGCCTTCCTGCTCAGGAGGCGCTAATGCTTGCAAGCGTTTTGTACTTTCGAGCCTCCATGTGGCCCCGCAGGCACATGGTTGGTCATGCCATGGGGTGCACTGCTCTGTCAGGCATGTCAAGCTTGCCCGAGCTGTGCAAGCAGCGTGCAGCATGCATGCTGACGGCGCGCATGGACCCTTCTGTACACTGCTAGCACCTTCTGCCTTAACTGACCTTGTGCCTGCAAGCGGCACCATTGGTGCTAGACGCGCGCCCTGCGCAGCGCTGACAGCCGACGACCTGCTGCGCGGCCCAAGCACGCGCATGCCCCAGGGAGGCCGCACCCGGCCGCGCAGCGGCAAGCGTGCGCCGCGTGCGCCGCGACCGCAGGTGCAGTTCCTGTGGGCGAGCGAGGAGATCAACAAGTCGCCGGACGAGTACTGGACGCTCGTGATGGACGTCGCGCGCCGCAGCACGCTCGCGCGCGTGCGCCGCTGCAGCCAGATCATGGGCCGCGAGGACAGCGACGACCTGAGCGCCGCGCAGATCTTCTACCCCTGCATGCAGTGCGCCGACATCTTCTACCTCAAGGTCCGCGGCCGGGCGGCCCTGACCCTAATTCATCCACCCCTGCATGCAGTGCGCCGACATCCCAAAGGTCCGGCGCGCATGGGCCCTGGCGTCCGCAGAGCCTGAGGCGCGTTAGGCGCATCAGGCGCTTGCATGTATGCGGACCAGTGGCTGACAGCATGGGTGCTGTGGGTGCCCTGGCCTGCCCTGGCAGCAGCAGGGCCGCGTGTATGTGAGCGGACCTGAGTCTGGCAGCAAGGGTGCTGTGGGTGCATCAGCATCGAAAGCGCCCTGCTGCCGCCAGGGCAGACCGGGGCACCCACATCGCCCATGCCGCCAGCGTCAGGGCCGCATACATGCATGCGGCCGGGCGAAGCACCCATGCCGCCAGCTTCGGACACTTGCTCCTGCATGCGACCCTGTGTGTCTAGGGTATGGTGCAACGACCTGCACCGTCCGTACAAAGTAACCCTGCACGGTGTGAGCTGCACTTCTCCAGTGTACCTGCTCGTTGCGATCGCACGATAGTGTCAGCACATCGGAGCGCAGCCGAGCCGCCGCCCGTGCCAAGCGGGCGCTCGGTGGCGCCAGCAGACGCCAGGCAAGGCGAGGCTGCCACACCCGGCGCCAGCGGCGCTGCGCGCGCAGGCGGACATCTGCCAGCTGGGCCAGGACCAGCGCAAGGTAAACATGCTGGCGCGCGAGTACTGCACGGCGACCAAGCGCAAGTTCAAGCCGGTCATCCTTTCGCACGCCATGCTGCCCGGCCTGCTGCAGGCGCGGCATGCTTGGAGGGGAACAGCTGCGGGGCAGGATCCAGGCACAATGGCGCCTGGAGTGCGTGTTTTTCAGCTTGCGGGGTCGTCGCGCTGGGTGGAGGTGCGAGGGCTGGGTTGGCCACCCAAGCTGTGCTTGGGCCCCTCTACTCCCGACGCGCCAGCTCGCGGCCGGCGGCCAACATGCGTTATAAGAACCTTGCTCTCAGCCCTGTGTGCGAGCATGATTGCTATGTCCAAGGTCGGCTGTGCCCGCATCGGCCCTATCAGGTAGCCCTGCTCGAAAAGTGCGCAGAAGCCGTCGTTGCCGGTCATCTCGTCGTGGCGATGGCGCAAATCCGCCAGTAGAGGAAGTCCTGGCGATGCTGCGTGCCCTGACCGCCGGCTTGCTGCCAGGACTTCCCGATGGGGTACCCAGGCAGTGCGGCGGTCCTGGCAGCAGCTGCCCGGCCCGCTTGCTGCCGCAACTGTCCAGCCGGCTCGCTGCCAGGACTGTAGCACTGCCTGGGCGCCTGGTCGGGGAGCCCGACCACCTCTCCGGCCGTCAGGGCACCCATCGCGGCCAGAACAGCCTCTGCAGCGCGTCCATGACAGTCAGTCTCTGCCTGGCGAGATGCGCCATTGCTGCCACGGGGTAGCCGGCGATGACGGCTCCTGCCTGCTCCTCGTGCAGGGCTACCTGATGGGGCCTGCTGCCCACCGATGGACGGAAGCGGAGCAGTGCAGAGTGAAAGGAGTGCATCAGCAGCATGAGTGCAATATTGCTCGTGTGCGTGCCCTGGCTAGCACGACTTGGGCGCCTGACGGTGCGGCGGCGGCGCACACAGGGCCAGGCGAAGATGTCGAAGAGCGACCCCAACTCGGCCATCTTCATGGAGGACTCCGAGGCGGAGGTGGCCACCAAGATCAAGAAGGCGTTCTGCCCGCCGCCGCCGTCGCCGCCGGCCGCGGCCGACGGCGGGGCGGCGGCGCCGGCCGAAGAGTGGCGGCCGCAGGACAACCCGTGCCTGGAGTACGTGCGCATGATCATCCTGCCGCGCTTCGGGCGCTTTGAGGTGTCCGGGAAGGAGGGCGCCCGGTCCGCCGCTTCGCAGCCCCGCCGCAGGGACCTTGACGCCGGGATGCCTCGGCAGGCTCAGTGGCAGCAGCAACAAACCTGCTGCATGTATTCGCACCGCAGTAGCGTGCCAGGGCCATAATCGAATCGTCAGGATGTGGCATGGACACAGTCGGGCCAGACTCACTCGCTTGCTGTCTTGCCAGCGGCAGCCGGCCGGCACGCTCCAAGCCGGCACGCCAGCCGTGCGCGCCCGCCCTCGCGAGGGCTGCAGAGGCCGCCAGGTGCAGCGCCGCGCGCGCCGCACGCCCTGCGCGGGGCGCATACGAGGGGAGGCTGAGTTGGCAACCCTAAGCATACCCGAACCTGCGCGCAGGGAGTACACCGCGTACGAGGAGGTGGCCGCGGACTACGGCAGCGGCGCGCTGCACCCGGGCGACCTCAAGCCCGCGCTCGCGCGCGCGCTGAACGCCATCCTGCAGCCCGTGCGCGACCACTTTGCGGGCGACGAGCGCGCGCGGAAGCTGCTCGCGCAGGCGCGCCCCTGCGCGCGCAGGAGGGTTAGGGTGGCCTCTCAGTGCAGCCTCTCCTGGAGGCAGCGGGCGTGGCAGCTCCTCTGCGCTCCAGGGAGCGTGTGCCGTGTGTCACTCGGTGCAGCTCTGCTTGGCCATTTGCATAGGAGCTGCCATGCGTGTACCATCGGTTTGATACCCAACAGGGTGTGCGCTGGCTTTCCTCCTTACCCTCATGAGCTGCGTGTGCATCGCCTGTTTGAGGAATGTAAAGCTGTACCATAAGCCAAAGCAATGCACCGTGCTGACTCGTGGTGTGGCGCTCACTCAGGTAAAGAGCTTCAAGACGACGAGGTGACGCCACCGTAAGCGGCCGTGACAGCTCTGTGTGCTCGTCGCTGTCGAGTTGACATCTCACGCCTGGTATCGAGCATGCCATGAGGTGTTCATTCCTAGGCTGTTTTGCGTTTCTTCGGTCTCTGTCATGATTGACACTGCTTCCATGTGAGCTCTACACACAAGAGACACACTGTCTTGTAGGCATGTTAAGTAGTGACACATACGGCAAGCTCCACACGGCTGGCAGCATAATAGACGCAGAAAGGCAGCATGCAGCGATGCCAAAGCAAGCTGAGCGGTTGTCACAAGGATCACTGGCGCCCAAGCGCTGAACATGGATCACAATTGTACAAGGCGCACACTGACCATCAACATTCATTCACTTGCAGGCTCCCGGCTTGCTGCTACATCAGCGGCGCCGGCCACTCTTGGCATCCCGCTCAAATATGCGCTCCGCCGCGTCAGTGCCTACAGACGGGCGCGCGTGTGCAAGGTGCTGCCCTATCACAGGATCAATAAGCATGTCTTCAACTGCAACAGAGAAGGCAGCCCCTAGCCTCAGGTCATGTATGAGCTTGGACAGAGGTACAGGCGGGGTGCGCAACGTCGCACCAGGATTGAGCGCGGCAGGTATGGCAAACGTCAGGACCACCGTCACCAGCAGCGCCGCCCCTATAACGATGCTGATCGGCGCGTCCACGCTTCCTGGCTTGGCAGCGTCCTCTGCTGCTGCCAGCAGCAAAGTGGTGGAACCAAGGTCCATGCTCAGTGCGCAGACTGGGGGGCGACGGATGCCAGTGCGCCGCGGCCCTGGTACAAAGGCCCTTGCACGCAGCAGAGGGGTCGGGCGCAGGCACTGAGCCTGCGCACAGGGCACAGCCTCTTTATGTGGCATAGGCTGGGAGCAGATCTGACTCAGCGGAGCTCTCGAGCCCAATGCTGGGCTGTGCAGACCCCCGCACACAGCCCCAGGTTGCCAGGTCAAAGCTGACGAGCTGAACCAAGGCGTGGACTCTCAGGAACCGAGCAATGCAGGAGTGCCATGCGCACCTGCATGATGCCCAGCTGCGGGCTTGTTACGCTGCGCTGCATGACGACTACTCTTGCAGTAAAATGGTTGTGCAGTGGGGTGCGTCGAGATCAACCAGTTTGTCGGCAGCGCTTCCAAAGTCTGAAGTCGAGTGCAGAATCCAATGACCTGCTAGGTTTCAGCTGCTTTCCATCAACAAGTTGCGACTACACACTTTGTACGAGTGGTGCGAAGAGCAGCCTGAAAAGAAACGCTCTTCGAGTGTCCTGGCACAATGCTTGCGCGTGGGCGAGCATGCACGCGGAGCCTGCCCGCGCTGCAGCAGTATGTTCGCGGCTTTACGGAGGTCTTGATGGAGACACGCCCGCTTGAGGCTTCGGAAGCGCCTAGTGACCGGCAGCGCGACGTGCGCCCGACTGCTAATGCAAGATGGCTCAGCCACAGTGTGCTATTGCTGCGTGCCTGGTGCCTGTGCTATTCACATATGTGTATTTAGGCCTCCTATGTTTGTGAAGCAGTATTGCTATGCAGTTTGAGCTCTGTTGACAGAACAGTGACGCTTGCTGAGCTGGAGTGCGCACTCGCCTTCCCTGCAAACCCAGTGCCCGTTCCGGGGCCTATACTTGCAATAACTAGCTCCAATACAAGATAGGAGGGGTCCCTGGGTGAAGGAGCAGCCTAAAACAGAGCGGTGCGCATGACCCGGGTGGCGTTTGCTGCTCGTTTGGGCCCGTGCACTTTCCTTGGGCTAAAGCGTGCAGCATGTGGGCCATATAACTTTAGGCCAGGCTGCAAAACGGCGGCTGGCGCCCTGCGGGGCGCTCACTGGCCCGTTTCAGGCGTTCCTACACTTGCTGGCCAGCTAAAAGTCCAGGAGGCAAGTAGTAACGCGGCACGGTGCGTTTGCAAGCCTGTGAGAGGGTCGCAGGTGCTGTGTGAGACTGCAGATGGCTGCAGATGCTGTGACATGGTCGCCCGGCGCGCAGTTCATGGAGCGGGAGCAGCGCTTTGGCGCGCACAACTACTCGCCCGTGCCGGTCGTGCTGGAGCGCGGCGAGGGCGTGTTCGTGTGGGACGTCGACGGGCGGCGCTACTATGACTTCCTGTCCGCCTACTCCGCGGTCAACCAGGGGCACTGCCACCCCAAGGCGCGCCCGCGCCCCGTCTCCGTTCTACACTTTCGCCACCGCCACCAGTGTCCAGTGAGGCTCCCCCTGCTGGCACTGGCAGCGTTCAATCACCACTTCCGTTACAAAATTGCCGTTCGGCTTGTGCTAGACACGCCCGCACCTCGCTCCACTTCGCTGATTCTGTTTGCATGGTGTGATATAGGGGCGTCTGGTGCGGCACTGTGTGTCGTGAAGGCATCCTGCAGAGCATCTTCACCTGAGGTTGAGCCTGGTGGTGAAAGTGATGCAATTAACAAGGCGGGCGCCGCTGAAATGTCTTTGCTGTGCTTGAAGTCTGCGCCATGCAGAATGTGATAAAAAGACGTGCAGCGCGACATGCAATCAATTTAAGCTGCTAAGTCCAAAGAGTTGCTCCTTGTTTGCTCATAAAGTGACGCACCTTGCATTTAAGCAAGGCTTGCAACATGCTGCGGCTCACTGAGTGCGCCTACCGCCCGCGCAGATCGTGAAGGCGCTGCTGGACCAGGTGCCGCGGCTGACGCTGACCTCGCGCGCGTTCTACAACGACGTGCTGGGCGAATACGAGGAGTTCATCACCACGCTGTTCGGCTTTGACAAGGCGCGCGCGGCCCTGGCGTGCGCATGGCGCGGCGGCGCGTGTGCCGCCTGCCTTGACCCCGCCTGCCGCCTGACGGCCTTGCGCGCGCGCGCCTCTTGTCAGTGCCAACATCATTACCGCCGTGTCGCATGTGCCATCTGTGAGAGGCAGGCCGGTCCTGGTGGCTGGAACCCCCACTGGGCTGGAGCCAGTGGGCAGCCGCGAGACACAGCTGACGCATGTTCGCTCCTGTCAGGTGCTGCCGATGAACACGGGCGTGGAGGGCGGGGAGACGGCCATCAAGCTCGCCAGGCGCGCTCGCGCGCATCCTGGCTCACGCCCGTGCAACTTTGCCCTTGACAAAGTGTCAGCGCCGGCGGGTCGTCCGAGCTGCCAAGCGCGGGGCTGCACCCGGGATGAGGTCCACATGACCTGCCTTGGTAGGACACGAGAGGATGCCAGCCAAGGTTATATGACTGCCCAGCTTATCAAGGCGCTGGAGGCTCCCCGGGGACATCTGGCATGCTGGGTCGTTGAGCGGGCGGGCGGCCCGGGGCCGCGCAGGCGGTGGGGCTACGACGTGAAGGGCGTGCCGGCCAACCAGGCCAAGGTGCTGTTCGCGGAGAACAACTTTTGGGGCCGCACGCTGGCCGCCATCTCGTCGTCCTCAGGCGCGGCCGACAGAGCGCCTCTGCACACATGGTTGGCGCTCTCTGGTGCTCGCGCGGCAGAGCCAGTGCGCGGCGCCTTGCTCAAACTCATGCGCGCGCAGCTTTGCAGCCCCGCGCGCGGCCCCAAACCAACAGTGGTCGCAAAGCGGACTCATCCGGCGTTGCTTGTTGGGCGTCCACACAAAAGAAGTCTGTCGGCGCTCCTTCCGAGCCAGGCTCACCGGCCGGCCTATTTGCGCAACGCAACACGCGGCGCACCGGATGTGACCGAGCCGCCGGGCCGCGGCATCTGATGTGTGTCCAGGGCCGCAGGACACAGCACCATGGAGCAGGGCACGGCAGCAAGCAGAATGCTCGCTAGTTACAAAGCAGATGCCCAGTTGGCAGGCCCCTGCCGCACACGGTAGCGGGAGGAGGCTGACGGGGGCGCGCCGCGCGCCCGCAGACCCTGAGAGCTTTGGCGGGTTCGGGCCCTACATGCCGGGCTTTGAGCGCATCCCGTACAATGACCTGGGCGCGCTGGAGGCCGCGCTGGACAAGGACCCCAACATCGTGGCCTTCATGGTGGAGCCGATCCAGGCAGGCCCTAACCCTGGTTTTGGTGTGGGTGCAGGAGGGTTGCCTGGAGCAGCATTGCAAGGTTGCCAGTGCATGTTGCTTCACTTTAACCCAAGGGCATGTGACAGAATGGCCATTGCAGTGGTATGCCTCGAGCACTGGTCTCAACGGCAGACGCGGCTGCCCGCGCGCAGGGCGAGGCGGGCGTGGTGGTGCCCGACCCAGGGTACCTGACAGGCGCGCAGGAGCTGCTGCGGCAGCACAATGCCCTGCTGATTGCAGACGAGGTGCGGGCGCCGCGCCGAGCGTTGGCGCGCTCAGGACAGGGGCCTGGCAGCAGGGTGCTGTGCGTCTGCCTCTGTTGCCCAGCCTGCTGAAAGACAGCTCGGCAAGGTGTTGGTCGTTTCGCGGGAACGCATCGACCCTGCATGAGCAGGGCAGGCATATGATGCGAATCCCGGGTATAGTGACCCCAGTATGAACGTAACGCGTTGGCTGTAGCTGGCAGGCCTGCAGGTGCGGGCTTGAAGGCGCCTGGGGCGCCGCGCAGGTGCAGACGGGGCTGGCGCGCACCGGGCGCATGCTGGCGGTGCACCATGAGGCCGTCAAGCCCGACATCCTCATCCTGGGCAAGGCGCTGTCGGGTGGCATGTACCCCGTCTCCGCCGTGCTGGCCGACGACGAGGTGCGCGCGCGCGCGGGCTGCGTCCGGGGGGTTTTCTGGGGAACCTGTGTGCATCGGTTTCGGGAACCTGTGTGCGTCGGCCTGGCTGTCTCATGCCAGAGTCTGCGGTTGACACTGGCAGCCTCGCCATGCAGTCGCCTGTCGTGGCCGGCGGTGGGCTGGCAGTGTCATGAGTTACGGAGCCGCGCACCATGTCATGCTGTTAGGTCTCGGCTCGGCCCGGCTGAGGGGCGGGCTGCGTGCGGCGCGCAGGTCATGCTGTGCATCAAGCCCGGCCAGCACGGCAGCACATACGGCGGCAACCCCATCGCTGCCAAGGTCGCGCTGGCCGCGCTGCGCGTCCTGGTGCGCGGCGCGCCCGCGCGCCGCCCGCCGCCCACCCGCGCCGCGCAGCCCCGCGGTTCCGCGGTGTTAGACATGTTTTATGCAGCCCATGGCTGGTCAGCGCGACGGCGCGCTGGCACGGCGGCGGCTGCGTGGCGGGCTGGTGAGGCCGAGATGGCCAGTAACGACCCTAACCCAATCCGGTCAGCGGGGGGCATGCGCTGAGCTGGCGACCCGCGCGGCGCAGGTGGAGGAGGACCTGGCGGGCAATGCGGAGCGGCTGGGGCAGCTGCTGCGCAGCCAGCTGCAGGCCATCCCATCGCCGCGCATCCGGCAGGCGCGCCGCGCCCGGCGAGGGCCACTGTTGAGGCAGCAGGCTGCGCTATTCTGTGTGGTGATGTGAGCCATGGTGTGTTGTGCCAGGCACAAAGCTCGACATGCTGTCCTTTGTATACAGACAGGCACGCATGCGTGTCAGCGAGCAGGAGACCTGAGCTTAGCAAGTGAGCATATGCCTGCATCATTGATCTAATGCACAGGGTCTGAGCAGTGGTCTTCAGCAGTGCAGCTCCACTGTTCACAGGTCCGCCGTGTTCAGGGTGCTCACGCCACATGGCCGCACAGCCTTTTCGGGAGCAACCTCGGCTGCAGAGCCACGGGCCGGACGCTGACGCGCCGCTCGCGCGCAGGTACGCGGCAAGGGCCTGCTGAACGCGATCGTCATCAACGAGGAGCCCGGCGCGGGCGCGTACGACATGTGCCTGCGCCTGCGCGACGCCGGCATGCTGGCCAAGCCGACGCAGGGCAACATCATCCGCCTGGCGCCGCCGCTGGTCATGACCGAGGCGCAGGCGCGCCGGCCCTAGCGGCAGCGCATGCACAGGCCGGCCGGCAGCATGGGAAGCTCTCCAGCCCGCATAGCCCTCCTCTGCTGCTGCCGAAATACGCTTGTGTCCCTCTTGCATGACCGCACTGATGCCATGGCCTGATGCTGGCGCTGCTTGCATATTGATGAGCGCTTGACCAGACCAGTCCAGCGGCCAACTTGCACTGTTGATCAAATGCTGTGGCAAAGATCCAATGCTAGCAGAAAGCGCACGTTCACATAGCTGCACAAATTCTCCAGCGTCGCGCTGGGCCAAACCCCTGACAGTTTGTGTGCTGCTGCAGATCCTGGAGTGCGCAGACATCATCAAGCGCACCATCATGTCATTCGACAGCAGCTGAGCACAGCAGCGCCCTCTGTGTGCCTTTGTTGCACACACTGCTGCAGCTCTGCAGTTTGGTCTGCTCAGTCGGCTGCCGGGTTGTTACAAGGGGTTCTCTGCTTCCCCGCTTGCTCTGCTGCAGTCAAGCACTGCACCCTGGTCCCTGTGACCTTTGTCGGGAGCTGCGGCACTTGTGTCATGAGCGTCTGTTGCCATAACTGCCTGCTTCCACCTAGCTGTACTAGCTGTAC
>JAABUH010003209.1_pt1 | contig 14372 bp, 16 predicted proteins | sample 5559121 | NCBI WGS metagenome assembly JAABUH01 (sample SAMN10711871, study PRJNA513364) | rock metagenome | isolation source: Antarctica rocks | place: Antarctica: Victoria Land, Battleship Promontory nord | collected 2015-12-28 | reverse complement strand
GTGATGCTACAGTCAGAAGAGCCTTTTGTCGTCTGCTCGGAGGGACAGAAGCTGGGTAGTGGGCAGACTAGCCTTTTGAAGATGTTCGGCGTGACTATGGCCGAATTCAAGGTTGGAGTGGAAGCTTGGTGGGAAAGGGAGACTGGGGAAGCCACTATCCTGGAAAACGGGATAGAGAGGAAAGTGCAGCCTCTTCAAGGTGGTACGACGGACCTGGATGGTGGAGCTGATGATGTGATCAGCGACGAGGGGGAATGATAGCAAAACTTCTTTTGCATAGCGATGGTGTTGGATGGCTGTGGAGTGATCCTGATATGATCTTACTACGAAGCTACGGAAAAGCTGGAACATGAGGCCGCTTTTGTATGTCTTACCACTATGATATCCCTAGTAATACAAGCTGCGAACATCTAGACCTCCGTGAGGGTCAGTAATGAAGACGCTTCGAAAAGCCAGATGACCTCACCCAACCCTACCTGAGCTTGGGTGCAATCTGCACGATTAATTACATACTTACCAGGCCACGGTAATAGTGAAAGCAATATTGAAAGTGCACGACTTGCCAAAAATGAAAACCTCCCTATTGCTCTTTGCTGAAGTTGAACGCCCCTTTTGGCATGGTCTGCAGTGCGAATCCGAGTTTGGGTGGGAATGGCGGAAATGAAGTAGCAGACGGATGGGTTAAGAGCCGGATAGCCTTCAGTCGTGGTGAGCATGAAGAGCTAGCTTGATCGTCTTACCCACGAGATTGCGGATGAGTAGATCAAAGTTGGCGAGCCTTACCCTTACGAAGGGAAGAAGTGATGCTGGAAATGCTGCAATGGAGGGGACCCACCCAACAAACCAGATGTAGCCGTGAAGCTAGTACCTCCGTTTGCGAGGATCATCATAGCCATCGCTCTCATGTTGTCTCTTCCGGCTGTCGTCACGGCCGCCGTATCCTCTGTCTCGATCTCCGTCGCCATATCCTCGATCGCCGTATCCGCCATCTCTGGGTCTTACCGGTTCGCGATTGCTACCAGTAAAGCTCCCTGAACGTTCACCAGATCCTCCTCCGCCTCCGCCTCCGCGATAGGAAGACCTGTCGTCGAAGTCATTGCGTCTTGGTTCACCTCCGTATCCACCACGACCATCCGCAGGCGGTCCTGAGCCGTTCATACCACCATTCACAGGGGGACCACCGTACCCACCACCGAAGCCTCCTCTCCCCCCAGGGCCAGAAGGAGCGTTAGGGGGTGGTGCTGCACCATTACCGTAGCCATTAGGGGGGCCACCGCCATACCCACCTCTCCCACCAAAACCGCCTCCACCTTGGTATCCAATGCCTCCGCGTCCGCCTCGAAAGTCTGGTCGGTCTCCTCCTCGGAAACCTCCCCTGAACCCACCTCCGCGCGGCCCTCCGCCAAATCCGCCGCGGAAGCCACCACCGAAGCCTCCGGGACCAGCTGGAGCAGATAAGCCTCCGCCAATGCCTGTAGGTCGTACTGGCATGGCTTTTGTGTATCCACGTCCACCCAACCCTCCACCCAATCGACGAGGTCTCCAGCCCTTCACAGTACGGCCACGCTCAACGTCCACCAGGACTCGCCTATCCTTGATACGTATACCATCGGTTTCTTTGTAGGCAGCTAAAATATGAACAAGGCACAGCCCCAGTGTCAGTCAACTATACAAACCTTTAGGGCTAGAGGCCGAACTCGTAACATGATACCTCTATACCCTTGGGGAGGGGGAAATGGAAAGCTATACCCTTCATGTCTTTCTCCCGTTCATAAACCACAAATGCATAGCCCCGATGAGTCTTCTTTTTCTTCTTTGGTTTGGTGTCACTACCCGGTGCATCCGATGAATCTGTGACGATACGTATCTGCGATCAGGCAGTCAGTCATCACTTCTTGAATTTGGCGCTTTTCATCATACGCGCTCAATGGGACCAAATCGCCCAAACTCTCTCTCCAGATCTTTCTCAGTAGTATCGTAGCTCAGTCGCGCGACGAATAGCGTCTTGAATGCATCACCGCGAATATTTGCATCTTCTTCCCTCTCTGACATCCAACGAGGATTAGTACAATTATATTCTAAGGAATCCGGGGAAATGACATCGCATACTCTGCGATAAACCTTCAGTGAGCAAGTTTTCTTGCCTCTCCTTCTTCTCCTGCTTAAGCCGGTCCTTACGCTGCAGCCAGCTCTCGGTAGCCTCGTAGGGCACAGTTTCTTTGTAGTCTTGGATGGCTTCGAGGTATTGCGCAACACCACCGATGTTATTAGTCGTACGCTCTTCTGGAGCGTGATCCGAAGGGGGCAGGTAGCGGAGTGCTGGCCGGGCGGCGAAGAGTGCGAGGAGGTTTGGGGGTAACTTGTGCGTCATAGTACCGAGGGAGATGAGGATGAGAGAATGGGAATCGCCGGTGTGTGAGGAGTCTCCCGAGGATGAGCTTGCCAACGCTTTGGGCTTTCGCGTCGTGGTCGGAATTTGATCAATTGGAAAATAGACTAAGCCGCTTTGGGCCAGCGCCAAGCCCTGGGTGATGTACCCATTCACAGCAAACAAGGCCGCTCTCAGTGCCAGTGTCTCAGGATTCTTGAAGTTGAGACTGGATTCCTTTGACCGTTCACAATATCATGCCGTATCCGGCGTGACAGGACTCTCACAACAATGGCAGACAGACCGATACCTCTCCCTCCACGTACCCCTACTCCTCCAGACAACGATGCGAACCTGGACAGGTTCCAGAATTCGCCCACCAAGTCAGTCTTCGACCCTATGTCGCTGTCGCCAATGGACGAAAACTTCCCAGTGACACGATATGCATCAGCTCCTGGCTTTGCGACCACAACGCTACCCCTTAGTTCCGCCGACACGAACTCTATCTACAGTCCCATGTCCGTAGAAAGCAATGGGAGCCATGGCGGCAACCTTTCAGCGGAGGATGCGAAGGGAGTCTTCAACTTTCAGCCTGCATCGATGGCCAAAGCATCGGTCACGAAATCGAACATTGGCCAAAGGAGAGGTCACAAATACAAGCACAGCAGCGTCTCTCACCAATTCTTCCTCGAGCCGGAACCTCGCGCACCCCTCGCCCTTCCCAATTCCCTTCCTGTTCCTACACTGAAAGAATGCCGAAGATCTATGTCGAGAGAGCAGAACATTCGTTTCTACTGGTCAATTGGTCATATGTGCATAGCAGCCTACATCCTGTGGAGTTCCGAAGGCTCCTTAGCCCTGACAGCGCTCTCTCACCTCATACTCTTCGATTCTCTAGGCGCCATGCTCTGTGTTGTCGTCGACATATTCGGGAACTTTGAAGTCTGGAAGCGCTCTTCCATACGGCATCCCTTCGGACTCGAACGCGCAGAAGTGCTAGCCGGCTTTGCCATGTCCGTCCTTCTGCTCTTTATGGGTCTAGACCTTATATCTCACAATTTACAACACCACCTCGAAAACCTAGGTGACCATGAAGCGCACCATGTCCATGATCATGAGCGTGTCTCAGCCGGCGAGGTCGATTTTGCAGCATTACTCGCCGTCGTTGCTACTCTTGTCTCCGCTCTCGCTCTAAAGAACCACGCTCGGATAGGGAAAGCATTGCGATTCGCTTGGATTGAGTCACTACCATCTATACTCGCCAATCCCTCCCATTTCCTGACCATCTCCTGTTCCCTCCTCCTGCTCCTGTTACCGCTCCTAAGCATTAACATCTATCTCTGGCTCGACCGCGCCCTCTCCCTCACCATCGCTCTGTCAATGTGCATACTTGGCTTCCGCCTGGTGAAGACCCTCGGCTTTATGCTTCTCATGTCTTACGACAACTCCAACAACGTCAACGATATAATGCAAGATATTGAGTCTGATCCCTCTGTCACAGCAATTGAGGGGGCCAAGTTCTGGCAAGTCCATTACGGACTTTGCATGGCTTGTTTAACATTGAGGGTCAGGGGTACTGAGGAGAGCTTGAGCAGATTGAGAGACAAAGTGGGTAGTTTGGTAAGAGGGCGATTAGGAGGTGGATATGGTGGTGGGGGTACGAGATGGGAGGTTAGTGTCCAATTCGATCTAGATCGGTTCTAGAAGGGAACACTGAATAGACACGGATATTGGCCCTGGCGGTCACGGTGCTATGATAGCATGATACAGCATTTAGCGTTGGAGTTTGAGCATGTACCAGAAAGATACCTATAGATCATCGCTGGTGTCTGATCTTCGAATCAGATGCAATTCATGATCTTCAAGGAATGAATTAGCAAAATTCCGGGCTCAATTGTACCGAGTAAACTGTACCGGGCAAAATCCCATTTGGCTCGCCGTCCGACGCCTGTATGTTTCTGCCTTTCCCATGCATTCAACTCATAATCCCTCCCTTGCATGGCTTGTCTCATCTCTGCATGATTCAGTTGTCTCTATACATCGTCAAACCCTCAAATCCTCCAATTTCTCTTGCAACAGCTTCTCAGGAGCTTCACCAACGCGGGCCTCACTGTTTCCCGCATTTCCTGCAGTCAAGGATTGCGTTGCTCCTGGCGCATTACTCACTAGGCCTTTACTGACTGCAAAGTTGTTGGACCTCGAATAGGAAGGGCTCTCATTGTAGTACTCGTCAATGATAGGATGGATCATGACGGTTTGTTTATGGATTGTTATCGTGGAATTCGTGGGGACCGTTACCCAATTGTCTGCGTTCCTGGATGATCAGAGACAAAAGAAAGGTCCATTTGGCAAGGCTTCGTAGGAGGACTTACCTCGCTCAAAAGTCAGTGGCTCTGACGCAACAAGGACGATATCGGCGCCTTTGTCTCTCCTTTCCATCTTGTACTGCCCCTTTCCCTCTCCTTGCTTCCAGCTCGTACCAGATGAAAAGTAAAGGCTTGCAGCTTCATCAGTCGCACTACTGACATACCTGGAGCAGACAACACTGTGACCATCGGTGACGGCAAAATTGAGAAGACTCCGTTTGTCACTCGGCTCCATCCTCTCTTCTGATGGTGCTGTGTCTACAAATTCATTGATGCGTTTGATCGTTTGTAACATGGCTTTTCTTAGTACTGTGTGTCCGAAACCCTTGGTAGCGTATTCCTCATTATCTGGATCATGGCCCGCTTTCTGCAAGCAATCAAGGAACAGCGCAAAGGCCCATTCGCTGTCCGTACTGCCCTGGACACCCAAGAACCATTCCTGCCCTAAACTCAATGCAAAGCTCCTTTTGACATGACGCCAGCAAGCAATGTTGCCATTGTGCATGAACATAAGACTGCCATGGGTAAAAGGGTGGCAGTTCGAGTCTGACAAAGTGCCTTCGGTGGTGGCGCGGACGTGGGCGAAAACTAGAGAAGAAGTGGTTTTGGATGCAAGACGGGAGAGGTTGATGCAGTTCCATGCAGGAGTTGTGGAGGTGAAGATACAGGGAGAGGGCCCCAAACTAGGCGGTGTATAGTAACCTATACCAAAGCCGTCGCCGTTGTGAGGTCGTCGATGGTCCTAAATATGGACATTTAGTAAGAAAGGATTCTCTGGTGGATCAACCCAAGGATTGACATGGGCCTACCAAGCGGAGACGAGAGTCGTATGATTGAGTCAATATCGAATGCTGCGGCTCTAGAATCAATTTCGAGAGCAGAATCTCGTCTTTTCCCTTGTACACCTAGCGAGTGTCAGGCCATACAATACTTGATGTTTTTCCTATATGAATGAGAGTCACACGCACAAGGAATCGGCACATCCTAATGGCCAACGGGTAATGACCTGAGTCCTTATGGCCTAGGAATAAGCGATGTACCTTTCAAGTTGATTTTTAATTCTTTGCGGAAAATCGCATCCGTTCTGGAGGATGCCTGAGACCTGAGGTTTGTACTCACAATGAACAAAATCACGTTACTACAGTGGTGGGATGGCTTGCACAATTCAAAATATTGAGCAGAATAGGACCAGACGCTCTACGATAGAATCTTATATTCCGCTATAAACCTTTGCCGGGAGCACCTCTCAAACATTGGCAATCTTTGCTTTGTGCCGGGGTGCATTCTTAATTTTGGATATCGGACATTGCGAGAAGAAGAGAAGTCTTTCTGCTATAACATAGAGAGTAGACCCGAAAAGAGTACTTGATCGTAGAATTCGTCCGGCGTGTTGCAGTACTTGTTCGCAAAATCTGGTGGTCTTTTTTGGGAGCGCTCTCACCAGATACATTATGTAATCGAGCACGTGATCAGGCATCACGAACATGATGAAGGTGTCACTGCATGCACGACATCGACGCATACCTTACCGTTGCATCTCGAATTGGATTCTGTCTGTGACCCGCGTCCTGCGAACCGCCGTCTCCAAGCACAATGTGCTGTTTCATGCCACCTCGACTGTTTCCTTTGCCTTTAGTGTGGCGTTAATAGATGGACCCTAAGCGTCCGTGGCTGTCAAGCCAAGCGCGTCGCAGTTCGCATTATTGTGACAGATCTCGATCTAGGCCAAGTCATCGACCCTTCTCCACTTGCTCGACCCGCTACTGCACAAGCGAAAAGCGTCGAAGGGTCACAATGCTTCGTTAAGGTAGTCGTCGGAGAAGGGGGCCCTTTGAGGAACGCAAACAATGTCCATAGTAGCAGTGGCACGCTCTGAAGACATCCAACAGCGCGTTAGAAGTGAACTAGGCCCGTTCGGACGTGTAACCTGTCGCTTTTGTCGTGGTGACGTAACTCATCCCAAATGAGAGAGCAGAGAGGGTGAAACGGTGGTGTAAAAGCAGCGATTAAGGGGGAGATTGCGGCAGGCGGAAGGAGCCAATGAAGTCATGGGGAATGGGGTGCGACGCCTTGCCGCTTCAATGGAGGGATGGGAGGGAAGTCGAGACTGAGGCCGCCTTCCCTTCCTTGTTTTGAAAAAGGTTGAGATCATTCGCGCCAAGACGACATTCTTGCATCCGCCCAAATCTCAATCTCCCTGAACCTCTCCGAACCTCGTTTCTTCCTCACGCAATCCATCACACCCACCCCCAATTACACTCCACATTCTTCCTCCATCCATCTTCCGGGCATCACCTTACCTTCATCCTTCTACTGGCACACCACCAGTGGCCTTTTCACCTGTACAACCTACTAATTGCATTTGATACCCGTTGTCGCACTCCGACAACACTGAGTTTTTCATCATGTCTGTGGTGAGTCTCACTCGCTCCCGCGCCTTCCATCAACACTGCGCGAACGCTGACTACCGTTGCACAGAATCGTCCAACCAACGCAGCACAGAAGGAGGCAAATGTCAACCAGAAGCTCCAGCTCTATGGCATCTACTCAGGTACGTTGATGAGTGCCCCACTGCTTGGGAATGCGGGGATCTTGGCCGGATTACAGCTGACCTCACTCTTCCTACAGCCTTTGCAAACGGCCGTGTTCCATCCGTAAGTCTTCAGGATGCCATCCATTCATCATGTTGAGGGCTGATCAATTGTTGTGATAGAACAAGCAAATCGATGTTGCCCTGAACTCTGCCATCGCATCAAAGCCTCTATCAAACCCGTCGTCTAAGCTCTCCGAAGAAGGACGCCACATTGTCGCCGATCTTCGCGATGTCATTGAGCAAGCGAAGTCGCTTCTTCTGACTAAGAATGAAGGCAATCTGCTCCAAGATTTCATCTGGCAAACTGGCCAAATTTCAGGCGGTCAAACCAAACGACCTGGTGCACCTATTGACAAAGGCACCGCGCAGCAGCATGGCAACCAGGCTCTCGAAGGCCTGAGGACATTAGGTTCCCTGATGTTGTCAAATGGCCAATTCCGTAAACTCTGTCAGTAGCTCCCTTTGCTCGTGTCCTTTGTATTCTGCTAACGGGATTATAGTGAGCGACGCAAGCGTTCTGCTCCGTGACATCGCTGGTGACGCAGCTCAGAAGAGCGCAACCATGATTAATCCGCCGGAGGATCGACTCAATCAAATCGATGAGCCTGCAGCGGATAACACATGGCACGATGCTCCAAACCTGTCGCCAGGTAATCTCAAAGCTCAGGCCAGAGATCATTATAATAAACAGAAGCCATTCTCTCGTAGTGATATCCAGAACGCGAAAGGTGACGCGACCCAGAATGCCCACCCTGATGGCTCGCGTGATCCGGCAGACGCAGCCAAGCTAGAGGCGGACTCACGCAATCAAGGCACCGGCTCCGGTATGGATCCACATGCCGGTGCTAATGCTGCAACTGGTAACTTGCGCGGTACTGCCTCGGACAACATTCCTGACGAGACCAAGGACAAAGCTCGTGATAGTAAGAATAGGACTACAGACTACATGAGGACCAAAGTACCAAGAGAGCGTCGAGAGCAGACGATTTTCCGTCTCAAGAAGATGATTGTCGAGATTCAGAGCCACTCCGACTGTGAGTATTTCACAAGTAATCAAGTCGCGGGAACATACACAATGCTTATACCACTCCAGATCAGCAAGCTGTTGAGACTCTCTTATCACTCGCCGAAGAGTATGGAGGACACAGCAAGAACCTCTCCCAGCAGGGTGTTGGAAGCGTTAAAGGTGCCCACAGCGACACTGCATTGACTTCAGCTGAGACTGACCTCAAGGTTCGTTTAGGACTCATGTCTGAGAACGGCGGAATGCTGACCTCAATCAAGACATTGCTCGAGCGTTTCGCCAACTCGACCTCTGCAGATGATCTGGTCGATTCAATCAATGCTATTTACCGTGACGCCGACAAAGACCCTGAACTTAAGGGCTGGTTCAAATCCCTAGATCGTTACGTTCGCAAATGCCTGAAGGAGCAAGGGTTCATCATGCAAGATGCCGCCACCGAGGAATGGAATCAGCTTTCTGACAAGGGCAACTCTCTCCTCAGGGATCGCTACAAGGACCACACTAACCGTGTGCTTGACGAGTTCAAATTTTTCGGGCTGCAATTCGACGAGGACGCCCAGAATAAGCGTTTCGCTGCATCTATGCAGAAGCTGTTCAATGATCTCGGTAATGACCAAAATGGCAAGCCAACTTTCAAGACGCATCTCGTCAAGGACTTAAGCTCTGTTATCGTACCTGGCATCTTTGAGAGTGTCCGATATGTGCCTATTCCCCGTATCGAGTATACTGACCCCATGGTCGATATGATTGTTGAAAATTTGATTATTGAGAGTGATAACTTGACTCCTAATTCTTTCGAATTCGGAAGCGACAATTACTTTCGTTGGGGACGCAAGACCGTCACAAGTAAGAACAAGAACAAGGTCATGGTCTCAGTCTCTGGTGTGCAGATGGATTTGAAGGACGTTAGCTACTACGTCAATAAGAAGCAAGGTTTCCCATCACTTAAGGATACAGGTGTCATGGATATTTTCATGGGTGGCTCAGGCTTCAGCTTCAAGATTGCTATGGAGACTGCAGATAAGTCCGACCGCCAGCATTTCTTCAAGATCAATACTGTGACTGTGGACATTAAGAGTCTCACCATCAAGCTCAAACAGTCCAAGCACAAGACTCTCTTCAACATCTTCCGGCCGCTGATGTTTGCCATCCTCCGACCTGCTGTTGGCAAGGTTCTCGAGAAGCTGATCAAGGATCAAGTCCACAACGCGGACGCGAAAGCTTACGCTGTCTACCAAGAGGCCGAGCGTGCTTCTAAGGCAGCTCGAAACAGCCCAGAAGATGCACCCAATATCTACAGTCGCTACGTCACCGCTGCCCAAAAAACCTTCACCAAGAAGCAACAGAAGGCCCAGGATGATTCTGCCGACAAGAAGGCTAACGTAGCAATGACCCAAATGGACTCCATATTTCCTCAGATCAAGCTTCCAGGTGGCATCTCAACCAAAGCAACTGAATACAAGCAGCTCGCCGTCAAGGGTGACAAATGGGAATCCGAAGTCTTTGGTATCGGGTCTGCTGCGCAGACTTCCAACTTACCTCGTGTCACACCAGTCAGCCGGAAACCCCACAGCGCTACTAAAGGTGCAGTACGTGGTCCTCAAAATCTTGAGCCTGGTACATCTACCTTTGGCCAAGCGGAGTCAAGAAATGAGCCATCATATGGTCAAGCCGGCGGCTCATACGGTCAGAAAAACGGCTCCAGCGGCTTCCGTAACCAAGTCGATCAGGCCTTTGACAGCCCCATGAAAAACACCTCTACTGTCCCCAACGGAGGTGTCTCCAGCGGCAACGTCTCCAGCGGCCAAGGGCACACCACCCTCGGCATGAACAACCCGGTCCTTAGCGGTAGTGCATAGATACGCGATACCCCGTTCCAATCATCTTGCGTGGGGCGCTGGCTCATGCGGAAGATTTGGCTGCTTTTTGTTTGATGATACCACTATCGCGGATGACACAAATTGTGGATAACACGTAATGGCATGGTGGAAGTTGATGGTGGGTGTGGAGAGAGAAAAAAGGGGCCGGTTTTCTTTGTGTTCGTCAGTCTCGTGCTCATTAATCATGTTCTTCGGTGGAAGCCTCCGTCCGGTTGTCTTATAAATTTCAGCTGTCATGCCTGAGGTCCGACCCCTGCCATGCGGGACGATGATGGATGGCATTGGTAGCTGCCAGACTTTCAAATGGCATGACAATGGGGTGTTCTCCTTCGTGTATTACTTCCTAGTACCTAGGCAACAGCAGTTCAATCGTGTATCTCAATCCATATCAGATACCAGTCTTCGTCAAGGTCTCATTAGCATTGCTCAAAGGAAGCAAGACCGACTTCCTCGACAGCCTAGCGTTCTGATTGTGCAAGAACATTGCAAGAGCCCCTGTTACAATCACGTATGACTTACGCATCTCGCAGCATGAACTTTAGCCTCATGGCTCCCACTGTCACGTACATTCCATAAATCAGCCACCAAGACCTTAATCGGGGTTTGATGTTTTCAGGCAGATGTCTTTCGGTAAAGACATGATCAACATTCACTGTGTGATGAGGCTATAACAACACCTAATGAGACAGACATCAAAACCATCAACACCGCTGACACACCCACACCACAAACGTTGGTACGTTCATCACTCCGCAATTTTACCAGACCCTCTATTTAAAAACCACGGAACTCTCCTCCCTTCTAGGTTCCTTACCCAGCCAATATGGCTTCGCGACATATTTCACCCCGTCAACATCAGGAGCCAACCCCTGACGAAGCGAAGCGAGTCACGCGACAGACGGTAGGAAAAGGCAGAAACACCTCGACACCCGGGGCATTTCCCTTCCTCAAGCTTCCAAGTGAGTTGAAAAGTAAGTCATCTGTTCATTCGTTCTTCATAATTATTTCCTACCAATCATCCTCCTATACCTCTCTGCAACGCTGACTCTACAATCGCACAGATGAAATCTACAAGTACGTACTGACTAGCCCGCACATGTTGCGGCGTTGTGAATCGATTCAAGCACATCGGACAAGACGGATGGTCGCTACCTTCAGCCCTCAGTCTTTGAGAGCCACGCATCGGAATGAGGTGCTGCTGTCTCAATGGAGAGATACGGCACTACTGTTCACGTGTCGTACCATGTACAACGAAGGGCTCAGCATCCTCTACAGCCACAATAAACTCCACTTTCCCATTCTCACCAAGGGGGTGATGCTAAACCAACGACAAGGAAGCAGCTTCTCGCTCTTGACGAGCGTAAGCATTGACTATTCTTACACATTCCTGAGCGCGTGGGATGTGTACCGACGCCAGGTCTTCTGGACCATGGAGGTGGCTCGACAGGTTGACTCCACGATCAGCAAGGGCGTCAGACAACTCACCGCCGGCTGCCCAAGGCTCAAGACTCTCACACTGCACATCGTCTCGTTCGCGGCTTTCGCACACCTTACCACTCTCGCCGCGCACGACATGTGCAAGACGACGATTGCGCTGTCGGCACTGACGGATCGCTTGGACTGCCTGACCGTTGTCGGCATGCCGGAGAGAAGAGGTTTGCATGGCGTCTTCCGCCCACGGGATGGGGCGAGCATGGTCGCCACTGGGTACGCTGGCTCAGAATACGCGCTGCTGAACAGTATTGCCCCTGTGGCACGATGGGAACAGGAAGCAAGGCAGGTTCTGTGGGAGCCACACGTCCCTTGGCCCGGTCTGAAGGTGAGTAATGACTTCATCTTCCGAGATAATCAAATCGCCAGCCACGAGCCGTTCCGACTTTACGAGCATGGCAACGAGCACCGTCGAGGCATTGCGCCGCGATCCATGAAAGCCCAGAAAGAACAAATTTGGCATCTGAGGCGGTCGAAGAGGGATGCAGCGGGAGATGGTACTGCGACTCCTGCTCACTGAAAGAGCAAATCACGATCCCAGACTGGCTCAACAGGATCTACGATATCCACAGTACAATCCCCCTCACCGAGGAGGTGTTTCATCGGCGACAGAGGCTCTGATTGATAGGTCTGTAGATTTAGAATGCAAAGATGGAACAACCCTCGACATCTAGAATAATAATAGCTCCCCCTTGGAAGAATCCAGCGGCAGTCTAGCGCCAAATGTGTCAGGTTCAGCTCGGTAGGGATTCCATCATCACGATTATCAATGTATTATTATATTATCATGACCATCATAGTTTCGTGAGGAAGCACCCCCATCCAGTAGTCGGGTATAATTGACGCCCAGGTTGGGAGTCTGCCTTGCCAATCGGGGCGGACTGGTGGCTGCCTCGCGGCAAGGAGCCCTTGCCCTGTGCGGTGGCTCGTTCACCTGCTGCGCCCGCCCAGACCCACCCCCGCCTACGGACTACAGTGACCTTGTCTCCTCTCGTCAGCACCGTGGTCGTCGCAGCTACATGTTTCACGGAGCTCCCTCTCATATCGAGCTTCTCTGCGTGGGGGATGCATGTCTCGCTTCAACGCTGATGTCCCCCAATCGCTAATGTCTCTCTCAAGGCGGCCAATGGTGGTTCTAGCGCCCGAGCTTCCATCCTGCCATTGTTCCCTGACAAGTGACAACATCCCGTCCTTCTACGAGACCTTTCATCAAGGGGCCGGCTGGAGGTCGACGTCGAACAGACGCGTATCATACGATCGCTGATGCTACTGCGGAGCTTGCATCCAGCTGCAGTTGACTTGCCAATTGACGACCGTCCCTCTCGCCGGGGAATGGGCCTAAAGTACAGCATCTATGTCGATGCAGCTCATACTCGCAGCGACCGACAGCACCTAGGAGACATGGTCGACGTCGCCCACAACCTATCCAGCAATCAATCCAAGTGGAGTCAGCGCACTAAACTCGGGCGTCGTCCCCATTGATCAGGCCAGCGCATCCTCTCACCACCCTACTGCACGCTCGACCCCCAAGCCTCGATGGGCTGCAGTCACGGGGTGGGCGGCTTGGTCGGGGCGCAGACATCTCATGCAGGTGCACGCTTAATCTCCCCGGCTGCGTGGTGAACACCTCTCCGTCGTCTCCTGTTCGCCCCAGACCATCTCTTCTCTTTCGCGTTCTGTTTTACGCGATTCAGGCTAGACGATGTTCGAAGTGCATTTGTGGGAGAGGGCAGACCCATGCTAGTGGAAGGATTCAGGCTACCACCACACCACCACTCACCTTTCCTGGGCTCACAATTCAGGCGTCTGCCTCTGTCTGCCTTCATCCTCTACCAGACTCATCTTGTCTTTCTCTCTTGCCTCGCAGCAATTGCCCGTCTTCTTCACTCTGTGCGGGCGCTGGTGCCTCACGCCCACCGTCTCCCGACAAGGATTGCCCCGCGCTCACTCTGATAGTGTCAGATATATACCAAGCCTGGCCGGGCAAACCCATCCTTCTCGATTCTTTCTTCACTCCATCTTCTCAATCACGCGCCCATTCGCTTCATACACTGCCCTTCGTAGTCTATCCTTCTACGCCCTTTTACCCGCAATCACCCAGATGAAGATGGATCACCAATTCCCTCCCCATGCTCCCCCCATTCCGCCGCCGGTGCCAATGCCCCACCCGCAGTTCCCTGCCATGGGCATGGATCATGGGCATGGTCGCGGTCATGAGATGCCCATGGACCCCCTGATAGACGACTTCCAGAGAGCCAACATTCAGACCATCGAGCCGCGCTTTGAGCCAGGAAGCTTTGATGACCGTCCCCTCAGGGGTGGCCGTGGCCCAAACCCTCGTCGTACTTCGAATGGCAACGCCAAAAAGCCGATGAGCTATGAAGGCTTCATCTTCACCAAAGTCAAACCTGAGCATGCCGGCCAGAGGGAGACGTGGGCCGTGGCCAGGCGGGCAGTCATGCCTGTGAGCCAGGCGGAATTGAGAGGAAAAGTCAACGTCAAACCATCTTTGTTTTCCAGGGAAAAGCCTGTAATGGAACAGTTTGGAAGTTTGCACGAGAACCAGCGACGCCAAATTGATCGCCTCATCGACGATCGGATGCGTATGGACGATCCAAATTTTGAATATCAGCTTGCATTCATCAAGGTT
>JAABUH010003206.1_pt1 | contig 14378 bp, 11 predicted proteins | sample 5559121 | NCBI WGS metagenome assembly JAABUH01 (sample SAMN10711871, study PRJNA513364) | rock metagenome | isolation source: Antarctica rocks | place: Antarctica: Victoria Land, Battleship Promontory nord | collected 2015-12-28 | reverse complement strand
TTCCGGCTTTCATGCCGGCTTGGGCTTCGCCAGTAGCTAGCAGGCTCGCCGCTCCATCTGGCCGACACCCAGGGGGTACCCGGTTCGTCATCCTACGGACTGATCGTTCCCCTTCGGCTGCTCTCCACCATCTCACGATGACGCAGTTGCCGTCGGGTACCGCCGGGAACGTGGCCGGCGCAGAAAGACTCTCACTTTCCTGTCTGAACACCTCCTCAGGCGTACTAGCATCGATCTTCAGATCGTCATGGGAAGGGCCGCGCGGCAGCGCCGGTCCTGGGCCGTCCCACCATGCTGCTTCTCGGCTGCCATGGCGCGGCGTGATGGGATGGTCGAGCCACTCACGGAAGTGCTTCCCTGCTCCACTCCGTGGCAGGAGACCGGACTAGGAGGTATGCGAACACGGAGCTGCGCCGGAAAGGAGTGTGTCACGGGGCCGCTGATCGTATTCCGGCGAGATGCGGCGGTATGGTGCTGCCGTGGGACGGGCCGGCGCCGGCGCTGACGCGCGGCGCCTCCACCGGACGATCTGAAGATCGATGCTACGCATCCTGGCGGGGCCTGTGCAGTGTGAAACTGTCCATTCATGAACCCTGCGAGAGGGAGGGGGGCGTCCTCATCCACACATCCTGGTCGCTACGTAGTGCACCAGATTGCTTTCCGAGAAGCTGTCGCTGGAGACCAGCACGTAGATGGTGTTGCGGGAGAAGCCGAGCCAGTGGATGCCATCCGGGAAGGTGCCCGTCACCGCGCTGCACGTGCCCGCGGTTGCTGCCGTGCCGGTGGCGAAGAGCGGGGGAGCCCCGTTCTTGCGCTGCTGTTCCTGCACCAACACGAAGTTGGCCGCAGAGCGGTAGGTTCGCGAAAAGATCACCGAGGCCGACGCGGTGCCGCCGCCTCCGGGTGAGCCGCCCTCGCCCGATCCACTGGAACGGTACAGGGCGCCGTGCGGTCCGGTCGGCGGACCGGCGCTGATGAAGCCAGACGGCGCTTGCCACCTAGAGTTGCCGCCGATGGAACCACCCGAGGACCCTCCGCTGCCGTTCGAACCGTTGGACGGGTTGGTCACCGGCACCGGCGAGGTGAAAACGAGCTGGGCTGGCGAGGGCTGCTGATCAAAGGTGATGGAGGTGACCCGGTAGGTGTAATTGCCCCCGTACCGAGCCGGCAATCCGCGCACCTGCACCTTGAGAATCAGCAGATGCTGATCGTCGACCCAGATCTTCACCTTGCCGTATCCCCGTGTCACCGTGTTGCATTGCTGTTTGCCATGCGCGTTGATGGTACACGAGGAAGTGGTGGAGGAGGCGGCGGCGGGGTGCACCTCGACCACATCGGCGGTGCGGCCGAGGTAGTGCTGCTGGCCGAGCAATCGGGCGTGTACGCCACCCCGGAGGTGGTTGTACTGATCGACATAGCCACCGATGGTCTGCGCGATTGGGGGAAGCACTCCCCCCGTGCTGAGAAAACCGGCGGTCGCGGGACTGCTGTTCTTGGGCAGCGGCATGCGAATGGCCACGCCGTCGATGTCGCGATACCATACCGCGTAGCTGCCGCCGTTTGCCGCGTACACTGAGGTCTGCGTTTCCAGCGGCGGACTGGATGTTCTGCTTTCGGTGCGGAAGTGCGTGTAGTCGGCAATGGCCCAGGTGGTGGTGATGTGCGTCGCGCCCAGATCGGTAGCCCCTCTCGCCTGGACCAGGTCGTCCTGGGACGAACCATTCGTCAACTCCGCCGTGCCTGAGGAGGCAACTGGTGGCGCCACGCTCTGTGCGGCGCGGATCAGCAATGCGGCGGCGCTGGCCGACCCGCTGCCGCGCGGGTGGAGCGGAAGCAGGGCGAGGACCAGGGCGATCGCTGCGGCCAGGGAGACCGCCCCCACAGCGGGAACACGGCAGCCGAACCGGTCGAGGGGCGAGGGATGTGCCGCGGCCAGCGTGTGCCGCACCCGGCCTCGGTACGCCGGGTTGGGCAGAGGGATGGCGGCGCGATACTGCGTTATGACTCCGTCGGTGTCGCTGTGGTGATCGGTCATATCGGGTTCTCCTCAAGGTAGTGGCGGAGGGTATGCAGCCCGCGCTGCACCAATATCTTTGCTGCAGGCTCGCTCCGATGCAGGGCGCGAGCGACCTCCGCGAAGGGAAGATCAGCGGCATAGCGCAGCGCCAGCGCGTCGCACTGCTGCCGGGTCAGTGTCGCCAGCGCGGCGTGAATCGCCGCGCGTGTTTCGGCGCTCAGGGCCGCCGCCTCCGGCCCAGGGGAGGGGTCAACCAGCCAGGAGAGGTCCGCCTCCTGGCTGGTTCCACGGCGTGTCCGGTAGCCGTCCACCACGGTGGTGCGAGCGATGGCGAACAGCCAGGGACCAAAGGCGCCGCGTGCCGGGTGAAAGGTACGAATTCGCGCCAGGGCCTTGAGAAAGATGGCGCTGACCGTATCCTCCACCTCCGCCGAGCCGGTGCGGGCGGCCACATATCGCTCGATGCGAGCAACGTAGCGGTCGTACAGAACCAGAAAAGCTTCACGATCAGTCCGCGCCGCGGCCGCCAGCGCGTCATCAGTCGTCGTCTCCGACGAGAACGACGCACTGACCGTCATCGACAGCATCGTAAGACCTACCTTCCATCGCCTCGTACCTATTAGTACGGAGCTTCGCTGGAAAAGTAACGGGGAGCGGGATGCTCAGTGCCGATCGACTGTGCTCACCGCGAAGGTGCGCCTGTCTCGTGGTCGTCCCATGCGGTAGCCGTGCCGCTCGACACAGAGTCGAGCCGCACGGCCAGGTCACAAACGAGTGGAGACAGACCCTTCTACCATCCGGCGATGGCGATGCTTCCACCATCGCGCAGGACAACATGGAGCGTATAAGAACCGGAGACACGCACCCGACTTGCGTAGTGGTAGATCTGGCTCCCGGCATGAACCGGGATCAGTGTGCGGTTCAGATTCCGTGTTCCGGCAGTGAGCGAGAAGCCCAGGATACCGCTGTTCGAGGCGACCTGCCAGTGGAAGGCAACGCCATGGCCGGTATGTGCAACACGGAAGCGTGACACGAGTGCGGCAGTGGGGCCCGAGCCGCTGAGAATCGCCAGGCTGTGGTAGGCGATCGGACCGGTGCCCAGGGCCAGTGGCGTGGTCCCGCTCGGTATGCCTGCCACCACCGGGGTGGGGTTGTCGTTGTTCCCGGTGTAGACGCCGAGTTGGCCGTTGTCGTTCAGGCCCCAGGCGTAGAGCTTGCCATTCGAGCCAATGGCTAGACCGTGCGCCTGACCCGCCCCGATAGCCGTGGCCCCGACCGGTAGATCCACCAGCACGGGGACATTGCTGTCCGCAGGGTTGGAGTTACCGAGCTGACCGTGGTCATTTGCGCCCCACGAGTACACCTTTCCATTGGAACCCAGCGCCAGAGACGAGCCCACCTCCCCGGCGACAGCCGTTGGCGTCACCGCGGCTGGCAGACTCACCTGCACCGGAAGGTCGCTATTATTAATGATGGAGCCGTTGCCCAGTTGACCGCTTCCATTCCAGCCCCAGGCGTAGAGTTTTCCATTTGAGCCGATTGCCAGACTGTGACCGTCTCCCGCCGCGATGGCGATTGGTGTCACTCCGGCTGGCAGACTCACCTGCACCGGAAGGTCGCTATCGGTGGTAGTCCTGTTGCCCAGTTGACCGTTGCTGTTATAGCCCCAGGCATAGACGTGCCCATCCGAGCCGATCGCTAGACTGTGGTCGTCTCCCGCCGCGATGGCTGTTGCCCGCACGCCACTCGGCAGGTGCACCGCCACCGGGGAATTGCTCCCGTTGGTGGTCCCATCGCCCAGCTGACCGTTGCTGTTCGAGCCGGAGGCGTAGACGTTTCCATCCGAACCAAGCGCCAGGCTGTGACAGCAGCCGGCGGCAACCGCCGTCGCGGTCACCCCGCTCGGCAGTTGCACCACCACCGGGGTGGAGCTGTTGTTTCCGGTCCCGTCGCCCAGCTGACCGTTGAAGTTACTGCCCCAGGCATATGCCTTCCCGTCCGAGCCGACGGCCAGGCTGTGCGACGCTCCCGCCGCCAGGGCGGTTGCCGTCACGCCGGCTGGCAGATTCACGGCAACCGGGGAAGTGCTGTCGGTGGTGGCGCCATTGCCCAACTGTCCCAGGGTGTTTGTCCCCCAGGCATAGGCGGGGCCATGTGTCCCACTGGCCTGAAGCGGAGCCGGTCCTCCCAGCGCCAGTGGGATCCCTCCTAGCAGTACGGCCGGGGCGAGGACCCGGACCATCCATGAATACCAGTTTCGTTGCATTGCTGCTCTCCTGTCGTGTTGGCGTATGCGTCGATATCTGTGATGGCAGTACGGATGGCGCGGAAGGCGGGCGAGTCTTCCTGCCCGCCTCCCGAACGCGTGCCGTCGTGTTAGCGCACGTGAATAATGCGGACCATGCCGAGCATGAAGTGCGGCTTATTGGTGGCCTTGTGGCCCGGATACGAGAACGAATCTGGCACAAAGCACAGGAGGACGTAGTTGCCCGGCCGTAGATACGTTCGCGGCCACATGGTGCTTCCGGGGGAGAGAACGGACCAGTCACCGACGTTGCGCACCCAGGACGGGGTCGGCCCTGAACTGTTCTGCATCAGCGCCATCTTCACGTCCGCCATCGTCTTGCCGGGGGCAATACCAGCTATGTCCAGCTCGTGTGGCTCGTGCCCGCTGTTCGTAAAGCGTATGGTATCAAAGCCGGCGGGAAGCGTTGCGGGGCCACGGAAGTGGAAGTCAACCGCTTTCACGAAGCCCACCGAGGCCGGCGGCGGGCCGCCGGCGCCGGTGACGGTCACAAAGGTGACGGGGGAGCTAGGGTTCTTCTGCTGCGTCAGCTTATCCAGTGAGAACACCGCGTAGGCGCCTGCCGAAAGGTTGAAGAGGCCCACCTGCGTGGTGCCATGGTAACTCCCCACACCGCCGATGAACTGAACCATGGAGGCCAGCTTGTTCAGCTGACCGGTGTGCATCAATCGAGCCACGGCGGCCGTCGACACGCCCGGGTGAAGCTGTGCCAGGCTCACCGACGTCAGGTCTTGCTTACCGGGCGTGGTGAGGCGCAGCGTCAGCGTTCCCGCCGGCAGGTGCGAGGGAAAGGCGCGCATGATGTTGTTGGGCGTCACGTTGATCGTGGAGTCACTGTGCGTGGCCGCTGCGTGGCCGAGTGACGGGGCCAGGAAGGCGCCGGCCAGCGCCGCCGTGGCCAGGGTGCGATTCAGAATGCGGTGCATGATGTCCCTTTCATTTGAACGATGTGTGTAGTCGTTACTCTCAGCAATCGTCGGGGCTCGCGCGCCCCGTTCAGTCTTCGTCTTCCGCTTCAGCACCTCCTTGCCCGCCCGGGCCTTCCTCCACGCTCCCATGCCCTTCGGGCCAGTCGCCGTCGATCACTTCCAGAGCAGCGGCAGTGGACCGTACCACTACGCGCTCCCCGGTCTGGATGTGGCGTATCTCGACCCGGCATACCGCCTCGCCGTTCCACCAGCAACGGATCAGGTATGCGCCATAGGCCATGAGCATGAACTCTTCCTCTATTACTCCGGTCGGGATCAGCTGTCCGGCCGGAAACTGCCGTATCGACACCAGCAGCGTACGAGGGCGCTCTTAGCAAATCCTTAATACAGATCAGGAATAAAGATTCGAGCGCTGGTTAAGCCGGAAACCTGAGATTTGGTTGCTACTGCAACGGTAGCGGGAGAGGACCGGCTTCAGCGCAAGACGGTTGACTGACGAGCATCGCGGTTACTCCGCCAAGGGTGGCACACGTACCCCGCCCAGGGGAGGGCACGCGTGGATGTCCGTCATGCAGCGGTATTACCGTGGGTGGTGAACCCTCACTCGCTGCGCCGATACCCCGCATGAAGGGGGCACAGGCAGTGCTGGCCTGCGGGCCAGTCCCGGCCAGGATACCCCCCATAGGGGGCACAGGCAGGCCGGGCTACCAGCCGTAGACGGCACGAGAGTTGGGCGACCAGTAGGTCGTAACCGGTCGAGAGCGGCAGGTAGCCCGCTCCCTTGTGGACGGGATCGGCCCGCAGGCCGACACCACGGTTCCATCCGGCCAGGACACCCCGCCATGGGGGCATACCCCGCGGAAGGGGCCACACGGCAGGCGGGCGGGCTACGGGCACCGTAGCATACCTCGGCCTGCGATTCGCTTCAGTCACCAGTCTTGGACTTCAGTCGATCAGACCTGTCTCAGCCCTCTCGTGCGCCAGCGCAACCAGCTCATCCAGCACCAACTCGTGCCCGCTCGTCCAGGCCCGTGAGTACTCCTCGCCCAAGAGCTCCCGCGCACCGGAGAGTATGGCATCGTACTGGGAGCGATCAACCGGGTTGAGCGGTGTGTTGGTCTGGGTTCGCAGCGTGGGGGCGCCGCTGAACAGCGTGACGCCGGTGAGCGTCTGTTCGGTGGCGAGCAGAGCAGCAGCGATACCCTCCAGGCTCACGACGATCGCCCCCTTCTCTCCCTGCTCTTGCGCTAGCAGCAGGGCCTCCCGGTACCGTCCGAATGCGTCGCTGAAACGCCCTTGCCGGCGGGCCACGTGCCCCAGGTTTACCGCGGCGACAAACCAGCTGCGCTTGACACCCAGCTCCCTGGCCAGTGACAAGCTTTCTTCCAGCAAGGCCCGGGCCCGCTGGTACTCACCCAGCTCCAGCTCGAGGGCCCCAGGTTGTTTAACTCCTGGAGAGTGGCCACAGGTGCGCCAATCTCTCGGTCCAGCGCCAGAGCGTCCTCGTGAAACCGACGCGCTCGTTGGTACTCACCACACTCCTGTGACAGGATTCCCAGGTTCCCGAGCGCGTCGGCCAGTCCTTCTTTGTTTCCGTGCTTGACACAGAGCGCGCGCGACTCCTCCAGTAGTTCCGCTGCCCTCCCATACTCGCCCTGATCCTTGAGCACCAGCGCCAGGTTGGAGAGCACACGTGCGATACCCGCCTCGTCGCCCGCCTGACGTTTCAGCGCCAGGCTCGCCTGGTAGTTTCGGGCGGCCTCGGCGGTATCGGTCTGATAAAAGGCCAGGGCGCCGGCGGCATTGAACGCTGTGGCGCGTACCTGTGCCGGCACACCCTGGTCCTCGCCGCCTCGTCCGAGGAGTTGGGCAAGGACCGAGCGCCCTTCACTCAGATGCCCGCGCATAAACCAGAAGCGCCAGATTGAGCCGGTGATGCGAAGACCTGCTTCCACTCTGCGCTCTTCCAGCGACCCGCGCAATGCCGCGCGGATGTTATCGTGCTCTGTCTCCAGCTCATGCAGCCAGCGGCGCGCATCCGGCCGGCGCAGCTCGTTCACGGCGATCTCCGCCAATGCCACATACACCTCCATGTGACGCCGACGCGCATCCTCCGCCTCCCCAGCCCTGATCAAGCGGTCGCAGGCGTACTGCCGCACCGGTTCCAGCAGCCGGTACCGAACCGCCTCATCGGCCGCTCCCTCTACCACCACCAGCGACTTATCCACCAGCGTCGTCAGCAGATCCAGCACGTGTACCCCGTCGTGCTCGTCGCCCAACGCTTCCAGCCGTTCCAGTGCCCATCCACCGTCAAATACGGCGAGGCGCCGAAACAGCCGCTGTTCCTCTTCGTCCAGCAGCTCATAGCTCCAGTCCAGTGCGGCGCGCAGGGTCTGATGCCGCGCATCACCGGCGTCACCGGGGGTGAGCAACCCCGGTGCATCCGCCAGGCGATCAGCAATCTGGCCAACCGAGAGTGCGCCGATCCGGCCTGCCGCCAGCTCGATCGCCAGGGGAATACCCTCGACCTCCCGGCAGATACGCGCCACCGCTGCCCCCGTGCGCTCCGTCAGGGCGAAGGACGGCCGGCGAAACCGCGCACGCTCGATAAAGAGCCGCACTGCCTCGGATTCGGCAAGTTCCTCAACCGATGCCGAGCCTGTCTCCGGAATAGAGAGCGGCGGCACAACCGCCGTCACTTCACCAGTCACACCAAGCCGCGCCCGACTCGTCGCCAGAATCTGCAGTCCGGCGCATGCCTGGAGCAGCGCCATGGACAGCCGCGAGCAGGCGTCGAGCAGATGCTCGCAGTTATCCAGGATTAACAGCGTATCTCGACCTCGCAGGTGCTCGATGAGCGCATCATTCCAGTTCCCACCGGACGGCTCCTCCACCTCTAGCACCCTGGCCACCGTTGCGGGGACCAGGTTCGGGTCGCCAAGCGAGTCGAGGCGCACCATCCACACGCCATCTGGGTACGAGTCCAGCAGGTTCCTCCCCAGGCGCAGTGCTAGCCGGGTCTTGCCGGCGCCGCCCACGCCCGTCAAGGTCAACAGCCGCGTGTCGGAGAGCAGATCCGCAAACTCGGCCACCTCCTCTTCACGGCCGACAAAGGTGGAAAGCGGAACCGGCAGGTTGTGCATTGGGAGAGTTCGGTCCCCGTCGGTCACAGCCGCGTCCGCCGCGGCGCTCCCACTCGCCAGGATCACTGCGTGCATCCGCCGGCTGCTCTCATCCGGCTCGGCATCCAGCTCCACCGCCAGCACCTCCCGCAGCAGCGCGTACTGCCGAAGCGCCTGCCGGCGCTGCCCCGCCGCAGCATAGAGGCGCATCAGCGCCACGTGCGACTCCTCCAGGGTTGGCTCGCACTGAATCGCCTGCTGCAGCGCCTGCATGGCCTGCTTTAGCTCGCCGCGGGCCTCGTGCCGCCGCGCCACCTCTAGAAGTAGCTGCAGATAGGTCTGGCGCAGCCCCTCTCGTCGCCAGGTGGCCCAATCGTCATAGAGGTCATCCGGTAACAAATCTCCGGCGTAGAGCCCGAGCGCGGTGTGGTAGAGCGCCGGGTCGTCCGATCGCCGCGCCGTGGAGGCCGCCGATTCAAACGCATCCACGTCAACCCATAGCCCACCATCGGGCGGAAGCGACAGCAAGCCGTGCTGCAACCGCACCTCACCGGTACCGTCCGGCGTTCGTAGGGCGCGCCGCACGCCGTGGAGCGTCTGGTGCAGATTGTTCGCCGCCGCCTCCGGTGAGAGGTCGGGCCAGAGCAGGTCGACCACCTGCTCGCGCGGCAGCCGGTGACTGGGCGACAGGGCCAGCAGTTTCAACAAGCTTCGCGCCTTGCTGAGCCTCCATACCCTATCAGGGAGGTCATGCGAACCGATCCGACCCTGGAAGCTGCCCAGCAGGCGGATGGCCAGCAAGGCTCCCGGCGTCTCCTCGCGATCATCCTTCCCTGTCACACGCTGCAACTCCGCCTCCCGCGTCCGTTCCCGCCGATGCAACCATGCCGCCATTCTCTAGCGCGAGGGGAGATAGTGTGAAGGGGCGGCCGTCGTACACTGACCGGCATTTGAGCCACGCTGTGCGAGTCTCTATACTGAAGCACATTTCGCCGGGTGAGTTGTCGCGCGGTGTCCGCTTGGGCGGTGGTGCGGCCGAACGCGAGCGAATGCAACGATGGGAAGGTCCCCCCGATATGCTTCAGCGCGAACCGCAACTGCTGTCATAGCCATGGACGAGAGGGAGCGAGGCGTTGGTCGATCGGTTGAGCCACCGAGCGCGGACCAACTGATGGAACACCCCGACCGGCCTCAGAGACAAGAGCACACCACAAAGGAGCATCCCGTCACTATCTGGAATGGCGAGCATCTCTTTCGCAGCCTGATGCAGACCTGGCCGGATAGCATCGTGGTCGCGTCGCTGGAGGGAGCCATCTGTATGGCGAATCAACACACGGTCGAGGTCTTCGGATTCGACCGCCTGGATCAGGTTCTGGCCAGTAACGTGCTCGATCTGGTGGCGACGTGCGATCGCCCTCGAGCCGGCGCGGCTCTGCGAGGGCGAGCCGCGGACCAGATCCCCAGCGCCCATCACGCGGTATACACTCTGGTACGGCGAGACGGGACGACCTTTCCCGCCGAGGTCAGTTCCTCGGTAGTTGCGGACGACGAGGGGAATGTTCAGGCGCTCACCATTGTGACGCGGGATATCACCGAGCGTCAGGGTGCGGAACAGCAATACCGGGACCTGTTCGAGCACGCCAGCGACATCGTCTTTACGCTCGATTTACAGGGCAACTTCGTCTCAGCGAATCGGGCGGCCGAGCGCATGAGTGGGTACACCCGGGACGAAATCCGCCGGCTCAATATGGCACAGGTTATCGCGCCGGAATATCTGGGTCTGGCCCGCCAGATGATTGGCCAGAAGCTGGAAGGCGAACGGCGCACCACCTATGAGCTGGAAATCATCGCGACCAACGGCACACGGGTGCTGCTGGAAATCAGTACCCAGTTGCTGTACCGTGGTGGGCTACCAATAGGGATCCAGGGTATCGGGCGCGATATCACCGAGCGCAAGCGCGCTGAAGAGGAATTGGCCCAGCTCTATCAGGAGTCGGCCCGAGCCGCGGCCGAACGCGAGGCTATCCTGGGACAGATCGCGGACGGAGTAGTGATCGCCGACGCCGACGGCGCCATCGTATTCGTGAACGAAGCCGCCTGTCGGATCTATACCACCAACATGGTGGGCCTGACGGTCGAGGCGTACTCCGACGACTTTGAACTGTTTACGCTCAATGGCCAGCCGTTCCCGCCGGACGAGACCGCCCTAGCCCGGGCCGTGCGGGGCGGCGAGACGGTGTTGGTGCCGGGCATCCGAGTCCGCCGTGCGGACGGCTCCGAAGTCGTGGTCCATACCAGCGCGGCGCCACTGCTCGGCGAGGACGGCGCCTCGTTGGGCGCCGTGGTGACGGTGCGGGATATGACGGCGGAGTATGAGATGGCTCGTCAGAAAGACGATTTTCTCTCGGCCGCAGCGCACGATCTAAAGACGCCGCTAACCACGATCAAGGGACATGCACAACTACTGCAGAAACGCGCGGAGCTGGCGCCGGAGGGGGAAAAACTGGTGCAGGGATTGCAGCGAATCGACGGGGTGGCGACCAGGATGACGGCCCTGATCAACGAATTGCTGGACGTGAATCGAGTGCAGATGGGTAAGCCACTGGACCTGGTGCTCAAACCCGTCGAGTTGGTGGCGCTGGCCAGACAAATGGTGGCCGACGCGCAGCACGCCCACGAACGCCACCAGATCGTGCTGGCCGGCAGCGAGACGGCTATCCACGGTCAGTGGGACTTATACCGGGTGGAGCGCGTCTTGGGGAACCTGCTGAGCAATGCGCTGGCCTACAGCCCAAGGGGCGGCGCCGTCACCGTGACCGTCGACCGCGAGCGAGATGAATGGGCTATTTTGCAGGTGAGTGACCAGGGATTGGGGATTCCCGCCGCCGACCTCCCGCACATCTTCGAGCGCTTCCACCGCGGCGGTAACGTGGCCGGCCGCATTGCCGGCAGCGGTATCGGCCTGGCCGCAGTGCGCCAGATCGTGGAGCAGCACGGCGGCACAATCAGTGTGGAAAGTCGGGAAGGCGAGGGCTCGACCTTCACGGTTCGACTACCCCTCGGCTAGCAGTCACCGCGTCCTCAGCCGCCCCCAGTTCGTAACCTGTAACTGAAATGCAACTTCCAGCTATTGCGCTCCGATCAGTACCCGCGTAGAGTACAGGAGAGTTCTCCTTTTCTCTGGGGGCGGGTCGAATCAACCGCGGCCCGTCCCCCACTTCTCAGCGGAAAACGGGCAACTGACGCATCATACGATGGGGGAGGGGGCGGGGGCGGGTCCGGCGATTGACCGGGCCCGCCCTGGTCATGCATGTAAATGGGCCTACCACATCATACCCTGTTGTGGGGTATTCATGCTGGCCCAGCCCGCCACGCCCCTACTCCGCGCGCCGGTTCCGATGTCGAAGCGCGGCAAGCTCTGCTTCCAGCTCGGCAATGCGTCTCGACATCTCGAAGGTGAATGGGACGGGCTGTCCCTCCCGATCGACGATTCGCAGGAGGGGAACCTCGGGCACGAAGAAAATGCTCAGCCCAGTCGGATGGTACCGTCCGTCTGCGTGCGGACGCCAGGCACGGACCATGCCACCCTCGGTCTGCCAGCCGCGACACGGCTCGCCCAGGAGATCGCCGTGCGGATCGAAGACCAGATAGTTCGGCACCCCAAGCTGGAGATATCCCCATGCCTTGCCGCCCACCAGGTCGACATCGTACTCCCAGGTCGACGGGCTGGCCACTTCAATGATGAGGGCCGGCACGCCATCAACGCTCACCGCCAGCTCGGCCCGCTTTTCCGGCCCTGCCTTGGGATGAATCATGACATCGGGGCAGGGCCGCCAAACGGACCCGTCGGGCCTGGTCGCCACCAGCGTGAGCTGATCCCCGACGTGCCAGGGGAGACGGCGGGTCAGCGCGAAGTTCTTCAGGCCGGTGGAAAGCTCCCGGATCGCATCCTGATGCCAATCGGCGCCCACCAGATCCTCCTCGCAGTCATCATGCAGCCATCCCGGTATCCTCCGGGGCTGGATCGCCTGTTGAGCCATGGCCCGACCTCCTCGTTTGCTGTACTGGGCCTACCATCAGCAACAATATAGTGGCTATGACAGCGGCACATCCTCCGCCTTTGCCTCACCCTTTCTGTGTTGTTACCGCTTTCCCTCCGATTGACAGCGCCCGCTGATATGATATTGATAGATTACGCTCGACCGATGCCTCCACCCGCCTAGTCCGATAGAACAGGTGTCACGACCATGAGAACGCTTGCTTCCCCACTGCACTGCTCCACTATCGCGGCAGGTCGAGCCGTGCGCAGGGCGTCCGCTCTCGCCTGTGCTTTGATCGTTGCGGGAGGTGGCCTGGCTGCCGCTCCGTCTCACGCGGCTCCCGCCCGCGCCGGCATAACCGTCCATGGGACGGTCTTCAGTACGACCGGCGGCGCCGTGCCGTTTGCCACGGTGTTTATGGAGCATACGTCGGTCAACGCCAACTCCGCGGGACAGTACTCAGTCTCCCTTCAAACCAGTGGTGAGGCACTGGTCCATATTTGGGCGCCCGGCTACCGAGATGCGATCTACAATCTGCATCTGCCCACCTCGGTTGCCAGCGTCGGCTTTAATTTTAGCGGCGGGTTTGGCCTGCAGAACGCTTTCGGCGATCCACCAACGAGCGGCAAGCTGAGCGGCCTGCCGGTAAGCATTCCAGCGGCGACGCGATCGGTCCACTTTCACGGCTCGGCCAATGTGCCACTGCAACATACTTTCGCCGTCGAGTTGCCGGAAGGGCATGTCAAACGCTACAAGCTGAAGGTGAACGGCACGGCCTTCTCGGGCACCCTCCCGTTGAACACTCCCGGCGCCTTCCGGGTCGAGATCAACAACGTCGCCGCTATCAGTGTCTTCAACGTGCTGGTCTTCCACGGTGTGAAACCGGCGCTGCCGCAGGATCTACCCTTCCCGACAGATCCACCCGGGGGGAAGGGCAGCCAGCTGGCGACGGTCGTCCTCAACTTGATCAATGCCGCGCGGCTCGGCCTGAATTTGCCCAACCTGACGATGCAAGCGAATGTGCTGCGCGCCGCCAAGAGCCATACCGCCGATATCATCCGGGGTGGCTATTTTTATACGCATCCGCACATTGGGTCCGACGGCTCAACAGCGCAACAACGGGTAGCACGCGCCGGTTTGCACAGCGCGCACGTGGCGGAGGATGTAGCGAGCGCCGAGAACATGCGCATGGCGGTGCTCGGCCTGCTCACCAGCCCCATCCACCTGGCTAATATTATTGGAAACTACCGATATGCCGGCGTCGGCGTTGGTCACAGCGGATCCGCCTACATTGTCACCATTGACTTTGTGCGCTGACACGGGCGATTTCTTCACGGAACCGTAACCTCCATGCCTGCCCGCATCAGGGTCAAGCACCTATACTACAACACACGAGACTGAGTTCCTCTCGGTCCGGCAGGTGGCCGCGACCAGACACCGGATGGTCGTTTCAGAGGGCAGTGACATGGCGCCAGAGAACGAAGATCGGCAGGTCCTGGATCCGCTGAGACGGATCCAGGACCTGCAGGCCTCACTATCCGACCTGGGGCGCCAGGTCGGCGATCTGCAAGAGGAGATCGGTAATTTTCAGTCCCTCATGTCGCTGGGGACGCAGGCGCTCCAGATGGCACAACGCGCAGTTCTCGTGGAATACCAATTAACGATGGCCCAGGAAGAGATGGTCCGGCAACGCGAGGAATACGAACAACAGTTAGATCAGTTGCGGCAGGAGGTTGAACGTCGCGACGTGAATTTTCAGTACCATCAGCAGGCCCTGGCCGAGGTGGCGGAACTCCGACGACAGGTGACCAGCCACCAGAGCCCCCCCTCCCCCTCCAGGTCTGACTTCATGACAGTTTTAGAGGAGCCCGCGGCTCGGGCCGAAAGTGAAGGGAGCAGTGGATGGGACAGTCCAGGGCGAGCAGGCGAGTGAGATAGTGCAGGCTGAGTTGGAAGTAGCTGTAG
>JAABUH010003205.1_pt1 | contig 14380 bp, 23 predicted proteins | sample 5559121 | NCBI WGS metagenome assembly JAABUH01 (sample SAMN10711871, study PRJNA513364) | rock metagenome | isolation source: Antarctica rocks | place: Antarctica: Victoria Land, Battleship Promontory nord | collected 2015-12-28 | reverse complement strand
CTATCATGAATTACTTTCGACGTAGCACCACTTATCAGAAGCTGAATGAATTAGGGGTAGGTTCTAAAGTGTTATGGCTTTGGCGAAAGATGAAATGTATTTACATTTGCGATAATGGTACAAAGTTCCGTTGCTATCAATGCGTTAAGGCAGGACCCTTCACTCTTGCATCGCTAAATCTTGGGGTCGTCATGAGAACAGTCCCTGCTCGAGAGAGTTTCCGGTAATCCATATTGAGAATGTACTGGCTCTACGCCTCGAGAAACCTCGAGATAGACGGTAGACACTTCTAGCTTAAAATGGTCACGTGGCCCCTGGTCGTGAGGCCGGTTGTGTGCCAAGCCTCGAGACTTGAACATATCCTCAAAGCTCAATCAAGTAGTGAAGTCCTACAAATCAACTCTACCACCACACCTCGCTGCGAAGCCCCCGAAACTCTCACCGCACACCCGATTCTTCTTCCTCCGACTGCCGCTGCTGCTGCTGCCATACTAATCAAGCTCTCTGCTCGATCTAAGCAGTTTCCAAATTGACATACAAACACCCCTCGCATGCACAAGTCAAGCCTCCAAACGCGAAATCCTCTGAGCCAGCCACTGACTGATCGGCGTCCGTGTCAAGCCAGTCTGCTACTCGACCCACCGCACCGCTGTCGACGCGTGCTCTGAATCGTGCAACACGCCTTTTACCCACCCACCGTTACAGCTTCAAACCTTCGTTGGAAGGCTCTCCGAAACTTCCTCCTGCTTTGTCGTTTCGTGCAGCATACAAGTGCTCAACATAGATCAAGATGGCTACAGCGTTGGCGGATCAAACTAGCAAGATGAATCTTAAGTGAGTGCTGCTAGGGATAACGAGCATGACACTTATTGAGAAAAAGCTCTGCTAGTGGTACTCCATTTCAACACTCAAAGGAGAAGTCAAAAGCTCCCAGCAAAGATTCTCGACCACAGACTGAGGTGCATGCCGGCATGCCGTCTTCCAAATATGAGAGCTAAATAGAGACCTAGGATGTTACGGCCACCAAAGGCCTTGAATTCGAAGACTTCGTCCTAAAGCGGGATCTGTTGAAAGGAATCCACGCTGCTGGTTTCGAGAGACCTTCGCCAATTCAAGAAGAAACAATCCCTGTAGCCTTGACGGGCAGAGACATACTAGCGAGAGCCAAAAATGGCACGGGAAAAACTGCAGCATTCATTATCCCCACATTAGAGAGGATCGAGCCGAAGACACAGAAGACACAGGCCCTCATATTAGTCCCCACACGGGAGCTTGCCTTACAAACGTCACAAGTGTGTAAGACCTTGGGACAACACCTCGGTATCAATGTTATGGTCACTACAGGAGGTACTGGCCTCAAAGATGACATACTCCGCCTAGAGGATACAGTCCACATTATTGTCGGTACACCTGGCCGGATAGCAGATTTAGCAAGGAAAGAAGTTGTCAAATTGGATGAGTGTAGTACTTTCGTCATGGACGAGGCGGACAAGCTCCTGTCCCCGGAGTTTACCCCGACTATCGAACAGCTGCTTAGCTTTCACCCCAAAGAGCGACAGGTGATGCTCTTTAGCGCTACTTTTCCCATCATTGTAAAATCCTTCAAAGTAAGGAATTAGCGTATGGCTTCAATTGTCAGAAGCTGACAAAGCTTAGGACAAACACATGAACAACCCCTATGAGATTAACCTCATGGACGAGCTTACACTTCGAGGTATCACCCAATACTACTGCTTCGTGGAGGAAAAACAAAAAGTTCATTGCCTGAATACCCTATTCTCCAAACTTCAAATAAATCAGTCCATCATCTTCTGCAATTCTACAAATCGAGTCGAACTTCTCGCGAAGAAGATCACCGAACTGGGATATTCATGCTTCTACTCTCATGCAAAGATGTTGCAACACAACCGTAATCGTGTTTTCCACGATTTCCGCAATGGGGTCTGTCGCAACTTGGTGTGCTCAGATCTTCTTACACGTGGTATCGATATCCAAGCTGTCAACGTGGTCATCAACTTTGACTTCCCAAAGAACGCCGAGACATATCTTCATCGTATTGGTCGATCAGGCCGTTATGGACACCTAGGGGTGGCTATCAATCTGATCAATTGGGACGACCGTTTTAATCTCTATAAAATAGAGCAGGAACTGGGCACCGAGATTGCAGCCATTCCGCAATCTATTGACAGAAAGCTTTATGCCTATGACTCACCAGAGAATATTCCCCGGCCGCAATCAAATGTTGTTGCTGCACGCGATGTATCCGGCCAGCAGCCTGGTGGATCTCACCAGCGTAGCAGCAGAGGCCCTGCTCAAACCTCAAATGGGGGACACACCGGACAAAGTCGTAATCAGCCTAATGCAGCCAATCCATCAAACAATCAGCGCTACCGCGGACAAAATGGCACGCCGAGAGGGCCTTCTGGGGGATATCCACCTCGAAATCAGCAAAATGGCGCTGTGGTCCCATAAGGGCGATTTAAGTCTAGCTTCCATTTGCCCTGCGTTTCGTTTCTTTTTCAACTCATCACGACCTTCGCCAACGACTCTCTACGCTTGTACATATTTATCACGCCTCGGCCTTCTATGGACCTCGATATCCTTATTGTGCGCTCTACGACTGACTCGGAAGCTTCGGCATCACAGACAGTGTCCTGCGCTTGGAGACAGTGCATGGATACACCCCCTTAAAATCTGCTTTGACATGGCGTTATATCGCACGATTCCCACCGTGCTCAACTCTCTTTAGACGAAACCACCGTGGTCTATTTCTATTATCAGCCGTCGACTTCCCTAGGCCAAACTTACCTGCCAACTCAACAGGTTAGGAACATACGATACAGGTTCGCTCATTTGCCTCCTCGACCCACAATCCCGTCTGAGTCTATGCTCTCATCATTATCCTTATTATCTACCCGGCTACTATCTCCCGATCTCCCGATATCCCTAACCTGCTACATACTTTTCCTTGGACCTGGCGCTCCTCTCGAGGCCCTACAACCAGCAAATTCTCTATTTGGGAGCTGTGGATGTGGTTCACCACTGCCTGGAGTCAATCTCGTCCACCATCTACTCTGCGTTCATCAGAGACCATGGCCCTATCAAGACAAAATCCCTCGATGCCATTCTTCTAGCTGCAGGACACGATGGACATATCATCCAAGAAAGAAGAAACGCTAGCAAAGCACCCAAAAAAGAACATTCCCCCCAAAAACAAAGTAGGAGGCATAAGGTGTGCCGTGGAACGATGCAGACCTGACAACAGCTTTGAACTATGGTTAGCAATAGCCAAGAAAATCAATGTTGCTCTCTGATGAGTTCACTACTTACGTGATGACTACGGTACAAAGGCCCGCCAAACTTGTGAGGTAAAAACGTATACAGCAAATCACGAGGCTCCAAACCCCCACGTCTATCATACACACTCTCGTTCTCCTTTTCGACTTTCTTTTCGCTCAATTCTTTGGCGCATCCGTTAAAGGCACATACCTAACCCCAAAGGTCTTTTCCCTCACCACCGTCCCATCCTCCTTCTTATCGATCATCCAGATATATTGACTCTCCTCCCCAACCGGGATGAAAAGTCTCCCAGGCCTCCTCAGCTGTTTGACCAGCACCTCATGAGCCTCCTTCGCAGCTGCCCCAACATGAATAGCATCATACCCCTCATCTCCCTGGTCACAGAATACAGTAGGATCACCCGCATACCCCAACCTCCCATCGCCTTTCACGAACTTGACCTTCCCGGTCTCCAACCACTGTCTGCCCTGCTCACTCTTCGCCATGTTGTTGTTCGCCAAGTCGACGAGACCTTGGATGTGATCTATTCCAATAACATGACCCCGTTCGGGAAGTAGAGCAGCCAGAACAGCGGTCAGGTAGCCTGATCCGGAACCGATGTCGAGAATCCGAGCGTCTGGACGCGAGAGGTATGGGAGGAGGGATTCGGCGGCGCTGGCGTGCATGTGTGGGGCGGAGATGGTGGCGGAGAAGCCAATGGTTTGGGGAGAGTCGCTGTAGGGGGCGTAGGGGGAGAAGTGGGCACGGTCGACCTGTTTGTCTGGGGTCAGTTGAGTGGAGGGAGAAAGGGCAGGTTGGTCGGCGGGAGGATGGCACAGGGCGTCAAGGAGTGGCAGGGCGTACGGATAGCATAGCATTCTTGACCCGTTCGGATGTGATGAGGCCGTTGCTGGCGAGGTTCTTAATCAAGCCTGCGTTCGAGGAGCCAGAGGACATCCAAGCCATGGCTTCTTTGTTGACTGGGGGAAGGTGGGATTTGTACGAATTAGGTAGACGGATGTCTATGTGAAATGAGGATGCCGAAAGAAGTGAAGATAAAGAGGCGTGCCAATATATTGCTTTTCTCGATGCCTCCTAAGCATCTTATGGTGAGTCTTTAATGCGCTGGTGGTAGTGGAACAAGTCAATGATAGAAAAAAGCTCAATGAATATGACTTCATACCTTACCAAGGCCCCACTACCGGGAAGCGATTCCGCCCGCAAGGTACAAACAACAACAATGATTTGGATCATTGCAAGACAGGAGAATCTTAATAACATTCTTATATTTTATGCAATTGGGTATCTTTCGCATTGATGCTCTAGACGTATTGTCGTTCAGGATCAAATCTATCTAATCCTTCCATCGTTTTTTCGTACCTACAAGAAAGGTTAGGTATTGACTCTTTGGAATTCTTTGCGAGGACGTACATCGTAAAGACTATTCCTCCGCTCAACATCAATCTTGCCAGCCGTGGTAACGCTCCTGACCAGAAGGTCAATACACCTTCATCCTTGAAGATCTTGGCTGCGCAAGCGAAGCTATTCTTGTACTCCTTCCGCGCTTCGATAGATTGCATTCTATCGAGATTTTAGTCGTCCGTCCTCTTCATTGCATCACCTGTAAAGACTTACCGAGTCTTAATGGTATCTAAAGGCTGCGTTACGTATCTGGTAGACATTAGCTCTTGACTCATCTGTTTGCGCTACGTGTAACTCACACCGTGATGAAGCCCGCAAGGCCCCCAATTCCAAATGTGCTGAGTGTCCCCAGCTTCTCTTTAGGAGCGATATAGCCCTGGGCAAATTGCTTGATTGTCGTGTAGCTCCCAAACCTCGTTGCTGAGTTTGCGGCCTGCCTTGCAGTTGTTGGAACGAAGCCTTGAAAGAATCCTCTTATGCCTCGCTCTCTGAATATAATGGAAGATCCGTGTAGGAAACCGCGCATACGAGGATTGACCGATTTGCGATCATCTATTCTTTTGGGCAAGTACGAGTCAGCACTTCTTTAAGTCTTGGTGCATGATTTGGAACGCACAAAGTAGTCTTAATGCTCTCGAATGGTGTGACCGCCAATAGTGACTCTGTAATTCCAGCTCCGAAGCCTGCTATGACTGTTCTTGGTCCAGATATGTTGCCAGCTTCGTCTTGTAGCAGAGCCTTGTACTGATCGAAAGCAACGAATCCTGAAACCTTCAACGCCTGTTGAGCCACAAGTCAAAGAGCTCTCGGCACTTACGTATGCCAGCTTTTAGGGAGTTCCCAATGATCAATGTCGTACACCCTGCGTACCAGGCTTTGCCAAAGGGCGGCCACCCCAGCTTTTGCCCATCTGGTAATCTTCTATTGAGTTGAGTTCTGGTCTTCGCAACTGCCGGAGATGTCAATCATGGCCGTAATGATCTTAGGCCATAGACATACACTCGGCTGGGTATGTGATGGCTGTGGAGAATGAGTATCAGCAAGATCAAGTCACATTGTAGCGCTAGCATACCAATTTCCACAGCTCCGGCTGTAGACCCAGCAATGATAGAGCGCAGAGGACTTGGCTGTAAAGGAATCAATGGTAAGCCGGAAATGACAAACTGAGTGTTACTCACCTTGAGCTTGTTTTCTGAATTTGAAGTTGCCATGCAGAGAGAAGAAATGCAGGAAAGCCTCAACATCTGTTTCATAAGTATTGGTGACATAGGGCTCGCGCCAAGCATTTATGCGGAACTCTCTAGCGCCAAAATTTCCCCAGAGACTAAATATTTTCCTTTCGTCAAAGCTTCAACTCATTCAATATTACACATCATGATGTCTCTCAGAAGTCTTTCCAGAGCCGCGACGCGGTCAATACCAAGGACTGTTGCGCAATATCATCCAAGAGCATTCTCTACTATCCCCCGTACCTCATTACTACAGCAAACCTACAAAACCGTATCAATACCAACATTTGCACCTTTCTCAACTTCAAGAGCATTTCGGGAGAAGGAGGGTCAAGGTATAGCTTTGAGTGTCCTCAATAAGCGTGCGCAAGCTCACTTCTAGTGCAGTGGATCAAGAGCTCTCTGCAAAGATCGAGTCCGAGCTGCAAATGGAGAAAGAGATGAGAGATTCAGAACAGCTTCCATCAACCATATCGGACTATTTAGACAGCAGCTCGTTTGATGTAAGCTCCCTAGGTTGATTGTAACCTGTTGAAAGCTTATGAAACCTAGCTACACGATACGCGGGGACAGGAAGAGGTCGTTTTAACCAGGAAATTTGGCGACGAATCGTGAGTGGATTTTTGGTACTTCACAGCCAAGTCTAATAATGTTCCAGAATTCGAGTGAGCTTCTCCATCGCCGATCTCAACGCCATGGACCAAGATCAAGACGACTACAGTGACGACAAAGCTTTGTATGATGAAGAACCGGAAGACATCGCAGAAAGCGCCCAGTCAGGAGGCGCCAATTCAAAAGGCACCATCAACCAAGGCCGGACGAAAGGCGGAAACATCAACGTCGCCCCCGAAGATCGCGTTGCCCCAGCCGACAGGGAGGAGCTGATGGACGACGAATCACCCAGCGGCGAGGACCCGAACGCAGAGCCTAGTTTCCCAGCGCGGGTGAACGTCATGATCGAAAAGAAAGGCAAGGGAACAATGCAGATCGAGACGACCGCACAGGATGGCGAAATTGTCATCGACAATGTTTACTACTTCAAAGATGCGGCGCTGGCGGACGCGAAGACTGCGGAGTTGGATTGGAAGAGGAAAGATTTATATGAGGGCCCACCGTTTGGGAATCTCGATGAGGATCTGCAAGTTCTACTGGAGAGGTATCTCGATGAGAGGGGAGTGAACACTGCACTTGCTTTGTGGGTACCTGAATATATCGACTTCAAGGAGCAGAGGGAATATCTGAATTGGCTCTCAAGTAAGTCTACCTTGCCGACTCGAGTCTCGCAATGGCTGATTTGAAAACACAGATGTGAAGTCGTTCGTGGATGCATGAGGGAGCTGTTGGGCGCATCATCAGGTTGGCTTCTCTTCGAACTTGTACCTTACAGACCCTTTTCCACTCTGAGCGGCCACAGAGTACATAATCCTGTACTTTAACTTAGGTATGGAGTCTTGAATACTTAGGGTCCTACAGTCAGTCATGTGGGATTCCCTGACTCTCGGACCTCTAATGCCACTGGCTTTTCACTGCGTTGGCCACAACAGTCTCATTTGTTATCATAATTAGCAGACCTTGATATCCTCGATATTCAGCGAACTTCAAGAGATTCGTTGGAGAAAAGAGAAGTAGAGAGGAAGACAACAACAGTTTATTAGCCACATCAAGTCCAAAGTCCTATTTGCAACCCTGCTCACACGCGTATCCGAAGCCTGCTGCCTAATTCGTATGAATTAAAAAAAAAGTCGAAAATAATCCTCGCCATCCACTTATCCAATCCATCCTCCGCCTTTCCTTCATCTTGTCCCATCTCAAGTCCAGAAATTCTCTGGCATACTACTAGCCGGTCGTTTAGCCGAAGGCGATGGTATTAGAAGGAGCTCCGTTTGCGTTCCCATCCTATTTGGAGACACAGACTGCACCTGCGACGACCCTCCTGCGAGTGTCGCCTTCTGCTGTACTCGAGATCTATCGCTCACAAATCTCGGGACATTGACCGTTCCACGCCCTAAGCTTCCGGATGATGAGCTTCCAAGTCCATGGGCAAAAAAAGGATTGGCCGCATGATTCCCTTCCGTTTGAGGTTGACATTCAGCCTGGTTGCCAGCCCCGTCTCCGTGCAATGTAGGAAAAGACAACGGCCCTGAGGCTTGCAGGAGGGTATTGGAAGGCCCTGCCGCTGCAGGCCTGGCATAGGGGAGTGCAGGAGGTTGTTGAGTGGTACTCGACGGCCCAGCAGGTGAGGGTACAAGATAAGGTTGCGTGGATTGTGGTTGCATAGGTAAAGACGGGGCAGGTCCTAGATTAGTAGATAGTGGCCGTGAAGGTAGAAAAGCTGCATTTGATGACTTTGAGGGCGGTGGGACCGCGAAAGAAAGCCGTGCCGATGCGTGGTAGGCTTCGGGGAGAGTTGGATGTGAAGTCTGATTCCTCTTGTTACTCTCGTCTTTCCTCTTCTTTAGTGAGTTTGTGGTAGGAATCTTGATCTCGCTTCCAGCCCCCTTATTTCTTCTCAGCTCTCGGTGCACTGAAGGTCCGAACATGCCCCCCGTTAGACGTCGACCTGAAGGCTTATCATCTTGGCTGTTTCTTTTCCGTGAAAGTGATCCCGTTTCAGGTGGTCCAGACCTCGCGGGCATTTGGCCATTCACAACTTTTGTGCCATGAGCTTTCGCCTTGTTCTTTTCATGCTGTATATACTTTGGCAGTGCCGATAAACCTTGAACTTCTTTTAAAGACGGTGCTCCTCCCTGTTGGTTTCCAACATCAAGCGATTGCGGACGTTGTGGATGAGGTCTCATAGCTGTACTCCCTTCCCTCATCACTGGCAATACCATGTTCGTTCGCACTACCTGGACAAGATTGCCTAGACTAAGCGATCGGGCCAAATCCTTCCTCCTAGACCTCTTCGGTGGCGCCGGATCGTAAGGAACCGTTAGCTTTTCATCGGATTGGCTGAGATTGGCTTGATACTGTTCCCATCTACCTGCTGCACACATTTCAGAGGCTTCAGTCAACAACAATAGATCTGGAGAAGTTTTCATTTCAGCGGGTAGGTAAACACGCTGCCAATTCCGGCTTCCATCTTCGTTGAGGTCCAAGGATTCTCGCTGAAGCTTCCTAAACCTTTCCAAATTGGCCTCGTGACCCGTCTGAAAATCCGAATTGCCAAAATGCTCCATGGTCGGTAGGTCATTTCCTTATTGTTATCATTGCGTCTCTTGCACAGCAGTATATTTTTTGCTGGTGGTAGTTGTAGGCTGTCGCCAAAATACTCCGACTCTTCGTAATCGCCGTGGTGTTGGACAGCTTGATGACCTTGCTGCAAGGCCGCTCTTTCGCAGGCGATACTTAAGTCTTACTGCATGCACTGGAAAGGAAGGTAGAGACTTACCTGGAAAATAACACTAACAGAACGTACTGATATCCTAGAAAGATTGAATGAAAGAAACTATGTGTGTGTAAGAGACAAGTGCATGTCCTGCTAAGGAATTGTGCGTGATGAAGAAGAACGTGGAAAGAGCTTTCGAGCTATCAACTTTGGTTTGAAAAGCCGTTGAATTAATGCTTGTTTAATGGTTCAAGGGGCAAAGCTCTTTCCAAATCTAGCCATGGTGCCCCAACCGATCAAAAATTCCATTTACCATGTCAAATAATTCCGTTTACCACGTCAAACACAGGCCATACTTGAAAAGAGATGTGGAAAGATATATCCTCAATGTGAATGTAATGCTTTTCAAAGCTTACTCGAAGCGCAGCACGCGATGTCCTGCCCAATCTTAGTCTCCAGAGAGGGCTGCTTATGCTGCTCGCTGATGTCGGTACTACGGTTGAACTCCTGATTGCTAGGCGGCACGTCCAGCGCAGGGTTCCTGTCGAAAAAGTTGGCAGGCTTGAGTTGGACTTTGATGATCTCGCACGGCATGACAGGGAAGTCCTCAATGCGCGTGACGTGCTGAAGACCAAATTGCACCCAAACCACGATATCATCGTCTACAACATTCTCTTTGCGGTCAGCCCACGCTCGTACCCCAGCACCTCCACGAGATTGGTTAGTATACTTCCCACCTGCATAGAGCTCACCGTCATGGTACTTGGTGACGTAGATATTATGATCGGCAAACTCTGCTCGTTTGTGATGAAAGGAGTCGGGGTCAGCGACCATCTTCTGGAAGGCCGGTGCGTGGATCTTATAAGCGACTGCTTTGCCATTCACTGGGTTCCTAGAAGACTGATTCTGGATCTTGAAAACGCGATTGGTATTGTAGTCTGTGTCAAGTCCACTGGATTTCCGAACAACTTTCTCTTCCACAGTGTAGCCAACACCGTGGGGATTGAAGTCAGATCTCGGCATTGGATGTACTTCCTCATAAACAAGACGATTGGCGTGACCATCGATCGCTGGGTCGACGCGGAGGGAAAAGATGTGCTGGTGGTGCGTGGCCAAGACACCCGGATGGACTACTGTTCCCCATGGAACATCCACGCCGTTATCAATGGGTTGCGTGCTGACGATTCCGGTTGCCCTGACTTCGTACGTGACTTCTCCTGCTTGGTTGAACATAAAAGCCATGATGTATTCGTAATTCGCAACTGTTATGATGGACTGAACAACAAGCTCTCGGCTCCGAACAAGTGCAGCTCTGCCGGTACGGTAATTGGTGTGTTTCCACCCAATACCGGCGTCCTGCTCATGCAGGCAGATCACGTTATCCATAGGCATTGTCCCACCTTTGTCATCTGCGAGGACAGCACTCAGGTAGTGGATCGATCCCAGGCAGTCGCAGCCGAGCTTTAGGTTGTTAGCCATAGTGCCAGCACCAGCATCACCCAGATCAAAAGCTGCTTTCTTGTGAAATGGCGCCCGAGGATCGGCATAAGGGATATTCATGTCAGACAATGCAAGACGATAGAATAGATTTCGCCCAGCATATCGGACCTGTAGTTGTGAGTATTAATCAAAGCTGTATTAAATTTACCTCAGCTTACATCGTAAAGTACCATGCCCTCTCTCTGATTGAAGCCCACTCTGAAAGACCATTTCTGCCATTCAACGACATGGCCAGTCTCGCCAGACCGTGTCACTCTGAAGCTTGCGCCCTCAGGTTGGACTACATTGAGTGGTTTCAAATCAGATCGCAGATTCTGATGTTCTGGTGTATACTCATTCCCAGGGGGAATTTCAAGAGGTTGAGTTCTCTTCATTTGATGATCGTTACCAGTAGGACAGAAGTCTATCCGAATGACTTTGAGCGTAACTGTGTCCACCACTGGAGAAATTGCAAGAGGAAAAGCATAGTGGTTTGAGTCTTCATTTGAGGGGTCGTGTGGGTCTCGCATGTAAAGAAAGCATTGATACATGCGGCGATCATCGTCAATACCGTCGGATCCTTGTGGCTATCAGCATTCGAATCAGACGTTGCAAAACAAGCCTACCATATATCCATGGATCGCTAACAATGGCGGTGCCCTCAGGCAATCCTAGCTTCGCCAACTCGGCTCTCACACCTTTATCTTCCAATGCAATTTTCTCAACGAGAAGGATCTCATCAAAGTCTCCAGGCCCGTGGGTATTTGGGCCAAGCTTCACATTGCTTTCCACCTTCTGTTTTGTAAGATTGACAATAGCTTCGTGTAATTTATCCTGGCAAAGACCCTTTAGTATTTGACTGTTTAAGTGTCATACAGACCCAGACGCCTGCTAAGATCTCCTTACGGTATTGCGTATGTAGTAGGAAACAAACGCTCTTCTATCAATATGGGGTGATCTGGCTCCTCTATGCTCGGCCTCAAGGTATGGGACCAATTCAGCTTTGGCAGGCTCTTCAAGAGTGATGGTTTTGAAATGAAAGCTGGTTTTGGATGGCCAGCAACCCTTGATGAGATCCGCGGACCGTTTGATTTCTGAAGCTGATATAGGACAGAGCGGATGCGCAGCCGTTTGCTTGATAGCTTCCGCCATGGGAGCCATCGATACTTGTTCCATCGACATTCTGCTGCTTGATGCTAGAACTTGTTCTTTATATACCCTGTGAGACAGAGTCACGAAAATATAGATGCAGAAATATATGAGAACGACAATGATGTTTAAGCACGGAACCGAAGAGTCTACGTTAACAGAGGACTAGGAGCAAATCATTCGAAGTGGAGAAGATACGCATGAAACGTCTTTCCGGGGGCTCTTCGCCCAATTCTGACATGCCCAGCGCCCGAGAATGTAATGAACGCCTGCGACTACCTCATGCAGCAAGGTGTACTTCTCTTCCGCCTTCCGCGGGTGGAAGAGATAGGCAGAGGAGGATGCTTATCGCAGAGGGAAGTCAAAGAACATCAGGACCCAAGGAAGAGGGGTAACGCCATGAGGGAGAAGAGTGCAAACTGGAGCCGAAGTGAGCAGGAAAGTGGGGCAAGCCGTGGGGTTTAGATTGGGATTTAGATGGGATTAACGATGGATCAACGGCAGGGAACTTAAGGTGGCCTTTGATCATGATAGGGCTGAAGCGAAGGGTTAGTCCGCTTGGAGAAGGTCCATCCGGCCCTTGACCTCTTCGTCTCCATCATGCGAAGCCATAGACAAAGTTCTGTGTGGACTGCACTACGACTATTCAACATACGACGGATTGATTGCGATTCGGAAGACCGTTGAAGTTTGGGAACCTTAGACCTGAAATCTTTGTATGGATGAGAAGCGAAAAGTAATCCCGACCGGAACGACAATCCATCAGGAACGACCCACAGACTTTTGCTTGGTGGTTGGAGGCCTTTCAGAGAGTTTCCAAATCTCAGAAAATGGTCATGAGAATCAATCGAAAATCGACGGGTACCTGCCCGTCGGAAATGCCGGATGGAAGTCCTGGATCGACTGCATAAGCGTGTTCGCCGATGATGGTAGACTTGCACCTGTACAATGTCCGGACTATCTTCCGTCCGGGCTCCAAGTGTGTATGTTCGCAGATGGAATCCCAAGGGAGGATGACTCAAATCCTTGACAAACGTGCCACCTACGTGATTGCCCGCCAACCTCACAAAACGTACGCTAGAGATAGAAGAATCCCAGACAGGAAATGCAAAGTATGTGTAGGGATGGAAAGGAGGTCGAAAGTGCAAGCGTCCGGTCTGATGATTCTATCCTTTCATCGGCTGAGTATGAGATCCACGAAAATTGCATACTTGGTCAAGAAAACCCTCACAACAGACTCCTGATTCGGTTGAAGTGGTGCATAAATAGAAAGGATATCCACTCGCTAGCAAGTTCGAAGGCAGGCATCCCCTAGTCGACTGCCCGCAGAGGCCTCCTAATCCCCTCATTTCTTAACAACCAACCAAACTTCTTTCCCCTCTCCCTTCTGACACGTCCAACCTACCTCCCTCAAAGTCTTGGTACTCGCCTCTCCACCTTGCGTGAATGAATCCCCAGCAGCAAACCGATCATTGCCCCGCAAAATCAATTCCGTGATGCCATGAAGCGGCCCTGGAGGACATCCCAAGCCCTTGATCAATTCTCGCACAGTCATGTCACACGATACCTTATGCTTCGAGAAAGGAAATTGAAGGGGATAATACCCGTATGGATAGTCACACGGACGAACTCCATTTCCGACGAAATGGACCGTTGCATGCTCAGTGGGGGAAATTAAGGACCAGCCGTTGCCCCGGAGCATGTGTCCATCGACATATTGACCAGGAGGTTCGTAGGCAGGTGCTGGTTGCGGTGAATGTAGATGCGTTGCAGTTTGCATGTGGCCCGGCAGCATATTAGGATAACCATGCAGTGGCATCGATGCTGGCGGTGCTGGTGGTGCTGGCGGTGACGGTGGTAATAGTAATGGTGGGGGAGAGCTCATTGCCACTACACCTGGAGCTAACCAATATGTAGGCACTATGTGACCTACGAAAGACGTTAGTACCGACGAATGCAGGATGGATTAACATCGCTAACCCGGGGTTATTGGGCAGTATGCAGGCGGCGGTGGACCGAAGTTACCGCCATTTGCAGGCGTCCATCCTCCAGGGGGCGCTCCTCCATCAGGGGGACCGTTGTCCGCAGGTATGTTGTTTGGTGGAATAGTAGAGGGAGGATGGCCTGCTTGTGCGAACATAGTTCCGGGAGGGACGCCGCCGTTGGGAGGTTCATGATTCAAGGTGAATTCGCGTAGTTCAGGCATTTTGATGACGAAGACAAGGGGTATGAGGAGAAAAGTGACGAAAAGGGGCAAGCGAGCTGATGTTGCATTACAAAGTAAGAGATTTAATGCCCAAATAAGATTTGGTCAAAGAACTGTATCTGCTTTGCTTGACGTTTTTGAATATTCTGGGAAAGCAAAGACTTGTCAGAAGATCAGAAAAGATGGCCGTAGATATAGGAAGCAGGACAAGGCGCCGAAGGCCGTTGTGCAACCAGAAAACAAAGCACTGTAGTTGGCTGGCAATGGTGACAGAATCGGATCTTGTTT
>JAABUH010003202.1_pt1 | contig 14394 bp, 5 predicted proteins | sample 5559121 | NCBI WGS metagenome assembly JAABUH01 (sample SAMN10711871, study PRJNA513364) | rock metagenome | isolation source: Antarctica rocks | place: Antarctica: Victoria Land, Battleship Promontory nord | collected 2015-12-28 | reverse complement strand
CTCACGATTTCATGCGGACCCTGCCGGCCAAGGCACAACTTTATCTAATCGCCACCTACCTCGCCGCCCTGCTCACGGCGGGGTGGGCCGCCGTCACGCCCCCGCCCGGCAGTGGGGCGCGTGGGTGGGAAGTCGTCCTGTTTCTGGCCCTGGCCGTCCTGGCCTACGGCAAGAAGATCGTGCTGATGCGCCATACGGGGGACAAGGACGCCGGCTCCATGTCGCTGGGCTTTGCCCTCACCTTCGCCGCCTTGCTGCGCTTCGGGCCGCAGGGCGCCCTGGTCGTCGGCACCCTGGGCTGCCTCTCGTCCTGCCTGCACCCGCACCCGCAGCGCGGCTTCCAGATCGCCTTCAACGTCGCCGTCGCCGCCGTCGCCACCTGGCTGGCCGGGCTGACCTTCCTCGGCCTGAACGGCGGCGGGCTGGGGCTAAACCTGGAGCGGACGGTCCCCGCCGCCATCGCCGCGTCCCTGGTCTACTTCGCTCTCAACAGCGTCGCCACAGCCGCCGTGATCGGCCTGTGTACCGGCCAGAATATCGCCGCCTTCTGGCGCGAACATTTCCTGTGGACCGCCCCCTCCTACTTTGCCGGGGCGGCCGTCGGGACGCTGGCCGCGCTGGTCTGCGGCAGCCGGTCCTGGCTGCTGCCCGTCTTCGTGACCCCCGTCGCCTGGCTGACCTACTCGGCCTATGCCGTCTACGCCGACCGGGCCGAGGAACGGCAGCGCCACATCGAGCGCCTGGCCGACCTGTATCTGGGCACCATCCGCAGCCTCGCCGTCGCCATTGATGCCAAAGACCAGCGCTCGCACCAGCACATCGTCCGCGTCCAGCGGTCGGCCGTCGCCACGGCCCGGCAAATGGGTCTGGACAGCGATCTGGTGGAGGCGGTCAACACGGGCACACTGCTCAAAGACATCGGCAAGCTCGGGGTCCCCGATTATGTCCTGCTCAAAACGGGGGAGCTGACGGATGAGGAGTTTGCCAAGATCCGCAAGCATCCCGAGGTCGGCGCGGCCATCCTCGAAGGAGTCAACTTTCCCTGGCCGGTCCTGCCTGTGGTCCGCTCCCACCATGAGCGCTGGGACGGCACGGGCTACCCGGACGGACTGAAGGGCGAGGAGATCCCGTTGACGGCGCGGATTCTGGCCGTCGCCGATGTCTACGACGCGCTGACCTCCTCGCGCGCGTATCGCGGCGCATGGAGCCGCGCATCCGCGTTGGCGGAGATCGAGCGTCAGGCCGGTGCCCAGTTCGATCCCGCCGTCGTGAGTGCATTCGCCGCCGTGATCGGCAGTCTGGCGGAGGAGCCGGAGGCGGAAGAGGAGCCGACGCACGAGGCCGCGCCGGCGGGGAACGGAACGGCGGGGGGCCGGATCGTCAAGTCCGGGGATGCGGTCCGACAGATCCAGCGGGCGTCGTCGGAACTGTGGGCGCTTTACGAGGTCGCGCAGACACTGTCGTCCAGCCTCGGCCTGCAAGAGACGCTGGAGATTCTGGGCCGCAAGCTGGAAGCGATCCTGCCGGGCACCGGCTGCCTTTTCCTGCTGCGCGAGGGGGCCGAAGATGCCCTGGTGGCGCGGGTGGCGGTCGGGCTGAACAGCGAACGGCTGCGCGGCGCGCAGGCCGGCGGGCTGACTAGCCGCTCCCTCCAGGTCGCGACTCGCCGCGAGACCTTCCGGGGCGCCTACGACCCCGACGACCTGCGGCTGCCGGACACACTGGCGGCGGCCTGGGAGAGCCTGCGGGCCGCCCTGATCGTCCCCATCGTCCACGGGGGCGAGACCCTGGGCACGATCAACCTGTACCACCCCGACGAGGGCGCCTTTGGGCCGCACGACCAGCAGCTCCTCGAAACCATCGCCGAGCGGGCCGCCCTGGCGCTTTACAACGGCCTGCTGTTCGACCGGACACGCTCCCATGCCAACACCGACTCGCTGACGGGCCTGTACAACCTGCGCTATCTGACTCAACAGGTAGACGCGCTATGCGCGGACGGCGACGCCGAGACGCTGGCCCTGCTCTGCCTGGACCTGGACAGCTTCAAGCCGATCAACGACAACTTCGGCCACCAAAAGGGCGACCAGGTGTTGTGCGATCTGGCCGAGATCTTCTGCGGGGCAGTCCGCGACAACGACATCGTCGCGCGCTACGGCGGCGACGAGTTCCTGGTCGTCCTGCGCGGGGCCGGGGCGGCCGAGGCGCAGGCGATGTCCCAGCGTCTGTGCGACGCGGTGCTGGCTTATGACCCCGGCCTGACTCATGCGACGCTGGGCAGCCTCCGGCTCGGCGTCTCCATCGGGTGGGGCTGCTTCCCTGCCGATGGCCGCGACTGCACCGCCCTGCTGGCCGCCGCCGACGCGCGCATGTACCGCGAAAAGACCCAGCGCAAGCTGGGCGCGCTGGCCGAGCCGAAGCGAGACATCTTGACCAGTCAGGACACGCCCCTCCTGCGGCTGCTGGACGCGGCGTAAGCGGTCCTTTCTCCGGCTCCCCCCATTTTCCCGCACTTCTCGCAGTTATGGCCCCTCGCTAACTTCCCATAATCAAGGCTAGATGGTCTCCGCCCCCGATCAGGGCAAACCGGCTGCGAAGCCGGGACGCAAAGCCCACGGGTCTCCGCCCACGCGCCGCTGACAAGCCGCGCCAGGGCCGAGACGGCCGGGCCGCCGAACGGGCGACACGCTTCCTCCTCGGGCAAGGGACCACGCAAGCCACATCCTTCGCAAGCGACAAGAGCAAACCGCGCGAAAGCGTGGGACGCAAAGCTACGGGCCTTCCTCCTCAGCACTATCGGGGACATGGCCGCCGGGCCGCCAACACTGCGACGATTACGAGGGAACATCAATGTTACACCGAAGAACATCACGAAAGACATTCCGAAAGACATTCCGGGCGACGCCCACGCTGGCGGCGCTGTCCCTGGGGATGGCCGGCGCTCTGCTGACCGCTCCTTCCGCCCACGCGGCCTCAGTTCCCGCTCAGGACGTCTGCGCCAAAGCCGACGCCTTCCTCGCCCCGGCGCTGGCTGCCAAGCCGGCCTCGGGCCACTCCCTGTCGGGCTGGTCAGCCGTCATCCTCAAGGTGAACGGCGGCCTCACTCCCACACGGGAGGCGACCCTGAAATCGCTGGGCATGGACATCACCCGGCGTCTGCCCTTCCTCCAGGACGTCGCCGGGAACGTCCCCACTCGCCGCCTGCGCGCCGTCGCCGCCCTGCCGTTCGTTACCCACCTCTCCTCGGACGGCCTAGTCAAGAAATGTGACGACTTCACTGACGGGAACTCCGGCGCGTACACCGCTTGCCAGAAGTACGGGCTGACCGGCAAGGGCGTCACCGTCGCCGTTGTGGACAGCGGCATCGGCGTTAAAAGTAAAGATGTCCAGAGTCAGGTCGTGGACTCCATCAGCTATGTCCCTGGCGACGCTTCCACCGACGATGCCTGCGGGCATGGCACCCATGTCGCCGGCATCATCGCCGGCAACGGAAGTGCGTCCAGCACACCAGGCTGCTTCCATACCTTCTACGGCGCCGCCATCCAGGCAGGCCTAGTCAACGTGCGTGTCCTGGATGCCAACGGCCAGGGCAACGTCAGCAGCGTCTTGGCCGGCCTTCAGTGGGTCATCCAAAACAAGACCCACGACGGCATCCGCATCCTGAACCTGTCGCTGGGCCACCCGGTCGGCGAAAGCTACAAGACCGACCCGCTCTGCCAGGCCGTCGAGGCAGTCTGGAAGGCCGGCATCGTCGTCGTCTGCGCGGCGGGCAACAACGGGCGCGCAGGCGTCCTGAACATCCCCGGCGCAGCCAACGAGGGCTGGGGAACCAACTACGGCTCCATCAACTCGCCCGGCAACGACCCTTGCGTCATCACCGTCGGGGCGACCAAGCAAAGCCTGAACCCAAACGGCACACCGGACACCAACCGCGCCCACGATAAGATCGCCACCTATTCGGGCCGAGGACCGAGCCGCTTGGATCTGGTCCTGAAGCCAGACATCATCGCTCCGGGCAACCAGGTCATCTCGGTAGTGGCAAAGCAGAGCAGGCTGTACTATTACAACGGCGGGACCAACCAGATCCCGCAGTCGTCTTACACGGACGACGTGAACAAGTTGGATGTCTCCACCTGCTACTTCCGGCTTTCGGGGACGAGCATGGCGGTGCCGGTAGTGGCAGGGGCTGCGGCCCTGCTGCTGCAAGCCGATCCGACGCTGACGCCTGACACCATCAAGGCACGACTGATGCTGACCGCCGACAAGTGGACCAGTCCCACCGGGCAGGCTGACCCCTGCACCTACGGCGCCGGCTACCTCAACATCCCCGCCGCGCTGATCTGCACGGATACCGTCATCAACCCGGCGCTTAGCCCGACCCTGTCCCAAGACAGCGAGGGCAATGTCGGGCTGGTCGCTGACAGCCATATCATCTGGGGGACACACATCATCTGGGGGACGCACATCATCTGGGGAACCAGCGATCTCTATGGGACGCATATCATCTGGGGCACCAGCGCCCTTTCGGGCACCAGCACCCTCACCGCCTCCCACATCATTTGGGGAACCAGCGTCTTCGCCGACCACATCATCTGGGGGACCAGCACCGATGCCGCCGTAGACCTCACGGCCACTGCCGTCTACGGTGAATAAACGCTGTTCCTCTCCAGCCCGCCGTCTGCCCATCCGCAGGCGGCGGGCTTTTTTGTGCCGCAGAAGCGGGTATAATGAACCGGCAAAAGACGTGACACAGGCTTGGGCGGGAGAAATCCTGCCGAAGCCAATTCGTGCGTCACAGGCCCCAGTCAGGATTAGCGAAGGAATAGCGAATGGATCTGCGTGAACTGCCCGGTCTGGCGGAAGACTATCCCGCGTATCGGGAACTCAAAAAAGCCGTCGCACGGGGCGGCGTCACCCAACTGGAAGGGCTGCCGGTGCCGGCGAAGGGCTGGCTGCTGGCGCAACTGCAAAGGGACACGAACCGGCCTCTCGTCGTCATCTCCTACAACGCCGAGCAGGCCGCCCGCCTGGCCGCCGACCTGGCGCGGTACGGCGTGGAAGAAGACGCGCTGACGAGCCTGGTGTCGTCCACGGAAACGCTGATCTTCGCCGAGGGCGCCCCCGACCTGGCGCAGACCGGCCAGCGCATCGCCGCCCTGCAACAGATAGCGCAGGGATCGGCGCGGGTCATGGTCGGTCCCATCGGCGCGTGGCTCCAGCGCACCGTCCGGCCCGATTTGATCAAAGACCGGCGGGTGGAACTGCCGGTCGGTGAGGCCGTGGACATCGCCAGCCTGGAGAAGTCCCTGGTGGACTTTGGCTACGAGCGCGTCGAGGCCGTCGAGCAGGCCGGGCAGTGGACCCGGCGCGGCGGGATATTAGACATCTTCCCCGGCGACGCCGCGCTGCCGTTCCGCGTGGACTTCTTTGGAGACGACATCGAGAGCATCCGGCCTTTCGACGTCGAAACCCAGCGCTCGGTCGGCAAAGTGGAGGCGCTGACCGTCGCCGCCGTGCGCGAAATTCCCTATGAGGACGCCGCCGTCGCCGAAGCCGTGGCGCGTCTCAAACGCGAGCTGCCGGGCCGGGTACAGGCATTGAAGAAGGCGAATTTAGACGACCGGGGCGCCGAACACGCGGAGCGGCTGGAAGAGCGGGTCGAAGGCGACATCGCGCAGTTACAGTCCCGTGTCCCCTTCGACGCGATGGAGTATTACCTCCCTTATCTCTACCCCGACGCCGTGTGCGCCCTGGACTACATCCCGGATGATGCCCTCATCATCCTGGACGAGCCGAGCCAGGCCAAAGCGCGCTGGGAGCAGCGCGAGACCGAGATAGCCGAAATCATGGCCGCACGAGCGGCGCGCGGCGAATACCTGACGCCGGACATGCCCCACGCCTGCGGCTTTGGGGCGGTGGTGGCGAAGATCGCCCCCGCCGCTGAAGAACCCACCCCGCCTCGTTCCTCGGCACCCCTCCCGAAACGGGAAGGGAAGGAGTCTCGGACAAGTTCGGCGGGCTTATCTCCGGGTCCTCCCGTTTCGGGAGGACCCCTGCGGAGCGAGGAACGAGCGAAGCAAGGAGGTGGGTTCCCTGCCATCCTCCTCGCCCTGCTCGGGCGCGGGCTGGACGGCATCAAAATTGACAAAACGAACTCCATTCCCACCCAGGCGGGGGCGATGGAGAACTTTGCGGCCCGCCTTCCCGCCTTCTTCGAGGCGCTCGACGGCTGGCTCGGCGCACGCTTCCGCTGCGTCATCGTGACGGAGCAGCAGGAGCGGATGCGGCAGATTCTGGCCGACCACAAGATTCCCGCGTCTCCCCTGGACAGACTGGAGAACGGCGGCGATGCCGGCGTCTTCGTCCTCCCCGGCTCCATCCTGGGCGGCTTCAAGCTGCCCGAGGCGAACCTGATGGTCGCCACGGACACGGACATCTTCGGGCACCGCGCGCACCAGAAGCCGCCCAAGCGGGCCTTCAAAGAGGGGCTGAAGATCACCTCGTACCTGGAACTGCGCGAGGGGGATTACGTCGTCCATATCCATCACGGCATCGGGCGCTACGGCGGCATCACCAGGCTCAAGGGCGCGGACGGGGCCGAGCGCGACTACCTGCTGCTCGAATACGACGGCGGCGACAAGGTCTATGTCCCCACCGACCAGGTAGACCGCGTCCAGAAGTACATCGGCTCCGCCGACTCGCCGCCTACCATCACCCGGCTCAACAGCGGCGACTGGGCGCGGGCGACCAAGAAGGCCCGCAAGCAGGTTCAGGAGATGGCCGCCGACCTGATCAAGCTGTACGCTGCCCGCAAGGCCGCAACCGGCCATGCCATGCCGCCGGACACCCCCTGGCAGCAGGAAATGGAGGACGCCTTTGCCTACCAGGAGACGCCCGATCAGCTCGCGGCGATTGAAGACGTCAAGAAAGACCTGGAAGACGACAAGCCGATGGACCGGGTGATCTGCGGCGATGTCGGCTACGGCAAGACCGAGGTCGCCATCCGCGCGGCCTTCAAAGTCGTCAATTCAGGCCGCCAGGTCGCCGTCCTCTGCCCGACGACGATCCTGGCCCAGCAGCATCTCGGCACGTTCCGGGAGCGCCTGGCCGCCTATCCCGTCAAGATCGAAATGCTGTCCCGCTTCGTCTCCAAAGCGGAAGCAGCTCAAACGCTGAAGGGGCTGGCCGACGGCACGGTAGACATCGTCATCGGCACGCACAAGATTCTGAGCAAGGATGTGAACTTCCACAAGCTGGGGCTGCTGGTCGTGGACGAGGAGCAGCGCTTCGGCGTCGCGCATAAAGAGCGCATCAAGCAGATGAAGCGCAATGTGGACGTGCTGACGCTGACGGCGACGCCCATCCCCCGGACGCTGCACATGTCCCTTTCGGGGATACGCGACATGTCCCTGATTGACGACCCGCCTGAGGGGCGCATGGCAATCAAGACGTTCGTCAAGGAGTACGACGACGAGCTGGTCCGCGAGGTCATCCTGCGCGAGCTGGACCGGGGCGGGCAGATCTACTTCCTGCACAACCGGATCGAGAGCATCTCACACGTCGCCGAGAAGGTTCGCCGCCTCGCCCCCACCGCCCGCGTCGAGATCGCCCACGGCCAGATGCACGAGGACGATTTGGAAGACGTCATGCTCCGCTTCGGCGACCGCGAGTTCGACGTGCTGGTCTGCACCACCATTGTCGAGAGCGGCCTGGATATTTCCAATGTCAACACCATCGTCGTGGACAACGCCGACAAGCTGGGCCTGTCCCAATTGTATCAGCTTCGGGGCCGCGTGGGCCGCTCGCGCCGCCAGGGCTACGCCTACCTGCTCTACCGCAAGGACAAGCAGCTCTCCGAAGTCGCCGAAAAGCGCCTGAGCGCCCTGCGCGAGTTCCAGGATTTAGGGAGCGGCTACAAGGTCGCCCTGCGCGACCTCGAAATTCGCGGCGCGGGCAACCTGCTGGGCGCGGCTCAGTCCGGGACGGTCGCCACCGTTGGCTTCGACCTTTACACTCAGTTGCTCTCCCAGGCCATCAACGAGATGAAGGGCGAGCCGATGGAGATGGAGTGGGAGCTGCCCCAGGTCGCTCTGCCGCTCGACGCCCTCATCCCCGGCATCTACATTCCGAGCGAGGCCGAACGGATTTTGATGTACAAGAAGCTCACCGCCGTCCGCAAGACGGACGACGTCCAGCGCATCCAGGACGAGTTCGAGGACCGCTACGGAGACCCGCCGCGCCCCGTCTGGAACCTGCTCGCCTTGCTGCGCCTGCGCCTGCGCTGCCACGAAATCGGCATCTCTTCAGTCGTCGCCGAAAAGCGCCGCGTCGCCATACGCTTTAGCGGGACGCACCTGACGCCCGAGATCATCCGCAAGCTCTCGCGGACCCACATGCAGCACCAATTCCTGCCCGACATCGTGTTCCTGGCGACCCCCGACACTCCCGCCCGGATGCTGACGGCGGTGGAGGAGATGGTCGAAGTCCTGGCGAAAGTCCTGCCGCCCAAAGCCGCGCCGGTTCAGGCCCCCCGTCCCCCCATGCTGGGCCAGCGGGACACAGACAGAAACGGCGTCGAGAAGAACGGTACACCCCGCGCCGACAAGCCCAAGCCCCCGTCCGCCAAAAAGCCGCCGGAGCCGCAGCCGGACGACGCCAAAACCCGCAACCTGGTCAGCAACCAGGTTTCGGCCCGGCGGCAGGGGACGTACACGCGGGGGCGATGAGGATGCAATGGCTGAGATTGACAAGTCTGTTTCCGATAAAATGAGGCGGGCGACGACGGGGATCGTGACGCTCTTAGTGGTTGCGGCACTCCTGATCGCGCCTGTGAGCCGAGCCGACCCAGCCGCTCACCAGCCGTCCGCCGCCTACGCTAGATGGAGTCACGGGCCTTCCTCCCGCCCTGACGACTTTCCCATCGGCGTTTGGCTCCAAAGCCCGAGCAATGCGGCGAAATACCGGGCGGCGGGCATCAACCTCTATGTCGGGCTGTGGCAGGGGCCGACCGAAGAGCAACTGGCTGCGCTGAAGGCGGCGCACATGCCGGTCATCTGTCAGCAGAACGCGGTCGGCCTGGCGCATCGGGCCGACCCCACCATTGTCGGCTGGATGCACGGGGATGAGCCGGATAACGCCCAGCCAGTGACGGACGCGGCGACGGGCAGGCCGGGGTACGGCCCCTGCATCCCGCCCGCGCGCATCCTCACCGACTACACCCGTCTGCGCGCCACTGACCCGACGCGCCCCGTTCTGCTGAACTTGGGGGAGGGAGTGGCGAACGATGAATGGATCGGGCGTGGGCCGGGCGCGACCCTGGGGGACTACCCAGAGTATGTCAAAGGCAGCGACATCGCCTCCTTCGACGTCTACCCGGTGGCGGGCCTGAACAAGCCGGACGGCGAGAACTACTTGTGGTATGTCGCCAAAGGCGTCACGCGCTTGGTCAAGTGGACAGAGGGCCGGAAGCCGGTCTGGAACTGCATCGAGTGTACGCACATCGGCAGCGACCGGAAGCCTACGCCCCATCAGGTACGCGCCGAAGTCTGGATAGCGCTCATTCATGGCTCGCACGGGCTGATTTACTTTGTCCACGAGTTCCAGCCCAAATTCAATGAGCACGCCCTGCTGGACGACGCGCCCATGCTGGCGGAGATCACGCGCACCAACCGGCAGATCCACGCGCTTGCGCCTATTCTGAACAGCCCCACCGTCGCTCAGGCTGCCACGGTGAATTCCTCCTCCGCGCAGACGCCCATTGATCTGATGGTGAAGCGACAGGGAAAGACCACCTACCTGTTCGCGGCCGGGATGCGTAACACTCCGGCGCAGGGGGCGTTTACCCTTCGCGGCCTGCCCAAGACAACATGCGCCGAGGTCATAGGGGAAGCCCGGACGATTACGATCAAAGGCGGCAAATTCAGCGACACTTTTGGGCCATACGCTGTCCACCTCTACCGCATCCAGCAGTAAAACGCTTTGATGTGTGTTATACTGGAATATCACTGGAATATCAGCGATGATTAACCTACTTCACAACCGCCGATCCCACACAGCCTCGGAGACGGCAGGCAGCCTGCAAGCCCACGCCCGGCGACTGCTGGAGCGGTGGGGCGGGGCGCCGCTGCTCTTTTTCGCCTTGCTGCCGGACAAGCGGTATCTGTTCGGCGAATCGGACGGGCGGGGGTGGGGCATCGCCTACCGCGTCGTGGGCCGCCACGCGCTGGCCCTGGGCGATCCGCTGGGCGATCCCGGTGCGGCCCCCGACGCCGTGGCGGCTTTTCTGGACCTGTGCCGCCGGCAGGGGTGGCGGCCTTCGTTCTACCAGGTGACGGCCACGCATCTGGACGCCTACCGCGCGGCGGGGCTGCGCTCGGTCAAAGTCGGCGAGGATGCCCAGATCGGCCTGGCCGACTTCTCACTGGCCGGCAAGCGGTTCAAGAACCTCCGCAACGACCTGCGGCGCATCGAGAAGGCCGGCGTAGCCCTGGAAGTTTGGGGGCCGGATGCGCCGCCAAGCGCCGAGGCAGTCGCCGACATGGCGGCGATCTCGGAGGGCTGGCGCCGGGCACGCCGGGCCAAAGAAGGCAGCTTCGCGATGGGCGGCTTCGCGCCGGACAGCGATCTGTTCCGCGCGAGCCGGTACTTCGTCGCCCGCGACACGGCCAGCGGCCGGATGCTGGCGTTCACCACGTTCGTCCCGGTGTTCGGCGTGGGCAGGACGCGCGGCTGGGCGCTGGACCTGATGCGCCGCCGCCCGGACGCCCTGCACGGCGTCATGGATTTTCTCATCATCTCCGCCGCGCAACGGTTTGGGGAAGAGGGCGCGGACATGGTGAGCCTGGGCCTGTCGCCGCTGGCCGGGGCGGACGACGACTCCGAAACCGCCGCCCTGTCCCACGTCCGCCGGTTCCTGTTCACCCGCCTGAACCGCGTCTACAACTTCCAGGGCCTGCACACGTTCAAATCCAAGTTCGCGACGGATTGGGAAGCCCGCTACCTCATCTCCCGGCGCGGGATGGGGATGGCGGCGACGGCCGGGGCGATCTTAAAGGCGCATCTCGCGGGGGACGACCGGCCCCCGCCGTCTACGCAGGCCGGGCGATCGGGCCGTCGCCGAATGATGGCGCTGGCCGCGCTCCTGCTCTTGGTGTTCACTCCCTTTGAAAAGACGTTGGCCAAGCGCGCCGCCGTCCTGCCGCGCCGGGTCGCCCAGACCTGGGGCCACCCTTCTCTCCATTGGCACTCGGGGCACCGGCATTCGGGCCGATGGGACACTCGGCAATGGGACCGGGTGCTGCCCCGGCTGGGCCACGTCCGGCGCGCGTCTGCCGCCGATGTCAATGCTCTCGTGGGCTGATGCGGCGCTCAGTCAGGGTTGCATTCTCCCAGAAAGCTCTATCATGTTCCCTTCCACTCCCCGGCGCAGCCGCCTCCTGCTCGTGCTGCTCCTTGTCCTCTCCACAATCGGCGTTCGCGCCGAAACGCTCTACATCTCGCCCGGCGGCAGTGATCGCTGGTCCGGGCGGGTCGCGCACCCCAACGCGGGCCGGAATGACGGGCCGCTGGCTTCGCTGGCAGGAGCACGGGACGCCCTGGGGCGCTTGCGAGCAGGGGGCGGCGGGCGCGGCCATATCCATATCGTCATCGCGGGCGGCGCTTACACTCTTCCCAGCCCGCTGGTCCTGACGCCGGATGACGGCGGGATGCCCGACGCGCCGGTCGTTTATGAGGCTGCCCCGAACGCCCGTCCCGTCTTCAGCGGGGGGCGGAGAGTGACGGGGTTCCGACAGGGTGCAAATGGCCTTTGGACCGCGCGCATCCCCGACGTGTCGGCAGGCAAGTGGTACTTCGAGCAGCTCTGGGTCAATGGGCGGCGGGCGACGCGGGCGGGCACGCCGGGCGGGTCCTACCTGTACACGCGGGGCAAGGTCGCCCACGGCATTGATCCGCTGACCGGGCAGCGCGCGGATCTGTCCCACCGGGCGTTTGTCGCTCGGCCCGAAGACATCCGGCCTCTGCTCGGGCTGTCGGCGGCGGAGCTGCACGACGTCACCCTGATTGCCTACCACTCCTGGGAAGTGTCCCGCCTGCGGATCGCCGCCGTGGACCCGAAGACGAACACCCTTGTCACGACTGGCCCCGCCGCCTGGCCGTTCATGCAGTGGAACCCCACCCAGCGCTACCGGCTGGAGAACTATCGGGCCGCGCTGGATCAACCAGGCGAATGGTTCCTGAGCCGTGATGGCACGCTCTTCTACAAGCCGCTCCCCGGCGAAGACCTGCGAACCGCCGTGGTGACAGCGCCGGTCGGGGAGCAGTTCGTGCGGATCGAGGGGACAGCGGCACGCAAAGTCACCGACGTCATGTTTCGCGGCCTGACGTTCGCCTACAGCGGCTACACGCTGCCGCCGGGCGGGCAGGGCGACGGCCAGGCCGCTGTGGGCATTCCCGCCGTCGTTCAGGCGGACGATGCCCAGCGAATATCCATCGAGAACTGCGAGATCGCGCACACGGGCCTGTACGGCGTCTGGTTCCGGCGCGGGTGTGACACTTGCCGTGTCACCCACTCGTATCTGCACGACCTGGGCGCGGGCGGGGTGCGAATCGGCGAGACCGAGATCAGGCCGCCCGGCCCGGAGAGGACGGGGCAGAATGTCATGGACGACGACATCATCCGCGCCGACGGCCGGATTTTCCCCGGCGCCATCGGCGTCTGGATCGGGCAGAGCGGGGACAACCGGGTCACGCACAACGACATCAGCGATACTTACTACACCGGCATCTCAGCCGGATGGACGTGGGGCTACGGGCCGAGCCTGACCCAAAATAACCACATTGATTTCAACCACATTCACCACATCGGTCAGGGCATCCTGAGCGATATGGGCGGCGTCTACACGCTGGGCATCTCGGACGGCACGACCGTCAGCGGCAATGTCATCCACGACGTTTACTCGTACAACCGGGAAGGGCCGGGCGGGTGGGGGCTTTACAACGACGAGGGCAGCAGCAACATTGTCCTGGAAAACAACCTCGTCTACAACGTCCAGACCGGCATGTACCACCAGCACTATGGTGAGCGCAACCTGATCCAGAACAACATCCTCGCGTTCAGCCTCGGCGGGCAATTGCAGCGCACGCGCGTCGAGGACCGGCCCGCTTTCACGTTCCGCCGCAACATCATCCTCTGGGACCGGGGACCGCTGCTGGCCGGATCGTGGCAGAAGAACACCGATCTCGACCATAACCTGTATTGGGACATGTCCGGGCAGCCCGTACTGTTCGAGGGCAAGACGCTGGCGCAGTGGCAGGCGGGCGGCAAAGACGCCGGCTCCCTGATCGCCGACCCCGGCTTCGTCGCCCCACAGCGTCGCGACTTCGCCTTCCGCCCCGGCGCGCTCCGAACCGGTTCGTCCCTCGCACGGATCGGCTTCCGGCCCTTCGACCCGGCCCAGGCGGGCGTCTACGGCGACACCCGGTGGGTGCGCCTGGCCCGCGACTACGCTTACGCCCCGTATGCTCCCGTGCCGGACCCACCGCCCGCGCCGCCGCTGGCCTTCCACCAGGATTTTGAGGAAGTCACCGTCGGCGCGGCCTGTCCCGACGCCCAGACTAACGGTGAAGGGGGAGGAGCCTCCATCCGCGTCACCGGCGAGATCGCCGCGTCGGGCGCTCACAGCCTCCAGTTCACCGACGCGCCGGGCCTGGCGAATTCCTACGACCCGCACCTGGTTTTCCCCGTCAACCACACCCAGGGCGTGACGACCCTGGACTTCGCCCTGCGCGCCGAGCCGGGCGTCAACCTGAACCACGAGTGGCGCGACTGGGGCAAAGAGCCGTACAAGACGGGGCCGATGTTCACGATCAAGGGCGGGCAGTTGCTTATCGGCGGCAAGCAGGTTCTAGCGATCCCCCCCGGCGTCTGGGTCCGCTACCACGTCCGCGCCGCCATCGGCAAGGGCGCAGCGGGGAAATGGGACCTGACCGTCACTCTGCCCGGCCAGCCGCCGCGCCGCTTTGACGGCCTGCCCAACGGCAGCCCCGACTTCCACGCCCTGACCTGGATCGGCTTCGTCAGCAACGCGACGGACAAAACCGTCTTCTACCTCGACGACTTGGACCTGTCCAACAAGGCACCCTGAACCCACCCCATATGTTTACGCTCAGAGAAGCAACCTCGACAGATCTAAACTTTATCGTGGAAGTTGATCTCAAAGACGAAGGCGTCACCTTCTCTCACATGGCTGAGGCGACGCCGGAAGAAGTGGGGTAGTGGCTCAATTTCGTCTGATTGGGTAAGAATATTCTATGCTTACCCAAACATTACACTGCGGACACTGCGGCAGCAACCGCCTCATCAGCAACGGCCACGCCAAAAACGGCAAATTGCGCTAC
>JAABUH010003201.1_pt1 | contig 14402 bp, 13 predicted proteins | sample 5559121 | NCBI WGS metagenome assembly JAABUH01 (sample SAMN10711871, study PRJNA513364) | rock metagenome | isolation source: Antarctica rocks | place: Antarctica: Victoria Land, Battleship Promontory nord | collected 2015-12-28 | reverse complement strand
TCTCAGCTCAAAGCCGTTTGCCTGGACCAGGGACCCCAACGCAATCATCGCTTCCGTCAAACGAGGGCACCAAGCGTTAGATTCTATCCACTAGATGGTTGGACGGTCACACCGCCATATGCTTGTGTCAGGAAATCCACGTTGGGGCAATCCGACTCCGGTTTAGTCCGGGAGACGAAAGATCAAACCGCATCACCTCCGACCGCGGTAACAAAACGAACTTCGGTAATGCTCGGCATTTCCGTGGTTCTCATGCTATGGGCAGGTGTCGGTTATAAATCCATTGCCGAATGGCGAGATGCGCGGCATGAAGCGGAGCGAACCGACAAAGCGTTCGCTATGATGTTCGAAGAAAATGTGCTGCGCGCTGTCGGCGAGATCGACAAATCACTGCTTTATATGCGCCGTACTCTAGAAACACACAGCCCGGCCGAACTCTACGGCACCCTTGCCAACACCAAAGATTTGCTGAGCGACATCATTGTCCAGGTTGCGATTGTCGATGCCAACGGAATCATGCGAGCGACCAATGTCGGCCCGCAACCGCCGCCGCCGACGGATCTCAGCGATAGGCCGCACTTCAAGGTGCATCTAGGCACGGCCGCCGACATTCTGTATATTGGCGATCCCCTGATAGGACGAGCTAGCGGGCGCATGTCGGTGCAGTTCAGCCGGCGCTTTCGTACACCCGCCGGTAGCTTCGGCGGCGTCGTCGTAGCGTCACTTGATCCCTACCATTTCACGCATTTTCTCGACCAAGTCGACCTTAGCTCCAGAGCTGCCATCTCCCTGGTCGGGGACGACGGGATCGTTCGTTCGGATGCTGGAGCGGATGACGGGGTCGCGCTTGGCGCCAGCATCGTCGGCACGCGGCTCTATGATCTCCTGAGAGCGGGACGGAATGGGAGTTTCGAGGTTCGGGGCCAACCCGGCCAAGACAGCCGAGTGGTGACGGTCCGCAAAGTTAAGGGACAGCCGCTCTGGGTCTTAGTTTCGGTGCCGCATTCTGAGATCTACCGCGATGCACGGGCTGCGCTCACAATCGACATGTCCGTGGCCATCGTGCTCACATTGTTAATGGGGCTGACGGTTGGTAAGATCCTTCAAATCGAGGCGAAACGATCGGAAGCGCACGCTAGTTTCCTGCGCTTAGCCTTACAGGATCCCCTGACTGAGTTGCCGAACCGCCGCGTGTTCCACCGCGAACTCGAGACCATCGCTAACGTCACAGGTGCGTCGCCGGGCGGGGCCGAATATGCGGTGCTGTTCCTTGATATAGATCGGTTCAAGTTCGTGAACGACACGCTTGGCCACGCGATCGGTGACCGTTTGTTGGTCGAGATCAGCCGAAGGCTGTCGAGCCTTCTCGGCCTCGGCCACATGCTAGCACGTCTTGGCGGCGATGAGTTCGCGATCCTAATCCCCAACGTTACGGAACATGCGTCCGTCGAAAAACTGGGATTGCAAATCTGCAGTTTGATGGCTCAGCCTTTCGACATTGAAAGGCATCAGATCCGATCCGGGGTGAGCATCGGTATCGCGGTCGGGCCGGCGGACGGCGCCAACGCGGAGGAGATCTTGATCGCTGCCGACCTTGCCCTCTATGCTGTTAAGGCGCGGTCCCGAGGCACCTATCAGTACTTTGATCGCTCAATGAGCGAGCGAATTTCGGAACGCCGCCAAATCGAAAGCGAACTGCGCGCAGCTCTCGACGAAGGTAACCTGGAGCTGCACTATCAACCCTTCCTGACACTGAAGACTGGCCAGATCGCCGGATTCGAAGCGTTGGCGCGATGGCAGCATCCTACCCGGGGCCAAATTCCCCCCTCGCTCTTCATCTCGGTCGCCGAAGAATGCGGCCTTATTCACGCGCTTGGCGAATGGGCGCTCACCGAAGCCTGTCGGCGGGCCGTCTCTTGGCCTCCCAACATCAAGATCGCGGTCAACTTATCCCCGATCCAGTTCGTTGATCCAGATCTAGTCACCGTGGTGCGGAATGTGCTTGACCGAACAAGTCTGCCCGCTAGCCGGCTTGAACTGGAGATTACTGAGCAAACTTTACTCGAGAACGGCGAACGCACGATGCGGACCCTGACGAGCCTGAAGGCGCTTGGCCTCGGCATCACCATGGACGACTTCGGGACTGGCTATTCGTCCCTGAATTACCTTAGCAATTTTCCATTCGACCGCATCAAGGTGGACCGCAGCTTCGTGGCGAGACTCGGCCAGAGCAAGCAGCAAACCGCCATCGTCCGCGCCGTCATCGACATCGCCGACAGCAGCGGCATGGCCACCACCGCCGAAGGAGTCGAAACGGCAGACCAGCGCGACCTTCTGGCTGCATTAGGGTGCGGAGAGGTCCAGGGCTACTTCTTCAGCCGGCCCGTTCCTATATCGGACGTGCCAAAACTCATCGACGGTTGGGAAAAGACCGTACTGCACGCTGCGTGACTGGCTTACGACCGGGAGACTACGTGCTACTGGCATAAGACCGGCGGACCAGCCGGGCCTCATGCAGGACCAGCACGAAGCCCGATCCCATCACGACGAAGGCGCCCAATACTACATGGACGTTGGGCACCTCACCGAAGGCGACGAAGCCGAGTCCGATCCCCCATACTAGCATCAAGTAATAGAAGGGCGACACAACGGTGGCGGGCGCGGCCGCGAGGGCTCGTGTCCACAGGAATTGTGCGCCAGCGTTTGTAACGCAGAGGATGCTGAACAGCAGCGCATCCGACCTTTGCGGGCAGTGGAACCCAAAAACGAGCAGCCCGATATGCGCGATTGTCATAACGCCCATCTGCCAGATCAGCAGCGTGCCGGCCGACTCCGTCTTCGCCATGCTCCGCACTGCGACCGTGACGCTGCCGTACATGACGGCGTTGCCGAGCGCCAGCAGCGCCCCGAGCTGCACCGTGTCGGCGCCGGGATGCGTCACCACCAAAACGCCGACAAATCCGACGACCAAGAAACCGCAGCGCATCGCGTCGGCCCGCTCCCTGTGGAACAGGATCGCTACGCCGGCTGCGAACAGGGGGGCCGAGAAGCCGATGGCTGTCACGCTCGCGAGCGGTAGCAGCCCCAGGGCCGCGACTGTCAGGGTCTGCGATACTGCCTGGGACAGCCCGCGCGCGACATGCGCGCCAGGCATTCGCGTCCTCACGATCGAAAGGCCACGGGTCGGCAGGAGCATCGCGCAGCAAAGCGCCAAGGCGCCCGAGGAGCGGAAGAACATCACCTCGCCGACCGGGTAATGGGCGACGAGAATTTTAGAGAGAGCGTTGGATAGGGTCAGGAGCAACGTCGAGCCGATCATCAACCCGATGCCAGTGAACACCCTGTCTTTCCGCTCTGCTCTCAGCAGCGGCAATGCAAGGCTCGTCATGGGTTCACGTGTCCAGGGTCGAGGAATGGAGGTGTGGACGGGCATTGCGCCGTGCCGGAATTAGGCACGGACATGGTCTCGCCGGCGTCGGACGACATGAACCAGGGCTTCACGCCGACCCCTCGCCGCAGCGAATACATGTAGAAGATCGGCATCTTGGCGGGGAACAGGTCCCGAAACTCGCTGCCGTTGAAGGTGACGAAGACTGCGTCCGGGAAGGCCGTCTCGATGGCGCGCTTCTCCACCATGTTCATGCGGTGATAGTCGTGGGCACCCTGGTCGGCGGAGCCTTCGCCCCGGTACCACTTGGCCGCGCAGGCCACGAGTTTTGCGAGCACCTCGCCTGAGGGGATCTCCTCCGCATCGAGGTTCGTCACCTCGCGGGCGAAGGTCACGATGTCACCAAGACGCGCTGTTAGGAAGCCGTGCGTTTGTGCCGCCGCGTCGATTGCGTCGAAATAGGCGCTCGTGCTCTCGGGCGCGTGGCCGTTCAACGCGGCGTGCGTGTCGGTGAAGATCAGTCGGATCGATGCGCCGGGTGCATAGACTTCGCGAACTCTATGGGCCAGCCTACTGAGGTAGTCGAGGCACGCCGTATCTGGCGAAGCCAATCGAACACGAGGCCCCTTCCCCCAATAAAGAATGAAATCGACGGGCAGATTATGAACAGTCGCTTTTGTGACAACTCGCGACAGCATATCAATTCCAGATGGTTGCTCGCGCTTGAATGACCAATTGTTAAAGGCTTTAATAGTCTCATCAACGACGCGTGTCTGCAGCTTCGCCTTATGCTGTAGGATCTTGCTGACTGAGTCTTGAACAAGACAGCCGTCCCGCGTCGTTCCAATTGGAGGCCTGAACTTGGATGCAACGCCATCGTTGACTATCCTAGGACGCAACGATGAAGCTGCGGAAGCAGAATCGATCTGTTTGGTGGCGGTCATAGTCTCAGCTTTGACTTGATGGCGCTGAGTGCTTATCGCTGCCGGAGTGCGTTAAGGTCAAGTTTATTATTAACGAATGATTAACGTCCTTGCGCTGCTGGTCGCGGGCACGCCGCAGGCTTGGCAAGCGGCGCGAGCAGGCTGGCCGCGGTGATGTCCGCGCGGCCGAGCCTGTGGCCGACGAGGTGGCGCCGCTCGGCCAGGTTGCCGTCGAATTAAGTCCAGCTCGGCCGCAAGCTCCTATTCCACCGCTGGGACGAGGGCAGCGCGGGTTTCCGTGCCCGCGATCATGGCTTTGCGCGTTGCGGGCCAGGCGAGGCGGCCGAGGGCGGCCTACCAGGGCACCACGCCGTCAAACAGAACGTCACGGATGCCGGACGCGGGTCGCCCAGCCGCTCCCGCCGGGCCGGCGGTTGGAACATGGCCCACAGCATGACCAGGATGGCGCCGAGCGTCAGAGTGAACTCCCGGAAGGCGTGGTAGTTGGAGTGCCGCGGCCCGTAGCGCAGCGCGGGCGCCTGGAACGCCGGGTCCCAGGAAAAGGACAGCGTTTCCCAGAGGCTCGGGATGCCGACCAGGACGCCGAGCACGAGCAGGACGCGGCACAGGATGATGCCCCTCAACGGTTCGCGCCCGTTGGCACCAGGAGCAGCAACGCCGGCGTGATCGGCACCTGGCGGACGCGCCGCCCCGTGGCGTCCCACACCGCGTTGGCCACGGCGCCCGCGAAGCCCACCAAGCCGAGTTCGGCTACACCTTTGGCGCTCAGTTCATTCACCAGCGCGTCGTTCTCCTCGACAAAGCCGATGTCCAGCGCCTCCGGCACGTCGGGGCCGCCCGCGATGTGGTAGTCGGTCGGGCTGGCGCTGACTTGGCGCCCCAGCACCGGGTCCCACAAGACCGCCTCGTGCAGCGCCATGCTGAGGCCGAAGACGATGCTGCCCAGCGCCTGGCTGCGAGCGCCCGTCGGGTTCAGGATGCGCCCGGCGGCCAGGCGCGAGACGATGCGGCTCACCCGCACCTCGCCGCGCCGCGGGCCGCACCCGCACCTCCACGAAGTGCGCGCAGAACGCATACATGGCGGCCGTCTTCGTCCTAGGCTGGCGGATGGTGTTGATGCCCGAGGCCATGGTCGCGAAGGCCGCGTCGTCCAGTTCCCGGGGCCCGGCGCGCGCCTCGCTCGTCAACTGGGCAACCCCGGCGGCGCGCAGTACGTCGGCGAGCGGCTCGGCCTCGTTGCGGCCCGGTGCGGCGAGCGCCAGCACCTGCTCGCGCAGTGTCCACGCCGCCGCCTTCACGGCGGGGCCGATGGTGGCGGCTGTGCCCGATGCGCCATGCACAGGTGCCGCAGGTAGGTCCGTGTCCCCAAGCACGACCGTGACCTGGTCCACCTCCAGCCCAAGCTCCTCGGCAGCGACCATCGCCATCAGCGTCGCCGTGCCGGACCCGATCTCATGCGTGGCGCACGCGACCTCGGCCGTGCCGTCCGCATGCAGCGTGGCGCGCACGGCCGCCTGGCTGCGGTAGCTGCCGTAGCACCCGGCGGCCATGCCCCATCCGATCAGGGTGTCGCCGTCGCGCAGGGTGCCGGGCCGCAGCGGGCGCCGCTCCCAGCCGAACGCCGCCGCACCCTCCTCATAGCAGGCACCCAGGCCGCAACTCGACCAGGGAAGCCCGTCTGGGTGCGTCGCTGGCAGGTTGCGCTGCCGCAGCGCCAGCGGGTCCATGCCGAGCTTCCAGGCCAGCTCGTCCATCGCGCCCTCCAACGCGAAGGAGCCGAAGCTTTCGGCCGGCGCGCGCATGTTGGTGGGCGTGGTGCTGTTCACCGGCAGCATCCGGTGCCGGGTTTCCAGGTCGGGACTGGCGTACAGCACCTCGCTCACCTCGCCGGCAGGCCGGATGAAGCTGTCCATCACGGACGTCTGCTCGACCGCGTGGTGCCGGGATGGCGGTCAGGGTGCCGTCGGACCGTGCGCCCAAGGTCAGGGTTTGCGCGCTTGCGGGCGGTTGCCGAAGGAGGTGTGCGTCTGCGTGCGGGGCTGCACCAGCCGGACCGGCACGTCGAGGTGCCGGGCCGCGGCGGCGGCCAGGATCGTGTGCGCCCAGGTGAAGCACTTCGACCCGAACCCGCCGCCGGTGAATGGGCAAAGTACCCGGACCTTTCCGAGATCCAGGCCGAGCGCGTCGGCGACGGTGCGGCGCGCGCCCAGCACCCACCGCGTGCTGTAGTGCAGCAACAGCGTGCCCGCCGCCGCATCCCACTCGGCGACTGTGGCGGCCAGCTCCAGGGCATTGTGGATGTGGGACGGCGTGTCCGAGGTGCCCTCGACGGTGGCGTCCGCCTCGGCCAGGCCGCGGGCCACGTCGCCCCGGGTCGCGTCGGTGATCTTGCGGAGCGCCTCCGGCAACTCATTACCAGCCTCGCCCGCGTCGAGCAGCGCTGTCATCGTACGCGGCGGCTCCGGCGCGTAGGCCGCCCGCACCAGCGATGCCGCATGGGCGGCAATCTCCGGTGTGCGCGCAACCACAAGCGCGACGGCCTGCCCGGCATAGGCCACTCGGTCGCCTTGCAGCGGCATACATACCTCGCCGGCCGGGCCGAACGGGAAAATCTTGACGGGAGCGAGCCGGGGCGCGTTCCGGTGATCCAGCACGGCACGCACGCCGGGCAGGGCAAGGGCGGCTGCGGTGTCCAACGTCGTCATCCGCCCCCCGCGATCGTGGCCGGCACGACGGCGGCGCAGTTTGGCGGTGCGGCTCGATCGCTATCACATTCTTTTTTGCTTGACGCGTAACGCGTCGATGTTACGTTTGTCCTCTTGAATGTTACATCGAGTGACATCTGGGCCTAAACGTCACAGGAGAAGGCGTCGGCGGCCGGGAAACGTCGCAATGGATGGGCGATCGAACGATCAAAGACTCAGAGAGCCGCCCGTCGCGAGCGTGGGCGAGCCCAAACCCGCCCTGGCCTTTGACAGGCTGTGCAAGGGCTTCGACGGCATCCCGGTGCTGCGCGAGATCACGGCGCGCTTCATGCCCGGGACCGTCAACGTGCTGGCGGGCGAGAACGGCGCCGGCAAATCGACGCTGTTCAAGATCATATCGGGGCAACTCGCGCCCGACAGCGGCGCCGTCACCATCAAGAGCGTGCCGGTCCACACCTTCGATCCGCGTCACGCCCGCGGCCTCGGCGTTTCCATCATCCCGCAGGAGCTGCTGCCGATCCCGGACATGAAGGTCTGGCAGAACCTTCTGGTCGGCCGCGAGCGCACCTTCGCGCTAGGCTTCCTGCGGCGACGCGAGATGGTGACGGAGGCAGGGCGCCTCCTGGCCGAGTTCAATCTCGACATCGACCCGGAACTGCCGATGCGCCGCCTCGGCGTCGCCGCCACGCAGATGATCGAGATCATCAAGGCGACCTCGCGCGACAGCGACCTCGTGCTGATGGACGAGCCGAGCTCCTCCCTGAGCTCGCGCGAAACCGATGAGCTGTTCCGCGCCATCCGGATGCTGCGCTCGCGCGGCACCTGCATCCTCTATACCAGCCATCGCATGGAGGAGATCGAGCAGATCTCCGACACGGTGGCGATCATGCGCGACGGCGCCTTCATCCGCCAGGCGCCGACGTCCTCCCTCACCGAACGCCAGATCATCGCCGATATGGTGGGGCGCGACATCGAGGACCTGTTCCCGGACCGGATGGTCGGCATTGGGCGCAAACCCGTGCTTGAACTGCGCGACTTCAAGGTCGCCGGCTACGCGGCCCGCACCTCCTTCACGGTCCATGCGGGCGAGATCCTCGGCCTCGGTGGCCTCGTCGGCGCCGGCCGTAGCGAGTTGCTCGAGGCGATCTTCGGGTTGCGCAAGGCCGAGGGTGTCGTCACGCTCGACGGGGTTCCTGTCGCGCGCTCCTCGCCCGCCGAGGCGATCCGGCGGGGCATCGCCTTCGTGCCGGAGGATCGCAAGCTCGCTGGCGTGCTGACCTCGCTGTCGATCCTCGACAACGTCACGCTTCCCCATCTCGGCGGCTTCACTGGCGCGGGCGGTTTCGTCGACGACGTCGCCCGCCGCGCCCGGACGCTTGACGTGCTCAAGCGCACACGGACCAAATATGCCCGGCTCGGGCAAGCGGTGGCGCATCTCAGCGGTGGCAACCAGCAGAAGATCGCACTGGCCCGCTGGCTCGTCACCGGCACGCCGCGCCTCCTCATCCTGGACGAGCCCACGCGCGGCATCGACGTCGGGGCGCGCAGCGAGATCTATCGCCTCATCCACGACCTCGCCGGATCCGGCGTCGCGGTCCTGCTCGCTTCCTCGGACATGCCCGAGCTCATCAATCTCAGTCACCGCATCCTGGTGATGCGGGCCGGCGCCGTCGTTGGGGAACTCACGCGCGATGCGGTGAACCAGGAGGATATCCTTCGGCTGGCCATGGGAAAGACACGAGATGCAGCCTGATCGCGCCACCATTTCGGCGGCAGACCTCGCATCGGCGGCGCTGGCCAAGCCCAAGGTCGACATCAAGGCACTGCTGCTGCGCTACGCCTTGGTCCTGCTGCTTTTCGTCTTCGTGGGCGTGCTCGGCGCCTCCAACGCCAGCTTCTTCACGCTGTCGAACTTCAACGTCGTGCTGCTTCAGGTCTCGACCAACGCGCTGCTCGCCACCGGCGCCACCTATGTCATCCTGACGGGCGGCATCGATCTCTCGGTCGGTAGCGTGGTGGGCCTGTCGGGGGTGGCGGCCGCCATGGTGGCGCAGCGCGACGGGCTACCGTGGACGATGGCGGCCGTCGCGACCGGGGTCGCGGCCGGGGGCGCCATCGGCCTCCTCAACGGCCTCCTGGTGGCGGTGGCCCGCGTGCCGGCCTTTGTGGCGACGCTCGGCACCATGACGATCGCGCTCGGCGTCGCCTACGTGCTGAGCGACGGCCAGCCGATCTCTGGCCTGTCCGACGCCTTCCTGTCGGTGAGCGACCAATTCTACGGCGCGCCCGTGCCGGTGATCCTGATGGTCGTGACCGTGCTGGCGTCGTGGTTGCTGCTCTCGCGCACCCGGCTCGGCCTCCACATCTACGCGACCGGCGGCAACCCGCAGGCGGCGCGCGTGGCGGGCGTGAACCTGAGCGGCATCCGACTGACCGTCTACACCGTCAGCGGCCTCCTCGCCGGCCTAGCCGGCGTCGTGCTGGCGTCCCGCGCCACCGCCGGCATCGCCACGACCGGCGCCGGCTACGAGCTCAACGCCATCGCGGCAGCCGTGATCGGCGGCATCAGCCTCATGGGCGGTCGCGGGTCGATCTTCGGCACGGTGTTCGGTTTCATGATCATCGGTGTTCTGGACAACGGCCTGAACATCCTCAACGTCTCGCCCTTCTACCAACTCATCGTCAAGGGCGCGATCATCATCGGCGCAGTCTTCATCGACTCGACGCTGAACCGGAAGGACGATTGAGCCCCGTCGTTCCGTCGCACAACAAGGCTCCTGGGAGAAAACCACGATGACGTCCTCGAAGTGCGCGGGCCTCAAGGCCGCACTCTGCGCTACCGCCGCTCTGCTGCTGACCACGCCGGCCCTTGCCGACAAGACGAAACCCGTGATCGGCTTCACGGTCTACGACATGTCGTCGTTCATCGCCTGGGGCAAGCAGGGCGCCGAGGCCATCACCAAGGCCAACAACGGCACGCTGCTGTGGCAGAGCGCCCACGGCGACGTGAACACGCAGATCTCGCAGATCCAGCAGTTCATCAATCAGAAGGTCGACGTCATCATCATCGCGGCGGTCAATTCCTCGACGCTGGGGCCGCAGATCGAGCAGGCCACCAAGGCCGGCATCCCGGTGGTGGCCACCAATCTCACCATTTCGGGTCCGGAGGCCGCCAATCTCGTCTCCTATGTGGGCCCCAACGATGTCGGGGCCGGCGAGCAGGAAGCCCAGGCGGTCGTCGATGCCCTGAAAGGCAAGGGCAACGTTGTGGTGATGCAGGGTCCGGTCGGCCAGTCGGGCGCCATCGACCGTACCAAGGGCATCCAGAACGTACTGGCCAAGAATCCGGGCATCAAGCTCCTCGCCATGCAGCCGGCCAACTGGGAGCGCACCCAGGCCTACAAGCTGATGCAGGACTGGCTGTCGCGCTACGGCGGGCAGATCGACGGGCTCATCTCCGAGAACGACGACATGGCGATCGGCTCCATCCAGGCCCTCAAGGAGAAGGGACTCGCCGGCAAGATGCCTGTGTCGGGCGTCGACGCCATCAAGGACGGGCTGCGCGCCATCCGCTCCGGCGACATGATCGAGACGAACCTGCAGAACGGCGCGCTCGAACTCGGCATGGCGGTCCAGGTTGCGGTCGACCACCTCAACGGCAAGCCGGTGCCCAAAGAGGCCATGCTGCAGATGCCGAGCATCACTAAGGCCATCGTCGATAAGTACTACGACCAGCTGTTCGACCACGCGGACAAGTTCGTGGAGGGCCTGCCCGAACTCATCAAACAGAACATGGCATCCGGGCAATACGCCAACGAGTGAGCGCCCACGGCGCTCAGGTCCGCTGTGCCGCCTCTGCGCGGCACAACGGATCCGAGAGCGACGGGCAGGGAAGGCGAGACCGGATGAGCGACGCCACGACCAGCACGCCCGACCCGACCCGCAGCGCCCGCGCCATCGAGAACCGGCGCAAGCTCATGCTAGAGCAGATCATCCGTTCCGGGTCGGCCCAGGTGGAGGACTTGGCGTCGCGCTTCGGCGTCAGCCGCATGACGATCCACCGCGACCTCGACGCGCTGACCGAACTCGGAATGGTGCGCAAACAGCACGGCGGCGTCACGCTGCACGAGTCGAGTTCGGTCGAAAGCAGTTTCTCATACCGGGCCCACTTGGCAGAGCGCCAGAAGGCTGCCATCGCCCGTGCCGCGGCGGCGCTCGTGCAGCCAGGGCAGTCCGTAATTCTCGACGAATCCACCACGACCCTGTTCATCGCCCCCCACCTGTCGAGCAAGACGCCCCTCACCGTGATCACCAATGGCATCGCCATGATCGACAGGCTGAAGGAGGCCCATGGCATCCAGTTGATCAGCCTCGGGGGCACCTACAACGCGCCCCTCAACGCCTTCTTCGGGCTGATCTGCGAGAACGCCATCGCGTCACTGCGGGCCAATATCCTGTTCATGTCGACCTCGGCGGTCTACGGCGCTGTCGCCTATCACCAGAACGAGGAAGTGCTGAAGACCAAGCGCGCCCTGATGGGGATCGCCCGCACGAAGGTGCTGATCGTCGACAGCTCGAAGTTCGGCGTCACGGCGCTGCACCGCCTGGCCGGGCTCGACGCCTTCGATGCCGTGATCACCGATGCGGGCCTACAGGCCGCAGACTGCGAGCGCCTGCGCGAGGGCGGCGCCAGGCTGACCGTCATCGACTGCTGACTCCTCCATCCCGACAAGGACGATTTCCGTGCCCGACGCTCTCCACTATGACCAGGCTTTCTCGCTCGACGGCCTGACCGCCCTCATCACCGGCGGGGCGAGCGGCATCGGCTTCGCCATCGCCACCGCCTTCGCGGCGCGGGGCGCCCGCCTGGCCCTGGTTGATCACGATCCCGGCGTCCTCGAGGCTGCGGCTCGGCTCGGCCCGCAGCATGTAGGACTCGTGGTCGACGTCGCCGCCGCGGGTGTTCCGCGCCGCACGGTGGACGAGGTCGCGGCGCGCTTCGGCCGGCTCGACATCCTGGTCAATAACGCAGGCATCGTCCGGCTGGCGCCGGCCTCGGAGGCGAGCCGCGACGACTGGGACCTGACGCTCGCTGTGAATCTCACGGCGCCGTTCCTGTTCGCCCAGGCGGCCGGGCTGCATATGATGGCGCGGGGCTCGGGCCGGATCATCAACATGGCCTCCCAGGCGGCGACCGTGGCGCTCCAGTCCCACGTCGCCTACTGCACCAGCAAGGCGGCGATCGTCGGCATGACCAAGGTGCTGGCGCTCGAATGGGGACCCTACGGCATCACCGTCAATGCGATAAGCCCCACCGTGGTGGAGACCGAGCTCGGTCGGCAGGCCTGGGCCGGCGAGGTCGGCGAGGCCATGAAGAAGCTCATCCCGTCGCGCCGCTTCGCCCAGCCCGAGGAGGTGGCGCTCGCCGCCTTGTACCTCGCGAGCCCGGTCGCCGCGATGGTCAACGGGGCCGACCTCGCCATCGACGGCGGCTACACCATCCAATAGAGAGGCAACGCGCCATGAACCGGATCATCAACGATCCCGACGAGGTCGTCGAGGACGCGCTGTCGGGGCTCAAGGCGGCCCACCCGGACCTCCTCGCCGCAACATCTCATCCGCGCGTCATCCGGGCCGCGTGCGCGGGCAATGCTTGCCGGGTCGGCATCGCCACGGGTGGCGGATCGGGTCATGAGCCGGCCTTCGTGGGTTACGTCGGCCCCGGCCTACTCGACGCCGTGGCGATCGGCGAGGTGTTTGCCTCGCCCACGGCGCGCGCCTTCGAGGCCGCCTTCAAGGCCGCAGATGGCGGTCGCGGCGTTGCCTGCCTTTATGGCAACTACGCCGGCGACAACATGAACGTGAAGATGGCGATCAGGCTCGCCGAGCGCGACGGACTGACGGTCCGGACCGTGGTGGCCAACGACGACGCCGCTTCGGCACCCAAGCACGAGCGCGGCAAGCGACGCGGCGTGGCGGGCGAGATCCTGATGTGGAAGACTGCGGCGGCTTTGGCGGCTGAAGGCGCCGACCTCGAAGCCGTGATCGCATTGGCGCAGAAGTCCATCGACGCCACGCGCAGCGTCGGCATCGGGCTCTCAGCCTGCACGATCCCGGCGGCCGGCAAGCCCAACTTCACCATCGTGGACGGCACCATGGAGGTTGGGATCGGCCACCATGGCGAGCCGGGCATCGCCGTGGTGCCGACCGAAGCGGCGCGGGCCATGGCCGCCACCATGATGGACGCAGTGCTGCCGGACCTGCCCTTCGGGCGCGGCGATGACGTGGCGGTGCTGATCTCGGGCCTCGGCGCCACGCCCATGATGGAACTCTATATCCTTTATGGCCATGTCGCCGAGATCCTGGCCCGGGAGGGCATACGGGTCCGCCACCGTTTCGTCGGCAACTATTTCACCTCGCTCGAGATGGTGGGCGCCTCCGTAACGCTGACGCGGCTCGACGGCCAACTCGATCGCCTGCTCGGCGCGCCTGCGCGCTCGATCGGCCTCACCGTGACAGGAAGCGCATGATGGCGGATACGGTGGATCTTCGGGCCGCTGGCCCCATCCTCGACGATATGGTGCGCGCCATCGTCAACAACGTCGCGATGCTCAACGAGCTCGACGGCGCCACCGGCGACGGCGATCACGGCGTCAACATGAGTAAGGGGTTCCGGCGCACGGGCCAGAAGTTGAGCCTCGCGCCGCAGGGGCTCGGTGAGGGTTTCGGCGTCCTGGCGGAAACGCTGCTCGACGAGATCGGCGGCTCCATGGGGCCGCTCTACGGCAGTTTCTTCCTCGACATGTCGACGTTCCTCCGCGGACGCGCGACGCTCGACCGCGACGGCTTTGCCGCCATGTTACGCGCGGGCGTCGCCGCAGTGGTGGACCTCGGTGAGGGCAAGCCGGGGGACAAGAGCCTGGTCGACGTGCTGGTGCCGTCGCTCGGCGCCTTCGAGGCGGCAGCTCGGGGCGAGAGCTTCTCGGATTGCCTCACGTCGCCCCCTTTGGGAACCGGTCGAGTCAGAAGCAAGTGCCGCTGGTATCAGACCGGCGTTGACAGGGCCGTGGCGCTCGCTCGAAGCCGTCGAGTTCGCCACCCTCGAATGGGTAGACTGGTTCAATCACCGACGGCTGCTCGAGCCCATCGGCAACATCCCTCCCGCAGAGGCAGAAGCGCGCTATTATGATCAGCAGTCCCTCACCCCGCGAACGTCTAAAGAGCAGAGGCTGTTGCAAGAAGCACGGACCCGCGCCTGGATGTCGAGGCCGGCGAATTGCAGCGCTATCGAAAGTCGTGCCCCCGAGAGCGCGCGCTCGGCCTGGTGCTGCGCTAACGGTGAGCGACGTTGGCGTTGTCGATGAT
>JAABUH010003199.1_pt1 | contig 14409 bp, 17 predicted proteins | sample 5559121 | NCBI WGS metagenome assembly JAABUH01 (sample SAMN10711871, study PRJNA513364) | rock metagenome | isolation source: Antarctica rocks | place: Antarctica: Victoria Land, Battleship Promontory nord | collected 2015-12-28 | reverse complement strand
TATATTATGTCATCGTTGTTTGATTTCACTAAAGTCATAAGAATTGTCAATCTCATCTCAGATATTTTGATGTTTATCAATGTAATTGTGATTATTACAATGCAATTATCTTCAGATTGTACTTATGTGTAGATATTTAATACAATCAATTATGTAAAATATTTTCGTTACAATGTCATTATATCTGTTTATTTATTGTAAAAGATAAGATCGTTGCAGAATTTAATATTATTCAATATTGAATGAATATCAGACTGTAATCTGAATTACTGTGCAATGCTCAAACGTAGTAGTTGAAACTTACATAGTAAGCAAGAAGCTAACTCAAAGAGACTTAGTCATCATTGCTTACTTGAAAAGATGTAGCGCATCTATCTAGTCTCGAAGGGGTTAGATTTCAACTACTTCGTCTGAGATTCTGAGACAAGCAAAACTGAGGCAAGTTAATGAAATTACCTAATAAGCTCTGAGTGAGCTAAGGTCGAAAACTGCGTTGCTTTCCATTGGTAACAGACTTGCTCGGGCAGTCAACGAACCTAGTTTTTATGATATGCTCTAAATCGTCAGTCAGACCTTAATCTTGCATTAGCAGCAGCATGACATGCATGTTCCGATCTCTCCAAAACACCATCTCTGCCCAGTGTCGTTCTATTTGTCCTTCTTTTTCCTTTCTTATCCTTTCCTTCTGTGCATATCCCATAATCATTTTCCAGCCTAGCGTGGTGGGGATTCAACTGCAGAACAAGAAAAAAGCCGGTTGGGGCGCCAAGCGATGAGCTTCCACCAAGTGCATACGATACCCAGACAAGGAGCCTTTATGCATCATGCATCCCAGTCACGATGTTCGCCACGATGGCGGTTCTATTCCGATTTTATGCCAAAAGACTCGCCAAGTCGTATGTATGGTGGGATGATTGGTTGATTGTGGTTGCTTTGGTGAGAAGAACCACCGGACGGACTGCGGTCGAATAGAATAATACAAAGTATCATATTTCTGACATTGGGTGGGGGGGAATCATATATTATGCCCTTGCAGCAACAGATCTTGCTTCTACAGCGCATTGGGGACTCGGGCGCCATGTCGCGGAAGTGGCATCTGAAAGCACAGGTTGATCGAAAAGGGAGAGAGAGAGAGAGAGGAATAAGTTTTGAGGGTGATGCTTTAGGCATTTCGAAATTGATGCAGGTACTCTCAAGCCAGCATTTAGTTGTCGGCCCGCAAAAGCGGTGCTCACGAAAATATCAAGGGGACTTCGCTTGTTGCTGGCTGGAAATTCCATACCGACTCAAAAATAATAGGCGATTCGAGTTGTGAGGCGGTTTGGGTTTTGGAACCTTTCCCCAAACACAAAATCCCCCTCCGCCATAAACATTACCCAGATAGTGAGTATTCAAAATCTGTGGTTATATATAGGGTATCCTATCCCAGTCAAACACCCGGGTAGAAAACCCTCGATAAGATTGCTCAAGTTCAGATAGATATGGTTCGACTACTTCGACTACTCAAGAGAATGTTTGAGAAAATTGTGGGAGGCTTTCTTCCCGTCAGTGTGAGCAGGATGGTTGAAGGAGAATGGCAAACGAGTCCGAGGTCAAGGCGGCTCGTCCAAAGTATCAGTTAACCCCGATGCTTACAAGTTCCTGTGTACTTCGATTCGTTTAATATAACCTAAAGCAATCGCTCTGAGGTCGATGGGTGACAAGAAACGACGCTGGCAAAGATTCGTCGAATATTTCTGCTGGAATTGACAGAGCCCAGAGCAGCGAGGTTGTGATATTGTTGGCGTTGCGCAGCTGCTTGTGAGCTTTTAGAGAAATATTTGGAGTTTGGACTTTCTAATGACTTATTTATCGGTCATTTGGTCCCGTGTCCAGGTTTGCAAGGCTGGATGCTTCGTCTCTCAGATTCAGGTCGAGTCTGTTTGGGATTGTGAGTTCACTGTAAATCGAACGCTGTAAGGAGTAATATCTCGATATTTCAAACACGTCCCATACGAGATTAGAATTCCGAGGCAGGATCTCAATCGTCGACTCGCCAAAACCGAAACTGCTTATTTTATTTTCTATTCGTCCATTGAAGTTGTTATGAATGTATTCGATATGATGAGGCCTCACGGATCAAAACCCAGTATCGACCTCGTCGATATTGACCAGAGCGCAGTGACACCATTGGCTTCAAAGTCAATGGTTATGCAAGTGCTGTCTTCAAACTTTTCGACCGTGGCAGGCTGCCTGTCAAGGGAGAGAATGTACTGTCGTAGCGGTGCGGCACAATCCGCTGCAGGAATCATGTTTCTAAATCGACAGTCGGCTTCTTTGATTGGCGGGACGAAAGTTACCCGGCTATTCGAACTCGTCGTTCTGCGGATGTAGATTTCCCCAAATTTCCTAGTCGTGTTATCAGTCCGGCTGATAGTAGGCGAGGAAGCGCAGCAGGCAAACAGTGCGTTAATATGATCGTGTAGGATATTTCAGGGATCCGAGCAAATAAGAACCATTTCAACTGACAACAACCATACTCAACCGCTCTGCGCTACCTAAAAAAGAAAATCTTGCGATATGGGTATTCAAGCACGTTGACCCTACGCCTCTGTTTACTTCGTAAGCAGGAAGCTTTTGAGATTGCCCAAGTAGGCCGAAAGTGATTGAACGCAGATGATCATGTGATTTTCTCATATTCATCTTTCACTGGGCACTGAACGAGCTGATTTTCTTGGGCTGATTGACTCTAACACAAGAGCAATACGATGATTCAGCCATATGTAGTGCTGACCTTCACTCAAGCTGAGTTGACGATTCGGCGACTGGATGATGGGGCGCTTGAATTCCGTGGCTGGCTGAAATCATATTCAAGCGCATTATCCCTTGCGCTCGATGTACTCGAAGATGGTGGCCCCTTGCGTCTGGGTCATCAAATGGTTGATTACTCATACTCCAATACGAAATAGATACTCAGCCACGTACGGATGTACTGAAGCTGAAGCAGGGAGCGCTGGAGGTCAAAGGCGGAGGTTTCTTCACCGTACTGACTACTGTCATACGGTGAACGACTACTTGTATTAAATCCCGATACGAGATCACTAGTTACATTCTTCCTGTAACCTTACCAACCTTTCCTTTCTTGAACCGTGGACTCCACTTGCCAAGCTCTTTAGCAAATACGCTGCCCATACATTTTCCGAGGACCTCTTGTAATGCGAAGAGCCATCTCTACATTTGTTCTGTCCTTTCAACCTCCTTGAATCATCCTCGATGGATGAAGAATTGGTCGTCTAATGCAGGCTGCCGCCAAAGCAATCCTTGCCCTCGCATTCCTGCCGTTTCGGACCATTCTAGTCCAACCCATAAATACTGGGGGAAGGGTTGGGTACTAAAGTTGTGCGATTGAGCCGCCATGAAGCCAACTGGGCCTCGAGATATCAGATGGGTTGAGGTATTCTTCGCTGGCGCAGTGTATCATTGAGCGTTGCTAAAGCGTAGTAGGGGCTCAGGGGCATCAGCGCGGCGACCATCGTCACGAGCCATCTTTTCCCCTCCTTCAACCCCATGCTACGCGCAGCTTCCATGACCGACGACACACCTCCAATCTTCCTGCAGCTACCGATTGTCCGCCTCATCTTCTCCGGTCGAGCGAGCCTCTCGTTCTTCTTCCTTCTCACCGGCTTCGTTAATTCCCTTGGCTTTCTCAAACAAGTACGAGCTGGAAACCAAAACACCGCTTTACAACGTCTGGCAAAGAGTGCATATCGGAGAATCGGAAGGCTCGTTCTCCCGGCGACAGTAGCAACAACAGTGAGCTGGGTGCTCTGCCAATTGGGAGCGTATCGGCTGGCAAGAGAGGGCGACGTCAACTGGTTCCGGGACATCAGCCCGAGGCAAAGTCCGGATCTCGCGTCTGGTCTCTGGGATTTGTTCAAGAATTTGTTCAAAACATGGAGTGAAGCAAGTAACGACTACGACAAGGTGCAATGGAATTTGTTTTTCTTACTGAAAGCGTCTATGGTGGTATACATGCTATTGCTCATGACCACATATCTCACACCGAGATCTCGAAAGATATGCATTTTGATATATTACATGTATGGCTGGACCAGCGGTGACTGTAAGTGCATCTGGAACCCTTTCGGCACAGCCGATATGCTGATACTCATAAGCATTAATCACGATGAATGTCAGTGCTGGAATGTTTCTGGCAGAAATGCTTTTCGATCAAGCAGAATCCGAAGAGAGAGAGTCTGAGCCTCCGAGTTCATGGAAGCTGTGGCCAACTCTACTGCTTGCCGCGGGCCTTGTGATAGCTGGGTATCCAGAGGACCACACCGACTGGACAGCGTGGTCATTCTTTCTCCAGAACTTAGGGGAGACGCTATTTCGGGATGTTCCCGAGTTGTCGAGAAAGTGGGGCTCCGTTGGGGGATCGTTCATCATCCTGGGAGTCATGTATCTGCCAGCCGTACAACGTGCACTGTCACATCGCTTCCTTGTCTGGATGGGAAAAGTCAGCTTTTCCGTCTTTCTAATCCACTCCTTTCTGATAAGGAGCATTCTTTGCTGGATGTTGTTCTGGAACTCGGAGGCTCCAGAGTGGGAAGAGGAAGACGGAACCATAATGGTCGGCCGTCTTCCTCATGTTCGCGGCTTCAGCTGCGCGGTAATTATTGGCATCTTCTTTGTCATCGTGTACTATTTCGCGCATCTCTGGACTCTGTATGTGGAGTCGTGCTGCGCACAAGTGGTTCAATGGATCGAGGATCGGATGTCTACCGAGGATCCTCAATTTAGGGGGGTTACAAACCCCGTTTAAGGATGTATATATGGGTCGGCGTTCAGAGGTGTTTCACACCAAAACATCACCGGGAGGTTAAAACTCCAAGTGGTTTATAGGGTCAAGGCATTCAAAGGCAGTGATGTACCAAAATTACAATTCATCGAGGATCAGTCCCCTTTTCATCAACACTTGTCACAGATGTCTACAGCATCCTCGTTGACCCGGGGTGGCCTGGCTACATCCTCATTAACCACATACAACCGATCAATGACAAATAAGACGGAGAGAACATGACTTTTGGTGGAGCTGGTGTACAGATCTGATTGTAAGTGACCTTCCAAACATCACGGAAGGTATTCAAGCCATCTAATTCCTAAATGGAAACCCCAATCCTCCACCAACTTCCAAAAACCTGGATATACCAAGCTAAATTTACATACTGGAGATGCCAAAACCCACCAAAAAAACCGCCTGAGTATTCTTCTCTATAAGAATTGCAATCCCAAGCCAAGCCAGCTCGCGCTCATTGCCTCGCCTCTGGCGACCACGGTTCTCTTACCGCTTACAGTATGGTGTACGCTGCAGATGGAACAGCACACTTGCGCCTTCACCGCAGCCGTGACTTTGATATAAATCACTGAACTATGCTACTACTTCGATCTCGCTGAGGCTGGATAACCACACCTGTTGCGTTCTTCCCAGACTTCCGCAAGAAATTTTCTATGGCATAGCTGTCCGGGCGCTGAACTAGTCAGAAAATTACGCGTTATTGGTGTTTGTCAATGAAGGTGACTGAATCTACTTGCAATGTTTGGAGATTCTAGGACTATTTCTGCGCTCTGATACGCGTTAGGGCTACGGAACGCAACTGTCTTGACTGATCCGAGGTGTCTATAATATATCCTAAAGCTTACCGTTGTATTTTGTCGCGGGTTTCATGTTCTCAGAGCTCGTACCAGCTCGATTGGGAACCATTAGCAAGCCACAGTCAAGGATCCAGGAGCAAGCAAATAAGCAAGGAGAGCTTAATCAGCAATCTCGTCCCTACCTGTTCCTATATATTATTCCTCCAGATCTGGATCCAAGAGCTTGATGGCTTGCGTGCTCCCAATGCCCTCCTTTCACGAATTCTGTGTCTGGACCGCAAGCACGCGGAGCCTCCTTTCTTTTCTCAACCGTCAAGTGCCATTTTTATTAAATACCAGGCGTATGTAGCCTTCCTCATCGCCCCCCTCTGAGCCTTCTTATGGGCTATAGAACCACGCACAATTTCCAAGCGAAAAGCTGCATCACCATCCAAAGGAGCTGCTGCACTTCCCTTCTTCCGTCTTCCATCCTTGCGCTCTTTCACTTCTTCTGCGCATATTACGCGCACTACCACCATCAGCTAAGCAGCGTTACCATCAACTTCGCACCCCCCTGGAGTGCGACCGAAGCGCTGCAAGAGCAGCAGCCGTTGTTGTTGGAGGGTCTAAAAACCTTGAAGAGGGACGGCATCGTATCGAACCTCACCATCCTCCAGCGCAAGTGCGGCCACTGCCATGGATTAACTATCCTCGACGACGTACGGGTTGGGACAGAGGGCGTCGACGGCTCAATCCCAGAACAAGGTGGTTTGAAGGGCTGGGGTAGCAGCGTTATCATCCGCCTCATGAACCACCTTGTTATTAAAAGCATGCTAGAGTAATATAGGCGCGATGAAATTTCTCAATGATTGAATCAGGAAAGATGGTGGTTTCGGGGTGTTTGTGTTCGTTTCAGTAAAGCTAGGAAGTGATTTTGGGTGCGAGGGAGGAAGTTGGGGGTAGTGGAGGTGGAGGTAGAGGTGGTGTGGATGTTGGTTGGGATGGGATTCTTGTTCTTGATCTTCTTCTTCTTCTTCTTCTTCTTCTCCTTCTCCTTCTCCTTCTCCTTCTCCTTCTCCTTCTCCTTCTCCTTCTCCTTCTCCTTCTCCTTCTCCTTCTCCTTCTCCTTCTCCTTTGTCTTCTCTCCTCTTTCTTCACCTTCCTCTTCTCCAAGACCTCAAGAAACAAATGCTTCGTATTGCACGCAACACGCATCAGCCCTCAAGCTGCTCCAGACTAACCCAATCCCACCGTTGAAATACTCCTGACGCGGTAGACTATGTCGTTTTTCAATCTATCATTCGGGGGCAGTAGGTGACGGAGTGGTTTGGGCGTTGAGGGATTGTCCTTCGACGGTTGTGATTTGGAGACTTTGGGCTACTGTTTGAGTTTGGCGTGTTATTGCTAGGATACGATCCGTGGGGTGTTGATCAGTGAGAGTTATGAGGGAGGGGGATCGAATAGAAGTTCAGTCTCCAAAGGAAATGGCTTCATGGCTTCTCTAAGCTTCCAGTGTAATCGTGCTCGGAAAACGCATCAAGCCGCCCATCCGCCCCCCTCCCAACCCCATCACCCCTCCCTCACAGCAAAAACAACCCCCTCCTCCCCCCCCCCGAACCCCCCCACACCCAAAACCCGCCTTCCCCAGCAGCACTCGCCACTGCATCTGCGTACGCTCCATACCCGCGCACAACACCATCATCTGCAAATCCATGAGAGCCGGAAAGAGCGCGCACCCCGTCTCCAGCAGCACGATCTCGGAAACGACAAGGTGCGAGTAACCGGGCGTCATGGCGGCGGCGAGGTGGGCGAGGATGCGCAGGCTGGAGGCGTCGGCGAAGTCGTGGAGGATGGCGTGGAGGTGGTAGAGGCGGGCGCCTGGGGATGGGGGGTGAGTAAGGGGGAAGTAAGGGAAGGGGGTGAGTTGCAGGTGAAATGGGGGTGCGAGGGAGTTTACCTTTGATGGGCTGGGGGGTGAAGAAATCGTGGGGCATCATCTCGAAAGGGGTGGTGGTTCCGCGCCTTCGGTTTTCGGCAATTGTCCGTGGGAGGTCTTGCAAGATCGCTCGACCGGGGAGGTTGGAATAGGTTGCCAGAAGTCGGGTGAGGTCGTGGCCGCGACCACGCCGACGTCGACGATGAATGCGGCGGAGGGGTCTGGGCTCGCTCCGCTGGTTAGGGTGTGGGAGGGAGGGAGGAGGTCTATCCAGCTTGTGAATCCGACGCGGCGGGCGGGCGGCCATGTAGGCGTTGCAATGATCTAGGTAGGTTGGGTTGGCTTCTAGCCATTCGAATATTGGTTTGCCAAAGGTGTGCTCCAATGGGGAACGGAAGGCGTTATTTTCTTTGCTGCCGTAGATGGTGCGGGAGTCGTCTGGGCTTTTGAATCCGATGGTTTACAGATATGGGACTAGGTTGGCCAGAATGGGAAGGTGAGTGTCGAATCTGAGGGTTGTCAGTTTCTGTGGGGTTTTCATCAGGCCTGGGAGGTAGCTATAGCAGACCCGAATTTGATCCCGCTCTTCAGTCTGGGCAAAGCTAATGTTACGGTCTTTGTGTTTGCCAAATAGCCGTTGGCGTCCTCGTTGCATAAACCTATAGCGACGATTACTCTCATAATACGGGCTTAGAGGAGATGTCAGCCCTCTTAGGGTTCCTAAAGCTATAGCATCTACGAATGACTTACTGATCGTTGCCTCAGGTAAGGTAGGATCACCGTGCCTTTCCATGAGCTGTCCTGCGGTGATCGGTTCAGTGCCTGGCTTTCCGTTGTCCAAGAGATAGTCAAAGAGCTCGTGCTCGACAGCGACTCTGAGCGCTGCATTTTGCATTGGCTAGGGGATTCTTGGTCAATACTAGACGAGTTGCTTGGTTCGAGAAACAAATACCTGGAGATAGATTCTTAGAAAAGTTTCCAGAGGATTTTCGACTGCATCTCTCAACTTGCAAGTTTGGTCACCAAGTGTGCACGAGCTTTAAGTATTGTGATACATGTCTGCTTCCACCACGCCCTTGATCTCCGTAATGAGAGCAAGGAGCTCAGACTGTGGGTACGAAAGTACCTTAATTTAACAGGGACTGGAGAATAGGATGAGAATTTGTAGGCTAGTGATTCCAATTTAGTCCCGGAAATATGGAGAACGAGAATTGAGATCATTTATTGCCTATGCTTACTGCGGCACTTGGAGAAATTCATTCACTCTGCCCCCTTTGCTCAGGATGAACGATAGAGCCATATAAAAGTCATTCGACCGTGCTGTAAGCCGTTTAGCTTAGTCCGCATACATTTACACCTCATATCTTGTATCTTAGTGTGCTTCTCCAGTCTTGCGAGGGGCAAAAGGACAAAGGCGGATCCCGTGAAAGTGAATGGAAATGAGCTCCGGAGACAGAACAAGGAAGTGGATCTTCCGGCACGATGAGTAACTTCCTCTAGTAATCGCAGTTATGTCACCCAAAACGAAGAAAAGAGACCGTAGTGAATGAGAGAAACGAGAAGATCAAAAATACTAGTATTCGCGAATTGTGATGCCCGCCCGTTCTGAATAGGCTCCTGGCCTTGATAAATAGGAACTGGGTGAGGTATAGCTTTCACTACAGAATACGAACAGCTTACTTGTCTACTTCTCACAGTTCTTAGATTGTTGTGGCTTGAGAGATTCTGGTATTGTAGTCCAATGTTTGCTGTTTTTTGTTTATTTACATTGTAGCCTAAAAGTCCGATGACCACGCACAAGGTGATTTTGGAAATGGTAGGTTCTGTGGTAATCTGAGATCTCCTTTAATTATCGACAAACCCAAGACGCGGTTCTTGGACACTGCTACCCTTCGTGCGATGCTGACGACCTGGAGTTTTCCAAAGATCTATATCGACGTGTCATTCTTCAAGCTCTGGCTGGTGCCTTGGTCCATGTCGGAATTACGGATTTTCTTCATCCTCTAATTTTAATGCTTAAGAAGCTTCAGCTGCCAATGCCGACGATTGGAAAGTCGCTTCATGCACAATTGTCTTTGTTAATGATTCGAATATGGGAGTATTGAAGTAAAATCATAACGGCCGTTCTTCAAACACTTGGGTTGGATCTTTGAGGGCCGTATCTAAGTGAAGATATCAAGATGATAAGCCATTTTCCGCATATATCTTTCGGGACATGTACATCTCTTTGTTCTGTGTTCATGTTCTTCTAGCAATAGCATTTCGTACTTCAGTCATCCTTGTATTAGCCTTCTGCTCTCGATTGAGGTCGCCCGCTGATTCGATGAGAAATCGACGCTGATCCGGACGGTTACAAGGATCCCTTTGCACGTTTGATGTTACCTGAAAACAACGGTAGTGTTATTAGGATCCTAGATATCACCAGGGACAGCAAAGACAAAGCTGAGTCGATAAAGCAGCTAGACCATCTAATTGAGCATATTCCCTACCTATCAAGTACTTGTTCACAGCCCTCAGAACAGCCGGGAAGCATGAGCGGAAGGGAACATTGAGGCTGTTAGATACAGACAAGACCTGCCGGCTGTGCAATCGAGGCTTCAAGACCAAATGCAGGTTTGAACTGCTTCGAAGTGCAGTGTAACGGTGGAATAGTCAGCGGTGTCCCTAGAGGACAGGGGCCCAGTTGTCAGCCAAAGGACGGGGAAGTCAAACACACACAGCAGTGCGACCTATCAGGATACACTGACGAAATCAAGGAGAAATCACAGAAAAATCAGCATGCGATGTCCACGATACGCGTCTGCTTAAGTCGAAGGTTGAGACCTTTATGGGTTGATACCTCTCTACTTGGTAGCCGCAGCATTTGTTCGAAAACTGTCGTCTGTCATCAATGCTTGGTGTGTACTAGCGCACAACAAGCGAGTCTAGCGCTGACCTTTATAATCTATATAAAGTAGCGTGGTGCATCACGGAGTTTGACGAGTAGCTCACACAGCATGATTCCTCATCAGCACCCAATCTAGCGTTGTATTTGGTTTTTCAAGTATTACACTGATTCCTCATCCTGCTGCGAATAACCCTTTGGCCTTTCTTTCCCGATCGTTGTTGTACTTTGAGCGCGTTGTTTTCCCTGTATAGCCATTGGCTTTTCAGCTGGTTCGCCACAGCGTTTTGTGATTAAAACAAGACATTCTCTCTTTAGATCGATATAGTGTGTTGGATAGTTGCTCCATATCTAGTTGTTCCATTCGTTCAATATCATGTCTGAGCTTGAACCTTCACCTTCTACTGGTACGCCCACGCCAGGTTCTGCCTCTCCGGCTCAAGGAAAGCCGAAGAGGGAAGGCAATATTTCATTGTGGAAGCGCGCTAGACAGACTCTGGGCACGAATTCCTTGACGTTTTTGCAACCCCAAAGCAGACCAACCCAAGGTAAACGAGCCTGATCCGTCATCCCAACCACACGAACTTGCCCACCACATTTTCCTATCATAGGGCTCGTGGTGTCGGTGTCCAAGGTGACCGTATATTGTTCCCTGGTCGCTATCACCGAGAGGGGTTTCCCACATTTCGCAGATTCTAATGGATGGGATTATGCTAACATGGTATCCTCGCCCAAGAATCTCGCACAGATGATGCCTCTACATCTGCAGGCCCAACAGCACCCTCTAAGCGCCGAGAGCAAGTCCGGCATGCGCAACGGTATGTCTATTGTTTCGTCATGAGTACTCCATATCAATTGATCACACCAATTCTACTGTTGAAACTTTCAGTCTTAGCGTTACGAGATGCGGTAACTGATTGCGGACTTATAGTACACACCGCCAACGCACACAAAATTACATCAAGACCTTGGAATCAGAGGTAGTACGTCTTCGCGGCTCCGAAGTAAACCTAATGACAGAGAGAGATAAACTCCAAGGTCAAGTCAACATCCTCAGAACCACCCTCACCCTTTCCAACGTGCCTCTGCCTGCCGGTTTTAAAGATTCTGCTACCGCAGCAAACCAAACTCTAGCATCCACAGATCAACTCTTTAGCTCGACAGATCTACCAACAGCAGCAGATATGCCCGCAACTGTTTCGTACCGTACGGATGACTTGAGTCATAACAGATTGCATGTGAATTGGCCCATGTCCCAAGGACAAGACATCGGTTTCAACGAAACACATCAACAGGCTTTTCGTGACTCCAGTGCCGGAAAGCCTCTGCCAACTGTACCTACAAACCTCCCAGACGGTATTCTTGCCTCCATCACATGAGCAGGCTAGCAACTAACCTTACGAGACTTTTCCCTCCAGACGCTGAACTTCAACTCCGCGCCACTCGACTTCAACTCTGATTTCACGAATTCTCCCCACCAAACTCAAGGCCTGGTAAAACCCCTCGACACCGCTGAAATCGCCATCGACTTCGTCCTCGCCCTCGAACATCCCTGCATGGCCCACCTGGCCCACCCCTCCCAAACCTCCTCGTCCGACCCAACCGGTCACGTGCTCCTGGCCTCCACCCCCCTTATCTGTTGCTCTAACTCTCCGCCAAACCCGAATGATACATGGCCATGGACGGCGAATGGAAGTGTGATTAAGGAGTTGTTGCATTTGAGCGCGAGTATCAATCTTGAGGGGGAGATTACGCCGGTGGAGGCGTGGCATCGATTCAGAAGTCACCCAGGGTTTGGGAGACTGGATCGGTGGGGAATCGATAGATTCAAGGGGGACTTGAGTAAGGTTGTCGATTGCCAGGGGTAAGTGGTTATTTCTTTTTTTGTATCATACCGACCCGTCGTGTCTGCATTCTCGGATACCGTCATACCCGGGACAAGAACCACCTAATGGCTTGAAATTTGTTCTTCATTCCCTGAATGGTCGACTCGAATATCTTAACTCTCTCTGCCACAAACCACAACCATTTCACCCAATCCCCAGATCACACTTCCATAACAACCACAAACACCTTCAAACCTAGCGCACATCATCCTTTCCTACCAATCTTACATCGATCACAACCATGAACGCTAACGTACATGCTCTCACAGATTCGGCGCTGTCTTAGACGAAGAAATCTTCGAACAAACCCTGTACAATCTCCTAGGGCCCAGGCAGTAGTTACCCCTCACCACCCAGCGTGAAGCGGCAATGAGGTGCGTTCGCTCAAGTAAACGCTCGTCCACTTGGATGTTGGTCTGGAATAGCTAACACAGACACCAATCAGGTCACCGCCATCGCACCGCGAGCTTCTGCGATCTGCGCACAAGCGTCATGTTATCCTCCTCCATACCTATCTCAGCAAAGTTTTCCTACCCCTTTATAGTGAACAACCTCCAAGCACGACGTACGAGCTAGCGAGCGAGCCAGTGTCCTTATTTTAATGGTAGTGTACGCTTTTTATAGATCCATTCATAGACCTCGAGCAAACATCTATTTTATCTTTTCTTTTCCCCCGCCAAGCCCCCCACCCTCCCCCCATACCAAAGCTGTTCTCAAATGCCATGTCCTTCCAAAACGGCTTTTGCACCCTTTGCCTTCCCACACAACCATCGCACCCGCATCCACCTTCATCCTCTTATCCACCATATCCTCATTCCCCCCTCTTCTCCCCCCCTTTCCGCCGCCATCCATATCCACCATCCCCTCACTCTCCCCGCCATCCAAATCCAACCAAACCCCCCCAGAAACAACCACGACACCACGAGCAAAAGAATTTTGCGAAACGATTGAAAGTTGCTGCCTTTATACTCGGTCTTCAGGAATTGAAGATTTTTTCTACTTCGTTAGAGGTAGCGCTTTTGATGAATGATTGGAAGGAGCGCTTTGGATACTTGAGGTTTGTGGTGTCGTATGTATTTCACTTTTCTTACAATTTTTTGGAGGGGGCGGGTAGGTGCTGTTGTTGGGTTTGAGTGGGGGAGGGTTTTGAGAGTGGGAGTGTGGATTTTGTTTGCTTTGGGGAGGGGTGGTTGTTCTTTCACTTTGTGGTGTTGGGCTTTGGGGCTTGGATTTAGGTTCTGTTCTGTTTTTGTTTAAATTGGATTATTGGATTGTGATATGGTTACATCGCCATTTCGTATCTCTCCATCTTCCACCACGCCCTCTTTTTCCTCTTCGCTTCTGCCTCTATTTGCCATTTCTCTTCTGCGTGCGCCCCTAGGATAACTCCCAACTCCCCTGTCCCCTCATTCTTTTCTTCCAGAACAGCGTTCGATGAGTGAGCTTTGACTATAAGGTGAGGAGGGCGTGGTCGGTACGGCCGTCATGGAAGGGAAGACAAGGGAAGTGGCTGGGGAGGGGGGTGATGTAGATATGGAGATGGAAGGGAGCGTGGATTGGTGGGGGGCGAGGAGGAGTGGAGGAATATGGTGTTGCGAGGCAATAGTTACGGTATTTCGGTGAGCTATGATTTTCCAACTTACAGGGTTGTCTAGCTTACGCGTTCCCTTCCTCAGTCTTGTCAATCGCTACCACCTTCTTTTCTCTCTTGTGCCTCTGTCCTCTTTGAGTAGATTTTTCACACCAATGCAGTGACCGCTCAATTGTCCTTTGTCGACACTTATTCACAAGTCAAACAGAAGACTCACCATGACATATTAGATTTACTGTCTAGATTATTCTCCGAGGAGTCGGCGAAATGTGACACTAGAGTAGAGAGTCATACAAGAGGGGCTGCGCGTGATCAGATAATAGGTCTATAAAAGAACGCAGCTTCTCCTTTGATCTTCGTCCATCTCTCTCAGTAATACATCCATCATTCTGCTTCAAGCCCTCGATGTAACAGACAGGGTCAACATCCATCACCGATATCCTTACTAACATCCCGTTTTCCTCCTTGTCAGCAACCCTCTCTTGGGAACAAGTCTATG
>JAABUH010003198.1_pt1 | contig 14414 bp, 17 predicted proteins | sample 5559121 | NCBI WGS metagenome assembly JAABUH01 (sample SAMN10711871, study PRJNA513364) | rock metagenome | isolation source: Antarctica rocks | place: Antarctica: Victoria Land, Battleship Promontory nord | collected 2015-12-28 | reverse complement strand
GGCGCCGCAGCGGCGCGCGCGCGGCGTGGAAACGGCGTGCGAGCGCGACCAGGCGCAGGTTGAGCTCCTCGACGAGCGCCGCGGCGAACGCGCGCTCGTACTGCGCGGGCCCGCCGGCAAAGGCGTCCGGCATGCGCGCGCGCCTGCGCGGCGCCGCCGCCGCCTCCTGCTCGCCCGGGAAGCGCAGCCCCTCGCCCAGGCCGCCTGGGCGCCCGGCCGCCTGCCCGCGCCCGGCATTCACAGCCTCCCAGGGCCTCGCGGCGCGCGCGGCCGGCGCCGAGGGCGCAGAGCCGGCTGCAGCTCGCGACTCTGCAATCTGGCCTGCGGCTCCGCGCGCGCCTGCGCGGGCGCCGCCACCGGAGGCAGCCGCCTGGCAGGGTTGCCCGTTGTGGAGGGCGGCGGCGCGCTCTGGCTGGAGGCCTGCTGCGGGCGCGGGGCCGCGCGCTGCAGGCTGCGAGGCCTGCCCAACCCGGGGCTGCGAGCCCGCTGTGCTGATGATGGCCCAGCGCGTCGGCTGCGCAGGGCCGCTGCCGGGCGAGCCAGCGCCGCAAGCCGCCCTCGCCTTCTTCCGCAGCGGTGCTGCGCAGGGCTGCAGCTCGCCTGGCGCAGGCTGCTGGCACGACGCGGGTGTCTGCCCGCCGGGCCCCAGCAGCAGCAGAATGTCCTCATCTGCACGCACCGTTGTATATAAACAACCTGCTGGTTTCACTGCTGGGTATGGGGGCAGCAGCTCTTGCTGTGCGGGCACGGCACCTGAGCGGGGGTTCTGCTGCGTGCGTGCACCCACGTCAGCAGCGCCAGGCGCAGCGCACTGCCGCTGGCTCAGCACGTGCAGCGGGGTCCTCCTCCGCTTGAGTCCAGTCGGCCTAGGCAGCACTGGCCTGGCGTGCTCTGGCTCTCCGGGGTTGGACGGCTGTGGCTCCTGCTCTGCAGCAGCGCCGCTCACGGCCGCGTCGCTGCAGAAGGTGTCCACGTTTATGAGGTAGCCCTCGCAGCAAGTGAGGCCTGCACGGGGCAAGCAGGTGTCCAGGGGGCTTACACGCTGCCAGGCCGGCAGCACACAGCACCACGCCTGACATACTATATATCAAGATTTAGCCTGGCTATGCATACCCTCCAGGCCTGCTGTGACCACCAGCGCGCTGGGCAGGCGACCGCTTGCCAGTTGCGTGCGGTTTTCGTCGGAGAGCACCACGTTGCGCTGCCCATCTTTGAGCTCCAGGAAGCCATCATTCCATGTCTTGCTCTTTCTTGTCAGCTGCTTGGTCCACAGCACCCTCAGCAACATGAGCACGCTCGCAAGCACTCACGCGCGCCCTGGCGGCGCGCTCCTGCCAGGCTAGCGGTGTGCGCTCTGAGGCAGCCGAAGCTTGTCGTAGCGCTCACAGGCGGCAGCGGATGATCACCGAGGCGATCACATTGGAGCTCAAGCTGTGCTCCTGGTAGTGCTGCAGGGCGCAACTGCAGTCGCAAGCTGTGAATTTCTTCAGCCACCAAAATAGGCTCTCACGCTCTGCACGCCTTGCCGGCAACAGAGACAGGGAGCTTTTATACCGGAGCGCATGTTCAGGATGGCCGACGTCAAGATGCTGAAGCGCGTGGGCTTCATCGGGGCCGGCCAGATGGCGGAGGCACTGGCACGGGGCTTCATCGCCAAGGGCGTGCTGCAGGCCGGGGACATCACAGCCAACGACCCGTCCAACGAAAGGAAAAAGGTCTTCCAGAGCTTTGACGCGAACGCCGCCGCCAGCAACGTGGAGGTGGGGGCTCCCGAGGCGCTGCGCGCGCGTGCACGCCGGTGTCAGGCGGCGTGAACGCCGGCGCCCCCGGCGTCGCAGGTCGTGGAGAAGAGCGACATTGTGTTCCTGGCGGTCAAGCCGCAGTTCGTGCAGCCCGTGCTGAAGGAAGTGCGCGAGCACTTGACCGACAAGCACACGGTCGTGTCCATAGCCGCCGGCAAGACGCTGTCCTCGCTGCTGGTGCGCCCTGCCACGTGTGTCTGCAGGACTGCCGGTTCAGCTCCCGCTGTGTGCAAGGAGCCCGCTGAGCTGACGCGGGTCGCCCGGCACCAGGAGGCCGCCGGGGCCGACAAGCGCGTCGTGCGCGTGATGCCAAACACGCCCTGCTTGGTCGGCGAGACCGCGAGCGCCATGTGCCTGGGGGGGCGCGCCACTGAGGAGGACGCCGAGGTTGTGCGCAAGCTGTTCAGCGCTGTCGGCCGGATCGTACAAGTGCGGGACGCCGCAGAGCAGGGAGCGGCAGGACTGACAGGAGTGCATAAGCGTGTGCTGAGCGTTCACAGCGCCTGTCTGCGTCGTGCCAGCGCTTGAGCCGGCAATCCAGTTCACACTTTCCTGTGAATTAGCTAAGGGGGCCTGCCAGCGATAGGGGTTGCTCGTTCTGGGCGCACTTCGACAGCGTCTCACAGCAGCATGCGGTGCGGAGCAGGTGGACGAGAAGCTGTTGAGCGCGGTGACGGGGCTCAGCGGCAGCGGCCCGGCGTACGTGTTCCTGGTGATCGAGGCGCTCGCGGACGGCGGCGTGCGCGCCGGCCTGCCGCGCGACATCGCTGTCGCGCTGGCTGCGCAGGTGCTCAGGCCTGAGGATTTCGTGCTGAGCCGTGTTGTTGGTGTTCCGCACTGATGAGGAGTGGTAAGAGGCTATGTGCCGATGTTGCACGGCCAACTGCGCATTTGAGTACAAGCTTCAGGCATACCTGTTACGACGGAGGGGATCTGCAGAGAGGTGTGACGAGGTTGCGAGCGCGCCCTGCCTCTGTGGAGCTGAGCAGGGCGTGCGCCTGCAGACGGTCCTGGGGAGCGCCAAGATGGTGCTGGACACCGGCAAGCACCCGGGGCTGCTGAAGGACATGGTCACCTCGCCCGCCGGTGCGCGCCCCGCGCCAGCGCTCTTTACCCTAACCCTATAGCTTTTCTTCAGCGTCCGTGCCGCAGTTGAGGCGGCACGTGCAAGTTCCTGCACCTGCTCGCAAGTCGGTAGCATCATGTCTGTCGTCACGGCGGGGGTCTGCCGCGGCAGGGACGACCATTGCGGGCTACCATGAGCTCGAGAAGGGCGGCGTGCGGGCTGGGCTCATCAACGCGGTTCTGGCGGCCACGCAGCGCGCGGACGAGCTGTCCAAGCTCTAGCATGCTGCGCCTGCACACGCAGGCGCCGCTCAGGCAGCGCTGGCGCTGGAGGGGATCGCACAGACGCTATGCGCCAAGGTGTTGCGGTGCGCGCTTGCATGTGCGGCGGGCTCCGACAAGGGTTGAGCAGGGTGTAGGGCACCTGGCGCGTCTGCGCCTTTTGGGGCATGAGGAGGCGGGTTTGCCCCTGCTGGGTGCGGTGCAGTCTGGCGCGGGACTGCTTGTTGTACTGCACCCATATTCCGTCTGTGTGGCGCACCAGGGTGCTCAGTGTGTTTTCAGAGTCTTGCCTGAGCCAGGCAGCGCCCTTGCTTTGCATGCAGCGCATTGCTTGGGGTTTTGGTGAGTAGTATAGCTAGAAGTGTGAAGCCTGCCGGCCACGTAACAAACTTATGAACCTCCTTGTTAGGATTTTTATATGCGATGACAGCGTTGTTTGAGACGGCTTGCTGCCTGGTCCTGAGTGCTGTCGTGGCAACTGTCGCACTCTGTGCTGAGTTAAGTGGGCGCAACACATGCAGCAATGCCAATATGCATGCAAACAGAGCAGGCGCAATACCTCCACGTCAGCGCCAGTCTGTCCTCTGCATCAGCTGCATCAGCCAGGCCTCGAGCGCAGCAGCAGCCAACACCTCTGCTGCCTGCGGCGCCGCAAACAGCAGGCGCTGCCCGCCCAGCAGCACCTCAAACTCGCTGCCAGACACGCCGCTCGCATCGCGTCGCGCCCCCGCGTCGCCGCTGTCCGAGCCCTGGCGCGCGCTCTGCCGCCGCCGCCGCTGGCGCGCCGGCGCGCCCGCCTCGCTGCTGTCCGAGCCTCCGCTGGCGCTGCGCCGGCGGCGGCGCCTGCGCTCCGCGCGGCGCTCGCGCATGCGCTTCCGCCGCTGGCGCCGCTCCGACAGCGCCCCGCCCGAGCCGGGGCCGCCCGCGCAGTCGCTATCGGAGGCCCCCGCGCCGCCGCCTGCTGCCCCGGCGTCGAGGCGCCGGTGCTGCAGGCCGTTGGCGGTGAAGAGCAGCCCCATGTCAGCCGCGCTGCTTGCCACGTCCGCCAGCGCCAGCCGCAGCGCCCAGGCCTCCATGAGCAGCCCGCGCACCTGAATGGGGTGCAGACAGCCCTGTGAGGTTCGACTCCTGACAGGGGTGCGTGCTGATCCTGACGTGCGCGCATCTCTGTCACGCACTTGGCGTCTGGGCTCGTCAACGCATGTCACTGGCATGCAGGTGGATGCTTCAGGCCGCATCACGTCGGCCTGAGGCTCATCAGACTGCAGTGCAGGATCACAGCTCTGCAGCAAAGCCTATGTGTCCTGCACAGGGCTGGTGAGTGCCTGGTGAAAGAGATGACCTGGCCGGCCTCAAGAGGAGCAGGGGATCACCGCCGCAGTAGCAGCCTCGCTTAGCGCCGCTGCAGCATCGAACGCATGTTGTCGCGCTGCCCAGAACGCGGCAGTGCTGCTGTCTGAGCCGTGCAGCGTCTGCGCCAGCCGCCTGGCCTCCTGCGCAGTGCGCAGATGCATTCAGTGTGCCATAGGGTGACGCCTGACATGCTTGCACATACAAGATCGCCCAGCATCACAGCGAAGCACGACACCGGATGTGGTGCGGTACACCCAAGCTGTCATGCTACAGGCCCTGGGTTCAGGCGCCCGAGGCAGGAGCACTGTGTGCGGGGCCCACCTAGCATGCACTATACCTCAGCCTGCACGGCAGGCACGGACCGCTCACTGTACACGCACTTACGCTCGGGTCACTGTATGCTGCAGCTGGCCTGCTTGCCACCCGGAGGGCAAACATGTACCACCATTACATCCAAAGCACTCCTGGTCTGCACACTTGCTGGCATTCTTCTGCACAACGCAGTCAAGCCCGGTCATGATGAGCGCAAACAGCACCGCGTCACCTGCAGCTCATCCGCCCACTCCTCTTCGTGCAGCAGGCGCAGCGCGCGCGCGCCATCCAAGCCCGCCGCCGCATGCAGCAGCAGGTCATCCAGGCTCGCCCAGCGCGCCGCGCCGAACGCCGCCGCAGCCGCCTGCCGCCGCAGCACTCGGTGGTCATCGCACCGCCGGCCGACGGACCGCCAGCGCTCCGCCGGGTGCGGACGAAACGCGATGCCGAGCGCAAGCTTGACTGGTGGCGGTGGCGGTGCACGACTCGGAGCGGGATGGAGCAAGTCAGAAGCGGACCAGGCGGCCTGCCGAGGCGCGCAGGCTGGCATGCTCTGCCTGCACGCCGGCCGACGGAGGCGGGAGAGCCGGGCTTGCAGGACAAGGTCACCCAGGCTGCTCCTCTCCCGAGCGCGCCCGAGGCGCACCGCCTGAGCGGGCGCGCCGCCGCCGGCCGCGCCGCGGCACCGCGCCCCGGCGCCGCCGGGCCACGGGAGCAGGCGCGTGGCGAAGGCCAGCAGGTCCGCGTCCGGCAGCAGCAGCAGCACGCGCTGCGCCAGGCGCAGGTAGGACGCTGGGGCGGGGCCGGGCTCAGCGCCGGCGGCCGGCTGCGAGGCAGGGGCGCCGGCCAGCAGGAAGTCGTGCACGGCGTCGTGCAGCTGCTCCGCGAGGCGGCCGCTGCCCAGCAGGCACTCGTACAGCTCCTGCGCACCGCTCATAGCGTCGGAGCAGGCAACGCTCAAAACACACTGGTCTTCTGTCGGACTGAAAGAGGCCTCTGAGCAAAGTTGTCACATCAGCCTGTGCCTCTTACAGCATGAACTTATTGTCTGAAGCACAAAGGTACACGGCGTTGAAAGCCTCAGGAAGGCCACATTGGCAGAGCCTCAGGTGCCTTCCAGCAGCCACAGTCTCACACGGAGCAGGCTCGAGGAGCAGAGCGCTCACGGAGCGTGGCTCACGGGCACCCACCCGGGCAGCCACCCGGGGACCAAACCCACCAGCTCGTGACCTCCGCTCACACAGTGACAAACAGTGACAAGTGGCAAGTAATAACCCAAGATACATACATAATGAGGCCGCCTCGCCTGCGCGAAGAAGTCCGGGTCCAGCTCGACCAGGCCGCCCCCGGCGGCCGCCTCGCGGACCTCTACTGAGCGCCAGAAGGCGCCGCCGTCCGCGGCTGCAAGCGCGGCCACGCTGGCGACCACATCCAGCTCGCCAAAGTAGTGCGGCTTGGCGGCGACCGCGACGGGCGCCTGCGCGTGCTTGCCGCGCCAGACGAGCCGGTCCCACACCTGCGCGCCCGCACGCGCCGGCGGCCCTCGCGCCTTTGGTAGCGCGGCGCGGCATAGGGTGCGGAGCCTGGCGCCGGGCAGGTGCGCGACGGTGCGGAGCGAGCCCATACCAGCAGCGCGCTGAGGCGCGCGCCGCTGCGGCCGGCGCAGGCAGCGGGAGGCGGCGCCGGCGCGGCGGGGCGGGCGCGCGGGGCGCGCCTCGCTGCGGTGCTGCAGCGCGAAGCGCGCGAGCGCGCCGGCGCCGAAGCGGAAGCTGCCCACGTTGCCGCCATGCCCGAAGTGGCCGAACCAGAGCTCGGTCCGGCGGCGCGGCCCCTTGAAGAAGCGGCCCAGCGCGCCGGCGTCCTGCGCCACCAGCGCCGAGGCGGCCGCGGGGCGGTCGAGGATGAACAGCTTGAGCAGCTGCACGCAGGCGGGCTCGCGCGCTGCCGCGCCCGGCCGCCGCGCGCCCGGCGCCGGCAGCAGCGCGGCAAAGCGCCGGCCGGCCACGGCCGGGTCCACGCCGGGCAGCTGCGCCAGGCTGGTCACCAGCCACATGCGCGCCTCCTTCGCATTGGCGCGGTCGTCCTGGGGCGCCGGGGCGTCAGCGCAGCGGCTGCTCCAGGCCAGTGCAGCGTGGGCTCAGCGAACGGTCATGCAGAGCAGCATGCCGAGCAGTAGCGCAGTGTCTGCCTTGCGGAGAGGCTGGAGGCAAGAGGTCAAGGGCGCCTCGACGAAAGGCGTACTATGAGAACGCGCCGCACGACGCTCCGCAGCTCAGAGAGCGCTGCGAGGCGGTCCCGCGCAAGATGCGCGCTGTCGCTGGGCAGGTGCGCTGGCGCAAGGTGTAGACTGATGGTCATGTGGCACACTCGCAACGCATGAGGACTGTCAAACTCAATGCCAAGCCTATCACAACCAGCGCTCAGTCAGCATACGCTGTCATGCGTGCAGGCGTGCAGGCGCTGAGAGCTCGCAGTCACAGAGTAGCGCTCGGATGCCACAGCTCGGCCACCAGGTGCCTCGGCAGCCCCCTCACATGAGGTACTCCAGAGTTGTCTGCTGCAGCTCTGTGGACCAGCTAGGGCTGCTCCGGCGCACGTGAAATGATAGGGAGGCCCACTCTGAATTAAAAAACAAAAGAAAAGCCTACTAAGCCCTGCCGCAGGCTCTCATGAAAACAAAAGAAGCAGGCCGCACCGAGCGCACGGTTTGAGGCAGAATTTGGTGTGTGCTTTGCGCACCACCCTGCAGGTGCCCTGCACAGGTTACTTGTTCGTGCTAAGCTGCCACGTGGCGTGCCTCTTAGATGTGCGTAGGCGCCCAGCGCCTCCGTACTTACCCCTCTGCGCAAGTGGCAGCCCCTCCGCACAGGCAGCCTTCTCGCTTCTGAGCAGGGTGACTGAGTCTCACAGGGCAGCGCTTGCAAGATTGGTACAACCGCTAGCTGGCCTAGGAGGCAGCCCGCCCTAGCCAGCCACCGCACAGCGCGCTACTCAGCAGGAGGGTGTGGAGAACTTACAGCTCTGAGACGTCGGGCTCACATGTGACTCCCTCTGGGGTTGCATGGGGCGCTGTTGGCATGTGCAAGGTGCGCGCAGCCCTAGCAACTTCCCAAGGCACTTGGTTGCTCGACATTCAACTGCTTCACTCAAAGGCTGCGGCTGTTCAAGCAAGCACCGACTGACGGTACGCACTGGTGCGGCGACAGAGGTGAGGCGCGCGTTACGCGGCCAGGCTTGCTAGCGCGCAGTACCGTTTGGGGAGATGACTGATACCTCGGTGGTAGAAGCGCCCGCACCAGCCCCTGGCGCAGCGGCCTGGGCTAGCCGCTCCTCTTCGGTCATGTTCCTCGTGAGTCCCCGCGCTGCGTATCCGCGCGCCCAGGCCCCTGCCACTTCCTGACAGTGTCGGTTTGAACAGCCGCGCTTGGAACTCCTGGCAGAGGCGCAGCAGCCCTGGCAGCTGTTGAGGGCAGGGCGCTTTGCGCGCAGCTGTACATGGTCATAGGCTTCTCGGTCACGCTGGGCGTGATCCTGCTGGTGCTTGGCACCTACTACTGTGGCAGGTGTGACCTCCCCCCCGTCCTGACTGGCCCTGCGCACATGCACACCCGCACGTGCACGGCGGCTACCGCGGGTGTGCTTGGAGCCTGTGCGGCAGTGCATGGTCTTGTCTGCGCCGGGGTGTGTTCGCCTGTGTGCCACAGCGCGCCCTCCTCCCTGGCCAGCAAACACGCATCACTGCAGCTTGTCGCCCGGCAGTATGTCCTTGTGTGCAGCCTCACGCGCCTGTGGCCGTGTCTGCCTTACGCGCATGTGGCCGTCTCTGGCAGTGGCAGGCGTCCCAGACAGGAAGCGGGGTCGCAGGTGCCTGTTGTGGCGGCGCGCGCATCGCCGCCCGGTGCCTGGCGCGCAGGCCTCGGCTGGCAGCACCACCCTGGAGCCCAAGGAGGTCTTTGTGGTCGTGCAGCCCGGTGCGCTGGCGTGGCTGGGACAGGTTGCACGCCCGTCACGCGGCCTGACACTTCTGCTCAGAAGTAGAGACAGGCCGGCTGTGTGTTCACCGGTGAGGGCGCGGGGCGTCTGGTTGCCATCATTGCAAGGCATCAGTCGACGCTGGCTGGTGCTGACCCTCCGCCGCCTGCCTGCGCGCAAGGCTATACCCTATTCAGCGCAACGCCGGCACCTGCACGGCAGTGCATGAAGAAGGCCGGCGGCGCGACGCCGCCGCCGTGGCGGTCGCCAGGGGGGTGCTGACCTGCCGTGCCGCTGGCGCAGGGGGCAGCGCGACGATGGCGTACCGGGACGGTGATGAGAAGCGCTGCCAGGTGCCGCGCAGCAAGGCACTCATCCCGGTGAAGAGCGTCGTCATCAACCTCGCGGCGGACTGCAGCAGCGGCGCCCTCATTGCCGCGCGGCACCCCTCTGGCTCACCTGGCGCCTCCGGTGTGGCCCCCGGGCCACACCAGCTCTGTGGCACACGCCTGAATACGACGGAGCGGCTGCTGTTTGTCGCATAGTGCCAGAACTTCTACCTAACAAATCTGCACGCATGGTGTGACCCTGAGGCTGCGTATCCAATGGCTTGGCATGGTTGCTGGTAGCTCAGCAGTGGTGTGGGAGGCGAGTGGGACGGTCGCGGCGGCAGGCGCTGCGCTGGCGCGCGCCGCAGAGCCTACTTCGCTACGCGCGCGCTACGGCCAGCCGGCCTCGCCGCCGGGCGGCCCGCGGCAACTGGCCATGCCGGGGCCGCGGCCGCTGCCGCTGCCCGACCAGGGCTGGCCGGCGCCGGCGGGGGCGGCCGGTGCGGGGCAGCAGCCGCCTGCGTCCTTGGACGGCAAGGCGCCGCTGGGCTGCTGCGCGCGCGCGCCGCTTCCGCTGCGGCCAGGTGCGTGCTGCGCATGCGGAGCTCTGTACTGTGGCTGGGGGAGAGAGAACTGTGGCCCCGCGGTGAGACCGTGGATGGTCCGCTCGTCTGAAGGGCGCAGCTGCTGGTGCACAGACGCGCCATGAGCAAGACCGCATGGGCTGTTTTGCATGCAGGCGGGACATGCAAGCCTTTTCCATAGCCTACCGATCGTGCTTCAGAATGTGTCTGCCAGTACGTACATTGTTGTTGTGCACCGCTTGAGCGGTGCTCCTGTTCTGTACATACAAGCAGTGGCAATGCTCCCTGCCGTCCGACGTGCATGCCGCGGTTTGCGCAGGCAGTGCGGGCGCGCGCGCGCCGCCCGACTCCCCAGGCAGCCCCGAGTCGGCCGGGCCTGCAGTGGGTGCGGCAGCGCGGCGGGGCGGTGCGCGCCAGGCGCCCTGGCCCGATGCGCCGCAGCGGCCATCTGACGCGCCCGGGGCGGGCAGCCCCCTCCGGCCCAGCCTGCAGCAGCCAGCGCAGGCGCATCCGCTCGCGGCAGCGATGCAGGAGCGGCCAGGGGCGGGCGAGCGCACAGGCGCCGCCATGCGACCCGAGTTGGCAGCTGGGCAGGCGGCGGCTCACGCGCACAGCGATGTGCCTGGAGCCGGGGCCGGGAGCGCACGCGGCACACGCCCAGCGCCGGCCATGGGCGAAGTCCTGCGCAGCCGTGCGACGTGAACAGAGTCATTAGGCAGTGAGATGGGGCAGGTGGTGGGTAGGCAGGCGGTCAGCGCATTAACGCATGACAGGCTTGGGAACAGCATGGAGCAACATTTGCTGGTCACTGTACAGGTTCTGGTAGGCACAACGGCAGCCTCCTGTGTATATCAAATCTGTCGTCAAAAATGCGCGTTGTGCTTGCGCTGTCAAATTGAGGCACAGCCGTGTGCCGCCTGATGCCGTGCACATGGCTGCCATGCACTCTGTAGGGGTTCGTGTAGGTGGACCAGGGTAGGTATGCGAGACGCTTGGCATCATCTCTTGTGTATTTACACTGCAGGTGTCCCTGCCCCAGCCTTGCAGCGCTCGCCTTGGTCTGTGTGACACAGGGCCAAGCAATAGCCCGGGGGCTGCTTGCAGGCGCATTCTCACACCTCACACTGCCTCATGTTGGCAGCTTGTGCATCTGCCACACTGTGGTGTCTGACAGGCCACGCGCAGACATGCTCGCTACCACTTATGTATGGCGCACAACCAGCACTTCCCCTTCTGCAGCGTGCAGTAAGCAGCTGTGCTTCATCATGTAGCTGGTGCTCTTACTTTGGAAACGCAACCGAAACGCCCTCAATGGCAAAGGGGGCAAGCGCAGAGCTGTCTTCACAAATGCGCACATGCTGTTTAGCTGGCGGGACACAGTCCGCTGTAGAACCCAGTGGTCCCAAGGACAAACCAGCCTGGGGCATCCGCGCTTGCCGCCAGCCCGCGCATGCAACCCGCCAGCTTCCAGCCTCGTGGCTGAGTGGAGCGGCACCCGGCAAAGCCCCGCCACCGCGCAGCCCCCCAGCCGCGCTCACTTGATCTTGCGCGCGTCGGCCATCTCGATCGGCTTGGTGGGCGCGGCGACGGGCGGCCCGACGGCCGCGGCGGCGCCCGAGCGCGTGACCGGGCGCGACGGCGTGGTGGCCGGGCCGACGCTGCCGCGCTTGAGCTTGTCCAGCTCGTCCTCCAGCGCCACCTTGGTCTTCAGGATCTGGTACACGCGCGCCAGCAGGCTGCCCGCGCGCACGCAGGCCGTCAGGCGCAGACGCCTTTTTTCAGGCCCGGCTAGGCGCACCAGCCAGCTGCTGGCAACAGAGCTGGGAGTCTGTGGGAGATGGATGGAAGAGAACAAGGACGGCGGCAGGGCACCTGCTTCCGTTGCAGCATGCCAGGACAGCTGAGAAGGTATGATAGCAAAGCAGGCCGGCGCACCCCTCGCCCGTGTGGCAATACGTGACATCTTTGGGGCCGCACGCGGCTGCAAGGCGGTGCGACACCGAGAGTGTCACAGGGACACTCAGCGCCTTACAGGTGCTCGACCAGCCACGCTGCTGCTCCTCAGGCTGGCTGCCCGCAGCCGGGCAGCGCACCACCACAGCGTGAAGCAGAGGAAGGAGATCCAGAAGTTGCGCTCCGCGCGCCAGCGCTTGCCGAGGTTGAGCGACAGCAGGTTGGGTGTCTGCTGCGCGGGGTCCATGCGCAGCAGGCTGAGCGCGTGCGTCGTCCGGATGGTGGCTGCGCCACGCCCACCACCGCCGCAGCTCAGTGAGAGACACACACCAGAGCGGTTTGTGCCGTCCCGCAACAGGCCACGCTGCGCAGTGTGCACCGCCCGGCATCCGCAGCGCAGGACCCGGCATCCGCAGCGCAGGACCCCCAGACAAGTTGAACAAGAAAGCTCCAGGAGACAGACACTGGTGCGCTTGTTTACGCAGGCACCCCACAGGACTGGTGCAGCTCAATCAGGGGTCCGAGGCAGGCCAGCACTGTTGTCAAACCTGCCAGTGCTGCCCCAGTGACAATCAGCATGAAGTGGAGCAGGCTCAGTGACCCCACTGCGCCAAGCACACAACAACGTCAGCAATGTCAAGTAACCATTTGTGGCCAGTTAGATCCACCAAAGTCGAGCACAGTGCAGCACAATGAGGGGCATACTGATGCGCAGGCCCAGAGTTTTGTCAACGAGCTGCAAGACGCCGCGGTGAAAGACTCTGCAGCCGACGTGCAACCAATCAGGGGCGTGACAGCACTTTGCTTGGCAGCACAGTGGCGGCTTCCAGGCTTGGCAGAAGTCTGCATGGTGAAAAGGACGCACGCCGCGGCGCTGCAAAGTTGCAGCCTGCTTCGACAGCAAGAGTCTGGGGGCGTACCTGTGAGACGGCAGGCTCAGAAGGATGAGCAGCACGAAGGGGATGGGCAAACAGACCTGCAAACAGACCGCGATGCTTAGCGCGCTGCATTGTGAGCACACATAGCACACACAGCCAAGCACTTCCGCTGGATGCAGCCCACCTCCACAACCAACTTCCACCCGCCGAAAGACATCACGGCAAGTCTGCAAGAGCTGCAAGAGCGTCAAGAAAGAGGCTATGCGTCCACAAAAAGGCGCACTGGGGAGGTTACAGCAGTCTGCCGGGGCAGAGCAAGCTCTCGCACATAGGCAGAAGGCCCCGAACGGGAGACGCGGAAGAAGAAGGACGTGCTCGCCCTGTTTCAAACGCAGCGTCTGGTCTCCTCGATCATGTAGTACGACCGTTAACAAAAGGCGCTGAGCCAAGCATCAGCGCAGCTCGCCAGCTGCGCAAGTGCACTGGCATGGCGACGCCGGGCGATGCGCCGCTGACGCTGCTTATAGACCTGGCCAGCTTTGTGGGTCGGCCGCTCAATGAAGCAGGCGGGGACACCGGCAGTGGCGCGCTGCGCGTTTGCCAGCAGGCAGTTGCGCATCTTGTCGCGCTGTGGCTGGCGGCCCGGCCGGGCGCGAGCTGGGTGTACCACCTTGTGGACTCGCGCCTGCCGCCCCACGCCTTCACGCGGGTGGCTGACTTTGTAAAGTACTCAGGTGCCGCCTCGCCTACATATCAAGATGGCAGCGCCGTTGCATGATAAACTGCCTAGCAACCGCCCAGGCTTGGCCAGCGTGCAACACTTGGCGCCAGTGTTCAGAGAGATAGATGATGTGACAGCACCCACGCGCAAGCAGGGGAGGGCAAGCACCCGGCTGCATGCCACGGGCGGAGCGGCCTGGCGAGCGCGGCCAGCTTTGCGCACATGTGCCGCCTGCTGGAGCAGCTTCTGGACCCGGCGGCCGAGGAGGCGCTCGCGCGGCGCAGCCCTCAGGGCTTCGCGCGCGCGCTGGCCGTACGCCGCAGAGGCGAGCCCTGCGCGCGCCCCCACTTAACATGCGCACCTGCCAGCGCGCCCCGCACCTTCAGGCAGGGTGCCGCCGTTGCTTCCCGTTGTGCCTTGTCTAGCCTTGTCAAAGCACGACTGGAACGGAGGCGGACTGGTGTGCGCCCCTGCTGCAGTGGAGGCTGCGGAGTATGCTGAGAAGGCCACGGCCAACATGAGGAGCTACCTGAAGCTGCTCGTGCCGGCGCTGTGCACAACGCCGCCGCAGGCTGGCGCGCACTGGAGCCCTCTGCACTATCGTGCGGAGGAGTCTTCGGGGGACTCTGTCGGTGCGCCACTGCCGGCAAGCTCATGCCCTGGGTTGGCGGACGAGTGCAAGTATGCTCCCTGACGCTCGTGGCGCGGCCCTCGCCGGTGAAACGCTCCAGGTGCCCTGCCGCCAAGGCGCGGTCAACGAACACGGGTCTGGAAGCGGGTGTGGGCGTTTGCATCAGTGCATGGCAAGGCCCACCAAGCAGGAAAGCGGGTGTCTGAAACCCACCGCTGCAGAGCCCCGAAAGGTGCCGCCCTGGGCTGCCGTCCCGCATCCATGCTGACTGCAGCAGCGCACGCTTGTGCGCCAGGCGGCGGCCCCGTCGTGCTCCTCTCTCCGGCGCCGACCTGCCTGCCGGACCTGGTCGACTTTGTAAAGATCAGTGCGCGCTGCTGCCCCGCCCGCCCTGTGCTAGGAGGGCGGTCATGCACAGCAGCTTGGCGCGGCTGGTTTGCCAACTGCATGCGTGCCACATCATGCTGCGGGGGGGTGGGTCACAGCAGGGTCAGCCGACCCATAAAACATGCCTTGGGATGGAGGCGGGGCG
>JAABUH010003197.1_pt1 | contig 14420 bp, 17 predicted proteins | sample 5559121 | NCBI WGS metagenome assembly JAABUH01 (sample SAMN10711871, study PRJNA513364) | rock metagenome | isolation source: Antarctica rocks | place: Antarctica: Victoria Land, Battleship Promontory nord | collected 2015-12-28 | reverse complement strand
TCAAACAAGCGCCCCTTTGCCCTCAGCAGCTCCAGACTGATTTGACTCAGCAGTCTTTGCCACCTCAGCGTCCCCAGTCCTTCTTTCCACTTTCCCAGTTCTTCCCAGCTCGATCTTGCCACCAGACCGCCAGGAGAGAAAAGCTGAGGGGTTGAGGGAGGACGGACCCCCAGATGGGCCTTGGGAGCGATCTCGTCCGTCAAGATTGATACCGCAAAATTTGAAGAGAAGAGAGGATTTAACCGGTATTCGAAGATCAGATTGAGGAGTTTGTAGCGTCGACTTCAGATGATATCATCAGTATAACAAGGCGAAGGTAAATACCGCTAGTCCCGACCGGCCCCCTTGGTCGGAGATTGATGATCAGCAGGAATGTCCCAAACCTGACCAGCCTCGAGGCGGCTGGTCGCGCTAAGGTCCACAAAACTGGTGCAAATGCCGGCGAGGATGTTCAACTCGTTACAAGGCGTACGAACACGTCAGATAACCAATCCTTTGGGTCTGTCATGAATCAGTAAGGCAACATCATATTCTCGAGTCAGTGGGACGGAAATCAGATCCGCTCTATGATAGACCCTCATGGCCCCTTTGACTCATAAGTCAATCCCTCCAGTTGCCTGAACTTCCTTTCAGCATCAACCTCCCCTCTCCTTTGCACCTCCACAGCACCAGCCATCATCTCCGGCAACGCCCATCTCAATACCTCTGACACCCCAGCTCCTTGCTTCCTCACTGTATTGAAGGCCAAAGTGAAAATCAAGAGTTGGACCATAACGAAATAGAGGTGTTGTCGACGCATGAATGGGGCGAAGAGGGGGAACCAGTGAGGTGTCAGGCTGAGGGGAAGGAGGAGGGTTTGGAAAAGGGAGAGAGCGGTTAAGCGGGGTGAGGAGGAGGATTCGAAGAGACTGAAGAGCTGGCCACCGGAACTGTAACAGTTTCAGATTCGTGAACTGGTGGATGGCTCACTTCGACTTACATGAAGAGACAGGTGACAACGCCAATGTCGAGAGTATTCTGAGCCCTCGCCGCGCTCACTGCATTCTGCCTGCGTAAAGCTTTGATCTCTGCTTCTTGCTCTGAATACCGTATAGACTATCAGTATACAGCGTTTGTGGTACTGAGCTCAACTGACCTTGCTCATCCATAATGACGGCTGTGAATGCTGTATCAGCGGGGACTGTACACTAATGCTAAAGTGACATACAATCTAATGGTTTAGCCAAACCTTCAGGCTTGGGCTGACGCTGAGCCGTCGTCCGTTGTCTAGCTCCTCCTCGAGGCATCTTGATCCCCTTTCGAGTAGAATGACCTTGAGTGATGAGGTCAGTTCGTTTCGCTTTAGGTCCCGTACATTACGTAATAGTCAGGTTGATGCACTCACGAAGCGTTGTGACCGAAATCAAGAACTTGGTGCATTCCATTTCGATATACTTTTACGCTGCAGTGGTCTGCTACATACCGTACCTATCGTATTGCGCTTCGTCAGCTAAACAAGCTCTCAACCTTGTAAACCCTTCCGTCCCACTATCCACCTCGCATCACCTGATCCCCACCCTCCACCATGTCTCGATCATACGACCGAGGTGAGCTCGTGCATCCTTCCGACTCGTTGAATAGGCCTGACACTGCGTGTCAGCTCTCACCGTCTTCTCACCCGACGGCCATGTAAGTCACTCACTTCATCTGACCGTCAGCTGCGCTGTCTCTGACGCTTCTCAGCTCTTCCAGGTAGACTACGCCTTAGAAGCAGTCCGTCGCGGAACTTGCGCAGTGAGTCCGCCCAGTCCACGCCGGGATATCTGAGCTGCAGATGCTCCGGAGATAGGATCTCCGGCTGACCTCAGCGTTGTAGGTCGGCGTCCGTGGAACCTCCTGCGTCGTGCTCGGTGTGGAGAAGAAGTCCGCCCTCCAGCTACAAGATCCGAGAACTGTTCGGAAGGTAGCCATGCTTGATGATCACGTCTGCGTTGCTTTCGCTGGTGAGTCTCCGTACCGAGCGTACCTTTCTAGGTTCCGTCCTCGGGACACGGGGACTCCCGCTTATTCGCTCGTAGGACTGACAGCGGACGGTCGAATCCTTATTGACAAAGCTCGAGTGGAGTGTCAATCCCACCGGTTGACGGTTGAGGACCCGGTTAGCATTGAATATATCACTAAGCACGTCGCCGGGATCCAGCAGGTCTGTTAGCAAGCTCGGGTGTTCTGAGGCATACTAATAGCTCGCAGAAATACACACAATCCGGAGGTGTTCGACCTTTCGGTATCTCCACCCTCATCGTCGGCTTCGACCCAAACGATACGAAGCCCAGGTTATATCAGACCGAACCGAGTGGGATCTATTCTGCGTGGAAGGTGGGTGTCCTTGAGCAGAGTGCCCGAGATGTGGCAGCTTCTACCTCTGGGGTCGGCGAGCTGATATACCCAGCTAACATGATTTTCTAGGCATGTGCAATCGGTCGATCATCCAAGACTGTCCGAGAATTCCTTGAGAAGAATTACACCGACGACCTTTCGCGGGACGATACGATCAAGCTCACAGTCAAATCCTTGCTGGAGGTGGTTCAGACTGGAGCGAAGAATATCGAGATCAGCGTGATGGAGCGATATGGGGTGGTCACGGTGTGTCGAGACTGCCATAGCTCGTTGTTGAGCTGAAGATGAGGCCATCACGTAGAACCTGGAACAGAGTGAGATCGAGAAGATCGTGGCTACTATCGAGTCGGAGAAAGAAGCGGAAGCGGAGAGGAAACGACAACGACTCGCTGCGACTCAGGCGGGACAAGCGGCGATGGCTATGGGTTCACTGTCGGGATCAGGGACGCAGACGCCAGGTGGAGACGATGGAGCGATTGGAGCGGGTGAGACTGGCGGAACAGGCGGAGCAGAAAGCGCAACGGCGCCTGGAGCACCTAGCGGCGTACAATGAGAAAGAAGCATGCATCATGTGCATAATGCCGTATCATCTAGGCGGGTAATCAGTCATGCGTGGTAATGCTCGATATGGTTTTCGAAGTCCACGCTTCTCCATCACCTCGGCTGGCATACAGTACACCGGGTCGATGTCGACCAGTCCTGGATATCCTAAAAGCGATAGACCTGCGTCTCGATTAATGTTTTCCACTTCGTTCGTACCCGTACACGAACCAGCCAGTCCGAAAATAGTATGAAACACATCTACCCAATCTCCCGGCCGATCCGCTATTCCCCCTTCCTCTAACTCCTGCTCAATAAGTCAGCAGCGCCACCTCGCTTCTTTCGCCAAATCGCCTTTACCTGCGCAGAGAGGATAAAGTTGATAAGATTGTCTCGGTTGATCCAATGTGCTCTCTCAACGATCGAAAGGGACGCAAGGTTCCACCAGGAATAGCATACCTAATCAAGCTAACATCAGTCTCGTCCCCACGTCCCCCAAGTTTTCTCAACCTCATCTTTCGTAGCGGGAGGTCACTCACATCTTCCAGCTTCTCAGGCCGCCCATTCAGTCCCCCATTAGGCAATTGCCTCTCACTCAACCAAGCTCCCGTCAAATCCCTATCCACTAGATCCAACCGTCCTAATATCGCCAGCGCAGCGACGCAAACCCAAACTACACACCCATCCATCAGCACCCATCCCCATCCTCATCTCCATCCCCATTCCCGCTCAACAAATCATGACCTCCTTCTTCTCGACTGAGCCTCAAACCCAGGTCCTACCTCAACCTCAATCCCAACTCGAGCTCGTTCTCGAAACTGATCTTGGACTCCACTCACCCTGCGCCCCATGACTCTCACCCCCAGGTTCCGGCCCAAACCCCCCATCAAAATTCCCACTCCCCCTCAAATTCTCCAATACTAACTCCCTCCCCTTCCCCTCGTAAATCTCATCCAGATCATCGAGATGATCAAGGAGGGAAAGTGAGGAGAGGAGGATGTATGTGAATCTCGTATCGGATTCACCGAATTTGTCGCCTGAGACCGAACCGGTTGGGCTTACTCTATCTAGGAGGACTATCGCCGTTATCAGTTGAGTTACAAGCAATGGGCAAGGAGAGGAAGAAGGCAGGGAGTGAGTGAGGAGGGAGGGAGGGAGGAGACGCACAGGAGACGATCCGAGGAACGTCGAGACGGTCCAAGGCGTTTTGGATGAGTAAGATCTGGATCGCAGAGAGGGTAGCGAGGATATGTCCATCATGTCCCGGATGTGCACCAAACGTCCCTACACCCAAACCAAACCAAACCAGCCCATTAGTATTAGTACATTCTACTCTTGTGGATCTGTAAGGTTTCGATGTCACTTGAAAGGAGTCAAGAGAGTTGCGTTTGGTGGAGGTGAGAGGGGTGTTATGCGGAGGAGGTTGAGAGAAAAGGCTCACTTATGCGGAGGAGGTTGAGAGAAAAGACTCACCCGCCTCAACATCCCAACAAGACATCACATACTCCACCATCTCCTCTCTATCCAGAGCATCCTGCTTCCCCATGATACATAAAGCTGTGAGACCCCAGTAGACACCGTTAAGTCGGAGATGTTCGGTCATGTGGTAGGCCAAGTCTTTCCGCTGTAACCGATCAAGCAGATCCGGGTCAGCGCAGTTCATTGCGCCACACAATACGAGGTTGTTTTGGACCAGCTTGTCAAGTGGGGTTGAGACGATGAGAAGTGAGGGGATCGAGGAAGGTCTCGTGGAGGGACACTGACCTTGTCGAGGTTTTGTATGTACAAGACATGCAGGGGGATATTCAGTGTATTTGGATGATTGGAAGAGGATGTCATGACGTTGTCTCGACCTGGATGACTATGTCAAGCGAGAACAGCAGGTGCAATAGAAAGAAAGAACTGATAGAGACAGCAGGTAAAGTTGGGAGAGCTACGGTGGAGGTTGCACTCGGTGCTCGTGGCGGTTTTTAGTATAACTTACCTTTCTCTTCCTGGATCTGCGTTGGGTCAAGGGACGTGCAGTCACCAAGAAACCCTTGCACTTCGACACAATGAATATCACACAAAGCACAATAGCTGTGCAACGGAGTAAGTCCGTATTGATCCAGCGAATGCATATGACAATAAAATGACCTCCCACCCAACCACCCTTCCCATCTTCGCTCCTCGCTCTTCCTCTTGCAATCTCCGAATGCACGATCCTCCTCCGTATTTCTGAACGCTCCCATCTAGAGCTTGTCGTAGTAGTTGTCGTACCTAAATCCAGGTTTAGCTCCTGTACGTTGCGACAAGCTATTTTTCTCTGGCTAGGCCTGCGAGAACGAAGAGACTCACAGAGGTACATCGGGTTTGAGACCCTTCCTGGTCCGGATCTTGACGGCGAGCTCTGCAGGTTACATCAGCTTGAGCCTCAAGTGATCAAGCAAGGTATGACCCACCATTGACCTTACTCCCAGCTTGTGTCGCATCGCCATTCAGTGCCTCCCAGTGGTCAAACACCTACGAAATGCCATCGGCGCGGTTCCAGCGAACTCGCCTATTGCGCATAGAACCAAGACAGGGAGAGAGGTTCGCAGAGGTCGTGAGAAGGTAGGATAAAACGTTGTTTAGGTAAGGAAGGAGGGGATGCGCCGGATTCAATGAAAGAGTAGGGGGAAAGAAGGAGGGGGTTTCGTGGTTGGCTGAAAAGCTATGACTTACAGCCTGAGGGAACGCCTGACCGCCGGTAGCCTCACGCAATGCGGCGTTGAAACCGAACGACTCCGCGACGGGCAGGTACGCTGATGAAGGAGTAAGCATCAAGTACGCAGCAATACGGCAGGACTCACCCTTCATCGTGTACATTGGTGTACCAGGACGTTGCTCAGCCGAGAATACTTGACCACGTCGAACGTTCAAAACGGAATAGACACCCCCCTGCGCGGAGTCGGGACATGCGATCTCGACCAAGAACATCGGCTCCTGCAGCGTAGGCTTCGACAAGAGCTCGGCGGCGTAGCATACCCGGCGAGCAGTTGGGATGATCTGACCACCACCTCGGTGGATCGCATCGGCGTGTAGTGTGCAGTCGAGGATGTTGAATCGGACACCGCGCATGGGCTCCTCGGCAAGACCACCTTCTTTCGTTGCCCACTGGAATGCAGCGACGACCGAATCCTTGATCTCATTCATGTACTGCACACCCTTAGACCCGTCGAGGAAGATGTTGGGACCGGTAGTGTCAGGTCCAAAACACCAAATCTTCCTCGCATCGGTAACATCCCAGCCGTAGGTGTCGGCGAGGTATCGTGCTCGAGTCTTCGGGTCGTCTCGGGGCGCGACACGACCCTCCTCAATATCCTTTGCGAGCTCCTCGTCAAGTGGCTCCGCCTTGACGTATAGTCTGTTGTGCTTGTTCTGCGACTTGGATAGAGCCACCATTGTTGACTCGCAGGTGACAGTCTCGCGATAGCCGACAACGGGATCGGATTTTCGGAGTGGAACACCAGCGTGGTCGTTCTCGAGGTCGTTCAGACAGATCTCAAGGTGCAACTCGCCCGCACCAGCTACAATGATCTCACCGTTCTCGTTGATAGAAGTCTTGACGCACGGGTCAGACTTGGAGAGTCGCTTGAGACCCTCGACGAGCTTCGGCAGATCGGCGGCATTCTTGCACTCGACGGCGACCTGGACGACAGGGGAGACGGAGAACTTCATGACTCGCATGTTGTGTGCTGTCTCGGAGGTGGTGAGGGTACCGGACTTCAGCAAGAACTGGTCGACACCAACAAGACCAACGATGTTACCGGCCGGGCAGTCCTCGATAGCTTCAACGGATCGACCCATCATGAGGACGGTACGCTGAATTGACTTGATGACTGAGTCGTCCTTTTTACCGGGGACAAAGTTCGGGCCCTGGATTCGGACCTTTGGTCCGGATGAGACGGTACCAGAGAAGACACGGCCGAAAGCGTAGAATCGACCCTTGTCGGATGTGGGCACCATCTTGGAAACGTAAACCATGAGGGGGCCCTTGGGGTCACAGTCTCGGATGGCAATGGCGGACTCGTCGTCCATGGGTCCTTCATAGAGCGTCTCCACTCGGTATCTCTGAGCAGTCGCGGGTGAAGGAAGGTTGATGACGATCATCTCAAGCAGGGCGTCACCGGCAGGGAGGAACTTCTTCATGACCGCCTTGAGCAGAGGCTTGCCCTCGAGATCCTTTTCATCGGAGGACAGCTTGATTTCAAGCTTCTCAAGGAGAGTGGGGATCTCATCCTTCTTGAAGTTCATGACTGAGTCGAAGATGCGGAAGATCGGGTCGAGGACGAACATGTTGAATGCTCGCTCGCCGCCTCCTTCAGACGACTTTGTCCACTTCTTCGTCTTCGGGTTGAAGTAATTGTCGCCCCATAGTTTAGGCATGAGCTTGCCCTTGTCGACACCGAACTTCTTAGCATATCGTCCGGCAAAATTTCGTAGGGAGAAGGCCCAACCGTGAAGACCGGATCCGAATGCAACGGTTCCTTGATCGGGGAAGACCTGGACGTCACCCAGAGCGGGATCGGCGTAGGTTGAGACGATCACATTGACGGACTCGATGGTTCGGCAAAAAGACTGGTAAAGGGTCTCCTTCTCGACCTGGAGCTCGAGCAAGGCGCGGTCGACCTTGTTGATGATGAGAACGGGTTTGACTCGCTCGGTCAGTGATTGACGGAGCACAGTCTCGGTTTGTACGCAGACACCCTCGACACAGTCGACCACGACAAGGGCACTGCGAAGATAAGCTGAGCCCTGGAACGAAAGAATGGGCTAACCCGTCAGTCACACGGAGAGCGGCTGTGACCTCAGACGAGAAGTCGACGTGACCAGGGGAATCGATAAGATTGATCAAGAACTCGTTGCCTGAATTCCGTCATACTGATTCCATGGGCGAGGCCATGCGACTCACCGTCAGTCTTCTGCTTGATATCGGCGACATCGTCCTTGCTGATGGAGAAGTACATGGAAATGGCAGTCGACTTGATGGTAATACCTCGGTCGATTTCATCTTGACTAAGCACGAATGAGCCAATAGAAACGAGCGAGGCGGAGCGCAACGCACCGTGTATCGGTGAACCGCATGTCGCCCGCCTTTGCACCGGCGATAATGCCAGCTTTCGAGACGAGCGAGTCGGTGAGGGTGGATTTTCCGTGGTCGACATGGGCAATGACGGACATATTTCGGATGTTGGTCGGCCTGTCCATGAGGGCGCGCATCTATGGCACAAGATCAGGATTTACACGTGACAGCTTAAAATGAAACTTACCTCGTCTACTGTGAAACTGAGAGGAAGAAGCGTCAGTCATGCTCGCCAGGCAGAAATCCATGCGGAATGGCGAATGGCATTTCGCATGACTCAGCGGCGAAGGGGGAGAGAAGGTGTCGGTGAGAGGTTATCAATGTAGCTTCATACAGAGATCCTTGAGAGCGACGGTTCCGGAACCAGCAGACTGGGGTGTCTGATGGCTACGCAGGTGTAGGGGAATGAAGGCAACACTCACTTGACCTGTATAGCAAAAGTCCATCAGCGACCAATCCTCCACAAGACATGACAAAAACTCACCATCTTGAACGGATTCCTTTTGGGTTAAGCGGTACGAAAGAAAGTGAAAATGAATCTACAGTGGACTTAAAAGCGTCCACTCTATTTATGCTCAGCGCTCGAAAGAGACAGAGACGAGAGATGTTCCTGACGAAGAGAAGATCTGGCCGAGCTAGAGTGGAGTTCGCCTCCCTCTTGAAAATGAGTATTTCGCCGACGGACTTTTGACGGGTGATCTGGGTGAGGCGTCCTGATCATGTTGCCCCGCAGGTTGTAACGAGAGCTGGGCAACGTTCTCCCTATCAGATAGCGTGCTCTGTCAAGTCGAAAGAGGGTTGTCGAGTATCGAAGCTCTCATCGTTGGGCTTAGGCCCGCCTCAAATACTCGCTTCACCATGAGCTCTCTCGAGACGGTCGCGGTGGGGCGATCCAAGCGAAGCACAGCTGGCAACCGGTAGGTCCCTTTGTAAACTCACTGACCACGGTCTCCTGGTCTATATATTGATCATGTGTATTTCGAAGCATGCGCGAGCTACTCGAGAAAGCTCATCAGGAAGAAGATGACCTCTTCGCCGAAGCTGAGGACGATGAGGAGTTTGAAGCCCCTCGTAAGTCAGCAGTTTCAGGCGGAGGCTGCAGCTCCCGGCTGGATAGCCTGTTAACCGGGTACTGACGACTAGACCTGCAGAGGACGTAAGAGACGTGTTCTTGGAGGATTTCGCCGATACGGATGATGAGGTTAAGCTGGACGAAGATGACGAGGAGAGGGAGATTAGGCGGGAGGAAAGGCGTCAGGTCAGTTCTAGACAGTCCAGATACCGCTAAAATGCCGCTGTCCGGGATACAATCGCGCTGACGGACGTGTTGCTCCCTAGGCTAAAGGGAAGTCAAAAGTGATCTACAACCCCCTCGCCGTGCCGAAGCCGAAACAAACCCGCTTCGTCCCCGAACCCACCGCCGCATCCTCTTCCACTCCCTCTTCACCTGCCGACATATCCCTCCTGGGCCCCTCGATTGACCCTTCCTCCATGGCACCGACCACCTTAGTCCTCGCTCTCCGGAAACAACGTCGAGAAGCGAAACGTCTCCACCGCTCCGAAGATCGTCGATCTACCATGCGCGCCACGACCTTACGTACAGAAGCTCAGACTGAAGAACGGGAACGATACGAGAAGGACAACCCGAATCGGAAGGGTCGAAGAGCTCAGCATGAGACTGGGGAAGTAAGGGTGGTGAGGAAGATGACGCAGGACGAGTTGATTGCTGCGGCTTTGGTGGAGGAGGAGAGGAATAAGGAGGATTTGAGAGCTTGGGTGAGGAGGGAGGAGGAGAGGAGGGAGTTGAGGAGAGTGGGAAGAAAGCGGGTTAGGGGGTCAAGGTGGACTTGGATCAGTCGGACTGTGGGGAAGATGGTAGGGGTAGTGGGGGAGGGCGATGGGCAGGGCGATGATGTGGGAATTGTGAGGTCGCCGGAGCGACCGAATGCTCTGACACCCGCGGAAGCTTCGGCTCTCAATGTGCCGGCACAAAGTGCGATCACTGCAGCAGCGGATCTGCCAGATGAGCGGACGACACTCCTATCTTCCAGCAAAGAGTCACCAGTCACGGTTGTGGGACGCGATTCGACTCCTTCTGCACCGACCGCTACGCAACTCATCGCGAATACTCCATCAAATGCGGTCCCGCAGCCAATGGCTTCTACCTCAATCCTGCCATTCGCTTCCGAGGCCGCAGTGACTCCAGCTGCACCCGCACCTCTTGAGATCCCCGCATCCGAGGCTGTCAAACCACACGCAGACGACACTTCTAGCCAATACACCCGGAACTACCTCATCCTCTCGCAGATACTCGGTGGTCTTCCTGCGGAACTAGCTATCGTCCTGGGCGAACATGTGAAGTGGGACGAAGTACAGTTCATCCCCACTCGAAACCGTCCCATCAGTGAGCCGGTTTCGCAAAGCTTCCATCCCCACTAATCGATCCTTAGATCGTCGGCCAGTGCTCTGCCCTTTCACAGGACTGCCAGCCAAGTATCGACATCCCGCCACGATGATCCCCTACGCCACACTTGACGGATATCGGCAAATCGAAGCGTTGATAGCGAATCGGTATGTATGGAGTGAAAGTGGTGGTTGCTGGTTAGGCGGCGAGGAGGATGCTTGTGCAGACGGCATTGCAGATCTAGAAGGGTGGAATGAAGCGGTCAATGCTGACTGGATAGGCGGACGGCGCATAGCTGGGTTTGCAGGCAGAGAGACGGCTGAGGAGATAACTCAGATCGAGGTGGAGGATGGTAGACCGAAAGCTAAGCGGCGGAAAAGCAGTTTCGGTACTCCTGCTGAGGAGATAGCGGCGACAGTCAAGGGGTCGCTGAAGGGGAAGAGTAAGGGTAAAGCGAAAGGGTAGCAAGTACCTGTGGTTTTACCTAGCTATGGGCCGCCACTTAACTTATGAGTAGCTGCTACAGTACTCGAGTACTCGAGTATCGCCCTCCAGCGGAATCTTCCTGCATGTATCTTACGTTTTTAATCTTAACGTAATCTCTGCACCCTTTCCCCATATATTCAGATTAGCCGCGAGATCTTCAGATTACCAGCCAGATCTTGTAACTTATCCGAATGACAGAATGATCACTTGCACAGGTCTTTGGGACGTCCCAAGTATCCACACCAGACCGGATGTGCATCATTCGAGCTCGAAACCCAGCCTTTCGTCCACTGTGGCGTCGTTCACTCATTGTTCCAAAATGAGCTTATTGTTCGCGAACAACAACACCGAAACCACATTATACGCTTCGAGCCTGATGATAGGTATTCTTACAAGGCTCCATTGTACTCCAAGACAAGGAAGAGGTCGTTTCGCTTTGTTGACATTGTCGAAAATCACTCAACATAGAACATCATCCAACTGAGGGAAACAAAGCCATCAACGTCAACAAAGAGCGATTCTCAAAGAACAACACATCGACGCGATGGGACAATACGCTTACGAAAGGACAATACAGGCCTATGAGTGATCCGCGACCATTGTTCAGCCGCGGCTCTGACATGTATCAAGCACTTCGATTCTGTCTTCCAACTCTCAACCTCGAGCGCCTTCGATACTCGTCAATACTCCTCACGCACCATGACAGCATCAAGACACCCTGCCGGCTTCGCTATTCCTACCTTTGACGACCAAGACGATTACTGTTCGGGCTGGACCCAAGGTACTGACCCCATTTTCGGCAATCGTCCCGACGCACAAGCTCTTCGCGACGCACTACAGCCCCTGCAAGATTTCGTACACGCTGCAGACCGTTACTATCCTTCGCCAATCGCCTACACCCACCATCTCATGCGATATACACCTTCGGCAGCGACCGCTCACTACTACCGCTCGAACAGCCGAGGACCGACTTGCTACGATGCGAATGGCAAGGCGTTTGGATGTCATAAACCGAACTGCGTCCCAGCCTTCATCTCATTCTCTCTTTTCGGGGCCGTTCGAGTACATGATCTGACTTTTCGTAGACATGACCAGCTCAAGTGCTCGAAAGCAGCCGCCCGCGGGCACAAATCCCTGCTCGATCGATGGGACCCAAAGACATGGAAGGTTCAGTCCTGCCTTTCGTGTTTCGTGTCGACAGGGACTGGCTGCGAGTTCGTCAAAAGCGGCATTCATATCACCTACCACGACAATATCGACTCTCCCGCCACAGCCGGACCCGATTCTCCGGAACCAGAGGAGACCGACCTTCCGAAAACCCCCGAACAACCCAAACCAGCGGAGACTGTTCTTCCTCGCACCCTGAAGCGCGATTCGGAGAATCCCCTCCAGACAAGGTCTCACAAAAGGCCGAGGAATCCTCCCGCAATCCGAACTCCCACCTGGGCTACGGCGCCAATCCCAACCCGTCTTCTGCACTTCGAAAGTCTGCTCCATCCTCTCCGAGCCCTTTCGTACCCGCCAGATCTCCGAGAACCCGCCGGATCCCCCCAGGTCACACGGCTCTCCCTACTTCGCCGGCTGCCTCCACTTCGCTGGCTCCCCCCATCTCGCTGGTCCCCCTCACTTCGCCGACACCTGTCGTCGAAGCTCAAGCGCGCCCTGCGCGTCCCCGACCTCCCAAGGGTAACGAATGGCTGGCTTCGTTCTCGGCGAGGATGAAAGGTGAATCCGATAGGAAGGGCAAGGGCGTTGAACGCTCTAATTTTCCACTTGTCAACCTTTCGAACATCGGAACGACCTCGACCGACCCTTCGAAAGCTCATCGACCCTCCTTTGGCGCGTCCCGTCCGCCCGAAGCCGCGCCTCAGTCAACCTCACATCGTCCTCATAGCCCTTCTTCGTCATTCGCAGCTCTTCCAACTCCTGCTCCCGTTCCAAGGACCCGAACCATTCAAATTGGCAGCCGATTCGATTGAGCACATCTTCGCTCAGGCTATCCAAGGTCTTGTGACCATGCACAACAACTTCCTTGCGTCAAAGACAGCCATCGACCAACAAGTTCATAGCTTGTACGACATGACCGTGATCAGTAACGGGGCTAAGACCAACGCGGAAGCCATCGCACGAATCCAGACCGAGAGGGCGCAGGGAGCCGCGAATAACCTACGAATCATCGAGGGAGATGTGTATCACTTTCTGCGGAGAATTCCGAGCTCAAGAAGAAGTTCGAGGAGACAGAGGCTAAGGTTCAGCAAGCGGATGAGCGGTCGAAGAGCGAGGCGAAGGTTCTGAACGAGGCAAAGGATGCAGCCGAAAGGCTGCATGAACAGGCGGTCAGGGAGAGGGAGACGGCAGTCACAGAGACTGAGCGTCTTCGAAAGGAGATGGACATAGCTCGTGAAGTAGTTTCTGGTACCCAAGCTGATCTGGACGAGGAGAAGAAGCGGACGAGTGAGTTTGCTCGCTTGCTTGTTACTCAGCGAACTCCAAAGGAAGGTGGTCCTAGGAGGACTTCTTTTTCGTTGTATAATCATGTTACATATCTCCATCGATGCACATACTGGTAGACTGTCATTTTACAGAGCTTTCGATGATTGTCACAGGCCATTCGCTTTGCAGAACCTAGCTGTCGTCCTTGGTTCCTCAGTTCTGATATAATTCCGAATGGCAATGCTCAAGCGAATGCATTCATTGTAGGCTACGAATGGGATCCCGGGCGCATCCATAACAACAGAAGACGCTTTCGAAGCTCACGTATCTCCGCATGTCTGAGCTTTTCTGGCAATTTTGCCTCAAACGACCCCAGGATGGAGAACAAGCTTTCAGCATTGGGGGTGGATACCTTGGAGAAGAAGGACTGCAAAAGCTGTTGAAAGCGGACCACAACTGTCCCCATCGGTCTGACGTATCCATTGGAGTCGCTTTCGCATTTCCTTTGACCCAATCAGCAATAATTCAAGACTACAGCCAGGTGGTGTCGTACCGCATTGTTCGGTGTAAAAACCCAGTCAGAGCACAGATGATGGGGACTGCGGATAGTACGTCAACATCGAGTCTTGACTCTCGTAGGGTTGTTTCGATGGCTGTTTGAAAGTCGCGCTCCTTTGGCAGTCGGTGTTGCCGTTCTCTGGAAAGCATAATCCCATAAGGGCCCGGCATGATGCGTGTGTAGAACCCTTGGAATGTCGGCTTGGACATTCTAAAAGAAAGAACTCACAGTGTTGCAAAGGTTTCTCCGTCATTCCTAGTCCTTGGGCGGCTTCATGGAGAATGAGGCTAAGGTGCAGGGACATCTTGAGGTTTTCGACATGCGCAGCAGGGTGCATGGAAGCATGCTTATATCTCACGGTACACCTTCTGTCCAGTGCCTCTCCTACAGCCATCTCAACCTATATGGAGTCAGTTCGAGACCCAATCAAGTATTCGGGAATCACTCACAATGACAGCGGCGTTGCACGAATGACCAGAGATAGCATCCTCGTCCGACTCCTCAGTATCTCCCACTCG
>JAABUH010003195.1_pt1 | contig 14431 bp, 11 predicted proteins | sample 5559121 | NCBI WGS metagenome assembly JAABUH01 (sample SAMN10711871, study PRJNA513364) | rock metagenome | isolation source: Antarctica rocks | place: Antarctica: Victoria Land, Battleship Promontory nord | collected 2015-12-28 | reverse complement strand
CCTTCGGCACGATATGGTCTCAGCACCCGTATCCTACCAAAGCCCTCCCTGTGCCCCTCCCCTTAGCGAAAACTAGAGATGTAAAGTTTCCATCTTATTCCTTCCTTGACCAACGGGGCCTGCAACTTCAGGCGCAGGCCCCCTTTTCAGGCGCAGGCCCTCTTAGGCGCCCTCTATCGGGCCAATAGCCGGCAGGGCCGCCTCGCGGATCAGCGTGTTGAACTCGGCCACGTCCGTCGCCATGACCGCGCGCAGCCGCGCGAGCTGCGCGTCGATGCGGCCCGCGAGATTGTCGTAGACCTCGTAGGCCTGCCGCGTCGGCGCGGCGTCGGCGCTGTCCACGAAGCCTGTCAGCACGGCCAGCTTCTCGTTGAGTCGCGTGGGCGGGCTCAACGGGCTGTCGGCCTTGACCTGGATTAGCTCGCCCTCGATCTCCGACAGCGTCCTGGCGAGGGCGCCGGCCCGCTCGCGCGCCGTCCCGGCGTCCGCCCCTGTCCCCGTGCGGCGCGCCCACCCCTCCGCATGGTCCCGCATGGCGCGCAGGCCGTTGATGGCGTCGTGCGTCTCGGACAGCTTGTCCCTGATGCGCAGCAGCAGGGCGCACTGCGCCTCGAGGTCTTCCTGGCCCGCCGCGACGCGCGGGTCCTTACGCGCCTCGACAGGGGCGCTGTACGTCCGGCCATCAACGGTCAGACGAACCTCGTACCGCCCCGGCGGGACGACGGGGCCGGACAAGAGTTCCTCCGTGCTCTTGTCTCCCTCCACCTTGTGGGCGTCGGGATAGCGCAGGTTCCACACAAAGGTGTTCAGCCCGGCGTGGGCCGGGACGCGCAGGTCGCCCTCGCCCGCCGTGGCGTCGGCGTCCGACGCCCCTTCCAGGCCCTCGGCTCCCGTCTCGCGCGCCTCGTCCAGGGACGAGGCTCCCTCTGGTTGCCCTGTCGCGGGCGTTTTGCTGGAGAAGCGCCTGATCTCCCCTCCCGCGGCGTCGAGGAAGGCCAGCGTCGTCTCGCCCGCGGGCGCTTCGGGCAGGTAGTAGCTGACGATCACGCCGCCCGGCGGGTTCTGCCCGGCGTCGAGGAACAGGTCGGTCGTGGCGCCCTCGGGCGATTTCTCCCGGCGATAGGCCACCACCAGGGGGCCGGCCATGCGGTAGTTGATGCCCGTGCCCGGTTTGTTGCCGTACCCCTCGTAGGCCTTGAAGCGCGTCGTCGGGCTCGGACGGAACAAATGGACCGCCGTCGGGTCGGGGTTGTCGGCCCATCCCCGGAGCGGCGTGAGGTCGTCGAGCACCCAGAAAGAGCGCCCGTGCGTCGCGGCGACGAGGTTGTCGTCCTTCACCAGCAGGTCGTAGATCGGGGCCACGGGCAGGTTGCCGCGCAGGGGGCGCCACGCCGCGCCGTCGTCGAGAGAGACATAGACCGCCGTTTCCGTGCCGGCGTAGAGGAGGCCGCGCCGCGCGGGGTCGGCGCGGATGGCGCGCGTGAACTCGTGCGCGGGGATACCCCCGACGATCTCCTGCCAGGTTTGCCCATAGTCGCTCGTTCTATAGAGGTATGGGCGCAGGTCGGCGAGCTTGTAGCGGGTCGCGCAGAGGTAGACGGTGGCCGCGTCGTGCGGGGAGGGCTCGATCACGGTGATGAGGGCCCGCTCCGACAGGCCCGGCGGCGTCACATCCCGCCAGGTCGCGCCGCCGTCGCGCGAGAGGTGCGCGAGGCCGTCGTCGGAGCCGGCCCAGAAGACGCCGCGCTCGTGCGGCGACTCGACGAAGGCGAAGACCGTGCCGTAGACCTCGGCGCCGGAGTTGTCCTTCGTGATGGGGCCGCCCGAGGGCGCCATCGTGCTCTTGTCGTCACGCGTCAGGTCGGGGCTCATTGGCTCCCAGCTCGCGCCCTCATCCGTCGAGCGCAAGACCTTGTTGGCGGCGGCGTAGAGGACGGCAGGGTCGTGCGGCGAGATGACGAGGGGAAAGGTCCACTGGAAGCGGTACGGGAAGTCCACCGCCCCGTCGCCCATGCCGAACTCCTCGGGCCAGACCGTGACGTTGCGTTTCTGGCCCGTCTTGCCGTCATAGCGGATCAGCCGCCCGTTCCCGGCGCCGCTGCCGATGGCGCCGCCGAAGACGACGTCGGGGTCGTCGGGCCGCACCGCGATGTAGCCGCTCTCGCCGCCGCCCGGCTCGACCCACTCGCCCTGCGTGATAGCGCCCAGTGTGGAGCGGCTGGGCAGGCTGATGGCCGTGTTGTCCTGCTGCGAGCCGTAGACGCGGTAGGGGACACGGGTGTCGGCGGCGACGTGGTACAGCTGCGCGGTAGGCTGGTTGTAGAGGGTGGACCACGAGGCGCCGCTGTTGAAGGTGACGCAGGCGCCTCCGTCGTTGCCCTCGATCATGCGGCGCGGGTCGCGCGGGTCGAGCCACAGGTCGTGGTTGTCGCCGTGCGGCGTGGGGACCGCCGTGAAGGCGCGTCCGCCGTCGGTCGATTTCCAGCAGGCCAGGTTGAGCGCCCACACGGTGTCCGCGTCCGTCGGGTCGGCGAAGACGTGCGTATAGTACCAGGCGCGCCGGCGCAGTTCGCCGTCCTCGCTCAGGCGCCCCCAGGTCTCGCCGCCGTCGTCGGAGCGGAACAGGGCGCCGTCCTCGGCCTCGACGAGGGCCCACACGCGATCCTTCTGCGCGGGCGAGACGGCCACACCGATCTTGCCCAGGAGCCCCGTGGGCAGGCCGGGCTTGCGCGTGAGCTCGGTCCAGGTGTCGCCGCCGTCGGTCGACTTGAAGAGACCGCTCCCCGGCCCTCCGCTGCTGAGGCTGTAGGGGGTGCGGCGCCCCTCCCAGAAGGCGGCGTAGAGGATGCGCGGGTTGTGTGGGTCCAGCGAGAGGTCGACGGCGCCGGCGCAGTCGCCGCGCGATAAAATGTGCTCCCAGGTCCCGCCGCCGTCGCGGGAGCGGTAGAGGCCGCGTTCGGGGTTCGGGCCCCAGGCGTGGCCGAGGGCCGCGACGTAGACGGTGTCGGGGTCCCGGGGGTGGACGCGGATCTTGGCGATGTGGCGCGTGTCGCCGAGGCCCACGTTCGCCCAGGTCTCGCCGCCGTCGGTCGAGCGATAGACGCCGTCGCCGTGTGACACGTCGCCGCGGATCGTCGACTCGCCCGTGCCGGCGTAGATCACGTTGGGGTCGGACTCGGAGACGGCGAGGGCGCCGACGGCGGCGGTGGTGAAGAAGCCGTCCGAGATGTTCTCCCAGTACGCGCCGCCGTCGACCGTTTTCCAGACGCCGCCGGCGCAGGCGCCGAAGTAGAAGGTCATGGGCTCGCGCGGGTGGCCGGCCACGGCCACGACACGGCCGCCGCGGTGCGGCCCGAGCAGCCGCCAGCGCGGCGCGGTCGAGAGGTCAAGATCCGTCACTATGTCCACCTCACCCTCCTACTCTTCGCTAAAGACCATGTTGAGCGGGATGCCCAGGCCGGGCAGCAGTTCCTCGTCGGTCAGGATAGCATCGGCGCCGCGCACGACACGCATGGGGCCGTTGGCGTCATGGATGTAGACGGCGCGCCGCGCTGGATAAAGACACCACACCCGGCGGGCTCCGCCTGTGAGGTAGTCCTGTACCTTCTCTATAACGTCATCGGCGCGCTCCGACGAACTGATAACCTCGATCACGAGGTGCGGTACCGCCGGGAAATACTCTTTGCGATCCCAGGAAATGCTCACGAATTGGTCGGCGGGAACGTAGGCGCCGTCGGCGCCGCGAACCTGGTTGGGATCATCGGGCACAGTGAAGCGCACTCCGAACTCGCCTCCCGCAGCGAAGCCAACAAACTTATAGCGCGCGGCAATACCTTCGCGTGGCTCCCAACCCAGTGTAAGCGCAGTGTCATAGAGATAGCGGCCGATTGCTTCCAGGATCGCATTCTCGATAAGCCCATGTACGCCTTTCGGTGGCGGCATGACGCGCAGTTCTCCTCTCACCAGCTCGTGCAGGTTGCCATCGTCCGGCAGGTCCATGAACTCCGCCACGCTCATCGGTCGCGCTTCTTGTTGTGTCGCCATCGGTCTATCCTCCCGCTAGCTATTCCCGACCGGCGCTTATCCCACGGCCGCGTATTGGTGCGGCTCAGGGACGGCGATCCCATCGTCGCGAGCTGTATCAAGCAGAATCATGGCATCTTCGATGTTGGTCAAGGCTTCCTCATACGTGGTGCCATGAGCCATGCAGCCGGGCAACTCGGGAGCTTTGGCGACGGCCGATCTCGATACGGACAGAGGGACCTTCGCTGGCAACCTGCTTTCGCGCGTGAAGCTCCACAATCCGTCAATCTTCCCAGTTCCATTCGGCGCCACCGGAACACTTTGCGAAGATGGCTCGACTCAAGCCGTCTATCGTACTCTTCAGCAAGTTGTATACAGCAGTTTGTTCGTATCGAGGACGCTTCAGGTTAAACGTGAAGCGCACAGCGCATGACTCTTCGAGATATCCCTGTTGCCAAACAGCCTTCACGGCTTGCCAAACAGACTCTTTCCACAGCTCTGCGATGTTCTTAGGTGCGGCTAGTCCGGCCGCGCGCCCTGGAACCGTTACATCAACTGATGGTACAGCCATGTCGCTGTCTCCCCAAGCGCCTAATCAACGAGTGGCCCACTCCCACCATTGTGCGCTGAAACCGCATGCACATGCAAGGCGCGGCGGTCAAAACGGGCGCGCCCCGCGATTGTGACGCGCGACCCGCGACAGGGGGTACGCCAGCGCGCGACGCCCGCGCGGGCCAAGCATGCGTTCGGCTGTCCGTCCCCCCCGTGCCGGGTCCGTGCGGACGGCGGTGGGCGTCCGTGCAGGGCTCGTCTGGGCTCGTGCAGGGCTCGTGCAACGCCGTGCATCTCCTCGAAACCGCGTGCAGACCCCTCCGGCGTCGCCCGACAACGGCCCCGTCTTGGGACCTATGTCCTAGCGACAGGGCCAGTGTAGCACGGATCGGGGCGTTGTCAAGGAACACGCCGCGCGGCGGGGGCGCGGCGCCCGGGGCCGCGGGGTGGCGCCCGCCGCCACAATCGCGGGGCGCGCCCGGTCAAAACAAAGTTCGTTCCCTACCATGACCTTTCAAGGTCAGGCTAACCGCTCAAGGTCAGGCTAACCGCGCACCCGAGTTAGAAAAACAGAGGGGTCGTGGCTAGCTAGCCACGACCCCCTTCACTTCTTACTGGAACAAAAGTAGACCCGCCGTCACGCCTCCGGGTTGTTCGCGTCGGTCAGGCGCATCGAGGCGATGCCGGCGGCGGGATCGATGGGGGTGATGCCGAGCATGGCATCGAAGGTCGGGCCGTCGAGCGTCTCGTCCTTGATTAGGCGCTGCGAAACGGCGTCGAGCTGCGGACGGTAGCGTTCCAGGATCTCCTTGGCCTTGGCGTAGGCCTGCGTAATCAGGCGGCGCACCTCCTGGTCGATCTCGACCGCGACAGCCTCGGAGTAGTTGCGCTGCTCACCCAGGTCACGACCCAGGAAGACCATCTCCTCCTTGTGCCCGAACTGCAGCGGGCCGAGCCGGTCGCTCATGCCATACTCCATCACCATCTTGCGCGCCAACTTGGTGGCCCGCTCGATATCGTTCTCCGCGCCCGTGGTCATCTCACCGAAGACGATCTGCTCGGCGGCGTGGCCGCCCAAGCTCCAGGCCAACGTGTCTTCGAAGTGCGAGCGCGTGTAGAGGTAGCGGTCCTCGGTCGGCAAGAGCTGCGTGTAGCCGCCCATCATGCCGCGCGCGATGATGGTGATCTTATGCACGGGGTCGAGGTTGGGCAGCATCTTGGCCACGAGAGCGTGCCCGACCTCGTGGTAGGCCGTGACCTCTTTCTCCTTGGGGCTGATGATGCGGCTCTTGCGCTCGGGACCCGCCGTTACGCGGTCGATGGCCTCCTCGAGCTCGCTCATGCCGATGGATCGCTTGTTGCGGCGCGCCGCGAGGATGGCGGACTCGTTGAGCAGGTTCATCAGGTCGGCGCCGGAGAAGCCGGGCGTCTGCTTGGCCAGCGTGTCGAGCGACACATTCTTCTCCAGCGGCTTGCCCTTGGCGTGGACCTCCAGCACGGCGCGGCGGCCCTGGATGTCGGGGCGGTCCAGGATCACCTGGCGGTCGAAGCGGCCGGGGCGCAGCAGCGCGGGGTCGAGCACGTCGGGCCGGTTGGTGGCCGCGACCACGATCACGTTAGTATTGGTGTCGAAGCCGTCCATCTCGACCAGGATCTGGTTGAGCGTCTGCTCGCGCTCGTCGTGCGAGCCACCCAGACCAGCCCCGCGCTGGCGGCCCACGGCGTCGATCTCGTCGACGAAAACGATACAGGGCGCGTTGCGCTTGGCCTGGTCGAACAGGTCGCGCACGCGGCTGGCGCCGACGCCGACGAACATCTCGACGAACTCGGAGCCGGAGATGCTGAAGAAGGGCACGCCCGCCTCGCCGGCCACGGCGCGGGCCAGCAGGGTCTTGCCGGTGCCGGGCGAGCCGATCAGCAGCACGCCGCGCGGGATGCGCGCGCCGAGCGCCGCGAACTTCTCAGGATACTTGAGGAACTCCACGATCTCGGCCAACTCCTGCTTGGCCTCCTCCACACCCGCGACGTCCTGGAAGCTTACCGTGGAGCGGTTGCCGGTGAACATGCGCGCGCGGCTCTTGCCGAACGAGAGCGCCTGGTTGTTGCTGCCCTGCGCCTGGCGCATCATGAAGATCAGGAAACCGCCGATGATCAGCACGGGGATGAAGCCGCTCAAGAGGCCGATCCAGTTGCCGAGGCTGCTCGGGGGGTTGTTCTGGATGGTCACCTGCGTCAGAGGGTCGAGCTTGGCTTGCTGAAGATAGGGCAGCAGGGTATCGTTGGAGGCCAGTACCGCCTTGAGTTCCTGTCCCCCGCTGGATCCGTTGCTGGGCCGATTCTTCAAAGACAGGTTTTGCCCGTCCTGGACCAGTAGATCTCTAACGTGGTATGTCGAGAAGTCAGTCTTTGCCGTGGTCAGTAAGGTCGATAGATCGCTTGTGTTCCCGCTTTTGCCGCCGCTCACGAGGGCGACGACGATGGCGACTAGAAATATGAGAACTATAAGGTAAAAGAAACTATTACGGAGCCATTTGGCGTCCATGCCGGACCTCCATCCGTGGGTAGGCAGCGGCGCGTCGCGGGGGGGCGCGCACAGCAAAGGATAGACTATCGCTTGTTGTAGTATAGCAGGGGTTTTCTCACCCTTCTAACAGCGCCGCTTCGCGCTCCCAGGTCAGCCGCACCGCCTCCGCGCCGCCCTCCACCCTGTACTCCTCGCCGCTGCACAGGCCCGCCACCCAGGCGATGCCGCGCGGCCCTTCCACGATGGGGACCCGGCGGCGGGCGTCACGCGGTATTTTGCGGTCGACGAACAGGTCCTGCACCTTGCGCGTCCCCGCCATCCCGAGCGGCCGCACCCGGTCGCCCGGCCGCCACGCCCGCACGGAGAGCGCCGCCCCCACCGCGCCGGGGTCGAGGTAGGCGACGCTGGCCGGGATGTTCACCCATACGCGCGGCGCCATGGCCCGGTCCGCCCGCAACAGCCCCACCCCTGTATCGACGTGGCCCGGGATAGACAGCGCCCCGTCGTGGATCGACGGACGCGCAGGCGTGGGCCACGCTCGAGACAGGATTATGGCGACGCCCCGACGCGCCAGGGTTAGCCCCCTGGGTAGCGCGATCGTGGTGTCCGAGGCAGGGAGGGCGCATGCCTCCAGCATAGAAGCGTAGGCGCGCTCGTCGAAGCCCGCGCTGTCCCCCAGCAAACGGTCCAGGAGCAGGCGCAGCATGTGCGGGCGCAACTCCGGTTCTGTCGCGCCCCAGCGCGCCGCCGACAGGACGGCGCGCGCCGCGTCGAAGTCCGCGATGGCGTCGTCGAGGGCGCGGGCGGCCAGCCGCTCGACGAGGGTGAGATCGGCCGCGAGCAGGCGGGCGGCGCGGGCGATATTCGCGCTCGCCCCCGGGTAGAGCGCGTCGAGCGCCGGCAGCGCCTCGTGGCGCACCCTGTTGCGCCGGTGATGCGTCGACCTGTTGCTCTCGTCCTCGCGCGGAGACGGGCCGCGCGCCGCGCAGTAGGCCTGCGCCTCGGCGTGGCCGATCTCCAGGAGCGGCCGGGCGAGGTCGGCGCGGCGCGGCGCCATGCCTGCAAGGCCGTTGAGACCGCTGCCGCGCGCGAGGTGCATCAGCACCGTCTCGGCCTGGTCGTCGCGTGTGTGCCCGGTCGCGATAACCCGCGCGCCCTCCGTCGCAGCGACAGCGCGCAGAAAGTCATAGCGCGCGGACCGCGCCGCCGTCTCGACGGACAGCCGGTCGCGGCGGGCCAGGGCGGCGACGTCGACGCGCCCCACCGTGTGCGGCAGGTCGAGCGCGCGCGCCTGCTCCGTCACGAAGAGGGCATCGCCGGCCGAGCCGGGGCGCAGGGCGTGGTCGAGGTGCGCCACGTGCAGGCGCAGACCCAAAAGGGGAGCCAGTTCGTGCAGGACATAGAGCAGACATAGGGAGTCGGCGCCGCCTGAGACGGCCACGACGACTATATCGCCGAAGGCGAAGAGGGTATGTCGCAAGATATAGGCGCGTACCTGCGCTACGATGCGGTTCTTGTCGCCCATTACCGTCGGCGTTCGCTCACGAGTATCCTGATTGGTGTCTTGTGTCGGCGGCGCTTGCCGCGCAACGTGGGCTATCTCCGTCAGGTCAAAGCGGATTATAGTCCCTCTCGGAATCATCTCTGCTACAGTCGCAGATACCTGCTACAGTCGCAGATACCTGCTACAGTCGCAGATACCTGCTACAGTCGCAGATACCTGCTACAGTCGCAGATACCTGCATACCAAGCAGTGTACTTGGTTCACGGCCTGCCGCTTGATCGCTATGTCATCAAACACGGCAGGGTCTGTGAAAAGTCGCCGGCGCCCTTCTCCCGCCCCCTCCGCCCCCTCCGCCCCTGGCTGACCAGTCCCCCGGACCCGCGGCTAGGGTCCGACGTTGGGGCGCGCCTCCGGGGGAACCCGGGGAGATGCCTCCCCCCAGACCCCCGCCAACCATGACGCGTGCCGGCGGACGGGCGCGGCCCCCCGACAATGCACAGACCCTGTCAAACACGGGATTATAGTAGCGTACAACGGCGCGTCTGTGCCAGAATAGAGTCTGGATGGATGAAGGGATTGCGGATCTAACGGACGACGGCGCTATCGTCCCCGTGCTGGAGGCTCAACGGCGCTGGGCAGCCTATGCGTTGTGCGACCTGGAGCCGCCGCATCGGCGGTACGCGCGCTACATCGGCGCCGTTCGCGACGGGCGCGCCGAGGCGGTCGTGCTCGTCTACACGCCGCCCCGCTTCACCTCGCTGCTGCCCAGTGGGAGCGAGGAGGGCGTACAGGCGATCCTGGCCCGCGCGCCAGACTTACCCCCGAAACCTTTCCTGGTCGTGCGCCGGCTCGACCTGCCGGCGATCGAGGCGCGCTATCGTGTCGACGAGAAATGGACCATGCTGCGCATGGCCGTGTCCACATCCGAGCTACGGCCGGCGCCCGTACGCGACGGTACGCTCCGCCCCCTGGCGGCGGACGACCTGCCCGCGGTCCAGGCGCTCTACGCCGTGTGGCCCGAAACGGTCTTCACCCCGTTTATGTTCGCCCATGGTATCTACCACGGCGCGTATGTCGACGATCGCTTGGTCGCGGTAGCCGGCACGCACGCCTTTTCGCCGCGCCACGGCATCGGCGTGATCGGCAACGTCTTCGCGCACCCGGATTATCGTGCCCGTGGGCTCGGCAGGGCGGTGACGGGCACGGTCGCCGCCGTCCTGGTGGAGCGCGGAGTACGCGATATCGTGCTCAACGTGCGCGAGGACAACAGGCCGGCTATCGCCGCCTACACGCGCCTCGGCTTCGGGGTGCACGAGCCCTTTTGGGAGGGCCACGCCGCGCTGCGCGAGTAATCGAGTAGTGCGGATTATTCGTCGATGCGCAAGGAGCGGACGCCGCGCAGATCGATCCAGTAGCGATTGCGCCCGTGGACCACGCGCAGCAGGACGTTGTCGCAGGAGCGGCAGCGCAGGACAATCCCCGGCGCACGCATATAGGCCACCAGCCCGCCGATGTCGTCCGCCGCGCCGCAGCCGCCGCAGGTCGCCACGGCCAGCGTCATCTCGCGCCCGAACACTGCGTGCAGCGCCCCTGCCGCGGCGTTGCCGTCGAGCGTCGCCTCCTCGCCCTCCTCACCCTCGTCGGCCCCGGCGGCGACAGCGGCGCGGCGGGTCATCTCTCCGTCGCTCATGGCTACCCTCCCGTCGCGCCGAAACGCTCGGTCTTGATGCGCGCCGCGGCGTACCCGAGCCCGCGCAGGCCATCGGCGGCCGTCTCCACGAACCGCGTCGGACCGCAGATGAAGGCGAGCGGCGCCCCCGTCGCCGGCCAGCCCACCTCCGCGAGCATGGCCGCATCGAGCCGGCGGCGATACCCCGTCCAGCCGTCCGGGGCGGACCGCGTATACGTGTAGACGACCTCCAGCCCCCCAGCCGCGGCGGCCAAGCGTCCTAGCTCGGCGTGGTAGATGGCGTCCGCGGGGGCGCGCACCGAGTAGAGCAGCCGCGTCGGGACCAGGAGGCCACGCGCCGCGCGGTGGCGGATCATCGCCATCAGCGGGACGACCCCCGAGCCACCTCCCACCAGGAGGGCCGGCGCGCGCAGCGCATCGTCCCACACGAAATAGCCGCCGATGGGGCCGCGCAGCTCCAGCGGCTCGCCCACTTGCAGCTCGCCGGTCAGGTAGGGCGAGACCTCGCCGTCGTCGAGCGTCTCGACCGTCAGGGTCACGCGCGCCTCCTCGGGCGCCGACGCGATCGAGTAGCTGCGCTCGGCCTGGTAGCCGTCCTCCGCGGTCAGCCGCACGTCCACGTGCTGGCCCGCCCGGTGGCCCGGCCACTCCGGGACCGCGAGGACGAGGCTCATCACCCGCGGCGTTTCGGCGACCCGCGCGACGAGCGTGGCGCGCCGCCAGTTCAGGCGCGCGCCCGCCGGCGTGGATGCCGTGGGTGCTGTCCCCATGCTAATCCCCCACGTACCGCTGTTCTTTCCACGGATCGCCGTAGCTGTGGTAGCCGTTCGACTCCCAGAAGCCGGGCGCGTCGTGGGGCATGAGGCGCAGCCCGCGCACCCACTTGGCGCTCTTCCAGAAGTAGAGGTGCGGCACGAGCAGGCGGGCCGGGCCGCCGTGCTCGGGGGCGAGCGGGACCCCGTCGTAGGCGTAGACGACCCAGGCCTTGCCGCCCGTCAGGTCGGCGAGGGGCAGGTTGGTGGTGTAGCCCCCGTCGGAGAACGCCAGCGCGTACGGCGCGGTGGAGGAGACCTGCCCCAGCAGGGTGTCGACGGAGACGCCCTCCCAGCGCGTGTCGAGCTTGGTCCACTTGGTGACACAGTGGATGTCGGCGGTCACCGGCGCGCGGGGGAGCGCGCGCAACTCGTCCCAACTCCACCTGCGCGGCTCATCGACCAGCCCCTCGATCGAGAAGCTCCAGTGGTCCAGCGGGGTGCGCGGGGTGGGTCCGGCCGAGAGGACGGGGAAATTCGCCACGGCGTGCTGGCCGGGAGGAACGCGCGCGGCGTCGCCCCCGTCGTGGCGACGGCCATGGAAACCGCGCGACACAAAGCTCATAGCTGCCACTCTCCTCACTGCCGTCGGGCACGCCACCCGCGCGCTGTCTGGCCCGGTCATCGACGGAGAAGCGGCCCGCGGGTGGCGCGATGGCGTGCCCATCGTGCCCGAACTCACACGCAGCCCGCGGCACCGTGCGGGCGGTTGTCGTCCGCGCCATGCACCAGGTAGAAACGCGTTCACCACGCTTGGCGGAACTCTAGCACGAGTGGCTTGTCCCTGTCAACGGATCTGTCAGCAGGTCAGAACTATAGTGGAGCCCCAGGGATCCGGACAGTGAAAGGGGTCTGAAGAGGAGGTCTATCTGCGCTCCTACTGGCACGCCGCGCGAGGCCCGGCAGAGCCTCACCCGCTATGTCCAGTTCTACAACCACGAGCGTTCGCACCAAGCGCTCGCCTACCGCACCCCGGCCTCACCTCCGGCCCCAGCCCCATCTCCAGCCCCAGCCCCAGCGTACTCCGGGACAGGCCCGGCGGCGATGGCAGGGGACAATCTCATAGCAGGGGACAATCTCAAGGAAGGAGAGGGGTTAGCGTTTTGCGTTTTGCCACCCGTCTCGTTGTCTTGACAAAGGGAACTACTATACTATTGCTAGTACCCCTTAGCGGGACGCGCTGGCGTTTCACGACGAAGCATAGTGATCAGGGAGAGCGATAGTGGATGTATTTGTGACCGGCGCGTCGGGCTATATCGGTGGAGCCGTGGTGGATGCGCTGCGCAAGGCCGGGCACACGGTGACGGGCCTGGCGCGCTCCGCTAAGTCGGCGCAAGAATTGGAAGGGCGCGGCATCCGCGTCCTGCGCGGCGACTTGACCGACGGGGACATCATCGCGCGGGGCGCCCGCGAGGCCGATGGGGTGATACACGCCGGCGCGACGGGCGACGCCAACACGCCGGCCGCCGACCGTGTCGCGCGCGAGGCCATCATCGGCGCGCTCGCCGGCACGAACAAACCGTTCGTCTACACGGCCGGCCTGTGGGATATGGGGAACACCGGCGAAACGCCCGTCGACGAGGACGGCCCGCTCAACCCTCCCGCGATCACGGCGTGGCGCGTGGACGCCGTACACGAGGTCCTCAACGCTGCAGGGCAGGGTATCCGCACGGTGGTGATCCGCCCGGGCATGGTCTACGGACGGGGCGCGGGGGCGCCCGCGAGCTTCGTACAGTCGGCGCGGCAGGAGGGCGCGGCGCGCTACATCGGCGACGGCGCGAACCACTGGAGCCTCGTCGACGTCGACGACCTCGCTGACCTCTACGTGCGCGCGCTCGAAAAGGCTCCAGCCGGGACCCTGCTCCTCGCCGTGGCCGGCCCCGCCGTCGCGGTCGCCGACATCGCCGCCGCCGCGAGCCGCGCCGCCGGCGCGGAGGGCCGCACCCGGGCGTTCCCGCTCGAGCAGGCGCGCGGGGCCATGGGTCCGCTGGCCGACGCGTTGGCGCTCGACCAGCACGCTACCGCCGCGCGGGCCACGCGCCTGCTCGGCTGGTCGCCCACGGCCCCCTCCGTGCTCGACCAGCTCGCGCAAGGTAGCTATTAGCCGTTAGCGATTAGCATTCATCTCTATTGCCGACGGTATCGTTCGGAGCGCGAACATGTCGTCTGCGGATTCGCGCGTGCGAGACGCCCGCGCTCCCGGGATACGCCTCCCACTCGGATGAGGCTAACCGCTAACCGCTAATTACTAACGGCTACAGCTTCTCGATCGCCTCGATGAAGGCCTCGACCGCGGCGGGGCCACCGGTGACGAGCACGCCCGCGATCTCGTTGTCGTGCAGCACCTGCACGTCGTCCGGCAGCAGGCCCAGCGTCGTGCCGGCCAGGACGGGGCCGCGCGTGGCGCCCTGGATCGTGCGCAGCGCCAGCAGCGCGTCGACGGTGAAGGGTCCGGTCGCGGCCGGGCGGTCGACCGCGACGATGTCGGCCTTGAGCCCGGCGACGCCGGCCAAGCGGCCGGGGGGCATATCCGGCGAGACGCCTACGAGGCGTGTCCTGCCCTTATCGTCCGCCTCTTTGCCGGCTCCGGCGAGCAGGCGCGCCGGGGCCTCTGCGGTGACGTGTACCCAGTCGAGCCCGGCGACGCCGGTCAGCGCCGCGACGTCGAGTCCGTCGCTCGTGGCGATGTAGACGCCGTAGGGGATGTCCGCGCCCGCGAGCGCCTCGGCCAGCGCTCGGATGTCCTCCTGGGTGCGCGCGGCGACCTCGATGCCGTCGACCCTCGCCGCGACGAGCCGTTGCACGTCGTCGCCCACGCGCTCCGCCCCATCGATGCGGGCGACCACCGCCATGGCGCGCCGCTTGGCGCCGCCCTCGGCGCCGGTCACGAACCCGAAGCCGCCCGCCTTGCTCGCCTGCCCCGCGCCCTTGATGCGCTTCAGGAGCGCGCCCTCGCGCTCCTCTCCCGTTCCCCTGAGCATAAGATCTTGAACCTCCCTAAATAGTGCAGGGTGATACCCGGCCTGCCTTAATGCTATCACCGGCGGCGTCTGCGCACGCCGGATGTCTTCCTGCGCTACGCCACGTAGTTGCCGGGGGTGACCGCAAGGACACTCACCCCTATACCCCTTCCTGACTGCGCCAGACTAGAGAGGAGGCACTTAGGTAGTGCGGCTGTTCCCCTGCTCCCTCGCAGCCGTGGTACAGCTACGGTAAACCGTGAAACGGGGGGCGCTAGCGATGACGGGCCGCATGTGGCAGGCTGAAGGGGCCCGTGGCTCGCTCCCACGGGCGTCAGGAGCTTGTCGCATGGATCCGTCGTGTGT
>JAABUH010003194.1_pt1 | contig 14442 bp, 21 predicted proteins | sample 5559121 | NCBI WGS metagenome assembly JAABUH01 (sample SAMN10711871, study PRJNA513364) | rock metagenome | isolation source: Antarctica rocks | place: Antarctica: Victoria Land, Battleship Promontory nord | collected 2015-12-28 | reverse complement strand
TTCTTTGCTGAGCTGCATGTCCTTTCCAACACAAAAAACATGTATTTCCCACAGCCAATCATGATAGGGCACTGTCTGCATGGTCTTTGGACTCCTCTGAATCACTAAAAGGGCTGATCCACTGTGATCCGTCCATGTCAAGCTGTGAGCCTTGGTACTGCAGTATATGCCTTGCTCGGCTCTTAGCCTGTACATCCACAGCTGCATCAGCCAGCTCTGGGTGCTGATCCAGCTGCTGCTGCAGCTGCTGTTGCAGCTTCCATTGCAATTTGGTTTTAGGCATCTTTAGATGAACAGACAGGCGGGCTTTTGGATCGCTTGTGGTGAGACTGGTAGCAGTTGAGTTCCTGGGGTACCACTGACCATCTACTGGAGAGCTTCTGCTGCCGTCTTGCCAGCATTTGAACCTGCATGCACCACTTCACATTTGCACCCCTTGCATAGGCAGACATTGAGCTTTGCAGCCCTGTTGCACATGAGCTCAATGTAAGTTGTGAAGCTGTTTGATGCATGAATGATGCAGTCATTTGACCCGATCTCATCCAACCTATCACAGATCGACCTGACCTGACCTGTCTATGCCGCACTCCTGGCAAATTCTATCGCCATGTGCAGCACAGTGAAAGAGCATCACAGGCAGTGGGATTTCACTCGACCTGTGTGCCTGCCAAGGTGTCTCACAGGCTAGTATGTGAAAACTGTGTGTGTGTGTGTGTGTGTGTGTGTGTGTGTGTGTGTGCAATGCTACATTTGCCCGACACTTGACCCAGTGCATTGCATAGCCTGGCACAACCATGCTGGAGTGCACACTGCATCTGGCTTTGACTCTCAATGCATTTCACCAGGCTCTGCAGATCAGAGCGTCCTGGAGAACTTGTGTCTGGATGTGACAGACCAGCAAGTCTCAGCACAGCAAATGCATGCAGTGGTGTGTGGCTGCAGCAGTGAACTCACTCAAAGGTGCGCCCCTCAAACTGGCCATGCTGCACAAAATGGTCCCATAGGCTGGTGCCGTCCTCAAAGGGCAGGGAGTTCTTGCTCCTGTACAGCTCGAAGTTGAAGCAGGCTGAGCCCCTAGCTGTCATGACTGAGATGCGGGAGCTGCGGTACATGCCCATGTGGTCTGCGTACGCATTGCTCTGTGCTGTGATGGGTGCGCCCTGCATGCAGTGGACAGCGTCACCAGCATCACCATGCATGTTCCTGACGGCAGCCCCCTTCAATTGTGATGGACTACTTTATTGTGAAGGTACAAGCTTCACTAGTCACTCTGGTCACTTGAGTCACTCTGGTCCGTAGATTGGGCTCCATTAAGCAGTAGAGGGATAAGGTGTGAAAGTCAAAGTGCGGTGTGAAAGGGTCTTGTTTGGTCGCGCTGCAGATCAGCGGCATCAGCGCCTGATTGTGGTGGCGTCAACAAGAGGGTCGCACAGGTACAGTCTCCATCATTACACATGTTTTGTGTGAAAGGGTGACCAAGAGATGCTGTCCCCATGGGCTGCAAAGATGAGCAGAATGTCAAAGCGCACCTCACATCAGTCATCAAAGGGCTCAGTATAAGATCAAGCCTTGTTACAAAAGAGAAAGTTCAAACTTTGTAGAATAAGGACAGATCCAGTTTGGTACATGTGCAGCGGTGACAAAACCCTTGGGCCTCTCTTTATTCAATGCCAAAAGGTTTGGTGTTACAGTGTTCTTGTTTCTGTTCATTGCTGACAGTGGCAAAGACGCTGTACCTTGAAGGTGCTCCAGCGGTCATATGTTTGGGACATCTTGGGCGCAGGCCAGTCAGCTTGCAGCAGGAAGGACTTCACCTTGATGAACACAACCTCTAAAGGGTTCAGGTTTACACCGTCATATGCATCCACAGCATATGGGTTCAGCCTGTAAACACAGCAAGCAGCAGATCCAGGAGGTCTTGCAAGCCAGGCCTGACATGAATGATGGTCAATTTGTAGGGATGGAGTTGAATCCCTCTGAGGCAACTGTAGCACACAGATCTTATTTGCAAAAGCTTTTGGTAGCTCACAAACTTGAGTGGACACTCAAGACAGCTCAAATCAGTGTTTGGCTACAGTATCTGTTGGAAGTGGTTGCATGCATGCAAGCTTGTGACACAGTCAGTGATAGTGCCTTTGCAGTTGCAGGCAGACACTTGGTGCTTGCAACAGCACAAGGTCTCGACTCCCATTGTGCCAACGGTAACACTGTTTGCGCCCACCCAGCATTGCAGTTCCAGTTGTCCTTGTTGCGCCAGTCTGCTCCCTGGTACTTCAGCAGGAGGCTGTCAATGGTGTAGCCGGCGTTGAAGATGGCCACTGATGACCCCAGCTCACTGTTCCATACAGTGTCATGCAGCGTCTCATAGCACTTGAACACCAGGCCGTCCTCTTGCAGAACTTTCAGCCCTTCCTAGAAAGGCAATCCCTAGCCTGATAAATGCGCACGCATGTGATGATACTGTTGAGTGTGCCATTATTCTTGGCAGACTGACAGATTGGGTGCTGATTCCGTGCCTGTATCTGATTCTCAATGGGGCAGCCATGCAAAAGGATGATCAATGCCAAGCACGGTCTGGCCCCAGCATGTGCACATCCAACAGACAGGCTGTGGTGGAGTACATGCTGTTCACAGCAGATTCATTGTTGCTCTAAAATACAGTCATGACAGGCACAACATGATGCAGAGTCACCTTTGCTGATGTGGCACATCAGCCATTGTGATGTTCGTAGCATACTCTTTTGCTCCTAAGTGCTGACAAATGAAGGTCATCAGCGTGCTTCTGAACTTGCAGGTCAGCAATCTGGAGCATGACATTGACAGATCTGACAGTTCAAGTGATGCCAAACCTGGTCTGTTGCCATGACGTAGGACTGCACGTGGGGATTCTGTCGGCGTGCCGCAGTCAGGTCTCCATTCAAGAAGGTGCCCTCACAGCTGATGGTCGACCCCACCAGCTTCACTTTGCCTATCAGGCGGGACGTCAGGATACTGGTCCAGTGCACAAATGCCTGCAAAGTCGCTGGCTGCTGACGAAGGCATGACTGGTGTTTTGACGCTTCCACCCAACTGAACTTGCCCAGGTGGAAATGTGCATGCAGCAGGTTGGATGTGGCAATATGCCTTTATGACTGCAGTGCTATTTCATCACGGCATACCAGAACCCAGACATCTATATACATGTATTGCTGACCCAAACACAGAGCAAGTCACAAGTGACGGCAGTGATGCACATTTGCCTGTGAGTTTGCAGGCAGGCCTGCCTGGTAGAAGAATCCATGGACACAGTGCATGTGGCCCGCTTCAATCAAGTCCAATCAACACAGGACAGAGTGAGCAACCGCAGCAGTGTGGCCCACTAATCAAAATGTCCCAACAGCAGAGGACAGTATGAGTGAATGCAGCACGGCTCTGGTCAGTAAGCAGGCAGGTCAGGCGTCCGTGATTCACATATCTGCAGCTAGCTGGGCAGCTGATGCACAGCCTGATGGGCGAGATTAGGATGTCAGCATGCAAGACTTGATTGTTTCGTGGGGTAGGCAGCCAAGTGACATCTGCAAGAAGACATACCGGCCAATAGGCGGGCAGGTGTGGCCCTCTGATGGAAGAGTTCATGAACACAATGAACTTGTAGCTGCCCACATCCAGGGCAGTGCTCTTCAGGGCCCACCCAAAAGTGCCCCAGTCAAAGCAGATGTTCTCGTGGAAGATGTATTGGCCATTGCTGGGTAGGTCTGGCAAAGGCAGCTGAGAGGGCAGAATGCCCTTTCCCTGCATGGAACAAACATCCGCTGGTGCACAAAAAATCAGGATCAGATCAGCTTGATCAGAACACCTTGACGAACGCAATGCCTTGGCAGCTCAGTACGTTGAGCATGTCTGCATCAGAGCATGTGCTGCGTCAGCAGTCTGACACACTCAGCTGATGATGCTTGGCGCCCTTTTTATGATCTGTGCTGTAAGCACGTTATGCAAGAGGCATTGAGTCCAGCATGGCAGCGTGCACAGACAAGAGTACAATGAGCACAGATTGTGGGCCTAATGTCATGCAACATATAGGATTTGCATAAGGATTAATATGCAAAGCCTCTCATGTAACTACAGTCAGGTAGGCAGGCAGTGCATTGAAGGTTTGCAGAAAGTTGCTGACCTCCTGGACAATGATGACATAATCACAGCCATCCCCGTCTGCCATTCCATGCTCCACAAAGTAGTGCAGATTTCGCTCATACTCGGTGTCTGAGTTAGAGTATGTGTACAACACCAGTGTCTCTGGGTGTTCAGATGAGAGCAGTCCCAAGTGCTGCGCCGCTGACATTTGTCTGAAATCATCAAAGCTGCACAGGCATCAGTCCATTTTAGCACCTGGCTTTTGGTGAGAGGCCAGGTTGGTTGTGTGTGGGACCAGCATGGTAGCAGTATGAGCACAACAATGGTGCACAGAGCATGCATGTGTCACTGGGACAACATTACAACGATAACATGTGCCAAAACGATGCATGTCCATATGTCTGATGCACAGCAAAAGGTGCATCTTGTGCGCTGCAGAAAAGACATTACCGTCTCTGCAAGGCTCCAGCAGACTAGTCTGATCAGCCTCAAGCATCAAGACTTGTCCATAGATGAATTAGCCATGGCATAGTGAGGAAGCAAGCTTACTCTGGCTGCATCAGAGCAGATGCTCCTAGCATGACAAGTCCCACCAGTAGGGTGACTGCCAATGCTGGAAGCACCAGGTTGGAGCGCATTCCCCAGATGTGCTGTTCCTTGTCTGGTGACACATTGAGTGTCCTCAAGTTGGTGAGCTTGGTGTTCTGGAGGTCTGGCAAGGGCGGCAGGGGAAGGGAGGGTGCCTTGCCCCTAAAATCAAATTTGTGCAACTTGATTGCAAATGCCACTTGAAGACGCTGCTACCAAAGGTGCACAGCATTTCCAAGCAAGGCACTGATGATGAGGCACTGGCAGATACATCCTGCATGAGGTAAGACCTTGTGTGGTGCAACAGATGCAGGGCTGAAGCCTCGTATGAGGACTAACTTGCAGACACAGCAAAACGCATGTTGCACTCTTCCACAGAAACATCAGGCAGTGAAGCATCATACACACGGTCAGCAGAGAATACCTGAAGGCCAAGATCTTGTCGCTGAGGTGCATGCAAGCAAGTTGTCTATGTGTTTCCAAGCACTGATCCTGCCTGTGAAATGCCGGGCACTGCAAGTTTCTGCTACGCTTGAACGTAGATCTGGTATTGTTTCTCACACATTTGTTTTCACAAAGTCTGGGGGTTCATAGCTGTCGTGCACTTGTTTGACCAGGTGCCAGCCTGCTGCGTGCACGCGGTGATGTACCGCAGCACCGAATCAAAAAAGGTTGTGTTGTATACATGCAACTGGTCAATGCATGCAGGAATAGCGACAGCTTTGCTGGCCCCTGCAACAACTTTCGTCTAGGCCTATAGGGGCATGCCGAGACCGACTTGCAAGAAGGGTATAATTTGATACAACCGCTGCTAGACGGCAAAACTGGCCCAGCGCATAACAGTTGTACGTCCACCCATACACACAGTCCTGCAAGCGAATCAGACGAGCTGAACAACGCTCGATCACTACTGCAGAAGGTTTAAGCTTTGAAATGCCAGGATATGAAACGGTGGCAGAAACTTGGGACAAGGCATGACCAGGCCTTCGAATCTGTATTTTTTTGCGGGTCTGCAACTGCATTTTCACCTGTCCCGTGTACTCGCAGCGTCCGACCAGCAATCAAGCTGTTATTGAACGTTTTCTCCCGCAGCTTTGTGCTACACCACCGAGGAAAATAGCACAAATGCTGCTGTCCGGGACAAGATCAAGCACCCGCTCTCTGGTAGGCAGCATCTCTTGAACCTGCACCATTGTTGGCTATTCATAGGCATCATTGCTTTGTAGGCTCTGCAGGCTGGCTCGTCACGAGCGCATACAAATCCTTGCAGGCCCTTTGCAACGCCTTTCCGACAAGTATGGCCAATCCTGCTTTTCAGCTTTGCTCTTGCATGGGTCGTCAGAGCCTGCCTTGTACTCACGACGGCTTGTCTATGCTCAGCATGGACCATGCAAGCATACCCTGAAGCGTCAAAAACACTGTCAAGCAAGCACTGAAAAAAAGACTGATCTTGATGTCCCTGAAGACGACGTGGATATTGAGGTAAATTTGGCTTACCAGCTGACATAAGTTTTTAGACAAGGTGTCCTATACACCCTGATCACACATGGACTGCAACTCAGCAAGCAGGACCCAACATTTGTGATGCTCCATTCTCTGAATGTATCATGTAGCGCAATGCAGAATCCAGAGTCCTCCCTAGCACAGAAACAAGCAGAGCAGGAGAGGTTGCGAAAAGCTGAGAAGTTCATGAAGATTGGAACAGGGCAGGCTGAATGTGTTGCATGTGGGTATCAGTATGACCCCAAGAAGGGTGACAGTGAGTACCCAGTATCACCTGGAACCAAGTTTGAGGTGAGCTTACATTGCTGACTGGCTAACAGCATCATCCTGCTTCAGACTTTAGTTTTGCTCACAATTGAGAACATTTGGGTTCATGGAGTTCACTGTCCATCATGTGTTCAAGGCCAGCAGGCAGCATTGCAATGTCTCAAGTTGAACACATGGTCACGGTTTGCAGCGACTAGCGGCATAGACAATGGCATATCCCATCTTGTATTGCCTTTTTCCAACACTTTACGATGCATTGCAGAGCTTGCCAAACGACTGGCAGTGCCCTATCTGTGGAGCAGAGGCAAGGACATTCCAGTCAAGAGCTCGCGTGATCGCTGGATTTGCAGAGAATCAAGGATATGGCTTGGGTGGCAATTCTCTCACTTCAGGGCAGAAGTCAGCATTGATATATGGATCACTGCTTGTTGGTTTTTCTTTCTTTATCTTTGGATACTTCTTGCAATGAGGTAGCATACCAGCTGATGAAATTGTGTCACTGTCTTAATGTGGCACACACAGCACACAACAATGTTTAACAAATCTTACTGGCAGTAAGGACATACCTATAGTGAATGACATAATTGCAAATCAAAGTTACCAAGTCTTCAAGGAGTCACTGATGATATGGAGATCTGCTGTGTGGCTTGCACATGCAGCATATTTCTGATGACAGCACAGTCTGGCGTTTGTATGTAGACCCCAGACTGTAAAACCGCGACGATCTCAAAGTACAGAAAAGGACATTAATAACTATAAGCATGATCATAAAGCTGAAAACTGATTCATTTCAAACGGACGCACTCCAAAATTTACTGCTTAATGATTGAATAACGCCTTCCACCAGAGGATTACTCATCATTGCTTACTTTGGCCTTCTTCTCTGCAGCATCTGCGGCTGCAGATTGCCTTTCCCTCTTAAGACCCTGTACATCAATAGCACGTTGTATGACTTGCTCCCCTTGGTTTCATCAGCAATGAACAGACCACGCCCAAGCATGCAGTGTGACGCCCCAACAATGTCCAGGCAAAACCTAACAAGTGATATTTTGAAACACAGCGCCTGCATACACCGCCTTTGGTACTCAAACTCAAGTGGGTACGCAATGCCAAAAGCATCAGCAGATCAGAATCCACTTTGTCAGACAGTTCAATGCTGACTGACCTTCATTTTGTTGAGTGCCATAGAGTTGAGGTCCTGCTTTGGCATGTACACGCGGCCAACCTTGCCTTCCAAGCTGTCAAAGGACACATTCTTCTCCTGCAAGTCACTCACGTGCCTGATCAGCCACCTCCTTGACATCAGTAGTTTTTCATCAACAGTACTCACAGATACATGCTGTCATCAAGCTTTGGGTTGGCTGGCAAGCGATTCTGATTGCAGCAGCAAACCCACAGATGCAGTATACAGTCGGAGCCACAAGCAGAGTATAGCTGCCATTGTGCTGCAGCAGCAATGTGGATTGGAGACATATCGGACTCAAAATTGCTGTCAGGAAGCATGCAAACAGGCCTGATGAGGTGCAGCCAGTTCATGCCAGTGGGTCCAGCCCACCACAGCTAAAGCTGCTCACCACAGCTGATACAGTCAGAGACATATGACTTTGTTAACCTCCCAGTGATGCCATCCACCAGTGCTGGTGGGTCTTGTGCAAACATACCCTTGGGTGTGCACATCACAGGTGCAGATGTGCAGTCAAGGGTTTGATAGAACACTCAAAGGTTGGGATAGTACATTGAAGGCTGTGCACTCACTGCCCAACTGTCGTACAGCTGAAACCTGTGCAGTCAGTCACAGCTTGTGCATTCAGCTGCAATTTGTGCAGTCCAACACCTGCAACCTGACGATGGTGGCTCACCTTCTTCTTGTCCAGCTTGGGCTGCTTCATGGACTGCGTCTGAATCTCATCTGGTGCTCCTCTACTCCTCCTGATGGAGAAGTCTATCCTGGGACCAATCTCAGCTAGCTCTGTGCGAGGCACTTGTGCCCCTGACTTCTTGAAGGCAATGGCATACTGACGCAGTAACAGCCGGTTACCCGTTGCGGCTACAAACATCACATGATCCAAGCCCTGCAGTGGTATGCAAGACTCAATACCAATCTCATAGGAAATGTGGTAATCCAAAACCCTATTGCACTGACAACAATGAGCCCCTGTGCTGCTGCCAAATTTCTCAAAGTGTGACAAACCCTTTTTCACTTTGAAACACAAAACCTGTCAGTTGCGCAACAGGCCTGTTGGAACAACATACAGCCTGCCTTGCATACTGTGGGATGTCTAGCATGCGGAATTTGACACCCATGGATGCAGGTGTAGCTTATGCAGCACAAACACGCAAGCAGGGGCACAAAAATGGTAGTGACCCTGCAGCCATACCACAGTTGCCAGATGATGTGAATTCGCAAGCAATGGCCCAACGACCCATGAACTGTGCATGCAGCTACTCACGGACCTGCATATGTCTGATTACACGTAGGTCCTATGACAACCTACCATCATGGGCAGCAGCCCTTTTCAAGGTGTTGCCTTTTGTGCAGCATGGGGGGCGGGCTGCTGCTTGTTTGCCCAGTGCTACAGTTTTGCAGGTCAAGGGCTTTCGTATGCTTATGATGTCAAGAAGGCTTCAGAGGGCAGGACATACCTTCAGGTTGATAGCATCTATCTGCCGTCCTCTGAAGAAGTCCAAGAGCAGACTCTTAGCCATTTTCAGCTCAGAATTGCTGTCAAAGCCATCCCCCACAAATACAAAACATGGCTACATCACAGCACAGCAGACATCAGCTTGGATTCTGGCAGGATACTGTACTGCATGTCTGACAACAATTGAGCACGCACAGTCCTTCGGACATGCAGCTGCGCAGGATTTAACAATACAGACATTTGTCTGGCAACAGCACCTTTTTCACAACATGATGCCAGCAACCTCTTCACACCCTTGAATGTGTCCTTACTGGGCATGCACATGGTGCCATGTGTTGTGTAAGGCCAGCTGACTCAGACTGTCAAACCTACATGCGTTGTGTAAGAACAGCTAACACTGTCAATCCTGCATGCATTGTGTAAAAGCCAGCTGACTGACACTGTCAGCCCTGCATGCTTGAGCAACATAGCAGGCGCAAGCTGCTGCATCCAGGTAGTGCGTGCAGCAGCGTACCTTGTTGCCAATCTGCACTGCTGTTGCAGCCTTTGCAAACTCCTTGATGCCCCTGAACCGCTCAACACCCAGCTCTAGTACATCGTGTAGCTGATGATCAAAGAAGCGACCCAAGACTATGTTATGCGGTCGTTTTTTGGAGTGATTGCCCAGCGCAAACAAGCTGCTGTCTGTCTTCTGTGAGAAATGCTCCAGGTTTGTGTCACCGCCTGGCTCAAATGGTCTGACATCATCGTTCTTCCTAGTGTATTTCACTGAGTCTCCCTGAGGGGCAATGATCCAAGTCAATGCTTGCCTGCCACGGAAAACGGGTATACCAAGCTGAGCGAAGCACACAGAAGCAACTCACAGATGACTTGAGTTTGTGCAGGTCAGATAGCACATCCTTTGTAATCTGACTGGTCTTGCCACCAAATAAAATCAAAGCGCGTTTTGGATCTTCCACCTGCATTGGTGTCCATTTCAAGCCATTTCTGCAGAGATTCTTGTTTGTGCTTGTCATGATGGGGCCTGTGGTCAAGGAACCACTGAAGCAGCAGCTTACCAACTTGGGCTCGCGCTGCTGCAAAGCTCTCTTGCCTTTTTTGGTTTTGGGCTTTTGAACTTTCGTTTCTGCCCCAGTGACCTTCATGAGGCCTCGCCTCTTCAGATATAGATGTAGACCAGCTACTGAAGCTGTTTGATTGCAGCGGCCGCAGCGAAAAACAATTTGTAGCCCTTACAATGGCGTAAACGCCGAGCTGCAGTCAAGACGTTGGGATTGGCGTCTGTGACTATAGGTTATACTATGAGTTCCCAAGAGAATGGTGGTGATTTAGGTCAAGTTGCAACGTAGTCGAGGCGATGCAGAATGTGGGGAATTTACAGTATCGGAAGTCACTGCAACCCTGGCGGTGTAGGGCTTCGTACCCTAAACATCAACCATCTGCCTGGTGATGTTGCCAGACGCACCTTCAACGCGATCATCTGCATCCGCAATTTCAACAAGGATGCGCAACGATTTATGCTGCCTCTTATCTGCCTGGCTGTTGTAGAGCAGCTGCATTCTATGTTACTACTGTACTCATCTACTGGCCTCAAGCAGCGTGCACCGCCTGAGCACATCAAGCTTGGTGCAGCCAGACTTGGTTTCACCACACAAGGCGCCGGTACCTGTGCACCCTGCATCAAGCTGCTTGCTTAGCCAGGCGCCCGCTTAAATTAAGCTAACACAAGATGGGTGATGCGTTGCAACAAGAAATTCACAAAGCTGTTCTGGATGTCATGGCTAAGTTCAAGGCACGTGCCAGAGCACTACGAAGCGCACAAGTAAGGACACATCAATGCTGTCACTAGGACAGCAAAGGTTGTATGTTTTAAGCTCTAACTGCGATTTAGATGTGCTACAATGTTTCTGTCCAACCTTACAACAAGCACTACCATCTTGCAATTTTGTCTGTGGCTTTCATGCAGAATGTTGTACGCACCCTGCGTGCAGAAATTCCACAGCTCGAGCAGACCTTGACACCAATGCATATTGACCTACACAATGCAGCCATTCAAACTGCACAGTGCAGTGCAATGCATGAGAAGTCAGCATGTGGCGTAGGCCATGCCGCTGCAGACTTTCACAGGGCTTTGCGCAGGTTGCAAGCACATGCAACTGGAACAGACAGGCTGCACCTGAAGGTGACAGCAAAATACTCACAGCTGGCAACTGCACAAGTCTACTTACGTGAACATGCAGATGATGCTCTGTTCAGCTGCCTTTTACATGGCCGAGACCTCTGAGTCAGTATCGAGATCCCTGCTAAGCGCATTGTGCTGTACATTCTCATTTGTACATTTCTGGGATGCGCGGACATGCAGAAATCGAGTCAGCAGTGTAATAGAGACTGTGTCTGTGTTTGCCACAAACTCAGATGTCAGCTTACTATGCAGACACATCGACACTTTGAATGCTTTCAGTGCTATGGTGTCACAACCACAGTGTCAAATGCAGTATGTTGACCAGTGTGACACCGCTTCTCAAGTCAATAATGTTCAAGAGAATCAATTGTCACTGTCAACTTCTTCTACCCAAGAGTGTTAGCACCTTGACTCTCTCAAGGAGACTCTTCTGCAGTCCGCTGGCACAGCAGCAGGTCTGCTGTGCAGCAGAGCTCCCTCCCTGAATATTAATATCCCTGGGTTCCCCTGGGGATGCAAAGGATTCTATATGGCTTTGGTTAAAATTTTGTATATTTGCCAGGGTCATATACTGCCAATTTGTGGCCAGGTTAGCTGTGACTACACTTGCAGTCAGTCACTGAGAATGGTGCACAATGATGTAAGAAAAAGTCATCATGACAATGGTGCCAAGCCTGCACGCGATGCGTGTTAACCAAGCTTAAATTACACGCATCGCGGCTTGACCTATCGAGACTTTGCGAACCGCTTCATACGAGGGTGTTACGAGCTTTTGACGTGCAGTGGCCTTGCTTACAGATCAATTGGTATCCGCAATTGTTGACGAATGTGTACGGTGTGGTCAAGCCGGTTTGACGTGATGCTGAATTGGAGCTGACGTGATATCGACCATCTTCTTGCTGCGAGCAGCTTGGTTGGCCAAGCATGTTAGGGCCCGGCGGAACAATGTCTGGGATGTACTTTGACGACGCTCGAGGGCTCAGGCAAGCACGATTTGTTCACAAGAACCAACGATCAAAGGCGTTTCAACGAATACGCACCGTGTGGAACAAGCCTTCTAATGCAACACCGCAGAAAAAGGAATAAGAAATACAAGCTGCTGCAAAGCTACTTGCCTCTCCTTGGATGGGGCTTTCTGAGTCTTCTAGCTATCATTCTAGCATTTAGGGAGCACCGTTTTAGCGGTGCACGACACACTCTGAGGGAAGCACACAAGGACATGCAGTCATTGCAGAATCAACAAGTCCAGATGCAGGTGATTTCAGCAGCAAGGCAAAGTCTTTTATTTTTTGTGTTCAGATGCTTATGTGTGAAAGGTCTCAGCATCATTATGCAACGTGTCGACTTGTGACGTACACAAAGCCTCAGAACAAGCTGGCCGGTTGTTCTTTGGATCCTGATCAATTGCTATTTGCTATGTGCACAATGCAATGAAGACTGAAGAGCACACCCATGGCAAATCAGTGCTGGTGCTTGCAATGATGTCTTGGGAACAGGGCCTATCTGTGCAGGCAACGAGCGTGCAAAAGGATCAAAGCATCAGGCAGCTGAACGCGAAAATAAGTCAAGCAGAAAGGGACTTGAAGAGGGCGCAAGACAAATTTCAAGAGGAAAAAGTGCTGTTGACCAACCGTGAGACAGAGTTGCTAAAAGCCAAAGCAGATGTAGGCATTGATCAATCTTTCTGCAAACCACAATCCTAGCGATATACATGCTGTCACAGACCCGGTAGACTGGTCGTTGGCATTGTCACTCAATTGATGTTATACACCCACATGGGATGACAAGTATGCATGCGTCATGGGTACATGCTGGTCATCCTATGCAAGAGTCCTGCCATTATCTTTCAAAACAGCCACAAGTAGGAGCTACTGCTGTGCATATGTGCAGAACACACTTCTGGGACTTCTGTTGGCTGCTTGTGCATCATGTCAGAATGCTGCAGTATTGTATCCTGTGTGCAAAATTTATGTTGTTGCCGTCTAACACCTTTCTGCAGCAAGCAGCTCAGTGTCTTGCCACCAGCCTAAGTCAGTGCTTGTGCTGGCAGAGCATAGCTGTCCACGAAGAGCTGAAGGAAGTGTATGCGCGTCAAAGGCAAGCACACCTCTCAGTCTCAGAGAAGGCCTCGTCATGCGACGAACAACTTGCCGCCGCCAATGCAAAGTAAGCTGCAAAGTTCATGCCTGTCAATGCTGCTGGTCACAAGCTCAGCACCCGGTCATGGTTTGCCTGCTGTTGCAACGTCAAACACACATGAGTCAGTGCACAAAGAGCCTGCGTCCTGAAGTCTGTCTGTTCTGGAATGACGATGGGTCAAACAGAAGGCGGACTTTGCCATGATGAGAGCTTGCTGCTCAGCACCTTCACGTAGAAAGCCTCAGTGTGCAGAATAGCTCTTGTGGCGTCAATAGCTGCATGTGGCATGCTTGCGCGCCATGCTTGATTGATTATAGTCTATCACCCATGTGTGCATTTTGATGCCTGTGCTTGTGGCACCCATCAGTCACATCCCCTAATGCAGCGCATCAGCTGTCAAGATGAACAAACCTGCCTTGTCTGTATTCATACACACTGTCACTGAGCAGCTCAGAGAGGCATCTGTGTGCAGAGCATTCTTCCAGGATGATGCATGCACAGAGATAGTCCTACTGAGCTGCACATTTTCACCCTATCCTGACAGTCCTTTTCAAGCCGTAGCAGACTCAGGTGTGGTGTGATGTACAGGCTAGGCGAGCTGTCCAAAAGCTTGAGTCAGCAGTACAGTGTGGCGTCAGAGCTCAGAAGAAATCTGGAAGCAGAGGCAGCCCTACACACCAGCAATGTAAGCAGTCGTATCGTGCATATCACCCAGCACAACTCCTTACCATCTCTTGGCAATTGCTGCACTTGTGATACGTTGTCAAGTCAGCAGAAGGGGCTTTGCTTGCTCCAAGTGTGCTGAATGCAGACTCTGGACTGTGCATTGTACACAAACCAAGTGTCTGCTTGCTCATCATCACTGCCCTGCAACTGTACTGAACGCCAGATTTGGAACATGCATTGTGCAGATACTACTACCTGACATCGCATTTGATGACACAGAATAGACCCTGGCAACGCCTTGCACAGTCAGTCCTTACAATGTTATGTGCATTGAAGCTGATCTTT
>JAABUH010003193.1_pt1 | contig 14454 bp, 11 predicted proteins | sample 5559121 | NCBI WGS metagenome assembly JAABUH01 (sample SAMN10711871, study PRJNA513364) | rock metagenome | isolation source: Antarctica rocks | place: Antarctica: Victoria Land, Battleship Promontory nord | collected 2015-12-28 | reverse complement strand
TATACGTACTCTACTCTGGTCTGTGAAAGGCAACTTTGTCGCAGGCTCGAGCTGTGGAGGCAACCAGTCTTCTCCCTGTGATTAAAGTAGTCAGCTTAGCTATGTCTAAGTCCCACGCGGTATAATTACCTCGCGTGTGAACCCGAAGTATTCAAGTAAGTCAGCACACGGCTCTCCCATACTGAGAACAAATCGTTTGTTCCGTCCTTGGATCTTTTTGCTCTTCTCAGGACTGAACAAAGGGTTTGTGATATAATGCTTTGAGTGCAAGAGGATATCTATTGGTGGAGGTACAGCAAATCCCTCGAACCGTTCCGGATCATCTGCAATTGCTCGTTCAGCTCGTGTCTTGATTATATGTTTATCGGTCAGAAGGTCCACCCAGTCTCGTGTGAGCCTAGGTGGCTTGAATTCAATTCTTAGTTCCGCATGACATTCCCAAGAAGAACACTGGAATACGTGAGAATCCCTCCATCCAAACTCGTCCTCTGTTCGTGCAATTTTTTTTGCCGGATTTCCAGGCGATGATACTTCAGGATGATAAACAAAATGATGTAGTGGCTGCTTTTCGGTTGGACAAGGTTTCATACAAGTGCCGCCTTCTCGAAAATCCAGGCGCAAGTCTAAATGTGATCGACAGACTGCACAACAAGCAGCAAGCGTCCATGCAGTCTGGTCATCGGCATTGTACCCGTCCTGAGGAAGGACGCATTGGTTCCGTTTCAACGACCACTGGTGCCGACAACTACCTTTGCCGATCCGAGGCGGCGGTTGTAGTCGACCATCCTGTTCCTCATCATGGACGGGTATGTCAGTAAGGACGTTGAAGCCACTCGGAGGAAGCCTTCGCGGATCGTAAAGACAAAGATCTTGGAAAAGACGCGGCGCAGTTTTGCCTGGGACGAAATAGTTAGCAGAGCGGTCGGCAGAGACTATGGAGGCGAAGAAACGAACCTCCTTTCAAAGCTGTCCCGCCGGCCATCATTTTTTGAGCGTCAAGCAACCGGACATGGTTGAGCGGTGAACAATGCCAGGTCAAGAAGGGGTGTTCGGAAAGTCGACATAAGCTTCAAGTGAGACCTAATACTGCGAAGGAATCCCAAGTGCGTTGAGAAGTCATTGAAGGAAGTTGGCGTGCTTTTTGAAATACGACTTGGTGAACATGTGTGATGGTATTTGGTTGCACGGCGCGCAGGATGCGACAAGTTGTAATACTGATCTTAGCTCAAATATGCTAATAAAGTAGGCACTATTGGACAGGGACCTTTGTGTGTGGGTAGAGGGAAATACACATGCGATCTTGATGTATGCTTCGTGTCAGCTCTTGAAGAATATTAGGACTGAAGACTTGTGGGCTCTGGGGCCTCTAATTACATGGAGTTGATGCAGTCTAACGGACTTTAGCAGGCAGTATAATGAGCTTCAATCAAAAGACAGCTTGTTCGGACAAGACCAAGCTAGGGTTTGGAGTCAACGGAGCTGTCAAGCATATCTACAAACATTCGCGCGCCCCGCGGAGCGGAGCTTTGGAGGTCAAGTTCCGCGCTCAACTCTCAAGCGCCTAGATAAATCGCTTCTATTCATCGAAGACTAAGCCTCCATCTACCTCCCGTATGCTTTGATGAATAGAAGTACATGAGCGACCCTGGTACCACTGGGCTCCTTCACTACATGGTACCATGGCTGCAGAAGGGGAGGCAGCATATCAACCAAAAGATGCTGTCGGCATTGCAATTCAGTCGACCTTGATCACTGGCGGGGCTGGGCTTACTGTCTCTGCTATCCAAAACACTCTTACGAAGCGGAATGTCACAGGCTGGGGAGTATTCACTCGGACAGGCGGTATAATTGCAATGTTCGGTACGTCGCTGTTAAACAATCGAGCTACAGGAATCGTGTCATCTGATCGGAAGGACAGCTGCTGCGGGAGGAGCTTATGGATTCTCAAAAGCTGCAGCCGCAAATTTGCGTGAGAAAGATGATAGCTGGAATTCGACCATAGGAGGATTTCTCGGGGGGGCAATATTGGGACTGCGATGTCAGCTCAACTTACCACCATGAGGGACGTTTTCACTGATACAATACAGACCGAACCTTTCCCGCTGTACTAGGATTCGGTGCTGGTTTAGCCACGCTACAAGGTGTGTTCGACTACACCGGTGGGAAATTTTCGGGATATACCAAAGATCCTCTTGTCGATGAATATGAGCAGAAGGAGGACATCAGGAAGAATAGGAGGAGACCTATACAAGAGACTTTAGAACAATTGGGCGAGGGCAGAGGCAAGTAGTATGATATCTCTAGAATTGCAGTCTGTTAACATTTTTGGTGCAGGCATTTATGGTCCAGGCTACAGAGAAAGAAGGGCGGATAGGATAAAGGCAAACTACGGAATCGATGTACCCCGGGATTGATGACTGCTTTCATAGTTGAGGAGTCAGTGTGTCTCGATTATGCTGAGAAGGGAGGATTGTGAAGCATGTCTCAGAAAAAATCTCCCACGGGCTCGGTATGTAAGGTCATGTGACAGGCCGAATGGATTTCGCGCATTGTACATAGAAGCTTCTTCAAATTCTTTCCACCCTTGTGCAACTTAGGCTATCTGCGTAAAGCGCATCAAAGCGGTCGACATTAGGATCGCAACATTTTGCTTCTAAATTCAAGAGATGTTCCAAAGGCGACAACATGCCGAAAATTGAGTGGTTAACGACAGTTTTCTTTACTCAGCTGCCTTACTAGTAGATCTGACCAAATCAATCAGCAGCAGCCTTCGATGTGGGCGAAGTTGTGGGATGTCAGCAGTGAACACAGACACCAACCAGACTCTGCCTAGATACTTAAGCCTTAGTACGTATGCCAATATCTGAGTCTTTCCCGTTCTCATTCTAGACTGCTGTCTGACTGCTACGCTTTCAAATTTCAAGGATGTCCGAGCAGACTGTTAATGTTGGCGCAGAAGGAAATTCTGCCAATGAAGCCTTCTTTGATCGTTTCAAGAATTCGCAAATTTGTGAGCAAACCACCCAATAATCTTGAGCATCGAGCTAATCGCCCCACGTAGCATTGCAACAGCGGATAGACCATCTTATAGATACTACGCTGTCTGACTCCGAGCGCACAAGCCTGGTGGCCAAATGCTTGTCTGAAATATCGCGCCTTTCTAATGAAGTTCAAGCCGTCTCTAGCCATCTACCCGCGCACGATCAACGCACGTACTCTACAGTACGTCCTAGACTGCTCACATTGGGATGAACATATCATTGAATCTTTGGTTCATTAGGCAGTCAAGGGCATGACCGAAAAATTGCAGGCAGCTCGCTCTCTATCAGCGCCGAGGCGCAAATTTGCATTCAAAAAGTCCGAGACCCAGAAAAACTCTTCCAGAGAACATACCGCGAATCCGGCCGCTCAAGCCCCCAAAACTCCGTCTGGAAGCTATGATGCCAGATCTGAACTCTCCAAAAACAGCTCTGAAGTCTCGGAGCCAGGATTCTGGGCTGATTCCGCTGGCAGTCCCTCAGTATTCGACCTTTTCTCCCTTTCGTCTCAATGTTACATCCTCCCCGAATCTGCCTTGAAACCAGCAGCTTCAATAAGGAATGTTGATCACAGTTTCATCGATCTTTCAATTTCCGCAAAACTTGCCCGGCCTTTCTCTACGCTGGCGATCAAAGGTGCCTCCAAAAGTCTACTGATCGGCACCCGTGTCTCTGGCGCCGCTCATATTACTGGCGTAGAGAACAGCACCCTTGTTGTTTGGAGTCGACAAGTGCGTATGCATGACTGTAAGGACTGTGTGCTGTATCTACGATGTAGCAGCAGGCCCATTATTGAAGATTGCTCTGGAATGAAATTTGCGCCTTTGCCGGATTTCATCGTATATTAATCCGACTACTTAGCATTGGAAATTTCAACGGCTAACCCTGGCTTTAGCATGCGTCATCAGAAACTCCGTGTGCCGCAATTTCCCAGAATTTTTGGGATCAGATTGATGATTTCAAATGGCTGAAAGCAGAGCATAGCCCGAATTGGGGTGTGTTACAGCCTGAGGATGAGCGTGCTATAGAAAGCGAGGGATGGGCGAAGATCCAAAACGCTGAAGAATTGCACCTTGAGCTGCATGAGTTGCTGAGGGTCGGGAAAATCATACAATAGAGCAGTAGTAGACAATCATATCAAGGGGTAGTATTCTATCGTTTCCCTCGTTTATCTGCTCCATTACTTTCATAGTTTCATATCTACTCCGAGGCTGTGCCGCTTGCATTACAGACGATGTCCAGTCTCTGATGATCAAGATCTTAGGAACTGAATTGAAGACCCCTACGAACAATGGAAGTTTGATATACTCGCCTTTGCCAAGAATGTGAGAAACGTTTCAACGGCGACAAGTAGCAAACGACTCGTTTAGCAAAGGAAATTTCGTTCGCCTGCAGAATCGGTCTATGGGTCGTAATAGACAAGTGTCTTGTAGGAAGTTTGCCCAGCTGAGTTTCTTGGGGCCGATGCTGGTGACGTGAGGATCTGTTTTGGAAGGATGCCATATATTAATCAAAATTAATGGTATTACACTACATACGATCATAGACTGAAGAACACTCGGCATCCCGTCCGCTCTGCCATCGACAAGCTTCAGATCGGCTAATCAGTAGTTGGGTCGGTGACGACCAGCGAATACTAGCTGTTGTATGTTTTGCCTTTTTGGTCATGTACTTCATAAGATACGGCTTGTAATACTTGTGGAGCTCGAGAATTTGTTCCTTACCTAATCAGGTTAACTTCCGTAGCTAGCGCCTTGGCCGAACATATTTTCGAGCCTCCCGGGTAGCGATCTATGAACTTTGGAATTATCGTAGGGCTGAGCTAAGCCTGTCAGAGCTTTAGTTTGGATCTCACGAGTCAAGACAGTCGCATAGAGATTTCCCAAGACACAGACAAAATAACATGGCGATACAAGGCCAACGCTTTCACATCGATTTGGAAGAAGCGCATCACGATGGTCACTCATCTAGCACTCCTCCTGGTGCAGGGTCGACGGGTGCATTCAATATCGGTCTCGTTGGAGACATAAAGGAGAGGATAACTTTTTCAAACCCCAGGCCTCCTTCACCACCACGGCACGGAAGCTCGCAGACTGGTTTTCCTGCACACAGAGTCAGAACTGGTCCGTCAAGATTTAAAATTCGGAATCAGAATCAGCCTGCAGATGCATCTCGCGTGGCAACACCTGATGATTCCAGGCTTGAGCCATTGTCACAACTCCCAGTAGAGACTGCCAATAGGGACATCTCGATGAGTAATGCTCCGGATCCTCGTCAGAACCTTGTGCCCTTGGATGCTTCCATCGATGAAGAGAATAGGCAACGACTCACCGAAATGTCAGATCAGGAGATTGAAGAGGCAAGGCAAGAGCTGATGGCAGGATTAAGCCCTTCCCTCATTGAAAAGCTGTTAAAGAAGGCGAACATTGATGAAGGGCGAAGCGACTCCCACACTGAGCTGCACACCGCTAAAGGGCCACCGACGGAGGGGGCAAAGAAATCTGCGAAAGCTGCCGCTTTCGGAGACTCAGAATTGCCGCCTTCAACTGGGCCAGATACGCAGAATGAGAAACCTTTTTGGGATCCAGACGCCGTACCCTTGCACCCACCCTTAGACCTCCATCCCGCCTCCTCCTACCCCTCGACTCTTCCTCAGCCCCGTGATATTCACTTTCCGAATCCGCCTCAGGCACCAGACCTTGACCCATCAGACCCAGATTTCCTCTCCGCCCTCCATTCGACCTACTTTCCAAACCTTCCCGCCGATCCTGCAGCTATGGCATGGATGACTCCTTTGAGCCCGGAGGCTGAAGGAGGATCGGCATACTCGCCTTCACAAGAATCCCACTCCGTATCAGCGGTCCGTTTTGACTTTCGTGGTCATTTGCTACCACCTCGTCTATCTGCTCAGATCGCTTCCACAAAGGGCCTGCATCACCATGCCCATGCGCCTGCCTCTGCTGGCTATACTGTACCTGAGCTTTCCCACCTGGCCCGCAGCAGCTACTCTGCACAACGGTGTATAGCCTATCAGACTCTCGGAAGGATTTTGTATAGACTTGGCAGAGGCGATTTCGGGCAAGAGGGAGAAGATCTGTGCGAAGGGCTTTGGCAGTTGGTGGAGCAGGGTAAAGTGGTAGATCAGCTGATAGACGCTGCTGCGAAAGGAGATTCGGGCAATAGAAGTGTTTGGGTTACAGCCACCGAGGCAGTATGGTTGTGGCGAAAGGGGGGCGGGAGAAGGTGGAGAGCAAGGTAAGCTACGCTGGAGAGAACTCCCTCATGCGATAATACTGCCTCGCTAGCTTCAACGGAAAGCTAGTAACCTCCGTGAGCTGTTTCCTGTCTGGAATAGCGGTGAGAAGGAGCAGTTGCTGGTACAGACCTGTGAATGACAGCTCAAGCACTAGTCAATTTCAATCCAGCCTGTCAAATATTGATAAAGTAGGGTAAGCAAAATTGTGAGTCCTTGGCCGATATCAAGTGATGATACAAAATCTCCCTTGAAACTTACTCCTACCTTTACTCTTTCATACCTTCGTTTGTTCGCAATATACTGATGCCTGTCCTACCGAAAATTGCTTCATGCTGTGAAAACGGTTGTTTGAACGTGTTTTCTCGATATCTACAACGATGATCAGGCTTCTCAACCTGGTGCAAGGTCGCACGCAAAGACTCTCGCAAGGAAAAGCTAACGGTTCGTATTTCTTGATGCTAGACTTTTCAGGTTCGTAGATAGGACATTTCGTACTTGGCCCCAAGCTGGCGTGCACCTCCTCATTTCAAGCAATGCATTCGAAAATAAAGGGGCTTACGGCTCCACTAAGCGGTCTAAGGACTCGTTTGATCCAAGCAAGGATTCGGTGGAATCGAAACTCCCAATCAACCTGACCATTGGTCTATGGAAATCGTAAAGCGATAAAGGCTTGATGGGCAACTATGAATCATTGCTCTCTATCTGCATTGACCAGATTTTTCTGTCGTGGTAAAAGAAATTAGGAAATTTCTCCACGTCAAATATAAGTAACACAGATATGGCTACCGAAGAGATCTGACCATGGAAATCGCTTTGTGTCATTCGATCTATAGTGTATTGTCAATGTGAGAGCCAGCGAATTGATCAGAAGCTCTGCCAATGGATTCTAAGTAAAATTAATGATCATCCAAGCAATCTGTGCTCTTCACGCCCAACTATTATGCGAGGTCGTGTCTGTTGTCATACCCTGAGTTGATGGTGTTGTTGTCTCTTTGCCAATATCTTGCCAGGTACTAGTGACGGGTCTGCTTCAGTGATTTGTGATATATGTATTGATTTCGCAAATTATATGACAGACATGACAGCCCCGTTGGGGTTGATGATGAAGACTCAAGATTCGTATTGCTGATAATTGGTTTTGGGGACCTTTTCTTCAACTTACGGGCTCCAAATAGAAACTAAATTTATTGTTTTTCTTGCTTGCTAAATTGTAATTGCTACCTCCTTCTTGGCTGGATTGTGAAGTAGTATTCGAAACTTCCTTCGCTTCTCCACTCTGGCTGCGATATCTGACGGTATCTACTTGTCTAGGGAGATCTCCCGCCTCGTTCCTGGTAAGACTTGGCTGGGGGTTTGAGCCAACACTACTATCAAGATCTCTTGTCAACATTTGGTAAAACAATTCTCTTCGCTAAGATTCATTTTGTTCTGAGATGGCTGTTGAGACGTATATTACCGAATATCACGCTGTCGGGGGCAAAAATGCTCAGCGGGATGGGTCAACATCTTGAAGGAGTGTGAGTAGCAATACATTCACGCCGCTTAGCGATTGAAGACTCAATGATCATTGTCTGGCATGTTTGAATTCTCACTCGCAATACCTCCTTATGGGACAGAGTTTCAATCAAATATTAAGTTGCCTTCGAGAGGCGTCTTTCCAAGACCACATTAGAGAAAAGAATCTCGCGTCATTCTCAAGCTCATCCTCTTGAGACCGATAAACTAATATCTACGCCTTAGGGGCTCCTTGCAACGATGCGACAGAACGACTGGCTGAGTGGCTGGAGAGAGCAGAATCTGGACTCGTTGAGTATGGCATAAGGCTAGTCCTATTTAGGTTTGTAGGAGTGGAGCGGACGGGGAAGTCGGCAGGGTCGAAGGACGCTATCTCGGAAACAGGTCGAGGGACGTCTGAACTACTGATCTCACTGAATGCTAGGATGCCTGGTTTCGGTTCCTTCGAAGATGCGTTTGGATCAGTGGGAGAGTACGCTGGGACGGGGACTGGCGGCGTGGAATCTGGAATCATAGGTTAGAGTACAGCTGTCTTGGTCTGTCATCAGAAAGGCCACTTATTTCCATCTACAGTCTTCTGATCTGAACTGTCAACGACTGTCTTTCAGCTGGTGGTTTTCAGGATCCGCTCGTCTTCTACGACCGGATGAATCCGACGGCGACGCCAGTGCAAAAGCAGGGCCCCTGCCAGAGTGGCTATAGCAGCGAAACCTCCAATAGAACCGCCAGCTATCGCTATTGTTGAGACTTGCGGAGCACTAGAAGGTTGCACTGTTGGCGGACCCGGTGCCATTCGAGTTTGAGTTGTAGTGGTCACACTCGGAGTGACGCTGCTGGACACTTCGGTGCTGACTGTGAAGCTGGTTGATACAGGAATGTCGCTACTGGTATCTGGGGCTTGAGAAAGGGATGCGGTTGGCGAATCTGTTGAAAAGTTCACCCACTCCTCAGAGCCTATCATTGACCCTACATCACTGGCTGAAGGGTCGTCACAAGGATCGCTTCCGCCTCTGTAGCAGCCAAAGAAAGACCAGTACTCGAATGAAGGAACTGAACAAAGGCTCCACTCGTAGCCAGTTTCGCACTCTTCGGGCGTGTGTTTGCTGAAAGTATCATAGTATCTATTCCGAATTGAAGTACGTTGGCTCCATGTACCCTTGCGAGCACCCTAATTCGCAGACCGCAGAGTTGTCGTCGTTTGTGCAACAACTAAGAAATTGACCATAGTCACACTGAAAGAAGCTCCTGTTTCACAGAGGAAGGCTGGGCCCGGCTGGGCCATGACCTCCTCCACTGCAGTCTGGCGTGAGAACGAGAGAGGGAATTCACGAAGAATCTGTCTATTGCCAATGAGGCAGCGACGCGAAGGTGATTCACCACAGCTCAAAACTCCTTGCTGCTCAAAATTTGGATTGAGAGAGAGGAAAAGACTGCCAAAGAGATTGAAATGCAATGGCCTTGCCTATCAAGATCACTGATTGCGGTTTCGGATCCTTCCAAGACAGTCTCATCGTCTACCCTCTGAAGAACCCTTTGGGCCTCCGATACCAATATTCTGCTGGGAAATCAACTTCGTAAACGGACTGAGTTCCCTGGATGGAGCAATGGCCTCTTATGGCTTCGTTTGAACGGAGCCTATAGTGGAATCATGTCTCGCGTTATTGCGTTCACACCGTGCGTTGACAGGGGCATTTCGCTCGCAACAAGGATGCAAACGAAGCAGCCTATCTTCGTTTTGGCCCATGTCTCGGGGCAATTCCGTTGGCATCTCAATTAGGATGCATGTCTTACTTTTAGCATCGTCACTACCATTTTGAAGGGGGCTGGACATGAAAATGGGATTGAAGCCTAAGCCTAATCTATGTAATTATTGATTATGAATGCACGCTTGCAATGCTCGCTCGTCGTGAATCTCCCCACTACAAGACAAAATGCCAATGCATCCGTGGAGATGATCATCAGGGAGCCAATATATCCGGAGCCGTTATGGTACAAGGATGCAGCAGACAAAATGACCTCCCTTTACAACAAGCCTCCTCTTGATGGTACAACGTCATACGTAGAGTAGTGATAACCACGGTGAAGCCCCTGTAGTCCGAGACCGGAGCAGCTCCAATTGCGAAGCCAACGAAGCAAATAAGTCCTCAAGCTCTTTCTGATGTTGTAAAAGCATGTATCGATTTGCCGTTGCTTCATAAGAGCGTCGTTCACGTGGGAATAGCATAACCAGCGGGCTTCGAGGCCAAGACAGCTAGGTTCTCCCTTTGAGATTTCTCCTTCTCCATCTGCTCTTTGGCGGCTTTGGTGACTCTTGGCTTTCGACCCGGTGCTTTGGCTCCGTCCTTGGTGGCAGAGGCAGCTCCCCCTCTACCACCGCCTCTAGTAGACCCCCCCCGGCCTCGTCCACCACGACCACGCTTAGCTTGTCCATCGGCCCTACGTACATCTATTAGTCAAAGTGCAAAGCAATGACAGGAGTAACGTACCTCTCAACAGTGGGTTCCTCTCCAGGGGGAATTAGTGGTCCACTATACACAAAGAATCCATCTTTGCTTGTCGCAGCTTGCTCCTCCCAAATCAACTCTGTGTCGTCAATGAAGTCATCCTCTTTATCGTACATATCTTCTTTCATCATTCTCTTCCTTGGCTTCTTGGCTGTTCCGGCTTCGCCGGTTTCTTCTCCAGACCTGGTCCCACCATTTCTATCGCCATCGTTCATGCCTCCCATCTCCACGTTACTATTGTCAGCCTCACCGTCGGAGAGATCGACAGACATGTCGTCGGCAGAGCCGTTGTTACCAATTTTGTTGGCGTTTTCCAGAGCAGCGCCTGCCGCGGCGACGCGAGCTAACCGCTCGCGCTGGGCGGCCAGCCGTGGATGTAAGGCATTGAAGCCGTAGTGCTCCTCAGCAAGGCGAGTAAAATTAACATACTGGTGCTCGCTAGTTAGGGGTACATTGAGCACGACAGTAGGAGCGGTCTTCTCCGAGTTGGCGTTGTCGTAACCCCCACCAAAGACAGTACCGGAGAGGAGTCCACTCCCGGATGGCATTGCGACAGCATTATCTTTCGGCCGGCTTGGCTTTGGAGAATGCGACGATGAGGAGACGGCAGTGCTGGTTTTTGGACTTGGTTTCTTGACATACATCGTTATGTTGCTATTGGTGATTATGGCAGGCTTCTCCGCATCGATTTCCATCGTCGCAGGAAGATTATTTGAGGGTGCATCGGGGAAGGCAGGAGCAAGTTCTCTTGGTGTTGTGTTTGACGATTGCTGTGACGGGACGGGCAAGGGCGGAGACAAACGAGGACGCTTGAGCTCAGGTGGAGAAGTCGCCTTTGTGTCGCCTTCCCGCTTAGGTGGTTGAGGGAATGCATACGGTTGATTGGGGCGATCGATGATACTGTAGATTGATGGTGATGCACTTGCGCTGGAGTGCTTATACGGTTTCTGAGGCGTAGATGCTACAGCCATGGGTGAATCAATACGAGGAGCTACCGTGGATGATCTAATAGGGTCATAGTTTTGGCCACTAGGCGGTCGTGATTGGGGAGTCAAATTTTGGGTAGTGATGTGAGGAATTTGGATAGCTTCATTATTTCCCTTTTGGGAGCTGTGGGTGGCGGAAACAGCATAATTTGAGGGCGGGAGCGGAGAGTGGGGGATGGACTCGGTGATCCTCGTCTGGCGGGATGCCTGGAGCGCATCGGCTTCCCGGGCTGCTGCCTCCTCCGCAAGTCTGGCCTGTTTCTTTTTGTAGGCTTCCGATGTGCCTCTGGGGGCGCGCTTTCGCACCTTTGGCTGCTGTCCATCCGTGATGGTTGCAGTGGATGCGCTGCCGTGGGTTGGCGTTGCGCTTTCAGCGTCTTTCTTCTTACGAGGCCTCCTTTTCACTACGGGAGTCGGAGTGGTCTTGGCGCCCATCCCCCTGCCAGACTTCTCGCCGGCAACACTCGCATCGTTTTGACCGTTTTGAGCGAATGCAGGTGTGTTGGAGTGGGCAAGTGACGTGGGTGTCACTGTCTGGCGGGTGGGTGAATTGGGCGAAGGCGGAGACGAGAGACCTGGCGAAGTGCTGTCCCCGCGATTTGGAACTTCTGTTGCAGCCGACATCCTCTCAACACTGCGACAAATACAACAACCTCGTTCGGCGGGCAGAGCGAACGGAATGCTGCAGTCTCATGGAGAAAATGCTGTCACTGTTCCAGCTATCGGATTTGGGGCCGCTGCTGATGGACGTTGCAAGATTGAAGACAACAACAGGTCGGGTCGACCGACGTCGCAATGGTGTCAAAAATCGGGAACGGTGACCGGCACGATGTTTGAGATGATCTTGTTGGGTGCACGAAAGGGTCGATGAAGGCTTGAACTCTGTCAAGTCACGCTATGGACTAGGTTGCCGACGAGACACCTCAAAAAGGTGGGCGGAAGAAGGGGGGGAGGATATGGTGGTGGGAGAAGGTAAAATGCCGCATGGATGAGAGAATGAAAAGAAGAGGAAGAGCGAGAGCCGTAGAAGATGAGGAAATGGGGGATATGGGCAGTGGAATTCCTTGGGCGGAAGGAGACAAACACTAGGTTTGGGACACAGCACAGACGAAGCATCGGCAGTCTGGGAACACATCATCTGGATTTCCCCCTACGAGCTAATTAATACTGCCGTATGGAATTGGTCAGGCTGCCCAGACGAGCCAGACTTCCCTGGGCAGCAGCCTACGAGGGGGACGAGCTGCACAATCTGCACAAACCGATGACCTGGGCCAGGACGAAGATGGCAAAGCTCCATGGGCAAGCTAGTTTCTATGTGCAACCCACAAGACTTTCGATCTGGGGCAGATGCAACAGGAAGCCAAGGGTTCACTTGCTGACTCCTTCCTGCCAGCCAATTACCTTTCTTCATGAACCGGCGGCCAAAGATAGTCCCGCTGCTTTGCAGTGCCTGCAGATCATGAAAGAGCCGCTGCAAGCACCAAGACACCTTGTTTCCCATATCTCAAGGATGCTCGGCTGGTTGACTGGGATGACATCTCTTCTCCGTTGGTCGCCCAAGCCATGCAGGACCAGATCGATGTTGTCATACACAATCCGCGTGGTCGTCAAATGGCTGCACCAAAGAAAAGGGATTGATCATTGGACTACGCTAGCGCTTCTCGGCTAGCTCTCCCGAAACTCTAATGTTTGGCTTCTTCGGCTCCAAACAACTGTGATGATTTACAGTATCCTCATACCAATCTCCCTCAATGCCTATTTCCACGTAACTTGCAATCTACAAATGTGCTCCTTAATTCCTTTCGGCGTTCAGAGGCGGTGTCTTCGAGGCCCTCATCTTGGTGGCGTAGCCGATCATGCAGTACCATGAAGTCCTATGAGCCGTCCCAACTTCATAGAATCCGCCAGGATTTGGTGCTAGACCAAGGACCAGCGCAATGGAGTAATTGACCATGCGCTCTACACAACTGCCTGATATCTAGTATGGATGGGATGAAGGCAAGAGATGAAGCCCTCAAAGCCAACTCGAGGGGCTGAATGGGTCCTCAAAGAACTCTGGAAGCCCGGCAAGAACGTTGTCTGCACTGCAAGCAAAGCCCAATGCAGGATGTTTCCAATAGAGATAGGAAAGGCTCCTGAATCACTACCCGCATTGGGTCTATGAGATATCTCAATCCGAGCGTTGCTTTTTTTGTGGCGTCCATGCTTCCGTATTCTTAAATGTATTCAGGCTGCGTATCTGACTTAGGCTCTGTTGAGTATGCAGCGATGCTTATAAACCAAGGGCTGAACGGGCATGTGTCTCCACGAAAAACATACTCAAATCTCTACAGCAGAAGTTCTTCTCGAGAATCTCCAGCCTAGCATTCGGCTACAGCGAGCAGCAAACGGAGGATACATGGAATATGGCGCCTGCTTAGAATGGTATACATCCGTTGACTCAGGTACTGGTCAAGCCCATTTCCGATAGCCGCTATTTCGCTTGGTAGCCCAGTATCTGCTAGATCAGCCTGGGGGGTCATGGGCGCCTTCCAGTGCGTATTCAGCATCGCTGTTTCTTGTCGAAACCAAGCCCGAGGGGACACTGGTGGTTCAAAGACATCTACATGCCACGCACCGCTGCTGTCTGATGCTGATGTGGAAAACAGGGGTCCGCCCAAAGATATGTCTTTATCCGAGACAGGTGTCTCCCAACAGGCCTACGGACAAGGATGTAGGTACACATGGTGCTGTATTCGGTACTTGAAGGCTATTCGCATGATGATGATGATGCCACAAGCAGTTGATTCGTGCTGTCAGTAAGTGACATAGCTTCCTCAGGTGATCAGTGGTGGCTTGAGAGGGTCTGAGTTGTCTCAATCTTCCGCTGATAGTAAAGAAGTACGGACTTCCGTCTGACTTTTGAAATCTTTTTTCTCACTCGCACACTCCTCCTAGATGCGTTTTTAATCACGGCATTGGTCAAATCAATCAGCTCTTTGATAGTCTGATATTATGAGCGAGCCACCGAATTTTCAACTAGAATGCCCCTCTGAAGGAGGTTCCTTTTATGCATGCGACTATGGTACCCGCTTTCTAGGGTGCTGCGCAGATACGACAAAAGACCAAGTTTGTACAGGCCGCTGCGATGATTTGCGAGCAGCAACTTTTGATGC